>ERZ1066137.683-NODE-683-length-22092-cov-16.640922_pt1 | contig 22092 bp, 29 predicted proteins | sample MGYA00382784_ERZ1066137 | MGnify/ENA primary metagenome ERZ1066137 (study PRJEB33369, sample SAMEA5778367) | biofilm metagenome | biome: Industrial cooling water; feature: Water cooling tower basin; material: Biofilm | place: United Arab Emirates | collected... | reverse complement strand
CTGGCCGAACGTACAGGCGTTGCAGTCGATGCCGCCGCAGTCGACGTCGGTCTCGGCGCCCATAGGGCGCGCGAGGCCGCACAGGCAGCTAGACCCCCCTGGGGCCTCGAATTCGCAAGAATCAAGCGCTCGAAATCGCCTCGAACGCGTCCGCTCGCCTGACAGAGCGATTCTGTGCGGAGATCGAGTCCCCAGGGGAACCCGGCTTGCCCCTCGCTCGCCCCTCGTTCCAGGAGAAATCCTGGAGGCGCCCCAGCCCTGGAGACCCGGGGGGAACGGAGGGCCAACACTTCCAGCAACGCGACGCAAGCCTGGATGCGCGATCTTGACATGAATAATCTCACAAATTGAACGCCGCCCTGCGGGGGGCGTTCCCCCCGGCACAAATTGGTAGCTTACCTCGATGTCGATTGACAACGTATCTCCAAGTGCCCTCTCGTTGCTGGAGACCACAGCCATCGCCAGGGTCGACCGGCTCTACCCGCGGCTACCGTCCCGGCCACGAACGGCGCGTCTCGTAGAGGTTCAGTGTGCCGGTGCTCGAGTCGAGGCCACAGTTGAAGTATGGGACGGCCCCTATCTGCTGTCGGTGCAACAGATCACGCTTGACAACGCTGTGTGAGCGCCAAGCCGCCGCGGACCCGCCGTCGAGGTCAGTCGGCGATCTTGTAGCGGGTTTGCGAGCGTTCACCTTTCCTCACGATGGCCTTGCGTTCCGTCAAACGCTTGAGCGCGAGTCGCAGAGACTCCGCGTTGCCACCCACACGCGGGCGCACGTCACTCGCCGCGACCCAGTCGAGGGCCTCGCGCACGGCGGCGAGGACGGCGAGTTCGTAGCGATCCATCTCGGCTCGCTTCGCCGGGGAGACGCCGGGCGGGCTGCGCTTCTCGACGCTCGACGTGGCCGTCCCCTCAGTGTTGGCGGGCGGGCGGGCGCCGTGGTCTCTGTCCACCGTCGCCCCGACCTTCTTCGCCGCTCGCTTCACCTTCGCCCTGCGCTTGGTGCGTCCCTGGACCTTCTTTTGGTCACTCCCCCCGGGGTTGCGTTTCCGTTTGGCGGCCTTGCGCTTTCCCCTCGTAGCCGCTGAGTTCGTCCCGGCTGCAGCTCCCGGCGAAACTGGCGACGAACTCTTCGGATCGACGGTCGGACCGCCGAAGACCTCCGAGAGCCGCGTCGAGCTGAACCCCTTACCGATGGGGCTGGACAGGAACTGTCGGAGATCCTCGAACGTCATCGTCCCGGCCTGCTGGCGAAGGATCTGCACGAGGGCCGCTCGCTGTTGCACGGCGAGGAGGTCTTGGAGTGCCTTCTGGATGCTCTGAAGAAATCCCATACGATCCATGATGCCGGTGCGCGTTCGTGTTGTCCACGTCCCGCGCCCGTGGAGCCTTGCGAAAACGACCAACCCAGCGAAACGTCAGTCCCACGAGCGTCGGTGTGAGGACCGGAACGAGCGCATGGCGGGCGGCCTTGCGACGCGCGCCAACGATCAGCATCGCCACGCCTCCCCCCAGCGCCAGCGGAGCCACGACCGCCCCCGTGATCGCCAAGGCGTTCGCGGCACGACCACGCCCGATCAGTTCCGCGCAGGACAGGGTAGGCGTGTAGAGAGAGCACCTTGCGGCCTCAAACTCTGTCTCGACGCTGTTTCCCCGTGCTCCCGTGACGCCAGCGAGGAGCGCGGCTCCGGCTCCCACTCCAGCGAGTACGCTGCCACCGACCAGCAGACCCTTCCAGGGTCGAACCTCCGGCGTGGGTGACGTGGATGTCCAGGAGGGCTCGATCGTGTCACCGGGCTGTGCCCCAAGCTGGCGGCGCAGCTCCGCCTGGATCTGGAGTATCTTCGCACTGATTGGCGCCTCTGCACCGTAAGCACGCAAGAAGCCGTCGCAGTACCCGTCAAGGACGGCTATGGCCTCCCGCAGCACAGCGCCGCGTCCCGTCACCGGGAGACCGCGAAGGTAGGAATCCGCGATGTAATCGAAGAGAGCGGCCCGATTCTCACGGTTTGCGGTCACTTCGGGGGTGCGCCTGGCGGCCTCAACCCAAGTGCGGGCGGCTTCCAGGAAGGCTCCTGCCTCGTACTGCGCCTGGCCCGCGTTGAAGCCGAGCTCGAATGCTTCTTCCGGTGTCGGTGGTGGCGGCGGTGGTGGTGGCGGGGCCCAGGCGGCTGTCACCACCGAGGCCAGGCAAACGAGAAGCGTTCCGGGTCCCGTCATTGCTCGAAACAGTACAGGCTGGCCTGGGTGGTACAGGAGAGCGGGCAGCCAGTTGACCACACATTTGTCGTGCTCGGGTTTCCGCCGGTGGTTGTTCCGGCGGTGCTACTCCAGTCAGAGCAGCTCTTGGCGTTAGCGTCGTACTCCGTCCCGCTCCCGAACGAGGCCGTCCAGACCGCTCGATGTTCGCAGGCGGGGCCCGGGACGAACGTCGTGGTCTCGGTGACGTTGATCGGATTGTCGAGCATGCCATCGACTAGATCGGGCCAATTTTTTGCGACTTGCACGTCGTCGAGGCGGCGGTACGGGACGGTTGACTGAGCAAAAAAGTCCAGCGGCTGCTGAGAGGACGTGCTCAGCCATGCGCGGAACGTACCTTGAAGCCCGACAGCTGACGCGGCCTGTTGGCACTTCTCGTCGGCGCCTTGGCTACCCCCAAGATCGGCGGCGAACGTCTCGTTCGTGATAAAGACGTAGCGAAATTCTTTGCGGCAGTCGGACGAGCAACCATCATCGTCCATCACGTTGCCGTCGTCGCACTCCTCGGGGAGATTTACCTCGCCGTCCCCACAACACGGAGCGCACGAGGTCGTCGTGTTCTCGGTCGACCCTGATGAGGTGGTTGTAGCCGCGGCCGTCGTGCTCGGTGCGGCCGTCGTGCTCGTCGTGCTCGTCGTGTTCGTCGTCGACGAACTGGCGTCAGCCGTGGTGCCGGCACTTGTGTCCGAGGTGACGGACGGCTCGGACGTAGCGTCGTAGCTCGTCGGGTTGAAGCACCCTGCGCAGAGGGCGCAGAGAGCGCTGGCGAGCCGCCGCACTCCTGTCCGCCAAAGAAGACCGTTTCGGGCCGCGCGGAGCACGTGGAGCAGGATACACCAGCGCAGGAGGCTCGTGCTACAGTTGGGCGGTGTTGTCCAGGGGCTTGCTCGTGTGCGCGATCGTCGCGCTCGGCTGCCGATCCTCCCAAGATCCGGGCGGGTTTGGGGCGGTTTCGACCATGGTGACGACCTTGCCCGAGGGAACGACCGGCGAGTCGACGTCCACCGGGCTCGGCGTCGACAGCTCCGGCAGTTCGACGAGCAGCGCCGCCTCGGACACCGGCGACGCCTCGGGGACAACCGCGCCCCGCCTCGACCTGGGCGACAAGCCGGACCTCGAGCCTCCGCAGCCCGCCGGCTGCAAGGGCAAGATCGACTTTCTGTTCGTGATCTCGAGCGGTGCGTTCGTCGAGGACATCCAGGAGCAGCTCGTCGACGCGTTCCCAAAGTTCATCGACACCATTGAGTCCAAGTTCTCGGACTTCGACTACCACATCATGGTGGTGGACGGCACGGGCGGCTGGTGGGGAATCCCGAAGTGCAACGAGGCGTGCCCGATGAGACCGGAGCCGGTCTGCACCAACTACGCCTGCGAGTACCTCGACCTCGTCGGGCCCTGCGAGACGACCTACGGAGCCGGAACAGTGTTCAATGCCGGCACCGGGACCCTGAACAAGCCCTGCGGCGTCGTGGGAGGCAAGCGCTACATGACGCGCGAGCAGCCGCAGCTCGAGGAGACGTTCGAGTGCGTCGCGCGGGTCGGCGTCAACGGCGGCGACGTCCTCGGCTACCAGCTCGTCCACGCGGTCAGCCCCGAGCTAACCAACCCTAACGGCTGCAACGAGGGCTTCCTCCGTGACGACGCGCTGCTCGTCGTGACCCTGGCCACAGCGTCGGCCGACTACAACTCCCCGGGCACACCGCCGGAGTGGGCGCAGGCCGTGATCGAGGCCAAGCACCATGACCCCGACGCAATCGTCGCGTTCGGCATCGGCAGCTACAAGAACGCCGACGAGTGCTGGGAGAACGACCGCGTGTGCCAGCTCGTCCGGCAGTTTCCCTACTCGCACTGGATCGGCGCCGCGACGCCGGACTACGGACCCGGCTTCGACACCGCGACCGATCTGGTCGAGGTGGCCTGCGGGGCCTTCATCCCGCAGTGACTCGGCGTGTGGGCCGCGGCAGTGGCCGCGCCGGTCCCGGGCCCCGCCGGGGTCATCGGCGCCAACTTCTTCGGGCTGTTCGCCGCGAGCGGACCGAAGCTCGTCGGCGTGTCGTTCGGCTCCGACAACCCGCTCAACATGATGCAGGTGCGCACCGCGTCGGGCGGGATCCGCGAGCAGTACACGCTGCGCCAGCAGGTCCAGTACGTGCTGATGAACGCCGGCGACAAGCTGGCGATCCTCGCCCCGAACGAACGCGGGCCGCTCAGCCTCGTCGTCAACGAGCTCGGCGAGGCAGACCAGCTCCGCTGGGCCGTCGCCAACCCGCCGATCCAGGAGCACGTGCGCCTGCGGATCGTCCGCAACGGCAACTTCGCCGGCGATCCGGCGGCGGCGCCGTGGATCCCGGCGTTCGCCTGGGACGGGAGCCGCGCCATCCTGTCCGTGAACGACGACGCCAACAACGGCCCGATCCCGATCGCCAGCATCCTCTACCCGCGACGCTACGGCGCGCTCGTCGCGGTTCGCTACTCGAACTCCAACAACACCGAGTTCCGCATCGTCGAGAACGCGACGCGGAAGTTCTGGGTCGCGCAGACCAATATCCCCGACGTCCGCTGGTCGTGGGTCCAGTACGTCGCCCACGACGACATGATCACGCTCCACGCGATGAACCTCGCCGGCGGGCCCATCGTCGCCGACATCGAGGTCGTGCGCGTCGAGCCCGGCGACCGCCTGCGCGACCGCTTCTCGGCCCCGCGCACGAACACGGGGGACAACCTGTAACCCCCCTTGCCGCACCCTCGTGCGGACCCTTCCTCACCCGTCCTGGAGATTCACCATGGCCGTCCTTGATCGAAATCGCGTCTGGCAGCTCATCGAGCTGTCGGCCGCCGAGCGCACCGCCAAGGGGCCCGAGCGCCTCGTGCGGGAGAACGACGTCCAGCAGCTCCTCAAGGCCGCCTGGGACGACGCCAACCAGCAGGCGCGCGACAGCTTCCTGGCGCGCGTCGACAAGCAGATGAACAACTGGCCCTGGTCGGCGGTGCAGGCGATCAGCGTCCGGGGCGGAGGTGGCGGCGGCATCGGGCAGATCGCCCTGCCGAAGCCGACCCTGCAAACGACCCCGGCGCTGCTCCTCCTGCTCATGGGCCAGGTCGACCTGCCCGACGTCGATCCCGGCAACCGGATCCCCGACCGCAAGTCGCCCGACGGCGCGGCGTGGGAGGGCCTGTACCGGGCGCTCGACACCTGGGACACCGACACGATCAAGAAGTGGTGGAGCCCGACCGGCTGGGTCCCCGCCGACCAGGCGACGCAGGGTGCCCCGAAGAACGAGGGCTTCGACCCCGCCGGCCGGGGCGAGAACTCCGGGCCGGCGGCGCCGGCCGGCGGCTCGACACCGGGCCCGGCCCCGAGCGGCACGAGCCTGCCCGCGCAGGTGACGGAGCCGTGGACGACGCGGCGGGTGGTCGTCATCGCCGGCGTGACGTTCGTCGTCACCGGCGTCGCGGTCGTGTCCTACATGAGCGCCGCCCGCGCCCGCGAGCTCGCTCGCTACACCGACGCCGTGCGCGCGCAGGGGGGCCGATGAACAGCAGATGGACGATGCTGGGCACTGCCCTCGGGATCGGCGGCGTCATCGGCGGCTCGCTCTGGTGGAGCCGCAAGGCGAGCGCGGCGACCCCGACCACCTCTCCCGGCACGAACCCGCCGCCGCAGGGCGAGGCGACGCCGCCGCCGATCGACCTGCCGCCGCTGCCGCGCGCGCAGGATGTCAGGGGCGACCTCGTCACCAACTGGGGTTCGACCCCGGTCGACCTCCGCCCGCTGTTCATGCACATGGAGGAGGTCTCGCGGATCGAGGGCTCGGCCCGCGTGTTCTCGATCATCGCCTACCGCGAGTCACGGTACACCACCACCGCGCACAACGGCAACGAGGGCGGCGAGAAGGACGAGCGCGCCAGCCCCCGGCCGTCGAGCGGCTGGTGGCGACGCTCTCCCGACCCGAGCTCGCGCCGTTGCGCGAGCAGACCCGGCGGCATCAGGTTCCGCCGGCGTCCCTGGCCGTCTTGCCGCTCGACCCTCACGAGGCCAGGGGCGAGGACCCGGAGAACGGCTACGCGCTGGCGCTTCACCTGCCGGACGGGCGCGGGTTCATGTTCCAGCTCGACAACTTCGCCCCCGTGAGGGCCGCGGATCTCCATGAGCCGGCCAACCTCTGGCAGTGGGGCGGCAAGGACGATCCGGACACAGAGGCCGTGATTCTGGCGCGAGGGCTCGATTGGGAGGCCATCGCGGCGCTTCTGGGCCTCGATCCCGCGGACGTGCGCCCGTCCGGGCGGGCGGTGCCAGCTCCGACGACCACAACACACAAGACCATCGACACCCGCGGCCTGGGCCCGCGCACCCGCGCGCTGCTCGCGTCGGCGGCGGCGAAGACACGGAGGGGAGCGTGATGGATCCGATCCGGGACCAGATGTTGCGCAACGTGGCGGAGGCCGGGGACGACGTCCTGCGGGCGATGGCGGCCGGGCTGGGGGCGCTGGCGGGTCAGCTTCGGGAGATCGCCGCATCGATCCAGCTCTGCGAGCCGTCCGACGAAGGGGTCATGATCTTGACCTCGGCCGCGGAGTTCATCGAACAGCGCGTGGCGGCTGTTCAGCAGCACCCCGAGCTCGTGCGCGAGATCGCGGCCCGGCGGCTCCGCGGCGCGATGCGTGTCATCGGCGACCCTCCGCCGACACCGAGCGTCGCCACGCTGGCAGGCGAGCCTCTGGAGGCGGTCTGGCGGATGCTCAGCGCGCTCGCGCTGGAGGCGTCGAGGGCGGTTCCAGGCAAGCGAGATCATCAAGCGCTGTTGCGGGTCGTGTCGATCGCGGAACGATACATGAGTGCGGCGGCGCGTTGTGACGAGGGAACCCGACCCCGCCGCCTGATGAGTCTCGTCCCCGACATGTCCGCAGAGGTGAGCGAGCCGGCAGGCGCCGGCCCCGATGGAGGGAGGTCCGACGATGGCGCGCACGCCTGATTGGGAGAAGCTGGTGATGGCGCAGGGCGACGCGAAACCGGCGTGGCCCCTGCCGAACGTCCTGCCGAAGTTCGCCACCTGGAGCGTCGGCGGCGGGCGGCCGTTCGGCTGCAAGGAGGCGACCTGCAAGCGCTGGCACGCGGGCATCGACCTGACCGGCGCGCCGGACAAGGCCCTCATCATCGCGCCCGAGGACGCGCTGGTCGTCGGCATCGACCGATCCTGGGACGACCAGGCGAAGGCGATGTTTCTCCAGACCAAGACCGGCCTGTTCCTCGTGCTCGGCGGGTTCAAGCTCGGGTCCAGCAAGGAGTTCGGTGTCACGCACGGCCAGCAGGTGCGCAAGGGCGACAAGCTCGGGCGCGTCCACGGGCCCTACGGGATGATCCACCTCGAGACCTACATCGGGAGCGGCGGGCGGACGAGCAACTCGGTCTGGTGGAAGAACGACCCCCCGCCCGCAGGTCTGCTCAACCCCACCAACTACGTCGAGCGCATGGTCGGCGACAAGGTGTCGCTGCTCCAGACCCGACAACGCCACGACGCCCTCGCCGCGCTCGGGTACTTCAAGGGGGACGTCGCGGGGCCCTGGGGCCCGGCCTCCGAGGAGGCGCTGCGCGCGGCCCAAGCCGCGCTCGGGTTGACGGTGGACGGCAAGTGGGGCCCGCAGACCGAGGACGCGGTGCAGGCCGCGCTTCAGGTCGGCTGCACCGACGAGAGCCCCTGCGAGGAGCCCGCGGTCGGCCCGCCGACCGAGGGCAGCGAGAGCACGGACGCCGTGGCGGCGATCGGCCGCATCGGCTGGATCGTCGGCGGCGTGACGGTCCTCGGCATCGCGGCCGGGGTCGTGATCGCGGCGCGGAGGAGCGCGTAACGGAGGACACGATGGACAAGGACACTCTGATCAAGATCGGAAACCTGGTGGTCAAAGTGCTGACCCCGATCATCGAGGCGGAGCGAGAGAAGTCGGCCGAGGCCAAGGCCAGGGCACACGCGGCCGAGGCCGAGTTCCGGCGGACGCACTGCCAGCTCTGCTACGAGCCGCGCGGTGAGCTCGACGTGGAAGTTTCGCATCGCGTGGTGTGCAGGGGTTGCCTCCACCGCTGCACCCGTGCGCTTCTCGATCGTCGCGCGAGACTGCGAGACCAGCAGCTTGAGATGGACGACCTCATCGGGAGCTTGAGCACCTTGCTCCGCGACGATTCTCCTCACAGCGCTCGCAGCCGTGCGACCGGCGGACCGCTCACCCAGGCTCCCGAGCGCAACACGTTCGGCGACATCCTCGAGGGGGTCGACGAGTTGAAGACGCGCGAGCCGGACCATCGCATCACCTTCCGCGACGTCCTTGAGTCGATGAACGTGGGCGGGCCGTCCCAGGGGCTCGAGCGCGAACCGACGAGAGACCCTCGCGCGGGAGTGTCCGGCACCGACGTTCTCGCTCAGGCCCAGGCGGTGAGCGACCGAATCGACGGGATGGAGCGCCTGATCCGGGAGTGCTCGTCGCGGGAGAGGACCTGACCATGTCCTTGCCGTCGACCCTCGCGCTCCAGATCCGCCGGCTGCAGGAAGAGCTGGAGGCAGCCCACCTCGAGCGTGTGCTCGCGGAGGGTCGGGCGCGTGGCGCGTTCCTGGCGGGCCTGGTCACTGGCGGGCTCCTCGCCGGGCTGACCGGCGTCGCGGTCGGGCTCGGCCTCGGTGTGCGGGCGATCCAGGTCGCGGCGCGGCCGGCGACGGAGGAGGCGGCCTGATGCAGTTCTCGCTCTTCAACCTCTACCGCGGTCAGCGCCACGCGTGCGAGGTGTTCGCCATGATGCGCGGCGAGGTGTTCCAGGAGACGCTGGGCATCGGCGACGTCGCGGTGCTCGTGGTGCTGGGCGGCACCGCGACCATCTCGCGCCAGCGCCAGGGCGAGACGGTCGGTCTCCACATAACGCCCGGAAGGCTCCGCCCCGTCTTCCTGACGACGCCGGGGACGTACTGCGTCGTCGCGCGAGACCACGTGATCGGCACGCGCGTGCTCAGGCGCGCGGAAGGAGCACAGACATGAGCGACACGCCCGACATCCTCGAGATGGAGAATTCGCCCGAGACGGCGAACTTCCGCAAGAATCGCCTGATGCTGTGGGAGACGATCATCGCGACCTACAAGGACTACATCGAGGACGCGAAGAAGGCCGGCGCGTCCGACGAGCAGGCGAAACGGGGCGCGGGCAAGTACGTCCGCGTCGAGATCCGGATGCTCTGCTCGGACATCCTGACCCGCGCGCCGATCGAGGCGATCGTCAAGTTCCTCGAGACCACGCGCGATTGGGTCGACGAGAGCGAGAACCTCATCACCGACCCGAAGGCGAACGCGGCACTGGTGGAGCTGATCACGTCGTCCTACCCGCACCGGACCTGGGCGAAGCGCATCGACGTCGTGACCAAGGCGATCGCCGAGGACAACGCGTCCTGGTCCGGCTGGGTCCGCAGCTGGACCGACGAGATCGGCGAGGCCGCGGGCACGGCCGTGAAGGGGGCCGGCGAGGCGGTCGGCGGGTTCGGCAAGATGCTCGGCGCGCTCGGTTCGGGCGCCGCCAGGTTGCTTGAGTGGGGGCCGACCATCCTGGTCGGTGCCTCGGTGCTCGGAGTCGTCACGGTCGTCGCCGTGGCGGCGCGAAAATGAGGCCACACCGCCGCGCGCCAATGTGCGGCCATCATCGCGCGGCGAGGAGACGGGACAGGAGGAGAGGGAGGAGACCATGCAGGTAGGAAAATATCCATTCCATGTCGACCCACCGATGTCGTCGGCCATGCGTGAGATGCTCATGGCCGCGGGCTACATCACCCGGGCGTGGCGAGGCGTCACCCGGGCCCGCGATCAGCGCGTGCGCGCGGCGCGTGCCGGAGCGCGGACGACGGAGCCCGCGGAATCGACGGCATTCAGTGAGATCCTCGGCGAGTACGGGATCAAGGTCGGTGACTTTCACCAGGCGGTATCGTCCCTCGTGGACGACCCGGCGAGCGCATCCACCGTCAAGGATCTGCTCGGCGCGATGAGCGGCAAACAGACCGCCACAGCCGACCTCGGCGCCCGAGTCCAGGACATGCTGACGAGCCGTGGCGCGCCCCGGGCTGCGGCGCCGCCGCCGCCCAGGCCGGCCGCGACCGCACCGCCGTCGTCCCGCCCCGCGCGGTCCTCCGGTTTTCGTTGGGAGTTCACGTCGGCAGCTCGCGGCGGCCAGGCGCGCCCGTCGTCGGACGAGAGCGCGGCGTCGCCGAAGGACGGCACCAAATCGGCGGCGGGCGGCGATCCGCCGGCCACACACGACGCGAAGCCGGCCTCGGTCGACGAGGCCCGGATGGATCCGGTGCTCCCGCAGACGGAGCAGGTGCCGCCGACGGCCGGCATCGAGACCCCGCAGACCGAGTCGAAGACCTCGCCGCCCGCCCAGGCGGGACCCCAGGTCGAGGGGACCGTCCCGCCGATCGAGGGCGAGGTCGTGCCCACGCATCAGGGCATCGTCTGCGCGCTCGAGTTCCTCAGCGAGCGGTCGGAACACCTGATGACCCGAATCGAGGCGCTCGAGACGCTCGTCGGGTCGCAGGCCGAACGGCTGGCCGAGGCGGAGCGCAGGCTCGAGGCCGCAATGCGACGGCTCGAGGAGGCCATGTGCAGGCAGACGCAGATCCAGGTGCGGTCCGAACAACAAGTGGCCGAACTGCGCGAGCGCATGGCCCGCATCGAGGATCAACAGGCCAACACGATCGAGATGTCCACCGTCGATCCTCGCGCCTCCGAGGAGCCCGCCAACGACGTGCCGCGGGTGGAGGAAGCATCCGCCCTCAGCGCGTCGGTCGCGGATCCCATCGCCGTGGAGGAGACGCAGCCGACCTCGGGCGACACGGCCGTCAACGACGTGACGCGGGCCGACGAAGCACCCGCCCGCAGCGCGTCGGTCGCGGATCCCATCGCCGCGGAGACGCAGCCGACCTCGGGCGACACGGCCGAGGTGCCGCGGGCCGAGGAATCATCCGCCTGCAGCGCGTCGGTCGCAGATCCCATCGCCGCAGAGACCCAGCCGACCTTGGGCGACGCGGCCGTCGTGCCGCGGGTCGAGGAAGCGTGCGCCCGCAACACGCCGGTCGGGGATCCCATCGCCGCGGAGAAGACTCAGGGCGACACGACCATCAACGACGTGCCGCGGGCCGAGGAAGCGTCCGCTCGCAGCGCGTCGGTCGCGGATCCCATCGCGGCGCAGCCGACCTCGAACGGCACGAACACCTCTCCGAACCCCGCCGCCGTCGTCGCCACCGAAGCGGAAGGCGACCCCCGGGTTCCCGTCGCGGATGAGGCGAGCGTGGTGCGGGAGGGTGCACGGACCACGGCGGAAATGCTGTTGATGGATCGCATCGAGGGAAGGGTGCTCGAGGTCGAGAACCGCGTCGGCAGAGCCGAGAACCAGGCCGCCTGCACCGAGGACGAGATCGCCAAGAAGAACGCACTCGCAGAGCGTTGCAAGCAACTCGCAGACAAGCTGGAAGGGGAACAGACATGACGAAGAACACGGATACGAGGAAGCTGGCGAAGATCATCGCCTTGCACAACGAGAAGGGCGGCGTCGGCTCGACGTCGACGGCGGGGCACCTCTGCTGGCGCGGCCGGGAGAACGGGCTTCGCGTCACCGGGGTGTCCTTCGACCCCACGGCCGAGCTCGGGCAATGGCTCGAGCCGCTGGGCATCCCCTGGATCGACGGGCTGAAGGCCCAGGACCTGCCTGACGACGTCGACCTTTTCGTGGCCGACATCCACTCGTGCGCCGACGACATCCCCGTGGACCCCGACCTCTGGGTCATCCTGATCGAGAACCGGACCGCCTACGAGAACGCGATCCGCCTCTCGGACCGGCTGACCGGCCCGATCCTCTGGGTGCCCAACCACATCCACGGCACGCCGCTGTTCGCCAGGCGCGAGGTCCCGCCGTTCCTGAAGCGGGTCGAGATGCTCTTCCCCGGCGTCCCGCGCAGCCACGCGATCGCCGAGGCCGGCGCGATGGGGCGCCTGGTGTGGTCCACCGAGGAGGGCGCGCGCTCGCCGGGCGCCCTGTACCTGCGCGACACGCTCGATCGCGTGCTCGAGCGAGCGGGGTTCGAGCTGAAGGCGCCGGCGCCCCGTGTCCCCACGCCGCCGCTGATCACGGACGGGGCGGCCGCCGTCCGCCACGCGCACGCGATCGCGGCGGCCCTGCTGGACGCCGAGATCCAGAGCTGGCCGTCGCCCCGGATCGAGGCGCTGGCGCGCGAGGGTCTGCTCGACGGGGCGCGCGACGGAGCCGACCCCGCGCGCGACCGGGAGATCCAGCGCGCCCTCGCGGGGCTCGCGGACGCCCTGTGGGACCGGGCCGGCGTGTCGCCCCGCGGCCGGCGGTAGGAGCAGGAGACACGTCGATGAAGACCCTCGCCCGCATCGCCCTCGGCTACGCCGCCGCCGTCGAGAGCGCCGCCGCCATCGTCCGCTTCCGGGAGCGCACGTCCGCGTTCCGCCTGGCGGTCGACCGCGCGGCCGCGCTTGGCCGTCCGCTCGTGGTCGTCGGCGATCCGGACGGGGGCATGCACACGCGACTGCTGCGCGCCTACGGCTGCGGGGACGTGTGTGTCGACATGAACGGCTGTCCCAAGTGCCCGGTGACGGTCGTCGCCGACATCACCAAGGGCCCGATCCCGGGCATCGCGGCCGACTCGTCGGTGGTGTTCGTGTCCTGCGTCCTCGAGTACGTCACGGACCTCCAGGCCGCACTCGCCGAGATCGCCCGGATGGCGGGACGGCCGGAGAACGTGTTCATCGTGACGGTCCAGCCCTGGACCCTGACCGCCCGGCTGTATCCGGGCGCGACCTGGCGCGGGAGCACCGTGCCCACTCCCAGCGGCCACACGGTCCAGATGCAGCCGGTCCACCTGGAGGAGAAGCTCGCGGCCTCGCTCGGGCTCGCGGTCCTCGCGGCCGCCGCCTTCTGGCCGAGGGGGAAGTGATCGATGTCCGACCTGGAGACCGCGCTGAATCAGGCCCGTGCGGAAGCCGCTGCCCTGGCGGAGCAGCTCCGGCAGGCGCGACTCGATCTGCACCGATGCGGCGCAGCGGACATGAACCGGACGCTGATCGCCAGCGCGGTCTTCGGCGCGGTCGGCCTCGTGACGGGGCTGGGCCTCGGGTTTCGGATGGGGACGAGGAAGGGGAAGTGAGGACGCGGTGGAGAAGCCCAGCACGACATCGATGATCATCGGCGCTGCCGCGACCGTCGCAGGCTTCGCTGCCGGCTACTTCACGCGCGCTCGCGACCTCTTTCGGCCCGGGCCGGGGCACGTGTACCGAATCGGCGCGATGTTCTTCGCCGACGAGGCGCTCGTCCGCCGCCTCAATCACCAGTTTCCGCGCGCCATCCAGCCGCGCGGCCAGGCCGGCGTCCTGTGGATCATGCCGCCCGGCTGCTACACCCTCTCGCTCACGCCCTGGGACGCGCCGGCTCGATTGCCGCGTCAGGTCGGACGGATCTACCGGCTCGCCGAGCTGCGGGAGGGCACCCTGCGGGACGTGATCGAGGATTGGGAGCGGGCCGGCGTCGTGGAATTCGTCGGGGCATGGTCGTCCTGGCCCGAAGGTCCCGACGCCTCCCCCGATGAGTGGGCGCCGCCCAGGAGTGAGTCATGATCGCCCAGCTCTCGGCCGCGTCGCGGCGACGTCTCGGCGACCGCCTCGTCCTCGCATCGATCAGCGGCGGCAAGGACAGCACGGCGCTCGCGCTCCTGCTCCGCGAGCATGATATCCCGCATGTCCGCGTGTTCGCGGACACCGGCTTCGAGGCGCCCGAGACCTACGCGTACCTGGACACGCTGCGCGCGCGACTCGGACCGATCACCGTCCTTCGCAACGAGGCGCTGTGGTCGAGCGCGCTGCCGGGCGAGGAGGGCATGCTGACCCTCATCCGGCACAAACGCATGTTCCCGTCGCGCCTCATGCGCTTCTGCACCCAGAAGCTGAAGCTGCATCCGATCCGCGACCACGTTCACCAGCTCATCGATCACGGCGAGGACGTCGTGAACGCGGTCGGCGTGCGCGCTGCGGAGAGCGCCGCCCGGGCGACCATGCCCGAGTGGGAGTTCTGGGACGAGATGGATGTCGACATCTGGCGCCCGCTCATCCGCTGGACCGAGCAGGACGTGATCGACATGCACCGGCGCCACGACCTGTCCCCGAACCCGCTGTACCTCGCGGGCGCGCGCCGGGTCGGCTGCAACCCCTGCATCCACGCGCGCAAGAGCGACCTGCGGCGCCTCCCCGAGTCGCAGCTCGTCAAGATCCGCCGCGTCGAGGACGAACTGACCGCCGACGCGATCGCTCGGGGCTGCGATCGCCCAACGCGGGCCTTCTTCCAGACCCGCGGCGACGGCGGGGCCCTGCGGTTCACCCCGATCGACGAGGTCGTGCGCCTCGCCGGACTGCACCGTGGCAAGCCGATCGTAGACGAGGCCGCGCCGGCCGGCTGCGTGCGGTGGGGCCTCTGCGACGCCGGCTCCACCGACACCCCGGGGGAGAGCGTGTCCCCACCCGCCCAGCCCCCCGCCCCGACGATCGCGCACGCGGAGCTCGAGCGTCTCGGCGTCTCGCGCCAGACGATCGCCCGCTACCTCGAGGCAGGTGTCGTGCGGCCGGCAGGCGACGACGCCGTCGAGCGGACGTCGGAGCTCGATCGTCTCCTCACCGAGCGCTGCAACGTCGGGCGCGGGTACCTGCTGGCGATCGGCGTCACACCCGCGACGATCGCGGCCTGGCTCCGCCGCAAGGTGCTGGTCCGCACGGACATGCGCGGCTTCTACACCCTCAGCCGGGCGGCCTTCGAGTCCGTGCGCGCCGCAGCCAGGGGCTCCGGACTGCCTCGCGAGCTCGAGGGCCTCACCGCTGAATCGGAGCCCGCAGTCGAGACGACTGCCGCGGAGGTGCCGGCGCCGGCCCCAGCACCTCCGGCTGCGCACGGCGAGGACACGGCTCGTGTGGACGCGAAACCCGACCGCCTGCGCGTCGTGCCATGCACGATCACGCGGGCGCGGGAATTCGTGCGAGAGCACCACCGCCATCACTCGCCGCCGGTCGGGGGACTGTTCGCCATCGGCGTTGCACGCGGCTGCGATCTGGTGGCCGTAGCGATCGTCGGCCGCCCCGTCGCCCGGGCGCTCCAGGACGGCGCGACCGCGGAGATCACGCGGCTGTGTTCGCGTGGCGAGCGGAACGCGTGCTCCATGCTCCTGGCGGCGTGCCGGCGGACCGCCGCCACGCTCGGCTACCGCCGCGTGATCACCTACACGCTGGCCTCCGAGCCCGGTACCTCCCTGCGCGCGGCAGGCTGGCAACCGACCGCGACCGTCCGCGCGCGGCCGTGGAATTGCCGCTCGCGGCCGCGTCAGGTCGGCCTCGTGGCCGACAAGCGTCGCTGGGAGCCGCGGTCCCAACTCTCCTCCCACGAAAACAAGGCCCAGCCATGACCAACCTCCGCACGATCGTTGTCGTCCTCGGTGTCGCTGCAATCGCGGCGACCGCCGGCTACGTCGCCGGCATCCTCCGTGTCGGACGCTGAAAGGAGAATCCCATGCAGGAAGACCAATTCCTCGACAGTACCCGCAGCCGCCTGGCCACCCTCCTCGGGAGCGTCCGCGAGCACGACACGCGCTGGCAGGTCCACTTGATGGCCCTGCGGCGTGAGTCCACCGTCGTCTTGAGCGTCGTCGGGCTGCTCAGCGTCGGCACCGGCTTCGGCCTCGGATATCAGCTCGGGAGGAGGTACTGACATGGCCGAGACCTTCACGCGCAAGCAAGCCGAGCTCAACTCGCTCCTGTGGAGCATGGAGGAGCAGGAGCGGGTCTTCAACCACAACCACCTGCAATGGGCCGACAACCTGCGCACGAAGATCTTCGCGGGGGTGTGGATCATCGCCGCCGCCGGCGTCACCCTCGGCACCGCCGCCGGCGTCCTCCTGGGGGTGCGGCACAGGAGGTCGTCGTGAGCCGCGCGACCGTGATCTCGGCCCTGGGAGCGACCGCCCTTCTCGGCGGGTGGGCCGGCTACGCCTGGCACAAGCAGCGCGCCGTCGCACCGCGCGCGCCCTTCGATCGTGCGCAGCGGCTCGAGGACTCGACCGTGATTCCGTTGATCACCCCGGAGATCGACATCTCGACCGCGGAATACGTGCTTTCGCGGGTGGAGCGGATGCCGCCCGACGAGGTGACGATCGTGCTGCACACCAACGGCGGCGGCGTCACGGCCTGCGTCATGATCGCCGACGCGCTCCGACAGTTCTCGCGGTCGACGGCCGTGGTCCCCTACATGGCGATCTCCGGCGGGACGTTGATCGCGCTCAACGCCAAGACCCTCAAGATGGGTCGCAACGCGGCCCTCTCGGCGGTCGACCCCGTGATCTACGGACAGCGCGCCCGCCACGTCGACAAGAAGGACAAGGACGGCGTGTACCCGCTCGCGCAGGAGTACGACACGGCCGTCAGCGGATACCTCCGCGACACCCTGCGCGACCGCCTCGGGAACGCCCCGGGCGCGGTGGACCAGGCGATGAAGCTCTTCATGGGCGAGTCGGCGCCGCACTCCTGGCCGATCAAGGCCCCCCAGGTGAAGTCCCTCGGCCTCGCGGTCGAGGCGGCGGCGCCGGAGTGGGCGCATTTCGTCGATGGGTATCGCCAGCTTAGGCCGGAACCGTCTCCGGACATCATCGTCCGGCGCATCCTCGGGTCGCGGTGAACGCCGGCCACGCAACACAGGAGACCACACCATGGATCAAAACCTGCTCAAGTTCCTGGCCAGCGTCGCCAGCCTCGCGGCCGCACAGCTTGACGAGATCGGGCGGCGCACGTCTTCCTCGGGTCCGGATCGCTCGACGGCGACAACGCCCCAGGCCCCGCCCGCACCACCGCCCACACCACCGCCCGCACCACCGCCCGCCGCAGCGCGCACGGAAGCGCCGGCCTCCTCGTGCGTCGCCTGCGGGGCGACGGACGCGAGGCTTTTCGCCATTGCATGCGGTCCCGCGTGCATTCGGTGCATTGCAAGCGGGGCGAACGTTCTCCTCACGCAGCTCGTGAACGCCGCCCAAGACATTCACGCGGACGACGCACAACACCGGGCCACGCTGGCGGAGCTCGACCGGCGAACGCAGGCGATTGAGGAGCGGGTGCAGTCGTTGGCGCGCGAAGCGGCGGCCCTCCGAGACGAGCGTGACCGCCTCATCGCGTTCCAGGAGGCCGAGCTCGCGACCCGGACGCGGGCGGGCGTCAGGCGGATCGTCGTCGCGGGCGAGAATCAGTCGGCCGAGCTGTGGATCGACCTCGCACGGGTGGACCGCGCCCTCCTCTACTTCGCGCAGGAGTTCCCAGGGGCGGCACTCCTCGTCGACGACGAGCCGCAGGACGTTGCCGTCCTCGCGCGGCGAGTCCGGGAGCAGTCGCTCGCCGAGGCGCCCGCGGTTTCACCCGCGCCACCGAGCGATCCGGGATTGGCGGCGCTGGTCGCCCACGTCGACATGGAGCTGAACGAGAAGCGGTCGTATGACGCGTATGCGGAGCCACCGAGCAAGTCACGGCACGCGTCGGCGACGGGGCGACAAAGGATCGATGCCTGGCTCACCGCGCTGCACGCGCGCGGCATCGAGTTGGCGAGCGGCCTGCGGACGGCCGAGGACATCGCGCGTCACCTGAACCCGGCGACCGAGGTCTCGAGGAAGGCCCGCCTCGGCCCCGGCACGATCGGCTTGTTCAGAACCCACCCAGGCGGCAGGACGATGGATACGCTCGTTCGGATTGCCGTCGCCATGGGCCGCGCCGACGTGTTCGAGCTCAGACCCATCAACTGATCGCGGACCGAATGCCGACACCGCCGCCACCACCAGAGATCCGCGAGCAACCCAGCCTGTTCCAACAGGAGCGGCTGCGATGGCTGAAGGTCGCCGCAGGCGTCACGCTTGGCGCCTGGGTGGGGCTTCTTTGGTGGGCGCGCGAGGGTCCCGCGCGTGACCGGCGACAGGGAGCAGCACGGTGATCTCTGGCCGCAAGTGCGGGAGACTGGTGCGCTCGGACGCGGTGCTCCTACCCGTCGGCGCCACAGCAGCGCTTGTATTTCTTCCCGCTGCCGCACGGGCAAGGCGCGTTACGTCCGATTTTCGTCGCTCGCCGCGCGGCGCGAGGGGGCCGGAATTCCCGCGGGATTCCCGGAAGTCCGGTCGTGCATTCGGCGACGCGGCCAAATGTAGTGACAATCATCTCCGGAATGTCCCCAAGCTCCGACGAGACCTCCGCCCGCACGCCTGCGCCGAATCGAAGATCGAGCAGGCAACCATCATCCTGCGCAAGCGTTGCGGCAAGCGTCGAGTTTTCCGCGAGGCATCCGGCCGCCTCGCTCCACCACTCCAGCACCTGGCGCGACGGCACGACGTCGCTCACGTCTTCGGCGTCTCCAGCCCTCTCGGGCCCGTCTGGCAGGGCCAAGATAAGGGCCATGAGCGAGGTTGCGAATCCGCGCCGGAGTTCTCGTGGGCAGGTCGGATCGATAAGTGTGCGATACATCAGCCGGTCGAATGCCAAGCGCCACGCCCGGCACATGTCGCGCCACGTGCATCGGCCCAACTTGTATGGCGCCATCCAATCTTCCATCCACCGCAGCAGTTCGTGGCCGCCGATGATAGCGAAGTCCTCGTCGATGTCGGGCGACTTGGTGTCCGGCCCAAGGCGCAGTCGCCAGCGCGCTCCCGCAAGGCGGAGAACCTGTTGTTGCGTCATCGTTCGTGCGCCCTGACCCAGTTGGAGGTGAGCGACGGCGCCGGCGCTCCCGACGAGGTCGATCTCCATCTCCTCTCCCTCCGCGACCTGGCCGAAGAACTCTTCGAGCTGATCGAGGTTGTCCTCGGGCATGCCGGGCCGCCGTCCGCGCTTGAGCGCGTCGACCATGTAGAGACCGGCGCACGCGACGGCTTCACGCACGTTCGGTTCGTCGAGCGGTCCGATCGCGCGGTAGATCGCATGGCGCAGGAGTTGGGCCGCCAGCTCAGGATCACGTTCAACCGCTCTCGCCCACGCCTTCGAGTACCTCTCCGCGAGGAGAACGTTCTTGCCCTTGATGTGGACCACTCCTGGAGTGTGATGGCCCATCGTTGGGCTGTCAAAACCGGACGCCTGACGTCGAGCGCGACCTCGCGCGACTTCGGGCCCGGCCAGTGACTGTTTCCGCGCCTAACCCTCGGACGCCAACACGAACCAAGAGCAGCAAAGGCAGAACAGGAACACGCCCATGACCGCAACCCGCCCCAACCCCTACACCCTCACGCAAGACCTGGCACGGGAGTGCTACGAGCGCTACCGGACCGACTACGAGGGGCTGCACCACGTCACTCTCGCCACATGGAGCGATCTCCCGCGAGAGGTCCAGGGCCGCTGGTCCAGCGCCCTGAAACCCGTCGCCGAGAAGCTCTGCCGCGTCGTGCGTCTCGAGGAAGACCTCGAAGAGACGCGAACCCAGCTGAACCAGCTCCACGACGCCGATGACCGCGCTTCCGCCCGCCTCTCCAAGCTCGAGGACGCCGTGTATGACGCACGGCGCGTGCTCCCCGACATGATCGCGCTCGGGTCCGTGCCGGCCCCCCTGGTCGCGCTGCTCGACAAGCTCGCGACGGCGCTCGACGAGGCCCAGACCCAGAGCACGGAGCGCCCCGTCGCCGCGTGACGCCTGGCCGGGGCGCGGGGGCGGCGTCGCCTCGTCCCCTGCGCCCTTCTGCCTCTCCAAACGTTCGAACCTCAACGGAGGAAAGCCATGACGACTGACGCTTTGAATCGCGCCCCTCACAACGACCGTAGAGTACCCGCAGGCATGGACGGCGAGTGTCACCCCTTCAGCTACGAGCTCACCGTCGATTCCACCGACGCCACGTCGCGTCTCACCGGCCAATGGGCAATGTGGCGCGTCCGGGTCGAGGACGATGGTTCGCTGATCGGATCCATTCACACGGTCCAGGGCTGGATCGCGCTCGCGAGTCCGCCTGGCGCGTTCGCGCATCGCCCGTTCGCAGACCGCGAGACTCGTGCACGTGTGCGGTTCAAGCGCGACGAGGACGGGCGCGCGTCGATCGCGATCCTGGTCGGGACCGACCGCTGGAAGGAAGTCGCCGCGGGGCCGCTGAGGGGCACCCTTGCGTTCGTCAGCTGAGGCACAATCAGGCTCGGGAGGTGGGGGGTGGGTGAGGCAACACGAGGCATGTCGAAGGACGTCGGGCGGGAGAGACCCGCGAGAGATCTCCCGAGCCGACGTCGAGTCGAACTTTCTGGTCTGAGCGCGCGAGACTGTGCTACACAGGGCCGGTCAGGCGAGTGGGCGCATGCAACGGAGCATGCCCCATGATCACCAAGATCGAGGTTCGGCCCTACCGGCAGAACAGCAACATCTGGGAGGCAGACGTCAAGATGCTCGTGCAGGGACAAGAGGTTCGCCGGCGATGGAAGTCGCCGATGACCTCGCGCACCGCGACCGAGCGTTGGGCGAAGGAGAAGGCCCTCGCCTATCTCGTCCACGTCACCGGCTCAGGGAAGATGGAGGAGGAGACGGCGAAGGAACCCGTTCCCACCTTCGCGGAGTACGCGGAGCGGTGGATGCGGGAGTACGTGATCGCCAACCAGCTCAAGCCCACCACGCGCAAGACCTACGAGGACATCCTGCGGGCGCACTTGCTCCCGATCCTCGGGCACCTGCGCCTCGACGCGATCGACACGGCCGAGGTCCAGCGCCTCAAGGCCGAGCGCCAGCACCTCGGGCCGGTGACGGTCAACAAGATCCTCGCCCGGCTGTCGACGATGCTGCGGATCGCGATCGAGTGGCACAAGCCCGAGCGGCCGCTGATCGAGAAGCTGCCGAAGATCCAGCGCCTCAAGGAGCCCAAGGTCGAGAAGCCGCACTACACCGCCGAGGAGCAGGCCAAGATGCTCGCGGCGGCGGAGGAGTGCGAGGACCCGCGGGCCTACGTCGCCTTCCTGCTGGGCGACGACGCCGGCCTGCGCCACGGCGAGATCATCGCCCTGCGGTCCTGGAACGTCCGCTTCGACGACGGCCCGACCGGGGCGATCCTCGTGACGCACACCGCCTGCAACGGCATCCTGACGACGCCGAAGAGCAACCAGGTGCGGCGGATCCCGATGTCGCCGCGGCTGCGCGCCGCGCTGCTCAAGTACCTGCCGACGCTCCAGTCGGAGTGGGTCGTCCCCAACATCTACGGGGAGATGTGCAAGTGCTACCACGTGATCTCGCGTCTGCTGCGTGAGCTGCAGGACGAGATCGGGGCCAAGCACGGGGTACACATCCTGCGCCACACCTTCGCCACCGACGCGCTCCAGCACGGCGCGACCGTGCGCGAGGTGCAGGCGATGCTCGGTCACGCCCTGCTGGCGACCACCGAGAAGTACATCCACACCGCGGAGTCCCAGCTCGACCGGGCCATGCTGACCGTGTCCGAGCGCCGGACGGGCGCGGGCGACCGCGAGGACGCGCGGGCCACCCGCCGGCCGAGCGGGGGCGCCCGCCGCGGGAGCGGAGGTGCCCGGACGCGCGCGGAGACGCGTCGTCCGCGGAACGGGAGACGGGCTGGAGACGACGTCGCGCCCCGCCCGAATCGCCGGAATTCGCAGCCGGAGGGGGGGAAGTAAGAGACGACGTCGGTCTCGTTGGCGTTCTTGGTCAGGTCGTCGCAGTTGGCGGCGGCGCAGGCGTTCGAGCAGGCGTCGAGGTCGACGTCGTTGCCGTCGTCGTCTACATCGCCCGCAGACGGGCCCAATTCCCGCGTATACGGCA
>ERZ1066137.666-NODE-666-length-22433-cov-29.318080_pt1 | contig 22433 bp, 23 predicted proteins | sample MGYA00382784_ERZ1066137 | MGnify/ENA primary metagenome ERZ1066137 (study PRJEB33369, sample SAMEA5778367) | biofilm metagenome | biome: Industrial cooling water; feature: Water cooling tower basin; material: Biofilm | place: United Arab Emirates | collected... | reverse complement strand
ACTCTCCTCTATCTAGACTCTCCTCTATCTAGACTCTCCTCTATCTAGACTCTCCTCTATCTAGACTCTCCCCTAATCGGTTAGATTGGGGGTTTTTTGTTAGAAGAAATAAGCTCAAACAAAATCATTTTTTTCTATAAAGCTTTGAAAAGAAAATCTTAAAATGTTCCGCAAGATCGGAAAGCTCAAGTGTTGCCATGATAGTTTACGGCCCATGTTTTCTCTATATGTTTGGCTGCAATCCATTTATTCCTAAGTAGGCATCTATGAGCGATCCAAACCAGAAACGCTTTATCCGTTACGAAGATGTTGGGGATGACTACCTTGAAAAACGCAAGTTACGTCGCAGTGCAGGCTGGATTTTACTATGGGCCCTTGGAGTTGGCGCAGTTATTTCCGGTGACTTTTCTGGCTGGAACTTTGGTTTAGGGGTGGGGGGCTTTGGTGGGCTGGCGATCGGCACCTTTTTGATGGCAGCGATGTATGTCTGTATGGTGTTTAGTATTGCCGAATTAACCTCTGCCTTACCCCACGCGGGCGGTTTTTATTCTTTCACGAGAAATGCTTTTGGTCCCCTGGGTGGATTTATTTGTGGGGTGACGGACACGATCGAATATGTGATTACTCCGGCGGTTGTGGTCTATTTTATCGGGGCTTATATGCAAACCCTGGTTCCCACCGTTCCTGTCCCAATCTGGTGGGTGGTTTACTACGCCCTGTTTGCCTTTATTAATATCAGGGGAGTAGAACTGACCCTGAAAGTGGGGCTGGTGGTGACGGCGATCGCGGCGGCGGTGCTGTTGATCTTTGGGGGCTCCGTCCTTTTTTCCGGTAAGTTCGACGGTAGCCTGTTGTTCAACATTACGCCGGAAAGTGGCAATCCCGCCTGGTTACCCTTTGGCTGGGGAGGGGTGTTCAAGTCCTTACCCTACGCGATCTGGTTTTATCTAGCGATCGAACAGTTGCCCCTGGCGGCAGAGGAAGCCCACGATACGGTTCGGGACATTCCTAAAGCTCTGATCTGGGGAATTATGACCCTGTTAGGGCTATCCTTGCTGGTGCTGGTGTTAAACCCGGGCCTGCCGATCGACTTTACTGGCGCGGATAAAGTCAGCTTTACGGGAGCTGCAGCGGTGGGTAAAACAGGTGCACCGATCGCCGATGGCTTTAAGGTTATTTTCGGCAATGGCTTGCTCTTTCAGATCTTAACGGTGGCAGCCTTGTCTGGACTGGTGGCCAGCTTCCACACCATTATCTATGCCGCTGGCCGAGTCATGTTTTCGCTATCCCGGGCTGGCTATTACCCTCGCTGGATTTCGATTGTGAGCAAATGGCATACCCCGGCGATCGCCATCCTGGTCAGCAGTGGGGTGGGGTTGGCCTGTGCCTTTTTAATTCAGTTTGGTGGCACCACCGTCGGTCCAGCGCTGTTAAATATGGCCGTGTTTGGGGCGGTGATTTCCTACACCATGGTGATGTTCGCCTATATTAAGTTGAAGATCGATCGGCCCCAGTTAAATCGTCCCTATCTCAGCCCGTTGGGTATTCCCGGTGCAGTCATTGGTTCGGTGCTGTCGATTGTTGCTCTGTTTGCCTGTTTTTCGGATCCCGCCTATCGTCCAGGGGTATGGGGAGTAGCAGTCTTTCTGGGCGTGATGATTGCCTACTTCTTCTTCTATAGCCGCAAAAAGCTGGTGGCACGGGCCCCGGAAGAGGAAGACGCTCTGGTTGACCGGGCCATGAAGGAAATTGAGCATCCCGATAGTCCCCATATGCATCAATAAAAATGTTGGATGAATTGCTTTTAATTGGGGGCCAACGCGTCGCTGCTACGACTGGTCAACAAACCACTTTAATCGACCCTGCCACGGGAGCAGCCTGGAAAACGGTGGCTCAGGGGGGCGCAGCGGATATTGAGCAGGCAGTACAGATCGCAGAACAAGCTCGACCTTCCTGGCGACGGGTGAATAGCCGCGATCGCACTCAAATCCTTTTGAATCTGGCCCGCCTGATCCGCAATCAGCGAGAAGCCCTGGCCCAGTTGGAAAGCCGTAATGTCGGTAAGCCAATCCGCGAAGCCCGTGAAGAGGTGGACCTGACGGCGGATTGCTTTGAATTCTATGCCGGAGCCATTAACAAGCTTGGGGGCACCATTAACCCCGTTGCTGCGGCTGGGACCAGTCTCACCTTTCGAGAACCGATCGGCGTCTGCGGTCTGATTGCCCCCTGGAATTTTCCGCTGGCAATTACCGCCTGGAAGGTGGCCCCGGCTCTGGCAATGGGGAACACATTGGTGCTGAAACCCGCCAGTTTGACTCCCTTAACGGCCCTGCGCCTGGCAGAACTGGCTCTGGAAGCAGGGGTTCCTCCGGGAGTCTTCAATGTCGTCCCCGGTTCCGGTCAGGAGGCTGGAGAAGCCTTAATTCGCCATCCTCTCGTTCGCAAGATTTCCTTTACCGGCTCTACGGAGGTGGGACGACAGGCGATGCGGCTGGCTGCAGAGGAGATTAAGCGGATTACCCTGGAATTGGGGGGTAAATCTGCCAATCTGATCTTTGCGGATGCCGACCTGGACAAAGCCGTTGTCAAAGCAGTCTGGAGTGTGCTGGGCAATGCCGGCCAGGATTGTTGTGCCCGATCGCGTCTGCTGGTAGAGCGTTCCATCTATCCCGAATTCATCGACCGAATTGCCGCAATCTTCACCAGCCTGAAACTAGGCTTACCGTTAGAGGAAGAAACTGAAATTGGCACTCTGGTTTCACAGTCCCACCGCGATCGAGTTCAGTCCTACATTGAGACGGGCCAAGCGGAAGGGGCAAAGCTGATCTGCGGGGGTAGTGCTCCGGCTCAGGAACCCTTGCACCGGGGAGCCTATTTGCAACCCACCCTGTTTGCCGATGTCAGCCCCAACATGACAATATTCCGAGAGGAAATTTTTGGCCCCGTCCTCTGTGCCCTGCCCTTTGATCGCGAAGAAGAAGCCGTGGCGATCGCAAACAATAGTCTGTATGGCCTGTCTGGCTCAATCTGGACCCAGGATATCAGTCGGGCCTTACGGGTAGCTAAAGCGATCGAAACCGGGGTGCTCTCGATCAATACCGGCCATAGTGTTCACCTGGAAGCACCCTTTGGCGGCTACAAGCAAAGCGGGCTGGGACGAGAACTGGGCCTGGCCGTACTGGACCATTACAGCGAATTGAAGAGTGTTTTTATTGCCGAGTAAGTTTATTGCCGAGTAACCCATGACCAAACCTCCTGTCCGTGGCATGCTTACCGTTGAAGAACTGATCCAACTGGTCAACGATGAGCAAATCGAAACCGTTCTCACCGTCTTTCCTGACCTCTATGGTCGGCTGATGGGCAAGCGGATCACTGGCCATTATTTTGTCCACGATGTCCTCCAACACAGCGTTCACGCCTGCGATTACCTGCTGGCCTGCGACATGGAAATGGACCCGGTTCCCGGTTATGCCTTTACCAGTTGGGCCTCAGGCTATGGGGATTTTCGCCTCGTTCCTGACCTCAGCACCCTGCGGCGGGCCTCCTGGTTGGAGGATACAGCCATCGTCCTCTGTGATGTGATCAACGAAGAAGAAGATGTACCCGTGGCGGTGGCTCCCCGCAATATTTTGAAACGTCAGTTAGAGATTGCTGATTCCCTGGGCTATACGGTGATGGGGGCTTCTGAGCTGGAACTTTACGTCTTTGCCGATTCCTTTGAGGAAGCCCGAGCCAAAAACTTCCATGACCTCAAACCAATCGGCGACTACATTGAGGACTACCACATTTTCCAGGGCACCAAAGAAGAGTTTGTGATTGGCGAAATTCGCAGGCATCTCGATCGCTCTGGCATTCCAGTCGAATTTTCTAAGGGAGAATGGGGACCGGGTCAGCAAGAAATTAATCTGCGCTATAGCGACTTTCTGGAAATGTGCGATCGCCATGTCCTCTACAAACACGCTGCTAAAGAAATTGCCTGGCTGAATGATGTAGCCATTACCTTCATGGCCAAATGGGACGAGCGCTATGCCGGCTCCAGTATGCACCTACACGCCAGCCTCTGGGATCGAAATACCGGCGAGCCTCTCTTTCCCGGTGCCGAAACCTATGGAGCGGTGCACTGTTCCCCCCTGTTCCGCTGGTTCCTGGGCGGCTGGATGGCCCATATCCGGGAAATCTTTGCCTTCTATGCCCCCTATCCCACCTCCTATAAACGCTACGTGGCTGGCTCCTTTGCCCCCACCGGAATTGCCTGCTCCTACGACAATCGAACCGCTGGTTTCCGTGTCCTTGGCCATGGTCCCGCCCTGCGAGTGGAATGCCGTGCTCCCGGTGCCGATGCCAACCCCTACCTAGCCTATGCCGCCACCTTAGCCGCGGGACTGGATGGGATTAAACATAAAACTGAGCCGCCCCCCATGTTTGCAGGGGATGTCTACGAAGCCCAGGGATTGCAGCAAGTGCCCAAAACCCTGAACGAAGCGATTCAGGAATTAGATCACAGCACCTGGGTTCGAGAGGCTTTAGGTGAAGATGTGATCGAACATTACCTGCACTTTTTCCGCACGGAACAACGTAAGTTTGATGAAGTCGTCACCAGTTGGGAACGGGCTCGTTATTTTGAGCGGGCTTAGTTAGTTAAAAAGTTTGAATCAGCTATGCGATCGCCGATCATTGGGATTACAACTTACAGCCGCAGCGAATCAGGAGAATTTACCCTGCCTGGTGCCTACGTGGATGCGGTTCAACTGGCGGGGGGACTCCCCCTATTGCTGCCACCCCTGCAGGTCGATCCGGTGGCCTTACTGGATCGGGTAGACGGGCTAATTTTTGCCGGGGGCGGAGACATTGACCCAGAACGCTATGGGGGTGAACCGCATCACACTATCTACCTGGTCGATGAAGAACGGGATAGTTTTGAACTGGCACTGGCTCGTCAGGCTCTCCAAAAGCAGATTCCCGTGCTGGGTATTTGTCGGGGCCTGCAGATCCTCAGTGTGGCCACTGGAGCCCAGCTCGTCGCTCATGTGCCTGAAGTCTACGGTGATCAAATTCTCCATCGTCTTGATCACCCCCGTCGCCCTATCACCCATGCGGCCCAAGTTCTCCCCCACACCCGTCTGGCCCGAATTCTGGAAACCACCGAGATTACCGTCATGTCCTGGCATCATCAGGCGGTTCGCACCGTCCCCGAGGGTTGGCAACTCGCTGCCCAGGCGGCCGATGGCGTGATTGAAGCCCTGGAACATCAGCACCATCCCTGGTTGATTGCTGTACAGTGGCATCCCGAACTTTCCCCCGACGCTCCCGTTCATCGGCGGCTGTTTCAGGCTTTTGTCCAAGCCTCACTGCAGTCCTGCCAACCTCTGCCAGCTTGAGCCAGCCCGATCGAAGAGTGAGCCGATCGACTATTCCGATCAATTGACTTAGTTGATCAAGATTTCGTTAATGAAGATTTCGTTAATAAAAATTTCAAGGAGTTTCCATGCGTTTAGCCAATAAAGTTGCTTTGATCACCGGCGCGGGCAGTGGGATTGGGCGGGAGTCGGCCCTGCTGTTTGCCAGAGAAGGAGCCCAGGTGGTGGTCAGTGATGTGAATGAGACGGGGGGCCAGGAAACGGTTCGTCTGATCGAAGCGGCAGGAGGACAGGCTGTCTTTGTCCGGGCAGATGTCTCCAGGGCGGCGGACACCCAAGCGATGATCGAAACCGCCGAAACTACCTATGGCAAGCTCAATGTTCTGTTCAATAATGCCGGAATTTTTCATCCTGAGGATGGCTCTGTCCTGGATACAGAAGAAGCAATTTGGGATTTGACGATCAACATCAATCTCAAGGGCGTATTTCTGGGCTGCAAATATGGGATTCCGGCACTGCAGCGGGCAGGGGGAGGTTCTATCATCAACACTGCCTCCTTTGTTGCGCTGATGGGGGCCGCCACTTCCCAATCCGCCTACACCGCCAGTAAGGGGGGGGTCCTGTCGCTGACCCGTGAAATTGCCGTCGAGTTTGCCCGTCAGAATATTCGGGTCAATGCCCTCTGTCCCGGTCCCGTCGAAACACCGCTGCTGGAAGAATTGCTAGCCGATCCGGCCCGTCGGCAGCGTCGCCTCGTCCATATTCCCCCCGGCCGTTTTGCCAAAGCTCCCGAAATTGCCAATGCTGCCCTATTCCTGGCCAGTGATGAATCTTCCTTTGTGAATGGTTCCACCTTCTTGGTCGATGGGGGGATTACGGCCGCCTACGTTACCGCAGAATAAAATGATCAACCCAGCAGCGCCATACCCCGGCGGTAGAGTTCACGGGCATAGTCTGTCCAGGCTCCCTGTCCCCAGTAGCGAAAACAACTGGTTTGCAATAACAGATTATAGAGCAGGGCTTGCTGGTAGTCTGGTTGCTGCGTTGTGGCTGGGTTTTGCTGCACCTGGGCATCAAACTTCTGGTGGAAGGCTGCACTCAACTGGCTCATGGGTTCCAGCACGTTTTCGTAGCCTTTCACCCAACTGAGGTGATTCGTCCAGGAGGCCCCATCCATATGGAAGTGATGGTCGGTTTGTTTCAGTTCAGCGATCGCCGCCTCCACCGCTTCAGGCGTGGCTTGTTCAGGCTTCACCCGTTGCCAGAGTTTGTGCTGCTGGATTGGCTGACAGGTGGGATAGGTCTCTGGGTCAACACCAGCGGCGGTGAGTAATTCCAGGTATTCTGTGCCGTTGATGGCCACTGTGCCCGATCGTCCCCCCTGTTGCCGCAGTTCATCGTTAATGCGGAAAAAGTCACGGGGATACTCATTCATCATCACCCCACCGTTCTCACCATCGGCAATCTGGGTGACGAGAGCCGGAACTGAGCGATCGCCCATTGCCTGCCGTCCCATATTCTTGGCTTCAAAATAGGGTTGCATCTGGGCCACCAGTTTCGTATCTGACCCCTGGGTTTTGATTAAAGCCGTGATGCTGATCACTTCGCCCCTGGAATTGCGGGCCACCAGACGATTGGGGAGATACTTCTGTTCGTGTCGCAGACCAGAGCCGTCCAGATTTTCGACTGAATGTTCCTGTACCAATAGCCAGCGATATCCACAGTCTTTCAGGGCTTTGATGTATTCGTAGAGCAAATCCGGGTGATTGGGCAAATGCATTTCTGGCGGAGAAAATCCCTTCACCCGTTGCAAAGCCTCGTAGCCAAACAGCGTGGCAAAGTGCTGCTGCCAGGCTTGCATGTGCAACTTCAGGTCGGGAATAGGGGTGGAAGGCACCACCGCATGGCTCCACATTGTGCCCAACCATTCCACATGGGGCTGATAGCGGCCATCACAGGTGATCAACTTCAGCTTGCCCAGAATGTCTTCCCGGTTCATCTGCTGCAAACCCCAGAGCAAATTACCAGAGTAGTCCAGCATAATCCGAGGATTGGCCCCCTCTGCCACCAGTTGCGGAATGAACTCCCCCATCCGCCCATAGCACCAGGCAAAGGGGCCGGCATTGTGGTTATCCCCTTCCCCAGGATGCTCAAACATGTACTGGAGATTGCTGATCAACTCCCCCCCAGCCCCGGCCGGAATGGTGGGTTGGTGCATATGCAGGGCACAGGCAAAACCAGCGGTGAGATCCTCTAGTTTGAGATTGGTCTGGGACAGAAAAACAGGCTTATCCTGGCTGACGATCGCCCCGATCTCTGCTTCCCAGCCACAAATGTTCGGCAAGTCTCCCCGTAGCGGGTCAAGGTTCAAGGCAGACAGAGGGGGGGCAGGCAGAGAGGGGGCAGCCATAGTAATCCAGATCTCCAGACAGTGAGATCATCATGGCACTCGCCTCTGAGGTCAACCTGGAAATCATTATGAAGATTGGCTGCAAGCAGGTTAAAGGGCAAAGCGGGTTTGATCACCACCGGATTGCCCTACGCCCCTTCAAACAAATTGGGGTCATTCATTGTGCTTTTCAAGCTGAAGGTAGGGATCGATTTGGATTTTTAAAGTGGGTTTGTTACGGGGACAAGAATCCTATACTTTTGTAAAGGTTCATAACCCATTCGATCGAATGAGGAGTACTAATGTACGTCGTACAGATTGCTTCTGAATGCGCCCCCGTGATTAAAGCTGGCGGGTTAGGCGATGTGGTATACGGACTCAGCCGTGAGCTGGAGATCCGCGGCCACTGTGTCGAGTTGATTCTGCCCAAATATGATTGTATGCGCTACGACCATATCTGGGGGCTGCACGATGCCTATCGAGATCTCTGGGTGCCCTGGTATGGGGGAGCAATTCACTGCTCGGTGTACTGCGGTTGGGTGCATGGCCGCCTCTGCTTCTTTATTGAACCCCACTCAGAAGATAACTTTTTCAACCGGGGCTGCTACTACGGTTGCTGGGATGACAACATGCGCTTTGCCTTCTTCAGTAAAGCTGCTCTGGAGTTTTTACAGCAAAGCAATAAGCGTCCAGATGTGATTCATTGCCACGATTGGCAAACTGGACTGGTGCCCGTCCTGCTCTATGAGATCTATAAATTCCATGGCATGGCCAATCAGCGGGTTTGCTACACCATTCACAACTTTAAGCACCAGGGTATTTCTGGCACCGAGATTCTCTGGGCAACGGGTTTGAACAATGAGTCTTATTACTTCCATTACGATCGGCTGGGGGACAACTTTAATCCCTTTGTGCTAAATCAGATGAAGGGCGGGATCATGTACGCCAATGCCATTACCACCGTTTCTCCCCATCACGCCTGGGAAGCCCAGTACACAGAGATTGGTTATGGGTTGGGGCACACGCTTTACCGCCAGCAGGATAAATTCCGGGGAATTCTCAACGGGATTGATTACGAGGTCTGGAACCCGGCAGCCGATCGCTACATTCCCGAACCCTACACCCCAGCAACGTTTGAGTTAAAAGCCAAAAATAAACTGGCCCTGCGTAAACGGCTACTGCTTAACGATGACCCGAACAAACCGCTGATTTGCTACATCGGCCGGCTGGATGAGCAAAAAGGGGTGCATCTGGTTCACCATGCCATTTACTATGCCCTGGAACGGCAGGCTCAATTTGTCCTCTTGGGGTCAGCGACGGAACCCGGAATTCATGCTCGCTTCTCGCACGAGAAAAAATTCCTGAATGACAATCCAGACTGCCATCTGGAACTGGGCTTTAACGAAGAACTCTCCCACCTGATCTACGCCGGAGCCGATATGATTGTCGTGCCCAGCAATTATGAACCCTGTGGTTTAACCCAGATGATCGCCATGCGCTACGGTACGGTACCGATCGTCCGGGGCGTGGGGGGTCTGGTCAATACCGTTTTCGATCGAGACTACGACACTGAAAAACCGCCCGAAGAGCGCAATGGTTATGTCTTTTACCAGACGGATCACCAGGCTTTAGAGTCGGCGATGGATCGGGCGATCGGGCTGTGGCAGCACTATCCTGACCAGTTTCAACAGTTAGCCCTGCAGGGCATGGGTTACGATTACTCCTGGAATCATCCCGGTGGAGATTACCTGGACATCTATGAATACATTCGCCACAGATAGATCGGTGCAATAGAAACAAGTCAAACCGTAGGTCTGCTGGTCGATCCTGACAACGAGTCCATCCCAGGTCAAATCTGTGTCTCAACCTTGCCAGGAAAGCTGTTTGGGGCTGCAACCGCCAAAATCAGGTAAGCTCAATGAGAACTGGGCACTTCTGGAAAATGAACGTTCGTCACAGTTTATTCTGGCTGTTGATCCTTTGTCTGGTAGCTCCGATCGCCGCCCTCTGGTTTTTAGGCGGAGTGGATGCCGAGCAAATCCAAGGCTGGTTAAAGGCATGGGGACTCTGGGCCCCGATCGCCTACATGGTGCTTTATGTGCTCGCCACCTTGCTGATTCTCCCTTCCACCGCCCTGAACCTGACCGGAGGTGCACTCTTTGGCCCCTGGCTGGGAACCCTGTGGACCACAATAGCTGCCCTGCTGGCCGCGATCGTCGCCTTTGGGTTCAGCCGCACCATTGGTCGCCAGGCCGTGTCCCAACGTCTGGCCGGTCGATGGCAGCAAATGGATGCTGAAGTGCGGCGGGGCGGGTGCTTTTATATGTTTGCGATCCGACTGGTCCCGATCATGCCCTACGGACTCGTTAACTTTGCCGCCGGTTTAACCTCCGTCAGTTTTAAGGATTATCTGCTTGGAACCGCCCTGGGAACCGTACCGGGGATTCTGCCCTTTGTGCTGTTGGGGAGTTCCGGTTGGCGGGCCGTCCAGACCGGAGACATCCTCCCCCTGTTGTTTGCCCTCAGCCTGATGGCCCTGCTCGTAGCCGGCTCAACCTGGTATCGTCAGCGGTTAAATTTGAAGAAGTAGCAAAACGAATCTGGTCAAACCTCAGCCAACCTGACCATCGCTTCCCCCATGACCTCTGTTCATCCGACCCTTTCCCTCGTGATTCCGATCTACAACGAAGCTGAGACCATCCCGGAACTCTATCAGCGGGTCAAAGCAGTGCTCGATCGCCTGGAGCAACCCACAGAAGTAATTTTGATTGACGATGGCAGTCACGATCACTCCCTCAAATTAATCCGAGATCTGCATCAAAGCGATCAACGGTTTTGTTACCTCAGCTTTGCCCGTAACTTTGGCCATCAGGTGGCGGTGACCGCTGGATTAAATTTTGCCAGGGGAGAAGCAGTGGTGCTCCTGGATGCCGATCTTCAGGACCCGCCAGAGTTAATTCCAGCCATGATCGAGCTGTGGCAACAGGGTTATGAGGTCGTCTATGGGCAACGCACTCACAGACATAAGGAAAATTGGCTAAAGCGGTTTACTGCCTATGGTTTTTACCGGGTGTTGCGCTACCTGGCTGAAGTGGAGATCCCGACAGATACGGGGGACTTTTGTTTAATGGATCGCCGCGTCGTCAAGGTGTTGAATGCCATGCCGGAACGGGAGCGTTATATTCGGGGCTTACGGGCCTGGGTGGGGTTTCGTCAGACCGCCATTCCGTTTGAACGGGAGCCTCGCTTTGCCGGAGAAGTAAAATATACTCTACGCAAGTCCCTTAGATTAGCAATCAACAGTATTATTGCCTTTTCCCGTGTCCCCCTGCGTCTTTCCACCTATCTGGGTCTATTTGCCGCCGGACTGGCCTTGCTGATGATTATTCTGGTACTTTACTGGCGCTTGTTCGAGCCTAACTCCCATTTAACCGGCTATGCCATCATTGCGATCGCCATCTTTTTTCTAGGAGCCGTGCAACTCCTCTGTATTGGCATTTTGGGTGAATACATTGGCCGCATCTATGAGGAAGTGAAAGGCCGACCCCTCTACACCCTGCGGGAAGTGGCTGGTTTTGACCCGGCTCCCCCCAACCCTAATCTCTGAAAGCAAAATCCGTGGAATCTATAGTAGGATGGCACTGAATAGTGAAGGAATGCCCCTATGCCTCTTGCTCATACTCAACCTGCTTTACTGGTTCTAGCCGATGGGACGGTATTTTCCGGTTGGTCCTTTGGCGCGCCCGGTACAGTGGTAGGAGAGGTGGTTTTCAATACCGGAATGACGGGTTATCAAGAAGTCCTGACCGATCCTAGCTACTGTGGCCAAATTATTACTTTTACCTACCCTGAACTGGGAAATACAGGTGTCAACCCTGAGGATGAAGAATCGGCCCGTCCCCAGGTGCGCGGCGCGATCGCCCGAAATATTTGCTGGCAACCGAGCAACTGGCGATCGACCCAATCCCTGCCAGATTACCTCAAACAACATGGCATTCCCGGCATCTATGGAATTGACACCCGTGCCCTGACGCGCAAAATTCGTTCAGAAGGGTCAATGAACGGGGCAATTTCCACCGAAATTCTCGATCCGCTTAAGCTCCTGCAGCGGGTTCAAGCAGCTCCCACGATGCAAGGACTCAACCTAACCCGCCAGGTGACTACCTCCGAAATCTACGAATGGAGCGAACCCACCGATCAACTATGGGAATTTAAGCCTCAGTCCACAGCCCAGTCCGAAGAACCGCTGGTGGTGGTGGCGATCGATTTTGGGATTAAACGCAATATTCTCCGCCGCCTGGCCAGTTATGGGTGCCGGGTGATTGTGGTTCCCTCCAATACCAGTGCGGAAGAGATCCTTAAATTTAACCCAGATGGCATTTTCCTCTCCAATGGCCCCGGTGATCCCGCCGCCGTCACAGAAGGCATTGCCACAGCCAAAACCTTACTCCAGACCCAGAAGCCAATGTTTGGGATTTGTCTGGGGCATCAACTGCTGGGCTTATCCCTGGGGGCAGACACCTTTAAGCTCAAATTTGGGCATCGGGGACTGAATCAACCCGCTGGGCTGCAGCAACAGGTGGAAATTACCAGTCAGAATCATGGCTTTGCCCTGGCTGCCGACTCCATTCCTGCAGCGGAGGTTGAAATTACCCACCTGAATCTCAACGATCGGACGATCGCCGGTCTCAAACATAAAGAATTACCCCTCTTCTCCGTTCAGTATCACCCCGAAGCCAGCCCCGGACCCCACGATGCGGACTATTTGTTTGCTAAATTTGTTGAAACCATGCGGCAACATCGTCAGCAAAATGCTCCTGCAACTTCAGCCTAGAAATTTCAACTCAGTTGGGAAAACTCTGGAGTAGAATGGGAGCTAACCTCATTCCAAAGTGGGATTTTGACGGTTGCGACTGTGCAGTCATAATGGCAATAACCATGACAGCACTTGCTAAAGGCGGCAGTTAGCCAGGGGGAAACCCAAATGTTTTTATACAAAGACGCAGTAGAGAGACGGAAACGTTGAGGAGGGAACTATTCTTGAGCAACTAAACCTAACCGTGAGTTTAAGAGGAAGCCGCGAGCTTAGGGATACTTACCAACTATTTCGCCTGACCGGCCTGATGGATGCTTTCTCAGAGCCAATGTTTCGGAAGGTTTTGAATAAGTATATTGAGGATGGTCCGCCCCATATCATTCTAGATCTGTCAAAAATTGATTTTGTTGACAGTTCTGGGCTGGGAGTGTTGGTGCAACTAGCTAAAAAAGCACAGACTTCTGAAGGGTCGCTGCAGATTGTCACCAATGCCCGTGTCACCCAGACAGTAAAATTGGTGCGGCTGGAAAAATTTCTGGCCTTGCAGCCCGATCTGGACACGGCGATCTCCAATGTCCCCCAGGGCTAATTTCTATCCATCCCGCAAACAAGGTTGTGAGTACAGAACTGGAGCAGGGTGTGGAACCTACAGGAACAGCGCTACGGCCTCTGCTTCCAGGGGAAATAAGCCTGTCTCCAGCTCAGTTACAGCAGCTTTCACCCGCTGCTCTGGCCTATCTGGGAGATGCGGTCTACGAACTTTATATTCGCACCCGGTGTCTGTTGCCCCCCCAGCGGTTGCGGGATTACCATCAACGCGTCGTTGCCCATGTGCGGGCTGAGGCCCAAGCTGAATATTTGCGATCGCTGCGTCCCCATCTCAGCAGTCAGGAATTAAACCTTTTGCGCCAGGGACGAAATGCAGCTTCCGCCGGACCCAAACGGGTTGACCCAGAAACCTATCAGCAGGCCACCAGTCTGGAAACTTTGCTGGGGTATCTCTACCTGACCAATCCTGACCGCTTAAATGAACTCCTCCAGTCCCTTGATCTGACCTGTCCTGAACCAGAGGCGTAGCAGACTGAAGGCTGGATGGCTGCAGAGTTCCGACCCACAAACTTCAGCATTTTTACGGTGGTCATAGGGGCTAGGAAAACATTATGGTCGGGTTATTCCTCAAAGTCTACTTCCCTGACTCTTAATCTATGAGTGCAACTCCTCAAGAGCGTCACGTCCTCATCCTGGATGATGAAAAGGGCCGTCGCTCCATTGCTTTGGATGCCGCTACTTATTCTTTGGGGCGAGATCAAAGTAATGCTATCGTCCTGGAATCCAAGGCGGTCTCACGCCAACAAGCGCTCCTGCTGCGTTTGCCCTTACCCGGTGCTCGCTATCGATATCGAATTGTGGATGGCAATTCTACTGGTAAACCCAGTGCCAATGGCATGAAGATCAACGGCAAAAACTGCACTTCCCACGATTTAGCCAACGGCGATATTATTCTTTTTGGTGGCAAAGTTAAGGCTTCTTACATGGTAGTGCAGATGGAGCAGGCAGAGTTTATCAAATATTTGGATTTGATTAACTATCAAAGTATTAAGTCTGAACCTACCAATGCCAAAGAAACCCTGGTCAGTGCGGAGCTAAACCCCGAAGAGTTCAAAGTTTTAACTGGTCAAGCCCCTAGCTCCACCTCTCCCCCCACTGCTCTACTGGAAAGCACTCAAGTTCATCCGCGCCTGGGTGTGCCACTCAAAGTCTGGTTAATTGGGATCGGTGGGATGATGTTCGGTCTGTTGCTGGGATGGGGTCTGCTGCAATTAACAAACCAAACTCCCTCTCCAACAGAACCAGTCCAAACCAATTCTGTGCAATCAGGTTCTGCTCGAACCACCAAGCTGAAGATTGCCAATGCCAAATCCACTAACTAAAGTGGTGACACTCGATTATTTTTTAATATAAAATTAATCTGGGGCAAGCTCAATCTGGCTGGCGATCGCAGTTGGAATTGCAATACTGTAAAGCTGTTGCTGGTCATCCACCGTGGCACAGACCACTTTTAAGATTCCCTGGGCCACCTCCTGCCCCTGGTCTACCCGACGAAAGCGAAACCCATAGGTCAGCCGTTTTTCGGTTTTCTCCCGCACCCGCAGATGAATTTCCACCTGGTCTTCAAACCGGAGGGGAGCGAGAAAATTGCACTCAGCCTGGACGCGCGGCCAGAGGATCAGGGGGGCAGGGGAAGAGGGAAAGACTGATAGGCCCAGCGATCGCAAAAAAGCGTGTTCCGTAGCCTCCATATAGCGAAAGAAGTGGCTAAAATGCATCACCCCCGCCATATCGGTATCGGCAAACTCAACCTGACGGTATAGCTTGAATTCGTAAGCCATGATGGGTAAGAGACCACAAGCGTTCTTTAGCAGTTTACCTTCGCTCTGCACTCCAGGGGGATCAAGGTCGAGAACACCCAGGGGATAATTGCCAGGTCATAATAAAAAACGATGCTTTTAACTCCTAACTCCGCTCTGGCATGATGCCCTCCTCCTCCCTTTCCACTGCCCAGATTGAACGCCTGACCGAATCGGGTTCGATCGCCCTGGCCCAGTCAATTCAGTTTCAGCCCATTTCCACCCCTCTGACCGCCACAGCAATTACCACCAGCTATATTTGCCGGGGGGAAGGCCAACCGCCCCTCTTACTTCTACCGGGATTTGACAGTTCCATTCTGGAATTTCGCCGTCTCTGGCCCCTGCTAACAGCGGTGCGAGAAACCTGGGCTATGGACTTACTAGGCTTTGGCTTCACTGAACGTCCCCTCAAGAGTCCTTTCAGTCCACTGGCAATCAAAACCCATCTCTATCACTTCTGGCAGCAGACGATCGATCGTCCCGTTGTCCTGGTTGGTGCTTCAATGGGGGGAGCCGCGGCGATCGACTTTGCCCTCACCTACCCGGACTGTGTGCAACGGTTGGTCTTGATTGATAGTGCCGGTTTAGCGGTGGGGTCTCCCCTGGCCAAGTACGCCCTTCTTCTCCCCGGTTTGGGTTATCTGGCCACTGAGTTTTTGCGCTCGCCCCGTGTCCGTCAGCAAATTAGTCGCAATGCCTATTTTGACCCGGCTCTGGCCAGTGAAGATGCCCAGGCTTGTGCTGCCCTGCATCTGGAGTGCCCTGGTTGGCGAGAAGCTTTAGTTTATTTTACCCAGAGTGGGGGCTACGGAACCTTTGCTCAACAGTTAGCTCACCTGCAAGCCCCAACCCTGATTCTCTGGGGCCAAAACGATCGGATTCTGGGTACGGCGGATGCGGCCCGGTTTGAGCAAATTATTCCCGATAGTAAGCTGATCTGGATAGAACAGTGCGGCCATGTGCCCCATCTGGAAAAACCTCAGATCGTGGCTGAACAAATTTTTAATTGGTTGGACGATTAATGTACTTCTGCCATTTTTAAGAATTGGGTCTGAGTCGCACTGGGGATAGATAGGAGTCTGGGGTTAGGCGCGACGGTCGATCGCGAAAAGCTGTCGAATAACGATGCGGTTGAACCCCTACCTGGCCCTTTACCCCTCCCCTGATCAGCAACGGGTGTATTGGGCTGCTACTCTGGTGTTGGTGACGTTTTGCTAAGTGTTTCTAGACAATAGGGTACACTTCATCCAACATTAACGATTATTGCCAATTCTCTGGGAGTTGGAGAGTACCTATTAACGTGATTACCTATTAGCGTGATTAAAGTGGGAGTATGTGAATGAAAGATAAGTATGTTTTAATTACAGGGGGAACAGGCGGCTTGGGGATTTCGGTAACGAAGTTGTCCCTTGCTGAGGGGGCAAAGCAGGTAATCCTGCCCTATCGTACTGCAAAAAGTAGCGATGATTTGAAAGCCCACCTTTCCCCAGATGAGATTGACCGACTTGAATTGGTTGCTGCGGATCTAAACGATGAGACTACGGTAGAATCCTTGATCAACCGACCGCCTCGCCTTGATGTGTTGATTCATTTGGTGGGTGGATTTCAAGCCGGTAAAACGGATGAGTTTGGATTTGAAGATTGGCAAAGGCAATTCCAGTTGAATTTACACAATACCTTTCTGTTGTGTAAACACAGTCTGCGGCGAATGCGAGAAACTGGTTACGGCAGAATTGTGACAGTTGGATCGCGGGGTGTAGAGCAACCGGCCGCAAATTTAGCTGCTTACTCTGCTTCCAAGGCAGGTGTGATTGCCCTAATCCGATCGATTGCCCAGGAAACCAGAGAAAAAGATCTGGATATTACTGCTAATGCTGTTTTGCCGAGTGTGATCGATACTCCCAAAAACCGCAAGGATATGGGTGAAGAAAATGCTTGGCAATGGGTGGCTCCAGAGTCGTTAGCCAGGGTGATCGGTTTTCTGGCCTCTGATGCAGCCAGGGATATTCGTGGTGCTGCAATTCCAGTCTATGGTAAGGCATAGATCTAAGAGCTGATTTGTAAAGTAACTCTTAGCTTGCTTGGCCTTGGTCAACGGCACTTCTAGAACAGCCTGGGAAAACTTCACCCATGATCAGTACCGATCGCGGGTCTACCCCTTGGGATCAAATGGCCTTGCTGGTCTACAGAACTGATGCAGAAGCGAGGAAACAAAATCAAATGAAACCTCTCGATACACTGCAAAAACATGTTGTTGAATACTTGATTGAAGCCTGGGGCCTGGGAACGTTACTCTTTTGTGCCGGCATCTATGCAACCCTGCTATTTTATCCAGCATCCCCGATCCACCAGCTAATTCCAGATCCCTTCATCCGACGAGTAACGATGGGAATAGCCATGGGGGCAACCATTTATAGCATCATTGCTTCTCCCTGGAGTCGGAGATCGGGCGCGCACCTGAATCCAGCCGTCACATTCACGTTTTACCGTCTGGGTAGAGTGAAGTTATGGGATGCCCTGTTCTACATGCTGTTTCAGTTTTTGGGTGGCCTGCTGGGCATCCTTCTGGCTCAACTGATCCTTAAGGAAGCATTTACGGCTAAACCTGTTCAATATATCGTCACAGTCCCCGGTCGCGCAGGAGTAACTGCTGCATTTACCGCCGAGTTTCTGGTTTCAACCTTAACCATGTTTGTGGTGCAATCCCTCAGCAATCACCCCCGGTTGTCCCCCATTACTCCAAAAGTGGTGGGATTACTGGTGGTCTGTTATTTCATTTTCGCATCACCCTACTCTGGCTTTAGCATGAATCCAGCTCGCACGATCGCCTCTGCCCTGCCTTCTGGGATCTGGACAGCTACCTGGCTCTATTTGGTGGCACCAATATCCGGCATGGTACTGGGGGTTGAACTCTATCTGCGGTTACATCCTCGTCCACGAGTGCGCTGTGGCAAACTCTGGTACGACCACACTACCCCCTGTGGCCGGGCAGACAGGCGCGGAACGACTCCCTGCATCTTCTGTGAAAATCGATCGCCTGCTTCGCAGCTATTTAACTAAACGTTAGCGAAAACAAACTTTCCCCAGCCGGATCAAGGTTCCCAACAGTTCGCCCCGGGTTTCGCGGGAAAACCGGCCTTCTACGCTCAGTGGGTCGAGAAAGCCAGTGCATCTGTATCGCCCTGCTCCTAAACCCAATGGGAGCTTGAATCCAGAGCGATTAAGGGGTAATCCTTAAAAGTTGACCGTTGCGACCGGAATCAACTACAAAAATATTTGATCCCCGCACAATTACCCCTTTGGGGCCGGATAGCCCTGTAACCAGACTGGTGACTGCACCCCCCGGTGTGATTCGGTATACAGCTCCATTTGTATCGGTGGTAATGTAATCGTTGCCCAGAATCGCTACACTGACCGGAGCCAGACCAAATACAATCCCTGTCAGGCTGGTAGGGGGAGTCGCTCGCCAGAGAGCATTAGTTGTTCCGACTGGAAGAATAAAATTACTGCCTTGTGCAGCCACATCGGTCATTCCACCCAGACGGAACCGGGGATCTTCAAACACCGTGGTAATTTGGCCCGTCGGAGTAATTTTCATCACGGTCTGGGCACAACGGTTGGGAGCCAGTATATTTCCGGCACCGTCGGGGCTGAGTCGCCAGGTACAGACGTTATTCGCGATCCGTGTTCGCACCCCTTGCAGTGTCACACGGACAATTTCCTGACCGGGACTGGCATTGGGTGAATTGCTGACGTAGAAAACTCCTCGCAGATTAACTACTCCCAGGGGTTCTTGCAGTCTCCGGGTAATCACCCGTATCGTTCCCGTCCCATTCACCCGCAGCAAGCGACCTCCTGCCCGATCGACCACACCAAAATCTGCCTTGGCCAGGGGAGCTAGATCCCAGGGATCACCCAGGTTAGTCGCGATCGTCCGCACAGTTACTCTGGGAGCAGAACGGATAAAGGGTTTCCTGACAACAGCTTGGGAAAGACGATAGGGGTTTGGGGTTGAGGATTGTCCCGAAGGTTGCAGAGATAGAAAAAGCAGCCCCCCACCGGCGATCGCTGCCGTAGCTACCCCTAAAGCTTTCATCATGATGTACCCAAATAACCTGTATAAGCTAGCTGCTCCTATCCTGCGACAGGGGTATCCGATCGTCAAGTGTGAGGATGGGGAACTGCTTGGCGTGGAAAGCCTGATGGTAGTCTGCAGAAAATCATCTCGACGCTAGTAATCTTCCTCAAAGGGTGTTCGTACTTCAATGACAACGATCGCAGATCACCCCTACCTATAAGGCTGAACCTTGGGTGATAATTTTTACTTTTAAAGCAGATTTGAAAATCAATCCTCTCGATTAAATACTTTCTTTAGGTTTTGCTGTAGACTCTTCTATGTGGCAGAAGGAAGTTAGATAGATTTTAATCTATGATATGTCTTTTCGGGTTTAATGCGAGGGGCGATCGCTCCCTTTGACACAGGTGGACGTTCCCTTCTCTTGAACGGAGCTCCTGCTCGAACAGGAACCACCAATGATTAGGGCGATCATTTGTGCTCACCGGAGTGAAACCTTATCTTCTATCACTCCACGCGCCGGGATGCAGATGCAATGAAGTGGCGTTCTCACCCGGATGCATAGAGCCAGCCACTAGGCTTTAACCTTCCGATTCCCTGCCGCCCTGACCCTCAATATCTGATTAAGGAGAAATTACAACGTGGATTTTTTATCCTTGTTTTTATTAGACTTTGTTAAGCAGTTGCAGTCCCCAACACTCAGTTTTCTGATTGGTGGCATGGTCATTGCCGCTCTCGGTAGCCAATTGGTAATTCCAGAGGCAATTTGTCAGATTATCGTCTTCATGCTGCTCATCAAAATCGGTCTGACCGGGGGTATTGCAATTCGCAATTCTAACCTCACGGAGATGATTTTACCCGTACTGTTTTCTGTAGTGTTAGGGATTCTCATTGTATTTATCGCTCGCTATACCTTGGCCAAGCTGCCGAAGGTCAAAACTGTGGATGCGATTGCGACCGGGGGGTTGTTTGGTGCTGTGAGTGGCTCTACTATGGCCGCCGCCCTGACACTCCTGGAAGAAGAAAAAATCCCATACGAGGCCTGGGCTGGCGCACTCTATCCCTTTATGGATATTCCAGCACTCGTGACTGCGATTGTGATAGCCAACATTTATCTCAATAAGAAGAAGCGTAGGGCAGAAGGCGAGTCTCTCAGCAAGCAGGAGTCTCTCAGCAAGCAGGAGTCTCTCGGCAAGCAGCCCGTTGTGGCAGGCGATTATCCCGCTCAGCAAGATTATCCCAGCACTCGGCAAGAGTATCTCAGCAAGCAGCAGGGGCCTGAAAATAATCGGGTCAAGATATGGCCGATCGTGCAGGAAAGCCTCCAGGGACCTGCTCTATCGGCAATGTTGCTCGGCCTTGCTCTTGGCCTGTTCGCCCAGCCGGAAAGTGTCTATAAAAGCTTTTACGACCCCCTGTTCCGTGGTCTGCTTTCGATCTTGATGCTAGTCATGGGGATGGAGGCTTGGTCAAGGATTGGCGAACTGCGTAAGGTGGCCCAGTGGTACGTCGTGTATAGCGTGGTCGCACCCCTGATGCATGGGTTCATCGCCTTTGGTCTCGGCTTAATTGCTCACTACGCCACCGGATTCAGCATGGGCGGTGTCGTGGTCCTGGCCGTCATCGCTGCCTCCAGTTCAGACATCTCAGGCCCACCCACGTTGCGAGCCGGGATTCCGTCAGCCAATCCCTCCGCCTACATCGGTGCTTCCACAGCCATCGGTACACCCATTGCGATCGGCTTGGCAATACCGCTCTTTCTAGGGCTTGCCCAGGCGATCGGCGGTAACTAATCTCAGACGGGTCTCAGTTTGCCGGGACAATGGATCGCCAACAGACCAAGTAGATTTAATGTACATACATAGGTATAGGGAGGTAACCCACATGGCCAAGCCAGCTAAAAAGCTCGTCATCGTCACGGAAAAGATTCTGCTGAAAAAGATTGCCAAGATCATCGAAGAATCCGGGGCGACCGGTTATACGGTTCTGGAAACTGGCGGTAAAGGCAGTCGCAACGTGCGATCGTCGGGACAACCTAACGTTTCCGACACCACAGCGAATATAAAGTTCGAGGTGCTCACCCCGGATCGGGATATGGCCGAGAATATTGCGGATCAAATTGCAGTAAAGTTTTTCCTCGATTTTGCAGGCATTATCTATATCTGTGACGCGGAGGTACTGTACGGGCACAGTTTCTGTGGACCAGACGGCTGTTGAATCGAGACGATGCAGACCGAAAAAGACGGGGTCATGTCCCAGCTTTTTCGGATCTTCCGTTCAACATCACTGTCAAGTTTGAGTGACCTAATCTTTCTTTGAGATACTCTTCATTCACAAGTGAATTTTCTGACAGGTATTTCCATAACGGTGGCCACTTGTCCGCCACCACACACTTCGATCAGCATGGAGCGAACACCATGAACCAGTTTGACTCGGCAAAATCGCGAACCAGACTTGACAACACCAGCGAAGGTTGGCTAGTGCAGGTATTTAGTGGCGATCGACGATTGCTCTGCGTCCTCGACTCGTCTCACGCCTGGACTTTTTTGTTGGGTTGTGGGTTCGGTCTTCTACTGACGGTGGGATGGTTTAACCTCATCAGTTACAGTCCATCCACGACTTATGAGCCATCAACAACTCCCCCTGAAAGGTGGATTGATTAGCTACAGCCATTATGCGGAGAAACATCGTGCACGGATTGTAAACTATGCTTACTATAGATACCCTAAATGGGTTGAGAAAAAGGGGGTGTGGGGTTCCCCCACAAAAGGGGTTTCACCCCTTCACTTTGTTTAAATCTCGTTAAAATGAGCAGCCCTAACCAGGCATTATTGGTACTTTGATCTGCACTTTGAAAAAGACGCTGGCAGAAGAGCTCGCAAGGGTTTGACTTGTTTCACTACATCTAAATCCCTACCAATGGGGCTGCACCAGGATGAGCAGGACTCAGTTCAGCAGCATCACTCTAGCTTTCTGGTACAGGTTCAGTGACGGTAGATTTTCTCTAATCCGTCCAGCGCATCGGACATTTTGGGAGATTTTGACGTTAATCCAGAACCTGAAACTTAAAAATTTTATCCTGGCGGGGACAGCGCAAGTTTCGCACTCGAGCAGTAATGTCCTGAGCAGTTTCTTGATCTTGCAGTTCATAGAGGCGATCGACACAGACCAGGAAGGACTTACCGCTATTGTTAACTAGCAACCCATCAAACTTGTAGGTCTTGCCATCAATTTGGTACCGTCGCACTCCCAGGGGAATTGCCTGATAGCCGTAAGTCGGGTTGTTAGGGTTGCGCTGGTTGTCTGTTTGGGGAAGTTGCTGTCTGCTAAACTGCAGGGCTATTTCATTCTAAATAGGACTTTAAGCGTGTTAAGAGTAAAGCCAGCG
>ERZ1066137.658-NODE-658-length-22705-cov-44.044283_pt1 | contig 22705 bp, 2 predicted proteins | sample MGYA00382784_ERZ1066137 | MGnify/ENA primary metagenome ERZ1066137 (study PRJEB33369, sample SAMEA5778367) | biofilm metagenome | biome: Industrial cooling water; feature: Water cooling tower basin; material: Biofilm | place: United Arab Emirates | collected... | reverse complement strand
GGCGGCGGGATTCTCAACAGTGGCAGCTTGAGTCTCAGTAGCAGCACCCTCAGTAGCAATTCGGCACAATTCGGCGGCGGCATCTTCAACAATGGCAGTGTGAGTGTCAGTAACAGCACCCTCAGCGGTAATTCGGCAACGAGTAATGGCGGTGGCATCTACAACAATGGCAGCGTCGGTATCAGTAGCAGCACCCTCAGCAGCAATTCGGCAACGACTAATGGCGGCGGCCTCTACAACCTTGGTAGCGTGAGTGTCAGTAGCAGCAGCATCAGCGGCAATTCGGCATCCATTGATGGCGGCGGGATTCTCAACAGTGGCAGCTTGAGTATCAGTAGCAGCACAATCAGCAGCAATACGGCTGGCAACGGCGGCGGCATCAGGAACAGTGGCAGCCTGAGTATCAGTAGCAGCACAATCAGCAGCAATACGGCTGGCAACGGCGGCGGTATCTACAACCGTGGCAGCGTTACCATCAGTGACAGCACCTTCAGCAGCAATTCGGCAAACAATGGCGGCGGCATCTTCAACAACCAGGGCAGTGTGGGTATCAGTAGCAGCACCCTCAGCGGCAATGCGGCTGGACAAGGAGCTGGTATTGCACTTTATAGAGGCACCGTCACCCTCAATAGCAGCAGTGGCAATGTGATGATTGATAATGCTATAGCCAAAGTTGGCACCTCTAATGCGGCAACACTGAACTTGAATGGCACCAACACGATCACCCTGGGTGCTCCGATCACCTCCTTTGGTAATACGCTAACAGTCTCAGCAGCGGGTAGTGGAGTACTCAACCTCAATGCGCCCATTCTCGCCAGTGGCGGCACTTTTACCTTAACCGGGTCTGGCATCAGCACCATTAATGTGGGCAATGGCGGCAATGTTAATAACACCGGCATCATTGCTCAGGGCGTAACGCTGGCGGCCACAGGGGGAACGGTCAACCTGGCCAGTGGCACCTTCACCGACCCGGCTACGATTAACATCAACAAGAACCTGACTCTCAATGGCACTAGCGGCACAACGGTTAGCGGCGGAGGGAATAAGCGAGTCTTCGATATCAGCGGGGGCACCGTTAACCTCAACAGCCTGACGATTACGGGGGGCAGTACCAGCGGCAACGGCGGTGGGGTGAATATTGGCTCTGGGGCAACCGTGACTATCTCCAACAGCACGATCAGCGGCAACTCGGCAACGGTGAATGGCGGCGGCATTGACACCACTGGCAGGCTAACTATCAGCATTAGCACGATCTCCGGCAATTCGGCAACGAATGGGGGAGGCATCTCCAGCGGGGGTAGTGACAGTGTGATTATCAGCAGCAGCACGATCTCCGGCAATTCGGCGGCAAGTAAGGGCGGTGGGATCAACAACTATAGCAGGGTGACTGTCAGTGGCAGCACCATCAGCGGCAATTCGGCAGCTAATGGCGGCGGCATCCTCAACAATAGCAGTGGCAGCTTGAGTATCAGTAGCAGCACCCTCAGCGGCAATTCGGCTGGCAACAGAGGCGGCGGCCTCTACAACCAGGGCAGTCTCGGTATCAGTAGCAGCACAATTAATGATAATGCAGCAGTTAATAGAGGGGGTGGCATCAGCAACTTTGGCAGCCTGAGCATCAGTGGCAGCACGATCAGCGGTAATTCAGCAACCGCCAATAATAGTAGAGGGGGTGGCATCTTCATCTTAGGTGGAACCGTCGATATCAGTAGTAGCACCCTCAGCGGCAATTCGGCTGGTTACCTCGGCGGCGGCATCCTCAACCAGGGCAGCGTCAGTATCAGTAGCAGCACTATTAGCGGCAATTCGGCCGGCAGTGCTGGCGGCGGCATCTACAACTTTGGCAGCTTGAGTATCAGTAGCAGCACTATTAGCGGCAATTCGGCACAATTCGGCGGCGGCATCAGCAACTTTGGCAGCGTGAGTATCAGTAGCAGCACCCTCAGCGGCAATTCGGCACAATTCGGCGGCGGCATCAACAACAATGGTGGCAGCATCAGTGTCAGTAGCAGCAGCATCAGCAGCAATTCGGCTACCAATAACGGCGGCGGCATCTACAACTATAGTGGCAGCGTGACCCTGAGTGGCAGTACCCTCACTGGTAATTCGGCGACCCAAGGAAGTGGGATAGCACTCAACAGAGGCAGCGTCACCCTCGATAGCAGCAGTGGCAATGTGGTGATTGATGATGCCATTGCCAAAGTTGGCACCTCTAATGCGGCAACACTGAACTTGAATGGCACCAACACGATCACCCTGGGTGCTCCGATCACCTCCTTTGGTAATACGCTAACTATCGCGGCAACGGGTAGTGGGGTGCTTAACCTCAATGCACCCATTCTCGCTAGCGGCGGCACCTTTACGTTCGGTGGTTCCGGTATCAGCACAGTCAATCTGGGCAATGGGGGTAGTACCAATAACACCGGCATCATTGCTCAGGGGGTCACGTTGGCAGCCACAGGGGGAACGCTAAACCTGGCCAGTGGCACCTTTACTGACCCCACCACCATTAACATCAACAAGAACCTGACCCTGAATGGCACTAGCGGCACAACGGTCAGCGGGGCAGGCAACAAGCAGGTCTTCAATATTAGTGGTGGCAATGTCAACCTCAACAGCCTGACGATTACGGGGGGCAGTGCGACCAATGGCGGTGGGGTGAATATTAGCTCTGGGGCAACAGTGACAATCTCCAACAGCACGATCAGCAGCAATTCGGCGGGCACAAACGGCGGTGGCCTCTACAACAGTGGCATTCTCACAGTCAGTAGCAGCACCCTCAGCGGCAACACGGCAACCAATGGCGGCGGCATCTACAACAATGGCACCCTGAGTATCAGTAGCAGCACGATCAGCGGCAATTCGGCCGGCAGTGCTGGTGGCGGGATTCTCAACGACCTTGGTAGCATCAGTCTCAGTGACAGCACGATCAGCGGCAATTCGGCGGGCATCGGCGGCGGCATGCTCAACTACCTGGGCAGTGTGGGTATCAGTAACAGCACCCTCAGCGGCAATTCAGTCGCCAATAGCGGCGGGGGGATCTGGAACAATGGCAGCGTGAGTCTGAGTGGCAGCACCCTCAGCGGCAATTCGGCAACCAGCGGTGGCGGCATACTCAACAGGGGCAGCGTGAGTATGAGTGGCAGCACCCTCAGTGGCAATTCGGCTAGCTATGGCGGCGGCATCGCTAACTTCACTGGCAGCGTCAGTCTGAGTGGCAGCACCCTCAGCAGCAATTCGGCCACATACGGTGGCGGCATGATCAACTACCAGGGCAGCGTGAGCATGAGTAGCAGCACCCTCAGCAGCAATTTGGCTAACATCGGCGGGGGGATTCTCAATGTGGGCAGCCTGAGCATCAGTAGCAGCAGCATCAGTGGCAATTCGGCAGCCAGCAGCGGCGGGGGGATTCTCAATGTGGGCAGCCTGAGCATGAGTAGCAGCACCCTCAGCGGCAATTCAGCAGCCAATAGCGGGGGGGGGATCTGGAACAGTGGCAGCGTGAGTCTGAGTAGCAGCACCCTCAGCGGCAATTCGGCCCTCAGTGGGGGCGGTATGCTCAACACTGGCAGCGTGGGTATTACTAGCAGCACCCTCAGCGGCAATAGTGCAGGCATTAATGGTGGCGGCGGGATCTGGAACAGTGGCAGCGTGAGTATTACTAGCAGCAGCCTCAGTGGCAATTCGGCCTTCAATGGCGGTGGGATTCTCAACAGTGGCAGCGTGGGTATTACGGGCAGCACCCTCAGTGGCAATTCGGCAGCCAACTTGGGCGGGGGCATCTGGAATAGCGGCAGTGTGGATCTTACGAGCAGCAGTCTCAGCGGCAATAGTGCCCAGACGAATGGGGGTGGCATTTACAACCGGGGCAGTCTCACCCTTAGCTTTAGTACAGTCACCCTCAATACCGCCAGTATTCGGGGAGGAGGGATCTTTAACTTCACCGGGTTTACTGCGGTGTTGACCAGTAGCACGGTGAGTGGCAATACGGCAGGGGTGCAAGGGAACGATATTTTCCCCTAACCTGGTCCGAGGAGCATAGCCCAGCATTCCGTAGGAAATCGCCAGATGGAAAGTCGCCGGATGGAAAGGTCATCTAACAGCCTTCGAAGCGTCGATCGACCAGAACCGAGTGTGCCACCCAGGAGATAAACCCGAAATATTAGCTGAAATAACTGAAATGTGGTAGATAATAGGGCTGTTCCACGATTCAGGAAAAAACAATGGCTGAAAATGTCGTGAATGCTCAACTCTCCGTGGCCGATCGCCAGGCGGTCTTAGCTGCAATTACAACGATCAAAGAAAAGCTACCATTTTTAACGGACATTAGCCCGGAAGAACGCCGAACACTACCCAAGATGGGGGATAAAAGCCGTGCCTTTGTTAGTAAAGCCTTAGAACTGGCAACGCAGAACCAGGGTATTTTACCCCGTAGCTTTGATTTAGAGGCTATGCAACGAGATGTGGAATTAACCGAAGGTCTTTATCCCATTCTGCTCGCCTTAACTCAACTGCTGGAACTGGTGGAAGATACCTATGTCATTGCTGGGAGTGAAGCCTATACTGCCGCACTGCTGGTCTATAGCTATGCCAAAGCGTCCGGGAAAGAGGCTGGACTGGATGAGGCCATTGATAATTTGGGTCGTCGGTTTGCCCGCAAAGCTCGCAGGAATGGCCAGACGATTAATCCTGCTACCCCTTAAGTAAGCCAGGCTGTCTTGACCAAAACCAGGTGAGTGTCCTTCTCAGAGGCGATCGTCCGAGCAAAAAGCCTGATGAATTCCCCTCTGAACTCGAAACTTTGAGCAAAAAGCCTGATGAATTCCCCTCTGAACTCGAAACTTTGAGCAAAAAGCTTGAAACTCCGAGCACTGAGCTTGAAACTTTGAGCAAAAAGCCTGGAACTCCGAGCAAAAAGGGCAAACTTTTGAGCAAAAAGCTTGAAACTCCGAGCACTAAGCCTGAAACTTCGAGCAAAAAGCTTGAAACTCCGAGCACTAAGCCTGAAACTTCGAGCAAAAAGCTTGAAACTCCGAGCACTGAGCCTGAAACTTCGAGCACTGAGCCTGAAACTTCGAGCAAAAAGCCTGGAACTCCGAGTTCTGAGCTTGATACGCAGCCTTTCCCTACCCTGGCGATCGGTGAAGTGTCTGAAGCGTAAGCCGGGTCAGGAAGCCGATCGAAGTCCTGAAAGATTAAAAAATATCAACTTATCTTCCTTTCAATAATTATCTGGGCTACGATTACCTTTGTTATTCACCCTCTAGAGTCAATAGTGGCAAGGTAAGTATGCGTGGAAGTTCTCTGCACCAGAGCGCGATTGTCCTATGGAAGTTGCTCCAGATGAATCGGGGGGCAGCCCTGGCCCTGTTGGGTTTGCTGTTGGCCCAAAGTTCTGCTTCCGCTCTGCCACAAGGGGGTAAGGTCGTTGGTGGTCAGGCCACGATCGCCCATCCCAACCTCACGCAACTCCACATTAAGCAACTGACCGATCGAGCCGTTATCAACTGGGAGAGTTTTAACATCGGCAAACCAGAGGCGGTGTACTTTTTCCAGCCCTCCTCCAGTTCCGCTATTCTCAACCGGGTGACGGGAAATACCCCCTCCAGCATTGCCGGACAGATTAATGCCAATGGGCAGGTGATGCTGATTAACCCCAATGGCATCTTACTCACCCCCACCTCCCAGGTGAATGTCGGCAGTTTTCTGGCTTCCACGCTGGACATGAAGGATGCCGATTTCATGGCGGGGAAATTGAACTTTCAACAGGTGGCAGGAAAAGCACTGGCCACGGTGGAAAATCAGGGAACCATCAACGTGGCTCAGGCGGGGTTTGCAGCTTTAGTAGCTCCCGGTGTGGTGAACAGTGGGATTATTAATGCTCGGTCTGGCAAAGTGGTTTTAGCGTCCGGCACCCAGGCAACGCTGGACTTCTATGGCGATGGACTGGTTGCGGTTGCGGTTGATCCAAATCTAGCTGGGCAAATTATTGGCTCGGATGGTCAACCGTTGACGGCTCTGATTACTCAGTCGGGCCAAATCAACGCCGATGGGGGACGGGTCGTTTTATCTGCTCAGACTGCTGGAACGATAGTCAACCAGGCGATCAACATGAGTGGGGTGATCCAGGCCCGTTCTGCCCAGAATGTGAACGGGGCGATCGTCCTTTCTGGAGGTAATGGGAATGTCGCGATCGGCGGGACTTTAGATACCTCTGGACTGGGCAAAGGCCAGACGGGGGGAGAAGTTACCGTTACTGGACAACAGATTGACCTGAATTCGACCGCAAAGATTAACGCCAGTGGCGATGCGGGGGGCGGCACGGTTTTAATTGGCGGTGATTACAAAGGCGGCGGCAAACTTCCCACAGCCCAGTTTACAAATGTAGCAGCCGGAGCGGTGATTAACGCTGATGCGATCACCCAGGGGAAAGGCGGCAAGGTGATTGTCTGGGCAGAGGATACGACTAACTTTGCCGGAACGATCACGGCGAAGGGGGGCAGCAATGGTGGCGATGGCGGTTTTGTTGAAACCTCTGGCAAGCAAAGTCTCTTTATTGCCCCCACCGCATCTGTCAATGCCAGTGCAAAGTTTGGCGCGGCAGGTTTGTGGTTACTCGACCCCAGTGACATTAATATTGCTAACTCTGGGGGCACCATTACGCCAGGCACGATCGTCAGCAGCTTAGACGGTGGCACCAATGTGGTGATCGACACCAGCAGTGGCAGTGGCGGCAATGGCGATATTACCCTGACGGATTCGATCGACCAGGCGGGGGGAGGCAGCGCATCGCTCACCTTCAACGGACGGCAGTTTATCCGCCCTGGCTCGGCAACCATCAGCATGAACAGCAGTGGGGCGCTGACGTTTAACCTCAATGCGGTCAATGCCCAGACCCTTGCCCCCACCAGTTCCATTCAAGCCGCCCATGATGCCATTGGGAATGTTGCTGGGACACGGACGATTAATCTCTTTGCCCCCACTAGCGGAACGACAACGGTGACGTTTGGCGGTGCCACCCTGAACCTGAGCAAGACGGTGACGATTAATGGCGTGGGCAGTGTCACCCTCAGTGGTGAGAATGCCCGGCGGGTGGTGGATATTACCGGGGGGACGGTTAACCTCAACAGCCTGACGATTACGGGGGGTAGTACCAGCGGCAATGGCGGTGGGGTGAATATTGGCAATCTGGCAACGGTGACGATCGCCAACAGCACGGTCAGCGGCAATACAGCAAACAACGGCGGCGGCATCAGGAACAGTGGCAGCCTGAGTATCACTAGCAGCAGCATCAGCGGCAATTCGGCACCCAGCAGTGGCGGCGGCATCGACAACACTGGCAGCGTGAGTATCAGTAACAGCACCATCAGTGGTAATTCAGCCTTCACTGGCGGCGGCATCAACAACACCAGCAGTGGCAGCCTGAGTATCACTAGCAGCAGCATCAGCACTAACTCGGCAACTAACAGGGGCGGCGGCATCTACAACAATGGCAGCGTGAGTATTAGTAACAGCACCATCAGTGGCAATTCGGCAAACAACAGGGGCGGCGGCATCTACAATCGTCGCAACCTGAGTATCACTAGCAGCACCATCAGCGGCAATTCGGCAACAAATTATGGCGGCGGCATCTACAACCGTAGCACCCTGAGTATCAGTAGCAGCACCATCAGCGGCAATTCGGCTGGCATTAATGGCGGCGGCATCTGGAGCAATGTCAGCCTGAGTATCAGTAACAGCAGCATCAGTGGCAATTCGGCCACTCAAGGCGGCGGCATCTGGAGCAGTGGCAGCGTCAGTATCAGTGGCAGCACCATCAGTGGTAATTCGGCAACAAATTATGGCGGTGGCATCTTCAACAACAGTGGCACCCTCAGTATCAGTAGCAGCACCATCAGCGACAATACGGCCACTCAAGGCGGCGGCATCGACAACCGTGCCAGCGTCAGTGTCAGTAGCAGCACCCTCAGCGGCAATTCGGCAACGGGTAATGGCGGTGGCCTCTGGAGCAGTGGCAGTGTGAGTTTGGATGGCAGTACACTTACCAACAATTCTGCAGCGACCGGCAGCGGCATTTACGTCAGTAACAGTGTTCTGACCCTCACAGGTAGCACAGGCAATCTGACGATTAATGGCGGTATTGCTGCCTCTGGAACGAGTACGCTTAATTTGAATACGCCGATCAATGGCACTTTTACAGCCGAGGGAACTGGCTTTAGCACGGTTAATGTCGGCAATGGTGGCAGTCAAATCAGCACCGGCATCATTGGACAGGGGGTGACGCTGGCATCTACGGGGGGAACGGTCAACCTGGCCACTGGCACCTTCACCGACCCCGCCACGATTAACATCAACAAGGATTTGACCCTGAATGGCACGGTGGGGACAACCGTTAGCGGCGGGGGTAACAAGCAGGTCTTCAACATCAGCAGTGGCACCGTTAACCTCAACAGCCTGATGATTACGGGAGGCACTCTCTTCACGAATGGCGGTGGGGTGTTCATTGGTTCTGGGGCAACGGTGACAATTAGCAACAGCACCATTAGCGGCAATTCAGCGAATGGTAATGGCGGTGGCATCTACAACCGTGGCAGCCTGAGTATCAGTAGCAGCACCCTCAGTGGCAATTCGGCTTCCAATGGCGGCGGCATTTTCAGCGATGGCAACGTCAGTCTCAGTAGCAGTACCCTCAGCGGCAATTCGGCCCTCTATGGCGGCGGCGGGATCTGGAACGGGGGCAGCGTCAGTATCAGTAGCAGCACCCTCAGTGGCAATTCGGCTTCCAATGGCGGCGGGATCTTCAACTATGGCAATGGCAGCGTCAGCATCAGTAGCAGCACCCTCAGCGGCAATAGGGCATCCTATTATGGCTATGGCTATGGCGGCAGCGGCGGCGGGATCTTCAACCGTGGCAGTGTGAGTATCAGTGACAGCACCCTCAGTGGTAATTCGGCATCTGTTAGTGGCGGCGGCATCTGGAACAATAACAGCCTGAGCGTGACAGGCAGCACAATTAGCAACAATACGGCAAGCGACGGCGGCGGCATCTTCAACACGGGCAGCGTCAGTATCAGTAGCAGCACCCTCAGCAGCAATTCGGCTTCCAATGGCGGTGGCATCTGGAACGGGGGCAGCGTCAGTATCAGTAGTAGCAGCATCAGTGGCAATTCGGCTGGCACAAACGGCGGCGGCATCGACAACAACAGTGGCAGCGTCAGTATCAGTAGCAGCACCATCAGCGGCAATTCGGCAACTAGTAATGGCGGCGGCATTGTCAACAGGGGCAGCGTCAGTATCAGTAGCAGCACCATTAGCGGCAATTCGGCAGGTAACTACGGCGGCGGCATCGAAAACTACGGTGGCACCGCCAGTATCAGTGGCAGTAGCATCAGTGGCAATTCGGCAGTCTTCGGCGGCGGCATCGACAACTTTGGTGGCAGCGTCAGTATCAGTAGCAGCACCATCAGCGACAATTCGGCAACTAGTAATGGCGGCGGCATCGAAAACTACAGTGGCAGCCTGAGTATTAGTGGCAGCACCATCAGCGGCAATTCGGCAACCAATGGCGGCGGCATCAGCAGCAATGGCAGCTTGAGTATCAGTAGCAGCACCATCAGCAGCAATTCGGCTAGCAACTTCAGCGGCGGCATCTTCAACGGTGGCAGCTTGAGTATTAGTAGCAGCAGCATCAGCGGCAATACGGCATCCAACGACGGCGGCGGCGGTATCTGGAACAGTGGCAGCCTGAGTATCAGTAGCAGCACCATTAGCGGCAATTCGGCGAATGGTAATGGCGGTGGCATATACAATCTTGGCAGCGTCAGTATCAGTGACAGCACCATCAGCGGCAATTCGGCAACTAGTAATGGCGGCGGCATCGAAAACTTTGGTGGCAGCCTCAGTATCAGTGGCAGCACCATTAGCGGCAATTCGGCAACCAATGGCGGCGGCATCGAAAACTTTGGTGGCAGCCTCAGTATCAGTGGCAGCACCCTCAGCAGCAATTCGGTAGCCAACGATGGTGGGGGTGTCCTGAACAGTGGCAGTATGACGGTCAGCAGCAGCACCATCAGCGACAATACGGCAGATTCTGGCGGCGGCATCAGGAACAGTGGCAGTATGACGGTCAACAGCAGCACCATCAGCGGCAATACGGCATATTCTGGCGGCGGCATCAGGAATAGCAGCGACGGCAGTATGACGGTCAGCAGCAGCACCATCAGCGGCAATGTGGCCTACTTTGGCGGCGGCATCAGGAACAGTGGCAGTATGACGGTCAGCAGCAGCACCATCAGCGGCAATACGGCATATTCTGGCGGCGGCGGCATCAGGAATAGCAGCGACGGCATCCTGAACATCAGCGGCAGCACCATCAGCGGCAATACGGCATATTCTGGCGGCGGCATCTTCAACAGTAACAGTGCCAGCCTGAACATCAGCAACAGTAGCATCAGCGGCAATGTGGCAGAGGCTGGCGGCGGCATTTACAACGACGATGGTAGCGTAAGTGTTAGCAGCAGTAGTATCAGCAGCAATTCGGCTAGCTACGGCGGCGGCCTCCTCAACTTTTTGGGTACTGTCAGTGCCAGTAGCAGCACCATCAGCGGCAATTCAGCCACTAGCAACGGCGGCGGCATCTACAACAGTGGCAGCCTGAGCATTACGGGCAGCACCATCAGCAACAATACAGCAACTAATAATGGCGGCGGCATCTTCAACTGCGACTGTGGCAGCGTCAGCTTCTCCAACAGCACCATCAGCGGCAATGCGGCTAGCTATGGCGGTGGCATCTTCAACGATGGCAGCTTCAGTCTCAGTAACAGCACCATCAGTGACAATACGGCATATTCTAGCGGCGGCGGCATCTTCAACTATGGCAGCCTCAGTCTCAGTAACAGCACCATCAGTGACAATACGGCCGGAGATGGCGGCGGCATCGCCAACTTTAGTGGCAGCCTCAGTCTCAGTAACAGCACGATCAGTGGCAATACGGCTAGCACCAATGGCGGCGGCATCGCCAACCGTTACGGCAGCTTGACCATCACCAGCAGCACCATTAGCGGCAATGTGGCTCTATATGGCGGCGGCATTTTCAACTACAGTGGCAGCGTCAGTGTTAGTAGCAGCACCATCAGCGGCAATTCAGCTAGCTATTTAGGCGGCGGCATCTACAACAGGGGCAGCCTGGGCATTACGGGCAGCACCATCAGCGGTAATTCACTTGGTATCGGCAGGGGCGGCGGCATCGCCAACCGTTACGGCAGCGTAAGTGTTAGTAGCAGCACCATCAGCGGCAATTCGGCGGGCATCGGCGGCGGCATCTACAACAGTGGTGGTAATGTGAGCATCAGTAGCAGCACCATCAGCGGCAATTCGGCAATAAATTATGGCGGTGGCATCTACAACAGTGGCAGCCTCAGTATCAGTGGCAGCAGCATCTCCGGCAATTTGGCTGGCATTAGTGGCGGCGGGATCTGGAACAATGTCAGCCTGAGTCTCAGTAACAGCACCATCAGCGGCAATACGGCTGGCAGCAATGGTGGCGGCATCTTCAACAGTAACAGTGCCAGCCTGAGTATCAGTAGCAGCACAATTAGCGGCAATTCGGCAGCCTTCGGCGGTGGCATCGACAACCGGGGCAGCCTGAGTGTCAGTAACAGCACGATCAGCGGCAATTCAGCTAGTAGCGGCGGCGGCATCTACATCGGCTTTGATGGCAGCCTGAGTATCACTAGCAGCAGCATCAGCAGCAATTCGGCCACATACAACGGTGGGGGCATCAGGAACAGTGGCACCCTGAGTATCAGTAGCAGCACCCTCAGCAGCAATTCGGCTGGCAATGGTGGCGGCATCTACAACAACAGTGGCAGCGTGAGTGTCAGTAGCAGCACCCTCAGCGGCAATTCGGCAACACAAGGAAGTGGGATTGCACTCTATATCGGCACCATCACCCTCGATAGCAGCAGTGGCAATGTGGTGATTGATGATGCCATCGCCAAAGTTGGCAACGATAATGCGGCAACGCTCAACCTGACTGGCACCAGTGGCACGATCAGCCTCAATGCTCCGGTCACCTCCTTTGGTAATACGCTAACGGTTTCAGCAGCAGGTAGTGGGGTACTCAACCTCAACGCACCGATTCTCGCCAGTGGCGGCAGCTTTACCTTCAGTGGTTCAGGTATCAGCACCGTCAATGTGGGTAATGGCGGCAATGCAAATAACACGGGCATCATTGGGCAGGGGGTGACGCTGGCCTCTACGGGAGGAACCGTCAACCTGGCCAGTGGCACCTTTACTGACCCCAGCACAATTAACATTGACAAGAACCTGACCCTCAATGGCACGACGGGGACAACGGTCAGCGGTAATAACAATAAACAGGTCTTCAATATCAGCAGCGGCAATGTCAACCTCAACAGCCTGACGATTACGGGGGGCAGTGCGGCCAATGGCGGTGGGGTGTTCATCGGCTCTGGGGCAACGGTGACGATCTCCAACAGCACCCTCAGCGGCAATTCGGCATCCTATACCTATGGCGGCAGCGGCGGCGGTATCTTCAACAATGGCAGCCTGAGTATCAGTAGCAGCACGATCAGCGGCAATTCGGCTGGCTTAGCCGGTGGGGGCATCTACAACCAGGGCAGCGTCAGTATCAGTAGCAGCACCATCAGCGGCAATGCGGCACCCAACAGAGGGGGCGGCATCTACAGCAGTGGCAGCATGAGCATTAGTAGCAGCACCCTCAGCGGCAATGCGTCATTCCTTGGCGGCGGCATCTACAACAGTGGCAGTGGCAGTTTGAGTGTTAGTAGCAGTTTCTTCAGCGGCAATTCGGCATCCTACGGTGGCGGCATCTGGAACAGGGGCAACCTGAGTATCAGTAGCAGCACCATCAGCGGCAACTCGGCCACATACGGGGGCGGCATCGACAACTATGGCAGCCTGAGTATCAGTAGCAGCACCCTCAGCGGCAACTCGGCCACATACGGGGGCGGCATCTTCAACAGGGACAGCCTGAGCGTCAGTAGCAGTTCCTTCAGCGGCAATTCGGCATCGAACAATGGCGGCGGCATCTACAACACAGGCAGTGGCAGCCTGACTATCAGTAGCAGCACCCTGAGTGGCAACTCGGCTGGCACAAATGGCGGCGGCATCTACAACCAGGGCAGCGTCAGTATCAGTGGCACTACCCTCAGCGGCAATTCGGCCCTCAATGCTGGCGGCGGTATTCTCAACGACCTTGGTAGCGTGAGTCTTAGTAACAGCACCCTCAGCGGCAATTCGGCGGGCATCGGCGGCGGCATTCTCAACTACCTGGGCAGCCTCAATATCAGTAACAGCACCCTCAGCGGCAATTCGGTCGCCAATAGCGGTGGGGGGATCTGGAACAATGGCAGCGTGGGTATCAGTAACAGCACCCTCAGCGGCAATTCGGCCCTCAGTGGGGGTGGCATGCTCAACAGGGGCAGCGTGAGTCTCAGTAACAGCACCCTCAGTGGCAATACGGCTGGTTATGGCGGCGGCATCGCCAACTTCACTGGCAGCGTGAGCATGAGTAGCAGCACCCTCAGCAGCAATTCGGCCACCTACGGGGGCGGCCTGATCAACTACCTGGGCAGCGTGAGCATGAGTAGCAGCACCCTCAGCAGCAATTTGGCTAACATCGGCGGGGGGATTCTCAATGTGGGCAGCCTGAGCATCAGTAGCAGCAGCATCAGTGGCAATTCGGCAGCCAGCAGCGGCGGGGGGATTCTCAATGTGGGCAGCCTGAGCATGAGTAGCAGCACCCTCAGCGGCAATTCAGCAGCCAATAGCGGGGGGGGGATCTGGAACAGTGGCAGCGTGAGTCTGAGTAGCAGCACCCTCAGCGGCAATTCGGCCCTCAGTGGGGGCGGTATGCTCAACACTGGCAGCGTGGGTATTACTAGCAGCACCCTCAGCGGCAATAGTGCAGGCATTAATGGTGGCGGCGGGATCTGGAACAGTGGCAGCGTGAGTATTACTAGCAGCAGCCTCAGTGGCAATTCGGCCTTCAATGGCGGTGGGATTCTCAACAGTGGCAGCGTGGGTATTACGGGCAGCACCCTCAGTGGCAATTCGGCAGCCAACTTGGGCGGGGGCATCTGGAATAGCGGCAGTGTGGATCTTACGAGCAGCAGTCTCAGCGGCAATAGTGCCCAGACGAATGGGGGTGGCATTTACAACCGGGGCAGTCTCACCCTTAGCTTTAGTACAGTCACCCTCAATACCGCCAGTATTCGGGGAGGAGGGATCTTTAACTTCACCGGGTTTACTGCGGTGTTGACCAGTAGCACGGTGAGTGGCAATACGGCAGGGGTGCAAGGGAACGATATTTTCCCCTAACCTGGTCCGAGGAGCATAGCCCAGCATTCCGTAGGAAATCGCCAGATGGAAAGTCGCCGGATGGAAAGGTCATCTAACAGCCTTCGAAGCGTCGATCGACCAGAACCGAGTGTGCCACCCAGGAGATAAACCCGAAATATTAGCTGAAATAACTGAAATGTGGTAGATAATAGGGCTGTTCCACGATTCAGGAAAAAACAATGGCTGAAAATGTCGTGAATGCTCAACTCTCCGTGGCCGATCGCCAGGCGGTCTTAGCTGCAATTACAACGATCAAAGAAAAGCTACCATTTTTAACGGACATTAGCCCGGAAGAACGCCGAACACTACCCAAGATGGGGGATAAAAGCCGTGCCTTTGTTAGTAAAGCCTTAGAACTGGCAACGCAGAACCAGGGTATTTTACCCCGTAGCTTTGATTTAGAGGCTATGCAACGAGATGTGGAATTAACCGAAGGTCTTTATCCCATTCTGCTCGCCTTAACTCAACTGCTGGAACTGGTGGAAGATACCTATGTCATTGCTGGGAGTGAAGCCTATACTGCCGCACTGCTGGTCTATAGCTATGCCAAAGCGTCCGGGAAAGAGGCTGGACTGGATGAGGCCATTGATAATTTGGGTCGTCGGTTTGCCCGCAAAGCTCGCAGGAATGGCCAGACGATTAATCCTGCTACCCCTTAAGTAAGCCAGGCTGTCTTGACCAAAACCAGGTGAGTGTCCTTCTCAGAGGCGATCGTCCGAGCAAAAAGCCTGATGAATTCCCCTCTGAACTCGAAACTTTGAGCAAAAAGCCTGATGAATTCCCCTCTGAACTCGAAACTTTGAGCAAAAAGCTTGAAACTCCGAGCACTGAGCTTGAAACTTTGAGCAAAAAGCCTGGAACTCCGAGCAAAAAGGGCAAACTTTTGAGCAAAAAGCTTGAAACTCCGAGCACTAAGCCTGAAACTTCGAGCAAAAAGCTTGAAACTCCGAGCACTAAGCCTGAAACTTCGAGCAAAAAGCTTGAAACTCCGAGCACTGAGCCTGAAACTTCGAGCACTGAGCCTGAAACTTCGAGCAAAAAGCCTGGAACTCCGAGTTCTGAGCTTGATACGCAGCCTTTCCCTACCCTGGCGATCGGTGAAGTGTCTGAAGCGTAAGCCGGGTCAGGAAGCCGATCGAAGTCCTGAAAGATTAAAAAATATCAACTTATCTTCCTTTCAATAATTATCTGGGCTACGATTACCTTTGTTATTCACCCTCTAGAGTCAATAGTGGCAAGGTAAGTATGCGTGGAAGTTCTCTGCACCAGAGCGCGATTGTCCTATGGAAGTTGCTCCAGATGAATCGGGGGGCAGCCCTGGCCCTGTTGGGTTTGCTGTTGGCCCAAAGTTCTGCTTCCGCTCTGCCACAAGGGGGTAAGGTCGTTGGTGGTCAGGCCACGATCGCCCATCCCAACCTCACGCAACTCCACATTAAGCAACTGACCGATCGAGCCGTTATCAACTGGGAGAGTTTTAACATCGGCAAACCAGAGGCGGTGTACTTTTTCCAGCCCTCCTCCAGTTCCGCTATTCTCAACCGGGTGACGGGAAATACCCCCTCCAGCATTGCCGGACAGATTAATGCCAATGGGCAGGTGATGCTGATTAACCCCAATGGCATCTTACTCACCCCCACCTCCCAGGTGAATGTCGGCAGTTTTCTGGCTTCCACGCTGGACATGAAGGATGCCGATTTCATGGCGGGGAAATTGAACTTTCAACAGGTGGCAGGAAAAGCACTGGCCACGGTGGAAAATCAGGGAACCATCAACGTGGCTCAGGCGGGGTTTGCAGCTTTAGTAGCTCCCGGTGTGGTGAACAGTGGGATTATTAATGCTCGGTCTGGCAAAGTGGTTTTAGCGTCCGGCACCCAGGCAACGCTGGACTTCTATGGCGATGGACTGGTTGCGGTTGCGGTTGATCCAAATCTAGCTGGGCAAATTATTGGCTCGGATGGTCAACCGTTGACGGCTCTGATTACTCAGTCGGGCCAAATCAACGCCGATGGGGGACGGGTCGTTTTATCTGCTCAGACTGCTGGAACGATAGTCAACCAGGCGATCAACATGAGTGGGGTGATCCAGGCCCGTTCTGCCCAGAATGTGAACGGGGCGATCGTCCTTTCTGGAGGTAATGGGAATGTCGCGATCGGCGGGACTTTAGATACCTCTGGACTGGGCAAAGGCCAGACGGGGGGAGAAGTTACCGTTACTGGACAACAGATTGACCTGAATTCGACCGCAAAGATTAACGCCAGTGGCGATGCGGGGGGCGGCACGGTTTTAATTGGCGGTGATTACAAAGGCGGCGGCAAACTTCCCACAGCCCAGTTTACAAATGTAGCAGCCGGAGCGGTGATTAACGCTGATGCGATCACCCAGGGGAAAGGCGGCAAGGTGATTGTCTGGGCAGAGGATACGACTAACTTTGCCGGAACGATCACGGCGAAGGGGGGCAGCAATGGTGGCGATGGCGGTTTTGTTGAAACCTCTGGCAAGCAAAGTCTCTTTATTGCCCCCACCGCATCTGTCAATGCCAGTGCAAAGTTTGGCGCGGCAGGTTTGTGGTTACTCGACCCCAGTGACATTAATATTGCTAACTCTGGGGGCACCATTACGCCAGGCACGATCGTCAGCAGCTTAGACGGTGGCACCAATGTGGTGATCGACACCAGCAGTGGCAGTGGCGGCAATGGCGATATTACCCTGACGGATTCGATCGACCAGGCGGGGGGAGGCAGCGCATCGCTCACCTTCAACGGACGGCAGTTTATCCGCCCTGGCTCGGCAACCATCAGCATGAACAGCAGTGGGGCGCTGACGTTTAACCTCAATGCGGTCAATGCCCAGACCCTTGCCCCCACCAGTTCCATTCAAGCCGCCCATGATGCCATTGGGAATGTTGCTGGGACACGGACGATTAATCTCTTTGCCCCCACTAGCGGAACGACAACGGTGACGTTTGGCGGTGCCACCCTGAACCTGAGCAAGACGGTGACGATTAATGGCGTGGGCAGTGTCACCCTCAGTGGTGAGAATGCCCGGCGGGTGGTGGATATTACCGGGGGGACGGTTAACCTCAACAGCCTGACGATTACGGGGGGTAGTACCAGCGGCAATGGCGGTGGGGTGAATATTGGCAATCTGGCAACGGTGACGATCGCCAACAGCACGGTCAGCGGCAATACAGCAAACAACGGCGGCGGCATCAGGAACAGTGGCAGCCTGAGTATCACTAGCAGCAGCATCAGCGGCAATTCGGCACCCAGCAGTGGCGGCGGCATCGACAACACTGGCAGCGTGAGTATCAGTAACAGCACCATCAGTGGTAATTCAGCCTTCACTGGCGGCGGCATCAACAACACCAGCAGTGGCAGCCTGAGTATCACTAGCAGCAGCATCAGCACTAACTCGGCAACTAACAGGGGCGGCGGCATCTACAACAATGGCAGCGTGAGTATTAGTAACAGCACCATCAGTGGCAATTCGGCAAACAACAGGGGCGGCGGCATCTACAATCGTCGCAACCTGAGTATCACTAGCAGCACCATCAGCGGCAATTCGGCAACAAATTATGGCGGCGGCATCTACAACCGTAGCACCCTGAGTATCAGTAGCAGCACCATCAGCGGCAATTCGGCTGGCATTAATGGCGGCGGCATCTGGAGCAATGTCAGCCTGAGTATCAGTAACAGCAGCATCAGTGGCAATTCGGCCACTCAAGGCGGCGGCATCTGGAGCAGTGGCAGCGTCAGTATCAGTGGCAGCACCATCAGTGGTAATTCGGCAACAAATTATGGCGGTGGCATCTTCAACAACAGTGGCACCCTCAGTATCAGTAGCAGCACCATCAGCGACAATACGGCCACTCAAGGCGGCGGCATCGACAACCGTGCCAGCGTCAGTGTCAGTAGCAGCACCCTCAGCGGCAATTCGGCAACGGGTAATGGCGGTGGCCTCTGGAGCAGTGGCAGTGTGAGTTTGGATGGCAGTACACTTACCAACAATTCTGCAGCGACCGGCAGCGGCATTTACGTCAGTAACAGTGTTCTGACCCTCACAGGTAGCACAGGCAATCTGACGATTAATGGCGGTATTGCTGCCTCTGGAACGAGTACGCTTAATTTGAATACGCCGATCAATGGCACTTTTACAGCCGAGGGAACTGGCTTTAGCACGGTTAATGTCGGCAATGGTGGCAGTCAAATCAGCACCGGCATCATTGGACAGGGGGTGACGCTGGCATCTACGGGGGGAACGGTCAACCTGGCCACTGGCACCTTCACCGACCCCGCCACGATTAACATCAACAAGGATTTGACCCTGAATGGCACGGTGGGGACAACCGTTAGCGGCGGGGGTAACAAGCAGGTCTTCAACATCAGCAGTGGCACCGTTAACCTCAACAGCCTGATGATTACGGGAGGCACTCTCTTCACGAATGGCGGTGGGGTGTTCATTGGTTCTGGGGCAACGGTGACAATTAGCAACAGCACCATTAGCGGCAATTCAGCGAATGGTAATGGCGGTGGCATCTACAACCGTGGCAGCCTGAGTATCAGTAGCAGCACCCTCAGTGGCAATTCGGCTTCCAATGGCGGCGGCATTTTCAGCGATGGCAACGTCAGTCTCAGTAGCAGTACCCTCAGCGGCAATTCGGCCCTCTATGGCGGCGGCGGGATCTGGAACGGGGGCAGCGTCAGTATCAGTAGCAGCACCCTCAGTGGCAATTCGGCTTCCAATGGCGGCGGGATCTTCAACTATGGCAATGGCAGCGTCAGCATCAGTAGCAGCACCCTCAGCGGCAATAGGGCATCCTATTATGGCTATGGCTATGGCGGCAGCGGCGGCGGGATCTTCAACCGTGGCAGTGTGAGTATCAGTGACAGCACCCTCAGTGGTAATTCGGCATCTGTTAGTGGCGGCGGCATCTGGAACAATAACAGCCTGAGCGTGACAGGCAGCACAATTAGCAACAATACGGCAAGCGACGGCGGCGGCATCTTCAACACGGGCAGCGTCAGTATCAGTAGCAGCACCCTCAGCAGCAATTCGGCTTCCAATGGCGGTGGCATCTGGAACGGGGGCAGCGTCAGTATCAGTAGTAGCAGCATCAGTGGCAATTCGGCTGGCACAAACGGCGGCGGCATCGACAACAACAGTGGCAGCGTCAGTATCAGTAGCAGCACCATCAGCGGCAATTCGGCAACTAGTAATGGCGGCGGCATTGTCAACAGGGGCAGCGTCAGTATCAGTAGCAGCACCATTAGCGGCAATTCGGCAGGTAACTACGGCGGCGGCATCGAAAACTACGGTGGCACCGCCAGTATCAGTGGCAGTAGCATCAGTGGCAATTCGGCAGTCTTCGGCGGCGGCATCGACAACTTTGGTGGCAGCGTCAGTATCAGTAGCAGCACCATCAGCGACAATTCGGCAACTAGTAATGGCGGCGGCATCGAAAACTACAGTGGCAGCCTGAGTATTAGTGGCAGCACCATCAGCGGCAATTCGGCAACCAATGGCGGCGGCATCAGCAGCAATGGCAGCTTGAGTATCAGTAGCAGCACCATCAGCAGCAATTCGGCTAGCAACTTCAGCGGCGGCATCTTCAACGGTGGCAGCTTGAGTATTAGTAGCAGCAGCATCAGCGGCAATACGGCATCCAACGACGGCGGCGGCGGTATCTGGAACAGTGGCAGCCTGAGTATCAGTAGCAGCACCATTAGCGGCAATTCGGCGAATGGTAATGGCGGTGGCATATACAATCTTGGCAGCGTCAGTATCAGTGACAGCACCATCAGCGGCAATTCGGCAACTAGTAATGGCGGCGGCATCGAAAACTTTGGTGGCAGCCTCAGTATCAGTGGCAGCACCATTAGCGGCAATTCGGCAACCAATGGCGGCGGCATCGAAAACTTTGGTGGCAGCCTCAGTATCAGTGGCAGCACCCTCAGCAGCAATTCGGTAGCCAACGATGGTGGGGGTGTCCTGAACAGTGGCAGTATGACGGTCAGCAGCAGCACCATCAGCGACAATACGGCAGATTCTGGCGGCGGCATCAGGAACAGTGGCAGTATGACGGTCAACAGCAGCACCATCAGCGGCAATACGGCATATTCTGGCGGCGGCATCAGGAATAGCAGCGACGGCAGTATGACGGTCAGCAGCAGCACCATCAGCGGCAATGTGGCCTACTTTGGCGGCGGCATCAGGAACAGTGGCAGTATGACGGTCAGCAGCAGCACCATCAGCGGCAATACGGCATATTCTGGCGGCGGCGGCATCAGGAATAGCAGCGACGGCATCCTGAACATCAGCGGCAGCACCATCAGCGGCAATACGGCATATTCTGGCGGCGGCATCTTCAACAGTAACAGTGCCAGCCTGAACATCAGCAACAGTAGCATCAGCGGCAATGTGGCAGAGGCTGGCGGCGGCATTTACAACGACGATGGTAGCGTAAGTGTTAGCAGCAGTAGTATCAGCAGCAATTCGGCTAGCTACGGCGGCGGCCTCCTCAACTTTTTGGGTACTGTCAGTGCCAGTAGCAGCACCATCAGCGGCAATTCAGCCACTAGCAACGGCGGCGGCATCTACAACAGTGGCAGCCTGAGCATTACGGGCAGCACCATCAGCAACAATACAGCAACTAATAATGGCGGCGGCATCTTCAACTGCGACTGTGGCAGCGTCAGCTTCTCCAACAGCACCATCAGCGGCAATGCGGCTAGCTATGGCGGTGGCATCTTCAACGATGGCAGCTTCAGTCTCAGTAACAGCACCATCAGTGACAATACGGCATATTCTAGCGGCGGCGGCATCTTCAACTATGGCAGCCTCAGTCTCAGTAACAGCACCATCAGTGACAATACGGCCGGAGATGGCGGCGGCATCGCCAACTTTAGTGGCAGCCTCAGTCTCAGTAACAGCACGATCAGTGGCAATACGGCTAGCACCAATGGCGGCGGCATCGCCAACCGTTACGGCAGCTTGACCATCACCAGCAGCACCATTAGCGGCAATGTGGCTCTATATGGCGGCGGCATTTTCAACTACAGTGGCAGCGTCAGTGTTAGTAGCAGCACCATCAGCGGCAATTCAGCTAGCTATTTAGGCGGCGGCATCTACAACAGGGGCAGCCTGGGCATTACGGGCAGCACCATCAGCGGTAATTCACTTGGTATCGGCAGGGGCGGCGGCATCGCCAACCGTTACGGCAGCGTAAGTGTTAGTAGCAGCACCATCAGCGGCAATTCGGCGGGCATCGGCGGCGGCATCTACAACAGTGGTGGTAATGTGAGCATCAGTAGCAGCACCATCAGCGGCAATTCGGCAATAAATTATGGCGGTGGCATCTACAACAGTGGCAGCCTCAGTATCAGTGGCAGCAGCATCTCCGGCAATTTGGCTGGCATTAGTGGCGGCGGGATCTGGAACAATGTCAGCCTGAGTCTCAGTAACAGCACCATCAGCGGCAATACGGCTGGCAGCAATGGTGGCGGCATCTTCAACAGTAACAGTGCCAGCCTGAGTATCAGTAGCAGCACAATTAGCGGCAATTCGGCAGCCTTCGGCGGTGGCATCGACAACCGGGGCAGCCTGAGTGTCAGTAACAGCACGATCAGCGGCAATTCAGCTAGTAGCGGCGGCGGCATCTACATCGGCTTTGATGGCAGCCTGAGTATCACTAGCAGCAGCATCAGCAGCAATTCGGCCACATACAACGGTGGGGGCATCAGGAACAGTGGCACCCTGAGTATCAGTAGCAGCACCCTCAGCAGCAATTCGGCTGGCAATGGTGGCGGCATCTACAACAACAGTGGCAGCGTGAGTGTCAGTAGCAGCACCCTCAGCGGCAATTCGGCAACACAAGGAAGTGGGATTGCACTCTATATCGGCACCATCACCCTCGATAGCAGCAGTGGCAATGTGGTGATTGATGATGCCATCGCCAAAGTTGGCAACGATAATGCGGCAACGCTCAACCTGACTGGCACCAGTGGCACGATCAGCCTCAATGCTCCGGTCACCTCCTTTGGTAATACGCTAACGGTTTCAGCAGCAGGTAGTGGGGTACTCAACCTCAACGCACCGATTCTCGCCAGTGGCGGCAGCTTTACCTTCAGTGGTTCAGGTATCAGCACCGTCAATGTGGGTAATGGCGGCAATGCAAATAACACGGGCATCATTGGGCAGGGGGTGACGCTGGCCTCTACGGGAGGAACCGTCAACCTGGCCAGTGGCACCTTTACTGACCCCAGCACAATTAACATTGACAAGAACCTGACCCTCAATGGCACGACGGGGACAACGGTCAGCG
>ERZ1066137.656-NODE-656-length-22738-cov-12.695367_pt1 | contig 22738 bp, 27 predicted proteins | sample MGYA00382784_ERZ1066137 | MGnify/ENA primary metagenome ERZ1066137 (study PRJEB33369, sample SAMEA5778367) | biofilm metagenome | biome: Industrial cooling water; feature: Water cooling tower basin; material: Biofilm | place: United Arab Emirates | collected... | reverse complement strand
ACGACCCGCGGATTAAAAGTCCGCTGCTCTGCCAACTGAGCTAGAGGCCCGCACCCAATCTACCGCCCGGCGCCGCCGAGCGCGGCGGGTTACCGTGGAGGGGTGTCCGATCGCCCGCGCCGCCCTGTTCGCCTGCCGAGCGCCGCGTTCGAGGTGCAGGAGGGCGGTCTCGACCCGGCGGTGACGCTGCGCATCGCCCACGACTCGGCGCGAGCGCTCGTGCACCGGGTGCGCGCGAGCGCCGACCCCGATCTCGTCGAGCGCATGGTGGCGTTCACCGACGAGCATGGTCTCGACACCCTGGCCGAGCTGTGGTCGCGCGCGGGCGCCCGAACGCTGCCCGGCGCGCTCTGGCGGCTGTCGCTGCTGCGCGCGCTCATCCGCTCCGACCCCGCCGGGGTCGCCCTGCTCTTCCAGCGCGGCAGCGAGGTGCTCGCCACGGCCGACCCGGTCGTTGCCGGGGCGGAGGCACCGACCGGGCCCGATGAGATCCGGGTGCTCGCCGACGCGGTGCTGCGCGGCGTGTACGTCGGCGACGTTGCCGTGGCCTTCGAGCGCGCGGCCGCCTTCTGCCGAACCGCCGCCGCCGGCGCCGCCGATCTCGCCGACGACGCTGACGCCGCGGTCGACGACGCCCGCGCGGCCGAGCTGACCGCCCGTGCCGCACGCCTCGCCGCGAGCGCGCGCGACTTCACGGCGTGCGCCCGCCTCGAGCGCGCCGGCTCGCTCGACTGAGGGTCCGCATCCCGACGCCCCCGCTCCGGCGGGATGCTCGCGGAATGCCGCGCGCCCTCCCGCGGTTACACTGCTCTAGCCGGGCCGCAGTAACCCCGGGCTCCACTTTTCGCCGCTGCGAGCGGCCTTCCGCCGAGAGGCGTTCTGCGGCCCGGCTCTTCTGTGCGCGGGGGAGTCCAGCGCCTCGCCCGCCCGCCCGCGCGCTCGTGAACCTGGCAATTCGCTGAGTCATGGCATCCGCGGCAAACCCTGCGACCCGGGGTGCCGAACTCCTGGCATGTCACCGACTGCTCGCACCGCTCGCTTCGGCCTGACCCTCGTGGTCGTGCCGGCGCTGCTCGTCGCGCTCGCCGCCTGCACCGGGTCGACCCCGGCGCTGATCGCCGACCCGACGCCGCTGCCGCCGGCCGATTCTGGGGCGACGTCCGGCGCGCAGCCGATGCAGCCGGGCCCCGACGAGGTCATCACGATCGGCCTCCGGTTCATGCCGGAGGACATCACGGTGCCGGTCGGAGCCACCGTGACCTGGCGCAACGGCGAGACCATCGGGCACACGATCACCTCGGGTGCCTGGGGCGACGTGAACGAGAGCACCGGGTTGCGGGGCACGCAGTCGGCCGACGGCCTGTTCGATCACGCGCTCGCGCCGATGGGACAGGAGGGGGACACGTTCTCGTTCACCTTCACCGAACCGGGCGAATACCTGTACTTCTGCATGCCGCACCTGACGATGAACGCTCGCGTCATCGTCGAGGGCTAGCGGCCGGCGGAGGCGTCAGCGCCCGACCCGCACCACACCAACACACAAAAGGGGAATCACATGCGCAAGTCCATCGCGTTCGCCGGCCTCGGCCTGGCTGCCGCACTCGTGCTCTCGGGCTGCTCGACCGCGGTCGAGGCCGAGGCGCCGGTCGAGGAGACCGTCGCCATCGACACCGTCAACAGCGACGGCGCCGAGCTGCGCGCTCAGCTCACCGCTCTGCTGGCCGACCACGTCTACCTGGCCGGTGCCGCCATCGACCAGGCCCTGCAGGACGGCGGCGACCTGACCACGCCGCAGGTGCAGGCCGCTGTGGCCGCGCTCGACGAGAACTCGGTCGAGGTCGCCGCGCTCGTCGGCTCCGCCTACCCGGAGGCCGAGCAGCCGTTCCTCGACTCGTGGCGCTCGCACATCCCGTTCTTCGTCAACTACACGCTCGGCAAGGCGACCGGTGACGAGGCTCTCGCCGAGCAGGCCGTCGCCGACCTCGGCGCCTACGCGGTGTCGTTCGGCCAGCTGATCAACTCGGTCGTTCCCGAGCTGCCGGCGGAGGCCGTGCAGGCGGAGCTCGAGATGCACGCGCAGACGCTGCTCGCGGCGATCGACGCGAACATCGCCGGCGACCCGGCCTACTTCGACCTCCTCAAGGAGGCCGCGAGCCACATGCCGATGACCGCGCAGGCGCTGGCCGGCGGCATCGCGGCGAACCTGGGTATCCAGTAGTCGCCAGCACCATCGAGGCGGATGCCCGCTCGCGCTCGCGAGCGGGCATCCGTGGCATCCACCGGCCGGTGGGGAGGGGACCCGAGCCCCGCCCCATCGGCCGTTTCGTGCCCTCCGATCAGGAAGAAACTGCGATGCTGGTACTCGTGCCCTCCGATACCGCTCTCGATGACGTCGCCCCCGCGGCCGACGTCACCGTCGAGACCACCGATCGCCTGCTGCAGCGGGTCGCCACCGGCGACCAGCGCGCGTTCGGCGAGCTCTACGACCTGATCGCCCCGCGCATGCTCGGCCTCGTGCGCCACGTGCTGCGCGACCACGCGCAGTCGGAGGAGGTGGTGCAGGAGGTTCTTCTCGAGATCTGGCAAACCGCTGCCCGCTTCGATCCGAATAAGGGGAAAGCGGTGACCTGGATGCTCACCATGGCCCACCGTCGGGCGATCGACCGCGTGCGCAGTGCGCAGTCGTCGCGCGACCGGGACACCAGGGTGGGCATCCGCGATCTCGATCGCGACTACGACCAGGTCGCCGAACGGGCGGAGATCCGCCTGGAGCATGAACGAGTGGAGAGGGCCTTGGGCCGACTGACCGAGCTGCAGAGACAAGCGGTGGAGCTCGCCTACTACGGCGGGTACAGCCACAGCGAGGTCTCCGAGATGCTCGGGGTTCCGATGGGAACCGTGAAGACACGATTGCGCGACGGCATGATCCGTCTGCGCGAGGAATTGGGGGTGGCGTCATGAGTCGCGACGACGATGACATGATGCGCGACGAGCAGTTCGCCGATGTGCGCGCCGCTCTGGGCCTCGCGGTGCCGCCGGTGGCGCCGTCGGCCGGGCTCAAAGATGCGGTGATGGCGGCGATCGCGGTCACCCCGCAGCTGCCGGCGCTCGCCGCGGAGGAGGCCGCGCCGGCGTTCGAAGCGGTGATGGCGGATGCTCCGGCCGCACCGTCCGCCGGCTCGGCGGCCGCGCGAGCGCAGGCGCGCTGGTTCTCGCGGCCCGCGATGCTCGTGACGGCCGCGGCCGCTGCGGCCGCGCTGTTCTTCGGCGGCGTCGTCGCGGCCGACGTGCTGCGTCCGGCGGCTCCGACTGCCGCGGAGCAGCTGGCGACGATCGTCGCGGCGAGCGACGTCACCACGACGACCGCCGCGGTCGCGGGCGGCGCGACGGCCACGCTCGTGGCGAGCGAGTCGGTGGGCCTGTCGGCGATGGTCTTCGACGGGCTCGACCCGCTGTCGGCCGACGAGCGGTACGCGCTCTGGTACATCACCGACGGCGTTCCGACCCCGGCCGGCCTGTTCGCCGTCGATGGCGAGGGCGCGGTGGTTCAGGTGCTCGAGGGTGCGTTCGAGGCGGGCACCGTGGTGGGGGTCACCGTCGAGCCCGCGTCGGGCAGTCCGGCGCCGACCTCCGACCCGATCGTCGCGATCGCCACGGCCTAGAGTCGCCCGGCACGAGAAGGCCCCGCGCGTGCGCGGGGCCTTTCGCATGCCCGGCCGGAGCATCCTGTTGCATTATTGCTATGTAGTACTTATGCTATGGGCATGGGACGCAAACCGAAGGCCGACGACCCGGTCTACAGCCGCATCGAGCAGTACCGCGTGCGCGCGGGCCTGAGCCGGCAGGAGCTCGCCGACGCCGTCGGCGTGCACTACCAGACGGTCGGCTACCTCGAGCGGGGCGAGTACGCGCCCTCGCTCGCACTGGCCCTGCGCCTCGCCGAGCTGCTGGCTGTTCCGGTCGAGCAGCTGTTCTCGCTGACCCCCTTCCCGACCGCGCAGGAGGACTGACCCATGACCGCGAGCCCCCGCTCCCGTCGCAACGAGCAGGCCGTCGCCGAGCGGGCCGACAGCGTCATGCGCGACACCCGCTTCGACGGGATGCGCACGCACGCCGCGCGCCCCGATCGCGACCGCACCTAGCCCGCGGGAGCGATCTCGGCGATGAGCGCCTCGACGCGGCTGCGGATCTCGTCGCGGATCGCGCGCACCGACTCGATGCCCTGACCGGCCGGGTCTTCCAGCGCCCAGTCCTCGTAGCGCTTGCCGGGGTAGATCGGGCAGGCGTCGCCGCAGCCCATCGTGATGACGACGTCGGAGTCGACGACCGACTGCACGGTCAGCACCTTCGGCACGTTGTGGGCGATGTCGATGCCCTCCTCGGCCATGGCCTCCACCGCGACGGGGTTGATCTGATCCTTGGGCTCCGATCCGGCCGAGAGCACAGTGACGCGGTCGCCCGCGAGGTGCTGCAGGTAGCCGGCGGCCATCTGCGAGCGTCCGGCGTTGTGCACGCAGACGAAGAGGACGGTGGGCTGAGCCGGGGTGTCGTGCTGCTTCTTCATGGTCAGAAGTATAGACACATATCTATGCTTTGTCGCTGCCCAGGAGATCGCCGAGCAGAGCACGGACGCGCGCATCGATGTCATCGCGGATACGACGCACCGTGTCGAGCGGCTGACCCGCCGGATCATCGACCGCCCAGTCGAGGTAGCGTCGCCCCGGGTACACGGGGCAGGCGTCGCCGCAGCCCATCGTCACCACGACATCGGCGGCTCGGACGACATCGTCGGTGAGCGGCTTCGGAAACTCGCCGCCGAGCGGAACGCCGATCTCGTCGAGAGCCGTGACGACCGCCGGGCGGATCGCGTCGATCGGGGCCGACCCCGCGGTGCGCACCCGCACCCGCTCGCCGCCGAGGTGCCGCATGATCGCGGCGGCCAGCTGCGAGCGCCCCGCGTTCTGCACGCAGACGAACAGCACCTCGATCGGTGCGCCCGGCTCGCGGCGCCGCGCATCGCCGCCCCGCCGCTGGGCGCTCAGCCGTTCCGACGCGAACTGGGCGGTCGCCGACGGCAGGGCGCGGCCCGAGCCATCGCGGTCGCGCAGCAGGTCGTAGCTCTCGAGTACCACCCGCTGCACGGTCTCGCGCGAGAATGTGCCCGCGAAGCGCGTTCCGAGGTCGTCGATGATGCGCCCGAGCAGCGCTCCGCTGAGGGCGTCGTCGGTGTCGGGTGCGGCCCACTCCTCGAGGCGCGCCGCAGCCTGCTCGGTGAGCGCGTACCAGACCTCGCGCCCACGCGGCCGGCGCTCGAGCAGGCCCGCCCCGTGCAGCACGCGCAGGTGGTGCGAGACGGTGGGCTGCCGCAGGCCGAGCGCCGCGGTGAGCCGACCGACCGTCTGTGCGTGATCCGGGGCCTCGAGCAGCAGGCGAGCGATCGCGCCACGGGTGGGGTCGCCGAGTGCAGTGAGCTCGGGCGCGAGGCCGTCCGAGGCTCGACCCTGACTCGCCGCCGCTCGCATAGACCCGAGTCTATGCGATGACCTACAGTGTGCGGGTGACCGACCCGCAGCCCGCCCCCGTCGCCGCGTCCGTCTCGCGCCCGCTCCCGATCCGGATGCTCGCCGAAGCACTCGGCAGCGCGGGCCTCATCACCACCGTCGTCGGCTCGGGCATCATGGCCACCCGCCTCACCGACGACATCGGCGTGCAGCTGCTCATCAACGCCGTCGCCACCGCGGCCGCACTCGTCGTGCTCATCGTCGTGCTCGGGCCGGTGAGCGGCGCGCAGCTCAACCCCGCAGTCACGGGCGCGCTCGCCGCCGTCGGGCGCGTGCCGGCCCGGGAGATCCTGCCGACGGTGGTCGCGCAACTGGCCGGCTTCGTCGTCGGCGCCATGCTGGGCAACCTCATGTACGGCGGCGCGGCCGTGACCATCAGCTCGACCGAGCGCGTCGGGCTGCCGCTGCTGCTCGGCGAGGTCGTGGCGACGGCGGGGCTCGTGGCGGTCATCCTGACGCTCGTTCTGCGCGACCAGGTGGGCTGGGTGCCCGCCGCGGTGGGTCTGTACATCCTCAGCGCCTACGTCGTGACGAGCTCGACGAGCTTCGCCAACCCCGGCATCACGCTCGGGCGCGTGCTGAGCGACTCGTTCGCCGGCATCGCCCCCGGAAGCGCGCCAGCATTCATCGCCGCGCAGTTGGTCGGCGCCGCGCTCGGCCTGCTCGCGGTGCGGCTCATCATCGTGCCGCGCGAGCCGAACCCGCCGACGGCATCTTCGGCGAGAGACAGTGTCTAGAGTTCGACCGCGTCGAGCCCCTGCGCGCGGGCGAGACGCACGACCGCGCGGGCCAGCTCGTCGCGCTGCCGACGCATGCCCGACTTGCCGCTCGCTGCGTCGGCGCTGAGGCTCCAGCTCTGCAGCGTCGGCCCGGCGAGGTCGTCGAGCGGGTCGCCGCAGTCGAACTGCACGACGACATCGGCGGCGCGCACGAACTCGGGCGTGATCGGCTTCGGATACTCACCGACGGTCGACACGCCGATCTCATCGAGCGACTCGATCACGGCGGGCAGGATGCGGGCCACCGGCGCGACCCCGGCGCTCGTCACCCGTATCCCGGGCGCGACGGCCGCGCGCATGAGGGCCGCGGCCAACTGGGAGCGGCCGCCATTGCCCGCGCACACGAACAGGTACGACGGCGGCGACCCTGCTCGTGTCGTCGTCGCGCGCCACCGGAGGGCGTCGAGCCGGTCGGCGGCGAGCTGCGCCGTGAGCGCGCGAGTGTGTGCGCTCGGGTGGTCGAGGTGGCGGTAGCGTCGAGCGCTGTCGAGCACGAGCTCGTGAACCTGCTCGGGTGATGCGACCCGCGCGTACCGTCGGGAGAGCCGCTCCGCGACGATGTCGAGCACATCGACAGCGCGCGCCGCGTGCACGGTCACCGCGTCTCCTCGAGCGCGGCCCCTGTGCGCGCGCGCATCCCCCCGACCATGGGGCGAGTCAACGCGACAGGCGTGAACGGCCGGTGAACGCCGGTCGACGGCAGGCGGGCAGGTGGGGGTTTGCTGTCAGAATGGCGCCATGCAGGACGAGGGGCTGACGGAAGCGGGCTACCAGGTCGACGGCGGCGTCGGCGGCGACTTCCTCGACGACTACGACGAGTCGACGAGCGTCGACGACGGCACCCTTCCCGTCGACCGCTATCTCGACCGTGAGTTGAGCTGGCTGCGGTTCAACCAGCGGGTGCTCGAGCTGGCCGAGGACGAAGCGGTTCCGCTGCTCGAGCGCGCGACCTTCCTGGCCATCTTCGCGAGCAACCTCGACGAGTTCTTCATGGTGCGTGTGGCCGGGTTGAAGCGGCGCATCGTCACCGGTCTGGCCGTGCCGACGAACACGGGGCGCGCGCCCGCCGATGTGCTCGCCGACATCAACGCGCTCGCCCTCGAGCTGCAGCTGCGGCACGCGCGCGCCTTCCACGACCTCGTCAAGCCCGCGCTCGATGACGCCGGCATCCACATCGAGTCGTGGGCCGACCTCAACGACGCCGACCGGTCGCGGGTCGATGAGATCTTCTCCAGCCAGATCTTCCCCGTGCTCATGCCGCTCGCCGTCGACCCGGCGCACCCGTTTCCCTACATCTCCGGGCTCTCGCTCAACCTCTCGGTGCGGGTGCGCAACCCGAAGACCGACCGCGTCGAGTTCGCGCGCCTGAAGGTTCCGCAGGTGCTGCCGCGCTTCGTCCAGCTGCCCGACGACGGCTCGGGTCGCGTGCGTTTCCTGACCCTCGAAGACCTCATCTCCAACCATCTCGACGAGCTGTTCCCCGGCATGGAAATCCTCGAGCACCACGAGTTCCGCGTCACCCGCAACGAGGACGTCGAGATCGAGGAGGACGAGACCGAGAACCTCATCCAGGCCCTCGAGCGCGAACTGCTGCGGCGGCGGTTCGGCCCGCCGATCCGCCTCGAGATCACCGACGACATGGACGACGTGACGCTCGGCCTGCTGGTGCGCGAGCTCGGCATCACCGAGAACGAGGTCTACCGCCTGCCCGCACCCCTCGATCTCGGCGGACTCTTCGAGCTCGGCAAGCTCGATCGCCCCCACCTCAAGCACCCGAAGCATGTGCCGGTCACGCCCCAGCAGCTGCAGCCCACAGAGCCGAACGCCTCGCCCGACGTGTTCGCGTCGATCAGCCGGGGCGACATCCTCGTGCACCATCCGTACGAGTCGTTCGCGACGAGCGTGCAGGCCTTCCTCGAGCAGGCCGCCCGCGACCCCAACGTGCTCGCCATCAAGCAGACCCTGTACCGCACGAGCGGCGACAGCCCGATCATCGAAGCCCTCATCGACGCCGCCGAGGCCGGCAAAGCGGTGCTCGCCCTCGTCGAGATCAAGGCGCGGTTCGACGAGCAGAACAACATCGAGTGGGCGCGCAAGCTCGAGAAGGCGGGCGTGCACGTCGTGTACGGCCTCGTCGGGCTCAAGACGCACTGCAAGCTCGCTCTGGTCGTGCGGCAGGAGAAGAACGGCGAGCTGAAGCACTACGCGCACATCGGCACCGGCAACTACAACCCGAAGACGAGCCGCATCTACGAAGACCTCGGGCTGTTCACCGCCGACGACCAGGTCGGCAAAGACCTCACCCGCCTGTTCAACGAGCTCTCGGGCTACGCCATCGAGAAGAAGTTCAAGCGCCTCCTCGTCGCCCCCCGGTACCTCCGCCGCGGGCTGCTCAAGCACATCCGCACCGAGACCGAGAACGCGCGCGCCGGGCTTCCGTCGGGCATCCGCATCAAGGTCAACTCGCTCGTCGACGAGGCGATCATCGACGCGCTCTACCGGGCCAGCCAGGCGGGCGTGCCGGTCGACATCGTGGTGCGCGGCATCTGCGCCCTCGTTCCCGGGCGGGATGCCCTCAGCGAGACCATCCGCGTGCGCAGCGTGCTCGGCCGCTACCTCGAGCACTCGCGCATCTTCGCGTTCCACAACAACGGCGACCCGCAGGTCTACATCGGCAGCGCCGACATGATGCACCGCAACCTCGACCGCCGGGTCGAGGCGCTGATCCGCCTCGCCGACCCGGCGCACCTGGCGTACATCGACGAGCTGTTCGAGACCACCATGAGCCCGCGCACCGCGTCCTGGCACCTGCAGCCCGATGGCGACTGGCAGCGCCATCACCGCGATGAGCGCGGCCGAGCGCTCGCCGACCTGCAGAATGTGGTCATGAACCAGCTCGCGGCACGGCGACGAGGCGCGACGCGCGCATGAGCCCCGCATCCGCCCCCGCAACGACGTCCACCGCGCAATCCGAGGCCGTGCTCGCCGCCGGAGCCCTGGTGTGGAAGATGGTCGACGGCAAGGCGCGGGTGCTGCTCGTGCACCGCACGCAGCACAAGGACGTGTCGCTGCCGAAGGGAAAGGTCGACCCGGGCGAGACCCTGCCGCACACCGCGGTGCGCGAGATCGCGGAGGAGACCGGATTCGCGGTCGTGCTCGGCGCACCGCTCGGCACGGTCGAGTACGCCCTGCCGAACGGCAGGCCGAAGGTCGTGCACTACTGGTCAGCCGAGGTCGACCCCGGGCATGCCGAGCGGCACAGCTATGAGGCCAACGGCGAGATCCGCGCGCTCGAGTGGGTGCCGCTGGCGAAGGCCGCCAAGCGGTTGACCTACGAGCACGACGCCGAGATCGTCGAGCGATTCGCCGCGCAGCTGGATGCCGGCCTCGCGCGCACCTTCGCGCTGATCGTGCTGCGGCACGGCAAGGCCATGCCCCACGAGCGGTGGGACGGCCCCGACCACACGCGCCCCCTGCTGCACCTCGGGCTCGAGCAGTCGCAGTCGGTCGCGGGCGGCATCGCCGGCTTCGGCCCCGAGGTGCTCGTCTCGAGCACGGCGGCCCGCTGCCTGGCCACGATCGCGCCGACCGCTGCGGCGACCGCGCTGCCGGTCAAGCACTCGATCGGGATCAGCCAAGACGCGTACTCCGCCGACGGCGCACGCGTGCAGCGGCAGGTTGCCAAGCGGCTTCAGCGCCGCCGCACGGCCGTGCTCTGCAGTCATGGCCCCGTCATCCCGCAGATAATCGCCGCGGCCGCCGAGCTCGCCGGCATCGGCGTGACGCCCGCGCTGCGGCGCGGTGCGGCCCTCTCGACCGGAGAGTTCACCGTCATGCACTTCGCGCGCGAGAGCGAGCATCCCCGCCTCGTCGCGATCGAGACCCACGCGCCCGCCGTCGAGGCGTGACCGGCTTCGCCCGTCGTTAACCTTCCGTTCACCTCCGCGGCGGAGCCTGGACACCAGCCGTGCTTAGCGTGACACCGCACGGCGAACAGTGCCGGGCATGCATTCCTGACACCTATCCCTAGGAAGGGACCACAGTGAACATCAAGCGTGCGGGCAGCGTTGCTGCCATGGCCGTCGTCGGTGCTCTTGTTCTGAGCGCCTGCGCGGCGAACGAGGGCGAGGCGCCCGAGGAGACCGGCGCGAGCCTCAGCGGCACCCTGGTCGGGGCCGGCTCGTCGGCCGTCGGTGCGGCTCAGGAGAGCTGGATCGCCGAGTTCCAGATCGCCAACCCCGGCGTGACCGTCACCTACGACCCCACCGGTTCGGGAGCCGGCCGCGAGACCTTCGCGGGCGGTGGCTCCGACTTCGCCGGCACCGACCGCGCGTTCAACGATGAGGAGCTGAACGGCGGCGTCGAGTTCGTCGGCTGCGCGCCCGACTCGGGCATCGTGCAGCTGCCGCTCTACATCTCGCCGATCGCCGTCATCTTCCAGCTCGAGGGCATCGAGTCGCTCAACATGACCGCCGACGTGATCGCGGGCATCTTCGCCGAGCAGATCACGAACTGGAACGACCCGGCCATCGCCGCGCTGAACGAGGGCGTCGAGCTGCCCGACCTGGCCATCACGCCGGTGCACCGCTCGGACGACTCGGGCACCACCGAGAACTTCACCGACTACCTCGCCCAGGCCGCTCCGTCGGTGTGGACCTTCGAGGCCGACGGCGTGTGGCCGCTCGACTCGGGTGAGGCCGCTCAGGGCACCTCGGGTGTCGTCGACGCCGTCACCAACGGCACCGGCACCATCGGCTACGCCGACGCCTCGCGCGCGGGCGACCTCGGCACAGTTGCGGTGGGCGTGGGCGACGCGTTCGTACCGTTCTCGCCGGAGGCCGCCGCCGCCATCGTCGACGCCTCGCCGTTCGTCGAGGGTCGTGCCGACTTCGACCTGAGCATCGAGCTCGACCGCGACACCTCCGAGTCGGGCGTGTACCCGATTGTCCTCGTCGCGTACCTAGTCGCCTGCGAGACCTACACCGACGCGGCTCAGGCCGAGCTGGTGAAGGCCTACTTCACCTACATGGCCAGCCCCGAGGGTCAGGCGGCGGCTCAGGCCGGTGCCGGCTCGGCTCCGATCTCGGCGACGCTCTTCGAGCGCGTGACCGCCGCGATCGAGGTCATCGGCGCCGCCGAGTAAGCAGCACCACCAGTACCACCCACGGCGTGGGGTGCGGATGCGGTTGCCTCCGCACCCCACGACCGTCAGACTGAACCACGCAGCACCCTGACGCTCCTCTGCCCGTGTATCCCCGGAAGGATTCCGCCTCGATGTCTGCTACCGAAGCGACAGAGCCCACCGAAGCGGCACAGCAGAGAACGCCCATCCGCGCCAAGCAGCGCCTCGGCGACATCCTCTTCTCGCGAGCGGCTCTCATCTCGGGCTCGGTGATCCTGCTCATCCTCGCTCTCGTCGCGATCTTCCTCGTCGCGCAGAGCCTGCCCGCGGTCGTCGCCGATCCGGAAGATTTCATCGGCAAGCCCGCCAGCTTGTGGGACTACGTCTGGCCCCTCGTCTTCGGCACGCTGTGGTCGGCAACGCTCGCTCTCGTGATGGCACTCCCGCTCGCGGTGGGAATCGCCCTCTTCATCTCGCACTACGCCCCGCGGCGCCTCGCCGCCGTTCTCGGCTACATCATCGACCTCCTCGCCGCCGTACCGTCGGTCGTCTACGGCCTCTGGGGCATCGGGGTTCTGGCACCGGCCGTGCTGCCGGCGTACCAGTGGCTCACCGAGAATCTCGGGTTCATCCCCTTCTTCGCCGGCCCCGTCTCCGGCACCGGTCGCACGATCCTCACGGCCGCGATCGTGCTCGGCGTGATGATCCTGCCGGTCATGACGGCCATCTGCCGCGAGATCTTCCTCCAGACCCCGGTTCTGCACGAGGAGGCGGCACTCGCCCTCGGAGCGACGCGTTGGGAGATGATCACGATGGCGGTGCTGCCGTTCGGCCGCCCCGGAATCATCTCGGGGGCGATGCTCGGCCTCGGCCGGGCGCTGGGTGAGACCATGGCGGTCGCCATGGTGCTGTCGCCGCAGGCGATCATCACCTTCGCCCTGCTGCAGTCGGCGAACCCGAACACGATCGCCGCGAACATCGCGCTGAGCTTCCCCGAGTCGTACGGGGTCAACGTGAACCTGCTGATCTTCACCGGCCTCGTGCTCTTCCTCATCACGCTCGCCGTCAACTCGATCGCGCGCTACATCGTCAACCGCCGCAAAGACTTCTCGGGAGCGAACTGACATGACCGCGACCCAGGCCCCGGCCCCCATCACGAACAGCCTCACGCAGGGCAGGCTCCACCCCCGAACCCCGTGGGTCATCCTCGGCCTCTCGCTGACCGCGGCGGCCGGCATCGTCTCGCTGCTCTCCGCGTCGACGGATGCGCCCTTCTCGCTCGTCGGGACGATCGCTCTCGGCGTGCTCTTCTACCTCGTCATGATCGTCGTCATCAGCCGGCAGGTAGAAGGCTCGCGCAAGGCCACCGACCGCTTCGTGACGGCGCTCGTCACCGGGGCGTTCCTCATCGCGATGACGCCGCTCGTGTCGCTCATCGTGACCGTGATCATCAACGGGTCGGCGCGGTTCGATGTTCCGTTCTTCACCAACTCGATGCGCAACGTGGTCGGCGAGGGCGGCGGAGCCGTGCACGCGATCGTCGGCACCCTGCTGATGACCGGTACCGCGGCGATCATCTCGATCCCGATCGGTCTGCTCACCGCGATCTACCTGGTCGAGTACGGCCGCGGCCCGCTCGCCCGAGCGATCACCTTCTTCGTCGACGTCATGACCGGCATCCCCTCGATCGTCGCCGGCTTGTTCGCCTATGCGCTCTTCGCCCTCTTCTTCGGGCCGGGCGTGCGGATGGGCTTCGCCGGGGCGATCGCGCTCTCCGTGCTCATGATCCCGGTCGTCGTCCGGTCGTGCGAGGAGATGCTGCGGGTCGTGCCCAACGAGCTGCGCGAGGCCTCGTACGCTCTCGGCGTGCCGAAGTGGTTGACGATCGTCAACGTCGTGCTGCCGACCTCGGCCGCCGGCATCGCGACCGGCGTCATGCTCTCGATCGCGCGCGTCATCGGCGAGACCGCCCCGCTGCTCATCGTCGCCGGCTTCTCGCAGAGCATGAACTACAACCTGTTCGCCGACCGCATGCAGTCGCTGCCGGTCTTCGTGTTCACCTCCTACTCGATCCAGGGTGTCGATACGCAGGCCTACCTCGACCGCGCCTGGGCCGGGGCGCTGACGCTGATCCTCATCGTCATGCTGCTCAATCTCGTCGCCCGTCTGATCGCCCGCTTCTTCGCCCCCAAGCTCGGCCGCTGAGCCCCTACCGATCGAAGGAACCCGCCCTCGTGTCCAAGCGCATCGAAGTCAACGACCTCAACGTCTACTACGGCAAGTTCAAGGCCGTCGAGGACGTCTCGATGGTCATCGAGCCCCGTAGTGTGACGGCCTTCATCGGCCCCTCGGGCTGCGGCAAGTCGACGTTCATCCGCACGCTCAACCGCATGCACGAGGTCATCCCCGGCGCGTACGTCGAGGGCCAGGTGCTCGTCGACGGTGATGACCTGTACGGCCCTGGCGTCGACCCGGTGCTCGTGCGCCGTCAGGTGGGCATGGTGTTCCAGCGACCCAACCCCTTCCCGACCATGTCGATCCGCGACAACGTGCTCGCGGGCGTCAAGCTCAACAACCGACGCATCTCGAAGAGCGACGCCGACGACCTCGTCGAGAAGTCGCTGCGCGGCGCGAATCTCTGGAACGAGGTCAAAGACCGTCTCGAGCGTCCGGGCTCGAGCATCTCGGGCGGCCAGCAGCAGCGCCTCTGCATCGCCCGCGCCATCGCGGTGGAGCCCGAGGTCATCCTCATGGACGAGCCGTGCTCGGCCCTCGACCCCATCTCGACGCTCGCGATCGAAGATCTCATCGAGGAGCTCAAGCAGAACTACACGATCGTCATCGTCACCCACAACATGCAGCAGGCCAGCCGCGTGAGCGATAAGACGGCCTTCTTCAACATCGCTGGCACCGGCAAGCCGGGCAAGCTCATCGAGTACGACGACACCTCGGTGATCTTCTCGAACCCGACCGTCAAGGACACCGAGGACTACGTCTCCGGCAAGTTCGGGTAGGTCGTCACGCGTCGACGCGCTGCGGCGACGACTCCGGGTCCTCCTCGTGCAGCGTGAAGCGGTAGCCGACGTTGCGCACCGTGCCGATGAGCGACTCCATGTCGCCGAGCTTCGCGCGCAGGCGCCGCACGTGCACGTCGACGGTGCGGGTGCCGCCGAAGTAGTCGTAGCCCCAGACCTCGCTCAGCAGCTGCTCGCGGGTGAACACCCGACTGGGGTGGGTGGCGAAGAACCGCAGCAGCTCGAACTCCTTGAAGGTGAGGTCGAGCGTGCGACCGTGCACCTTCGCCGAGTAGCTGGCCTCGTCGATGACGACACCGGATGCCCGGATCATGCTCGACCCCTGATCGCGCTCCTGGCGCCCCATGGCGAGCCGGATGCGGGCATCCACCTCGGCCGGCCCCGCCGACTCGAGCAGCACGTCGTCGATGCCCCACTCCGCGTTGACGGCGGTGAGTCCGCCCTCGGTGAGCACGACGATGATCGGCGACCCCGCGCCCGTGGTGGTCAGGATCTTGCAGAGCGACTTGGCGCTCGCGAGGTCGGAGCGGGCATCCACGAGGATGATGTCGGCCGGGGGCGCGCCGACGAGCGCCGCGGGCTGAGCGGGGATGCGCCGCACGCGGTGGCTGAGCAGCCCCAGCGCGGGCAGAACGTCGCTGTTCACCTGCGAGGTCAGGATCAACAGCTGCGCCATGGGCCCTCCCGGTGTCCCGCCCAGTCTACAAGCGCCCTAGCATGGGGGCATGTCGCGCACGATCGCCACGGCCCTGCCCGTCTGGGCGGTCGTCGCGGCGGCCGCGGTCGCGGTCGCTCTGCTCGTGCCGCGCGAGCTGTGGTGGGGCATCCTGCCCGTCATCGCCGGTGGCGCGATGCTGCTGACCTTCGTCATCCAGGTCAGCCTGCAGTCGAAGGACGGCCTCGTGACGCGCATGCTCGTCACCGTCTCCGGCGTCTTCGTGCTGCTCGCCGCCGCCTCGCTCGTGACCCTCGCCCTCGCGGGGTTCTAGCAGGAGCACGCCGCGTACACTGAGAGCATGCTCATCGCTCTGGAGTTCTTCTTCCTCGGCCTGCTCGGCCTTGCGACGATCGCGATCGGCTTCGTGTCGGCGGTCGTGCTCGTCAACCTGTACCGCGGCCAGCGCTGATCGCGCCGGCGCCGTGTTCTCTCTCGACACGAGCCTCCCGGCCGAGCTCGCCCCGCTCGCCTGGCTGATCGGCGTCTGGGACGGCACCGGCGTCGTGCACTACCGCGACGGCGATCGCACCCGCACGCACGAGTTCGGGCAGCGCGTGAGCTTCAGCCACGACGGCCTGAACTACCTGAACTACTCGTCGACGACGTGGCTGCTCGACGACGACAACACCCCGCTCAACGCCGAAGCCGGCTACTGGCGGCTGCACCGGCCGTCCGAGGCCGGGGATCCGGGGCCCGGCATGCTGCCCGGCGACGGCCCCCGCCCCTTCTCGACCGCGGAGCAGGTGGAGACCCTGCGGGCCGCCCACGGCGGTTTCGACGTCGAGGTCGCGCTGATCCACCCCGGCGGCGTGAGCGAGCTGTACCTCGGCCGCACCGCGGGCGCCCGCATCGACCTGCAGACCGACGCCGTCATGCGCTCGGCGAGCGCCAAGGAGTACTCGGCCGCGACCCGCCTCTACGGCCTCGTCGACGGCAAGCTGCTCTGGGCCTGGGACATCGCCGCGCTCGGCAACGACCTCCGCACCCACGCCTCCGGAACCCTGCACCGAGATGTCTGAGCTGCCCGCCGACGCCCCCGCCCCCGCGGCAGCCGCCGCCGTGGCCTCGCCGCTGCTCGGCCTGCCGGGCGCGGTCGCCGGCACCGCTCCGGCCGCGATCACGACGGCCGCGCACTACGGCGACCCGGTCGCCGAGCAACGGATGCTCTCCGCCGGCCGCGCGATCGTCGACCTCTCCGACCGCGGCGTGGTCACGGTCACCGGCCCCGACCGGCTCGCCTGGCTCGACTCGCTCACCTCGCAGTCGCTCGCGCTGCTCGAGCCGGGCGTCGGCGCCGAGACGCTGCTGCTTGACCCGAACGGACGGCTCGAGCACAGCATCCGCGTCGTCGACGACGGCGTCACCGCCTGGCTGCTGGTGGACGGCCCGCAGGCGGGTCCGCTCGCCGCCTGGCTCGATCGCATGCGCTTCATGATGCGCGTCGAGGTCGCCGACGCCTCGGGGGAGTGGGCGACGCTCGGCCAGCTGCTGCCCGAGGGTGCGGCCCCGCTCGTCACCCCCGCCGCGCCGAACGGCCTGCCCCTGCTCTGGCGCGACCCCTGGGCGTCGGTGCAGGAGGGCGGATGGCAGTACGCCTCTGACGCGCAGCACCCGGGCGCCGAGTTCGCGGCCGTCGAGCTGCTCGTCGAGCGCGAGCGGCTCGCGGCGGTCGCCGACGCCCGCGCGCGCGGCGAGCTCGCTGTCGCGGGAGCGCTCGCGCTCGAGGCGCTGCGCATCGCCGCCTGGCGCCCGCGCATGAACGAGGTCGACGACCGCAGCATTCCGCACGAGCTCGACTGGCTGCGGTCGGCGGTGCATCTGGCGAAGGGCTGCTACCGCGGGCAGGAGACGGTCGCCAAGGTGCACAATCTGGGGCATCCGCCGCGCCGGCTCGTGCTGCTGCATCTCGATGGCTCCGACGCCCTGCTGCCGGCCCCCGGCGCCGCGATCCGCGACGGTTCGCACGAGGCGACCGCGGTCGTGGGAGCGGTGACGAGCGCGGCCCGCCATCACGAGCTCGGGCCCATCGCCCTCGCCCTCGTCAAGCGCGCCCTCGACCCGGCGGCCGCACTCGTCGTCGACATCGACGGCACGCCGGTGGCGGCGGCCCAGCAGGTCATCGTGCCGCCCGATGCGGGTGCGACGGCGAGCGTGCCGCGCATCCCCCGGCTCGGTGCGGTGCCCCGCACCCCCTGAGCCGGGAGCGCACGACATGAGCGAGGGTGGCCAGCGTCTGCGGCGGCTGGAGCGCCGCATCCGGCTGCGCTTGGATGCCCGCGCGGCGCTCGACCGCGCCCTGCGCTCGCTGCCCGCGGTCGGGCAGATCGTCGTCGCTGCGACCTCCGCGTACCTGCTGGCGCGGGAGCTGCTCGGCCACGAGCTGCCGCTCGTCGCCGTCACGGTGACGATCGTGTCGTTGGGTCTCGCCCGCGACACCACCCCGCGCCGCGTGGCCGAGACGGTCATCGGCATGAACATCGGCATCGCCGTCGCCGCTCTGCTCGTGCAGGCGATCGGTCGCGGAGCGTGGCAGATCGCCGTGATCCTCGGCGTCACCCTCGTCGTCGCGCGCCTGCTGTCGCCGTCGGCGCCGTTCGCGATCGCCGCCGGTGTGCAGTCGATGCTCGTCGCGGTGCTGCCCGCCCCCGACGGCGGCGTCTTCGCCCGCAGCCTCGACGGGCTCATCGGCGGAGCCGTCGCACTGCTCGTCACGGCGCTCATCCCGCGCTTCGATCTGCTGCGGCCCCGGGGCGAGATCGCCGCACTGTACTCCCTGCTCGAGCAGGCGACGGCGGGCATGCACGACGCGCTGTGCCGCGGCGACCCCGCGGCAGCCGAGCTCGCTCTGGCTCGCAGCCGGCGAACCCAGCCGCTGCTCGACGAGTGGAGCCGGGCCCTCGAGAGCGCCCGGGCCGTCGCGGCCGTCTCGCCCTGGCTGCGCCGCCAGCGCGGAGTGCTCGGTGCGGAGGCGCAGCTGCTGACCGTCAGCGACCTGGTGACCCGGCACGTGCGCGCGCTCGCGCGTCGGGTGGAGGTGCTGACGCGGGACGGCTCACCGCGCCCACTCCTGGCCGACCTGCTCGAGCAGGCCGCCGAGCTGCTGCGGCTGCTCGCCCGCAGCCGCGACGACGATGCCGCGCGCTATGCGGCCCGGGCGGTCGCGGCCGGCCTCGCCGCCCGCTGCGCGCCGACCAGCGTCGACGGGGTCGCCGACCAGGTCGTCATCGTGCTGCTGCGTCCGCTCGCCTTCGACGTGCTCGTGCACGGGGGCACGCCGCCCGCCGAGGCCCGGGCGCTGTTCCCGCCGCTCTGAGCGGGGCTGCGCGGCGCTACGCTGCGCTGCGCCTCAGGGCCGGGGAGCCACCGCGGGCCAGGCCACGGTCAGCTCGCCGAGCCGCCACCGCTGGGGCCCCTGCAGCACCGGCCACCCGGCGTCGCGCAGCCCGCGCGCCGCCGCGACGAAGCGCTGCCGGGGCGAGAACGTCGACAGGGGCGCGTGCCGCGCCCACTGGGCGTCGAGTTCGCGCAGCAGCGCGTGCACGCCCTCCCCGGGCACGTTGCGATGGATGAGCGCCTTCGGCAGCCGCTCGGCCACCACGGAGGGTCCGCCGGCCTCCTCGAGCGAGCCGAGATGCAGCGCCACCGTCAGGGAGACCGGACCGTGCGGGTCGAGCGCCACCCAGCTCGCCACGCGACCGACCTCGCTGCACGTGCCCTCCAGCAGCAGGCCGCCGGGCGAGAGCCGCGAGCGCATGAGATCCCAGGCCGCGGTGACCTCGCGCTCGTCGTACTGCCGCAGCACGTTGGCGGCTCGGATCACGGCGGGCCGAGCATCCCGACCGAGCGGTATCTCGAAGCCGCCGCGCCGGAACGTGAGCCCCTCGCGCGCGAACGGCATCGCCGCGGCCACCCGGTCGGGGTCGATCTCGATGCCCACCACGCGCGCATCCGGCCGCACCCGCCGCGCCCGCTCGAGCAGCTCGAGCGCCGTCCAGTGCGCGGCCCCGTACCCGAGGTCGACGATGAGGGGGTCGGATGCGCGCCGCAGCGCGGGATGCGCCGCGATAAACCGATCCATGCGTCGCAGACGGTTGACACCCGTGGTGCCCCGCGTGATGCGCCCTTCCGCCATCCGCCTATTCTCGCGCGCTCGGTAGGCTGGGGGCATGACGTCGACCCTCATCCTGCTGCGCCACGGCCACTCCGTCTGGAACGAGAAGAACATCTTCACCGGGTGGGTCGACGTCGGCCTCACCGAGCAGGGCAAGGCGGAGGCGGCGCGCGCCGGCGAGCTCATCAAGGCATCGGGCCTCCAGCCCCGCATCCTGTACACGAGCCTGCTCAAGCGCGCCATCCACACCGCGAACATCGCCCTCGAGGTCGCCGAGCTCGACTGGCTGCCGGTCAAGCGCAGCTGGCGGCTCAACGAGCGACACTACGGCGCGCTGCAGGGCCTCAACAAGGCCGAGACCCTCGAGGCGCACGGCGAGGAGCTGTTCATGACGTGGCGCCGCAGCTTCGACACCCCGCCGCCGCCGCTCGCCGACGACGCCGAGTACAGCCAGGTGCACGACCCGCGGTACATCGGCATCGACGGCGACATCCCGCGCACCGAGAGCCTCAAGCTCGTCATCGACCGCATGCTGCCGTACTGGCACAGCGACATCACGCGCGACCTCGCCGCCGGCACCACCGTGCTGGTCACCGCCCACGGCAACTCGCTGCGGGCGCTCGTCAAGCACCTCGACGGCATCAGCGACGATGCGATCGCCGAGCTGAACATCCCCACCGGCATCCCGCTCGTCTACGAGCTGGGCGACGACTTCATGCCGGTGAAGCCGGGCGAGTACCTCGACCCCGAGGCGGCGGCGGCCGGGGCGGCTGCCGTGGCCGCGCAGGGCAAGAAGTAGGGGTCAGTCGGCGGGTACCCAGTCGCCGGTCGCGAGGTACTGCACCTTCTTCGAGATCGAGACAGCGTGGTCGGCGAACCGCTCGTGGTAGCGCGAGGCGAGCGTGGCGTCGACCGTGTCGATGGCCTCGCCCTTCCAGGTCTCCCCGAGCACCTTGTCGAAGACGCTGAGGTGCAGGGCGTCGATCTTGTCGTCCTCGTTGCGGATGTGCTCGGCGATCGCGACGTCTTCGGTCTGCAGCAGCTCGACGAGCTTGCGGGCGATCTCGACGTCGAGGGCGCCCATCTCCTTGAACGTGCCGCGCAGGCTCTTCGGCACGACCTTGTCGGGGAACCGATACCGGGCGAGCTGGGCGATGTGCTCGGCCATGTCGCCCATGCGCTCGAGCGAGGCGCTGATGCGCAGGGCGCTCACGACCACGCGGAGGTCGCGGGCAACCGGCTGCTGGCGGGCGAGGATGTTGATGGCCAGCTCGTCGAGCTCGGCTGCGGCCACGTCGATGCGGGTGTCATCCGCGATGACGGTCTCGGCGAGCGACACGTTCGACTCGTTGAACGCTGTCGTCGCATTGTCGATCGACACGGCCACGAGCTCGGCGATCTCGACGAGGCGCTCGCGCACCTCCCGCAGCTCCTGCTGGAACACTTCGCGCATCGTTCGGTCACGTCCTCTTCATGGTCGGCGGGTGTCGGCGCAATCCCTGTCACCGTGCCGTTCCACGGTGAACGCCCGCTTGCCCGCAGGTTAATTCTCGGCGACGTCGTGGCTCCGGAGGCGTTCGGCACTCCGGCGGCTCATCGCCGGTCACTAATCTAGTGGCCATGGACTCGGCACTGCTCGTGCCCCTCGCACTCGTGCTCGGCGCGATCATCGGGGGCGGTGCGGTCGTCGCGGTCATCGCGGCGGCGCGCCGAGGCCGGATGGCCGTCGAGGTCGCCTCCACGAGCGTGCCCGACGGGGTCGACCAGGTCATCCAGGTGCTGGAGTCGGCGGGCATCGTCCTCGACCCGAGCAACACCGTGATCGCCGCGTCGCCGAGGGCGGCATCCCTCGGCCTGGTCTGGAACCGCGCGCTCGTGCACTCGCGGATGGTCGAGCTCGTCGACCGGGCACGACGCGCCGGTGAACCGATCTCGGAAGAGCTCGAGCTCGCGCGCGGCCCGCTCGGCGACGCGGCGCTGCACCTCTCGGTGCGGGTCGCGCGGCTCGGCAGCCGGTACATCCTCCTGCTGGCGGAGGACCGCACAGAGTCGTATCGCCTCGATGCCGTTCGGCGCGACTTCGTGGCGAACATCAGCCACGAGCTCAAGACGCCGATCGGCGCGATCGGGCTGCTCGGTGAGGCGCTCGGCCATGCCGCCGACGACCCGGTGCAGGTTCGGCGCTTCGCGGAGCAGCTGGCGAAGGAATCGGCGCGACTGGCGAGCCTCACCCAGGAGATCATCGAGCTCTCGCGGCTGCAGGCGAAAGACGCGCTGCTGCACCCCGACATCGTCGATATCGACCACGTCATCTCGGCCGCCATCGACCAGAACCGGGTTCTCGCCGACGCTCATCGCATCACGCTCGTCGGCGGGGGGCAGAAGGGCCTGCGGGTGTGGGGCGACGAGGCGATGCTCATCACGGCGGTCCACAACCTCGTGCACAACGCCGTGCAGTACTCGCCCACGCCGTCCCGCGTCGGCATCGGCGTCAGCGAGTCCGGCGACGTCATCGAGATCGCCGTCACCGATCAGGGCATCGGCATTCCCGAGGACGAGCTCGACCGCGTGTTCGAGCGGTTCTTCCGGGTCGACCAGGCGCGTTCCCGCACCACCGGCGGCACGGGTCTCGGTCTCAGCATCGTCAAGCATGTCGTGCAAAATCACGGCGGCGATGTGCGGGTCTGGTCTCAGCCGGGTCGCGGTTCCACGTTCACCATCCGACTGCCGCGCATCGTCGAGCCGGCACCGACTCTCACGAAGGCCCGCTGATGACCCGCATCCTGATCGTCGAGGACGAGGCCGCTCTGGCCGAGCCGCTCGCCTACCTGCTGACCCGCGAGGGCTACGAGACCACCGTCGCCCCGGACGGCGTCGAGGCGCTCGCCGCCTTCGACCGCGCGGGCGCCGACCTGGTGCTGCTCGACCTCATGCTGCCCGGGCTGCCCGGCACGGAGGTGTGCCGCGAGCTGCGGCAGCGCTCGGCGGTGCCGATCATCATGCTCACGGCGAAAGACAGCGAGGTCGATATCGTCGTGGGGCTCGAGCTGGGCGCCGACGACTACGTGACGAAGCCGTATTCGACGCGCGAGCTGCTGGCGCGCATCCGGGCCGTTCTGCGGCGTCAGACGGATGCGGGCGACATCGATGACGGCGTGCTCGCCGCGGGTACCGTGCGCATGGATGTCGAGAAGCATCAGGTGACCGTCGACGGCGAGGTCGTGGCGATGCCGCTCAAGGAGTTCGAACTGCTCGAGCTGCTGCTGCGCAACGCCGGTCGGGTGCTCACCCGCGGCCAGCTGATCGACCGGGTGTGGGGCGCCGACTACTTCGGCGACACCAAGACTCTCGACGTGCACGTGAAGCGCATCCGCTCGAAGATCGAGCCCGACCCCTCGAACCCGCGCATGCT
>ERZ1066137.647-NODE-647-length-23098-cov-10.030986_pt1 | contig 23098 bp, 9 predicted proteins | sample MGYA00382784_ERZ1066137 | MGnify/ENA primary metagenome ERZ1066137 (study PRJEB33369, sample SAMEA5778367) | biofilm metagenome | biome: Industrial cooling water; feature: Water cooling tower basin; material: Biofilm | place: United Arab Emirates | collected... | reverse complement strand
GGTCCGGTCCGAGCGCGGCCCGGCGGGCGCGCCGCGCCGATCCGCCGGCCGGTTTCGGGCGCGGGCGGGCGCGGCCCGCTCCGCTAACGTGGGGCGCTCCGATGGGCGCCGCCGCTGATCTCGAACCGCCCGCCCCGCTCCCCGGCCCGGGCCCGCTGCGCTTGCCGAGCGCCAGCATCGAACAGGTGCTGGCCTGCGAGGCGCCGGTGCTGATCGACCTGCGCAGCCCCGGGGAGTTCGCGGAGGACCACCTGCCGGGCGCGCGCTCGCTGCCCCTGTTCGACGACCTCGAGCGCGCCCTGGTCGGGACGCTCTACAAGCAGCACAGCCCCGAAACCGCCTTCTCCGCGGGCTTCGAGCTGGCCCAGGGGCGCATCGCCGAACTGGTGGCGGCGATCGCTGGGGCGGCGGGTCGGACCCTGGACGCGGCCCAGGCGGTCGAGCGCATGCGCGCCCTGGGGGCCGGCGGGCAGCGCGCCCTCGAAGGCCGGCTCCAAACCGAGCGCCTCGAGCGCTTGCCGCCCGGATCCCTGGTGCTCAACTGCTGGCGCGGCGGCCTGCGCTCCCAAGCGGTGGTGGCCCTGCTGCACTGCCTGGGGCTGCCGGCGGTGCTGCTCGAGGGCGGCTATCGCTCCTGGCGCCAGCGGGTCAGCGCCCGGCTGGCGGCGGCGAGCTGGCCGCGGGCTTTTGTGTTGCGCGGCCTGACCGGCGTGGGCAAGACCCTGGTGCTGCGCGAGGTCGAGCGCCAGCGACCGGGCTCCAGCCTCGATCTCGAGGCCGTGGCCCGGCATCGCTCCTCGATCCTCGGCCGCGTGGGCCTCGAACCGGTCAGCCAGAAGGCGTTCGACGCGGGCCTGGCACTGCGTTTCGCGGCCGGTTTTCCCCACGGCAGGCAGGGGCCTTGGTTCGTGGTCGAAGGCGAATCGCGCAAGGTCGGCGCCGTGACCCAGCCGGAGTCCCTGTGGCGCGCCCTCGAGTCAGGCGTCGCCATCGAGCTGGTGGCGCCGACCGCCGTGCGCGTGCGCAACCTGTTGCAGGACTACCTGGAGCAGCCCGGCGCGCGCGCAGAGCTCGCCGAGCCGCTGCGCTTCATCGAGCAGCGCCTCGGGCGCCAGCGCCTGCGCGGCGGCTTGGTCGAACGGCTCGAAGATGGCCGCGAGGCCGAGCTGGTCGAGCTGCTGCTCGAGCACTATTACGACCCGCTCTATCGCCACAGCGAGGCCGGGCAGGTCTATCGCGCGCGCATCGACAGCAGCGATCCGGCGCGGGCCGCTCAGCAGGTCCTGGCCTTCGTCGAGGCTCACGCGGATGGGACGGCCGAGCTGGAGGCCAGCAGCGAGAGCAGCCGCCCCGCCGCCGCGAAGCCCGAGAGCAGGGCGCCCTCGACGCGGCCTCCGGCGTAGGCGTCGCCCGCCAGCGCCAGGCGGCGCTGCGGGTCGAGGGGGGCCAGGCTGCGGTTGCTGGCATCGGGCGGCGGCGGGCCCGCGGGGGCGGCGTAGCCCCAGCGGTGCGCGCTGCGCGAGAGCGGCGCGGGCAGCGCGCCGACGAGTTCCTCCAGGGCCGCCTGCAGGCGCTCGCCGGCGGCCTCGGGGTCGAGCGCCAGGTTCTCGGCCGACCAATCCGCCCGCGCGTGCAGCAGCACCCGCTCGCCGCGCAGACCGGGCTTGCTGCCGTTGGCGGCGATCCAGGCCAGGGGCCCCTGCTCCACGAAGGCGCCTTCGAATCCGGCCAGGGCGGCCGGACGCTCGGCGAACTCGAGCCAGGCGGCCCAGCAGGGTGTCATCGGCCGCGCGCGCGCCTCGGCCTCCAGGGGGCCGTGCCCGCCGAGCAGTTCGGCCGCCTGCGGCGCGGGCAGCGCCAACACCAGCGCTTCGAAGGGCCCCTGTTCGCGGCCTTCGCTATCGGTCAGAAACCAGGGCTCGGCGGGGCCGCCGCGCAGGCCCTGGATGCGCGTCTCGAGGCGCACGTCGAGGCCCGCGGCCAGATGGCGCGGCAGGGCGTTCATGTCGGGCACGCCGACGTAGCGCCGGTCGGTGCCGCCCGCGGGCTCGGAGGCGAGTTGGCCGCAGCGCCGCGAAAGCCGCACCAGTCTTCCCGACCAGGGCGCGACGACCCCCAGCTCGAGCCAGCTCTTCAGCCAGCGTTCGAGGCGCGCGTCGCGCACGGTGAAATACTGCGCGCCGTGGTCCAGCGTGTCGGCCCCGCGGCCCCGCGCCGCGCAGCGACCGCCCGCGCGGCGGCCCTTGTCGAACAGCACCACCCGGCGGCCGTGGTCGGCGAGCGTGCGCGCCGCCGCCAGGCCCGCCAGCCCGGCGCCGAGCACCGCGATCGGGCGCTGCGGCCCGAGCTCGGAGACGAGCCGCTGGCGCAGCGCGGCCGGATCGAGCCGCTGGGCGTGCTCGGAGGTCGGCCGGGGCCGCAGCAGGCCGCCGATCGGGCGCTCGGGCGGGAAGGGCCGGTCGAACTGTCCCAGGCACCACAGCAGGCCGCCGTAGGAGCTCGGATCGCGCCCGTCCAGGGCGTAGCGGTGGTTCAGGGCCACCAGCCGCGCCAGGGCCTCCTCGGCCGAGCGGCTCCAGCCCAGCAGCGCCTTGCCCCAGGTCATGCGCAGGTTGTTGTGCAGCTCGCCGCGGCTGAGCAGCGCGGACTGGGCCGCATCCCAGAGCGCATCGCCGCTCTGGCCGCGCTCGAGGCGCTCGTCGTCCAGATGCGGCCGCGGATCGCCGGCGTGGGCCGCCAGGGTCCGCCGCGCCCACTCGGGCAGGGCCTCGAGGCTGTCGACCGCGCGCGTGTGGAAGCAAAAGTTCCAGGCCAGCTCGCGCCAGATCAGCAGCTCGTCCAGGAACTTGTCGGCGCCGCGCCGTCCGCTCGCCGCCGCCTCGACGGCGATGCGCAGGGGCGAGACCATGCCGTAGTGCAGGTAGGGCGACAGGCGGCTGGTGCCATCGATGAGCGCGTCGTTGCGGCGCTCGGCGTAGCGGGCCAGCCCGCGCTCCAGGAAGGCGTGCCAGCGCGCATAGCCGGCCCGCGAGCCGCCGACCTGGCCCGGCACCGGCGCCACGGCGGCGTCGATCTCGGCCGCGGCGCACAGGTCCTCCAGGTCGCTGCGGGCGGGATCGATCGGCTCGAAGCCCAGCTCGCCCGCGAAGGGGGCGTGCCGCGGCGACTGCTCGAGCGTCCAGGGCACCAGGCGCTCGCGGCGCGCGCGCTCGCTGGCGCGGCGGAAATCGAAGGCGCGTTCGAAGCGCCGACCGAGCAGCCCCATCGGCAGCACGCAGGCCGTGTCCACCAGCCAGAGCGGATGCTTGAGAGCCAGGCGCTCGGCCCAGGTCGAGAGCGGCGCCAAGGGGAACTCCTCGCTGACGATCAGCGCCGCGCGCCCGGCCAGCTGGGCGAGCTGCTTCGCGCGATTCCCCGGGCGTTCGACGTGCAGGGCGTAGGCGATGCCGCGCGCGGCCAGCTCCGCGGCCAGATCGCGGGCGCCCTCCAGGATGAAGCGGTGGTGGCGCAGGTTGGCGAAGGCGGTGCGCTCGCTCAGGCCTTGGTAGACGAGCAGCGGCCGGTCGAGGGCCGCCGCGGCGGCCAGGCCGGCCTCCAGGGCCGGGTTCTCGTGTCCGCGCAGGGCCGTGCGCGCCCAATACAGCACGAACTCGCCCGCGCTCCGGGGGGCAGCCCCGCCCAGGGCGCGGGTGCGCTCACGCAGCAATCCGGGCAGTTCGAGGCCCGGGCCCGCCCCAGCGGGGTTGGACGCTTCCGCTCGTGAGTGCGCGCTGCGCATGGCCCCCTCTCGCACGCCCGGCGGGCCCCTGCAAGCCCCGGAGCGGAATCCCGGGCCGCGCCCCGTCGCCCCGGGGCGGGCGGGGGCGGGCGGGGGCGGTCCTGGGCCCGCGCCGCGGGGCCCGGCTGCGGTGCCCGCCGGCGGCGCGGGGCCCGCGCGGTCCGCCTCAGGAATCCTGACCGACCAGCAGCACGTAGCCGTCGGGGTCCTCGACGCGCAGCTCGCCGGCGGGCATGTAGAAGCGCGGAACGATCGGGTAGACCCGGCCGGTCTTCAGCGCGGGGGTCGGCGGTGGGCCCCGCTGCGGGTCGAAGGGCGGGGCCTCGAACACCCCCGCGGCCAGCAGGCGCGAGCGCAGGGAGCGCAGGTCGTCGCTGTAGAGGTACAGCAGCACCGCCTGCTGCGCGGCGTCGACCGGGCCGCTGGCCTGGGCCAGGAACAGCTCGCTGGGCGCGCCGCCGAGGTGCGCCCAGACCAGGCGGCCGCGATCGCGGTGCTCCCCGCTCAGGCCCAGCCCCAGGTGGCCGTAGAAGCGGGCGCTGGCGGCCACGTCGGCCACGTGCAGCATGGCCACGGTCCGATGGACGGCGCCGGGTTCCTGGCGGGGCGTCGGGGCGTGCATGGCTCTAGGGTGGGGATGCGGGCGTAGGGAGGGAAGGACTGCAGCCGGTCCGCAGTCGGCGGGGCGGCCCACCGCGCCGCCCGCGCAGGCTAGCGGAGAGCTCCGACGCCGGATGCGCCGGATGGGCCCGCTCCCCGAAACAGCGCTTTGTCCTGGTTTTGATTGAGTCAGCGCGTGTCCGAAGTTTGCCGGACAGCACCGCCCTGGTTCGACCTGGATGCGCTTCGAAGCCGCATCTTGGCCCCGACCGCCGCGGCGCCGGCGCGCTCCCGTAGCCCGCCTGCGCGGAGCGGAGCGGTCCCGCGACGCTCGGGCAACGAACCTCCTGCGGGCGGCGCAAGCGGTCGCGTCGTTCGGGCGCGGCCCCAAGGGGTTGGGCCCTGAGCGCGGCACGCGCTCTGCTCGAAAACTGGCGCTCATGTAATCGAAACGTAAGCGCGCGGCGGTCGCAGGTTCGAGTCCCGCGGGTGGGCGGAGGTTGCGCTCCTGAGGGAGCTCGGCAAGATCGGCGCGGCGGCGCGCTCCGCGCCGCGCCCCCTCTCCCCCGGTCTCCTGCTCCACGCATGCAACCGATCCCTCCCGCGGGCGCCCGTGCCCGCTTCCACAGCCTGCTGCCCACCGGACTGCTGGCCCTGGCCCTGCTGGCCGGCGCCCCCGCGCTGCGCTCGGCGCACGGTCCCAACGATCGACAGGACGCCGGCGAGTGGCGCTACTACAACGGCGCCGACCACTACGCGGTCCAACTCGACGCCACGCGGCTGTCGGTGCGCTTCGCTCCCGGGATCGATGCCAGCGCGGCGCGCGCGCTGCTCGGGACCCACGCCGAGGTGGCCGGCGAGCGGCTGCCGGGGCTCGAGCTTTCCGAACAGGGCTGGGCCTACGTGGCGCTCAACCCCGGGCTCGGCGCGGGTGATGTGCTGCGCCTGCGCACGGCCCTCGAAAGCGACGCGCGCGTGGTTTTCGCCCAGCCCGCCGTGGTGCGCAGCGGCGAGCTCTTGGGCCTGACCAACCGGCTGCTGGTCTCGTTGGCCAAGGGCACCAGCCGTCAACAGCTGGAGGCACTGGCTGCGCCGGCGGGCCTGGCGATCGTCGAGGCCATCCCCTACGTGGAGGAGGGCTACCTGCTCGAGCTGCCGCGCGGTTCGCAGCGCACCGCCCTGGGCCTGTCCGCGGAGCTGATGGAAAGCGGCCTGTTCGATTGGTCGCTGCCCGAGTTCGTGCTGCAGCGCGTGCTGCGCTACACGCCCAACGATCCGACCTACCCGAGCCAGTGGCACCTCAACGCCACCGGGCAGGGCGGCTCCAAGGTCGACGCGGACGTGGATGCCCCGGAGGCCTGGAATGTGCAGCGCGGCAGCGCCAGCGTGGTCGTGGCGATCATCGACGGCGGCGTCGAGTACACGCACCAGGACCTGAGCGCCAACGCCGTGCCCGGCTTCGACTTCCTGGGGAACGACGCCACGCCGCTGCCCTCGGGCACCGGCGACAACCACGGCACCGCCTGCGCCGGCGTGGCCGTGGCGCGCCAGGACAACGGCGTGGGCCTGTCCGGCATCGCGCCGAACTGCAAGCTGATGCCGATCCGATTGGTCGGCGCCGGCATGACCAACACCATGGAGGGCAACGCCATCGCCTGGGCCAAGAACAACGGCGCGGCGATCCTGTCGAATTCCTGGGGGCCCCCGGACGGCACCGGAGCGAACTACCCCCTGCCGGCGAACGTGAAGGCGGCCATCGATGACGCCAACGCGACCGGGCGCGGCGGGTTGGGCTGCGTGATCTTCTGGGCCTCGGGCAACGGCAACGAGAGCGTCGAGCTGGACGGCTACGCCAAGTACAGCGGCGTGATCGCGGTGGGGGCCTCGACCGACCAGGACCGGCGCTCGCCCTACTCCGACTTCGGTCCCTCGCTGGATATCTGCGCGCCCTCGAACGGCGGCGTCACCAGCGGCATCTGGACCACCGACCGCACCGGGACCGCCGGGTACTCCTCGGGCAATTACACCTCGACCTTCGGCGGCACCAGCTCGGCCTGCCCGCTGGCGGCCGGGGTGGGCGCGCTGGTGATCAGCCAGAACCCGGCGCTCACCCGCGCCCAGGTCTACAACGTGCTGACCTCGACCGCGGACAAGATCGACACCGCGGGCGGCGGCTACGTCAACGGCTTCTCGAACCTGTACGGCTTCGGCAAGGTCAACGCCTTCGCGGCGGTCAATGCAGCCGGGACCGGCGGCGGTGGCGGCGGCGGCGGTGGCGGCGGCGGCGGTGGCGGCGGCGGCGGCGGCGGCGGCGGCAGCGCGATCACGATCAATGCCACCGACGTGCCCAAAGCGATCCCGGACAACAACACCACGGGCGCCACCTCGACCCTGGCGGTCTCCGGTCTGACCGGGACCCTGACCGAGGTCGACGTCAGCGTCTCGATCGGTCACACCTACAAGGGCGACCTGACGGTGACGCTGATCCACCCGGACGGGACCGCGGTGATCCTGCACAACAAGACCGGCGGCAGCGCCGACAACGTCAACACCACCTTCGACACGGTGACCGCGCCGGCCCAGCCCCTGACCGCCCTGAACGGCAAGAGCCCCAACGGCACCTGGCAGCTGCGCATGGTCGACTCCGCCAGCCAGGACGTGGGCTCGCTGCTGTCCTGGTCGCTGCAGCTCGTGCACCAGTGACCCGCTGAGCCGAGCCCGGCCCGGCCGGAGCTCGGAGGGCGCCCCGGCTCGGGCCAGGCCCGGGTCGGGCGGCCGGCCCGCCGGCCTGCCCTGGATCCGCCGGTCAACGGCCCCAGCGCTGGGGGCGTCGCCGCGGGCGGATCCGAGCCCCCGAGCTCCCAGCGGCCGGCCCCCCCTGGGGGGCTTTCTTGCGCCCCCTGGCCACCGCTGCGGTGTCCGGGGGGCGCTGCCATGGGGGGCGGCGCAGGCCGGTTGCGCCCCTGCCGGGCCAGCCGGGCGGCTGCGGGCCGCGCGCCGAGCGGACCTCCGGCTGCGGGCCGGCGGAAATGGGGCCCGGGACCGGCGTTTGTGGCTGGTGGCCGTCCCAGGCTTGGCCCATGACCGGGCGGGGGCTCGCCGGGGCGGCCTGCCCCGGCCGATCTCTGGCCGGATCTCTGGCCGGATCCCTGCCCGGCGACCCTTCCCCCCCCCGCACTGGCCAGAGCCCCCCAAAATGCCCATGGAGCACTACGACCTGATCTGCATCGGCAGCGGCCCCGCCGGCCAGCGCGCCGCCGTCCAGGCCGCCAAACTGCGCAAAAAGGTCGCCGTCGTCGAGAAGCGCCTGTGCTTCGGAGGAGTCTGCATCGAGACCGGCACGATCCCCTCCAAGACGTTCCGGGAGGCGGTGCTTTCCTTCGTGAGCCTCAAGGCCCACTCCCACAACCTGGGCTTCCAGTCCCAGCGCCGGCCGACCATGGGCCAGCTGGTGGCGCGCGTGGCCGAGGTGATCCAGCTGGAGCTCGAGGTGGTGCGCGATCAGCTGGGCCGCAACGACGTCGAGCTCCTGAACGGGCACGCCACGCTGCTCGACGCCAACACCGTGCGTATCGAAGCGGGCGACAAGCGCCGCGACGTGCGCGCCGACCAGATCCTGCTGGCGGTCGGCACCACGCCCTGCGACCCGCCCGGCATCGCCCCGGACGGCCGCACGATCATCACCTCGGATGGCGTGATGGGCCTGCCCAGCCTGCCGCGCACCATGACCGTGGTCGGCGGCGGTGTGATCGGCGTCGAGTATGCCTCGATGTTCGCCCAGCTGGGCGTGCAGGTGACCCTGGTCGACCGGCGCCCGCGGCCCCTCGAGCTGATGGACAGCGAGATCGTCGACGAGCTGGTGCACCAGATGCGCAACAACTTCGTCACCTTCCGGGGCGGCGAAGCGGTCGAGGCGATCGAGATCGTGCACGACGGCAACAAGAAGGGCGTGGTGCGCCTCGAATCCGGCAAGCACATCGTCAGCGACGTGGTGCTGTACTGCGCGGGCCGGCAGGCGGCCACGGCCGGTCTCGGCCTCGAGCAGGTCGGCATCCAGCCCGACGAGCGCGGGCGCGTGCAGGTCGACGCCAGTTTCCGCACCGCGGTGCCGAGCATCTTCGCGGCCGGCGACGTGATCGGCTTCCCGGCCCTGGCGGCCACCTCCAGCGAGCAGGGTCGCCTGGCGGCGTGCCACATGTTCGGGGTCGAAGCGCGGCCGATGAAGCAGCACTTCCCGATCGGCATCTACGCCATTCCGGAGATCTCCATGGTCGGTGCGACCGAGGAGACCCTGACCAAAAACCAGGTGCCCTACGAGACCGGGGTGGCGCGCTACCGCGAGATCGCCCGCGGCCAGATCCTCGGGGACGACTCGGGCCTGTTCAAGATGATCTTCCACCGCGACGACCGGCGCCTGCTGGGCGTGCATTGCATCGGTTCGGGCGCGACCGAGCTGGTGCACGTGGGCCAGGCCGTGCTGGCCCTCGGCGGAGGCCTCGACTACTTCCTCGAGACGGTGTTCAACTACCCGACCTTGGCCGAATGCTACAAGGTCGCGGCCTTCAACGCGGCCAACAAGCTGCGCAGCGCCAACGCCCTGCGCCAGATCTCGCGCACCGGCAGTTGAGGGGCGGTCCCGCGCAGCGGCGCGGCGGCGGCGAGCCCGGCTCGCTGCCGCCGCGCCCGCGTTTTCAGCGCTGCGGATCGATGAGGACGGCCTGTTCCGCGGAGTTGGCGCGGATCTCGGGCACGTACATGGCCTGGCCCACCGCCGGCAGGGCCTGGAACTCGCCGGGGGTCTCGGCGCGCAGGGTGTAGCGCAGCTCCCACAGGCCCGCGGGCAGCGCATCGATGAACAGCGCCACCTTGCGATCGCGCAGCTCGCGGTAGCAGAAGCGCTGCTCGCCGCTGTAGGCGTCGGCGGGGCGCAGCGGACCGTCGCCCGCTGCCAGGACCGGCAAGGCTGGCAGGGCGCCGAAGCGATAGTCCTGCTCCCGGCGGCTGAGCCGCGCGGCGTACAGGCTGCCGCCGCTCTCCAGCTCGGTGGCCTCCAGGCCGGCCGGCTTGAGGTCCTCGACCAGCAGGTATTCGAGGTCGGCCTTGGGCTCCAGCAGCAGCACCACTTCGACGCGGTCGCCGCTGGCCAGGCGTTCGCCGGGCGCGAGCGGCCGGCGTTCGAACAGGCGCCCGGCCAGCAGCGTCTCCTTTGGCACCAGTCGGAAGTACTGGCGCTCGACGAACAGCTCGTTGGCGGCCGGTCGCAGGGGCTGCTCCAGGGAGAAGCAGCGCACACCGCTGGCCCAGTGCAGCGGGCCCTCGCCGTGGGTGCGCACCAGTTCGAGGCCATGGCGGCCGCTGTCCAGCCCGTCGACGCGCACCCGGCGCACGGCGGCGAGCACGTCAGCGCCCGGTTCCACGCGGCACAGCTCCCGGCCGTCCAGGGCGAGCGTGTAGCCCACGCCGGCCGCGCGGGGCGCGCTGGTTTCGAGGCGTCGGCACAGGGCCAGCACGGCGATGGCCGTCTCGCGCGTCGAGCGCCACTGCCCGGCGCGGCGGTTGTGCACCAGCCATTCGAGGGCCGGGTCGAGCAGCTCGTGCTCGGGCGCCAGCTCCGCCAGCACCATCAGGGTGAAGCCGGTGGCTTCCACGGCCGCGTCGGCCCAGCGCCAGCACAGGCCCGGCTGGCCCCAGTGCACGCGCGGGCGCGCGCCGGTCGAGCCCAGCCCCTGGCGCTGGCCGAGGCGGCCGCTGCCCGGATCCTCGTCGCGGCGCGCGCCGTTCGAGAGATTGTCGAGCAGGATGCGCTGCTCCTCGTCCGCGCCCAGGTGGTGCGCAGCGCGCAGCAGGAACGCGCGCGCCGACGCGCCGACCTGGCCGCGCGCCGCGTAGAGCGAGCGGAAGCAGCGCTGGAATTCGGCGCTCGGCGCGCGCTCCAGGGCGCGCTCGAGCTCCACCAGCGCGAACAGCAGCCAAGCGCCCAGGTCGGGCTGGGCCTCGGCTTCGACCAGCCGCCGGGTCAGGTGATCCGCGGCCCGTTCGAGGGCCGCCGTGGGCACGTCCAGGCCGGCCTGCCGCGCCAGGCACAGGCTCCAGCCCGCGTAGGCGCTCATCCAGCGGTCCTCCGGCCCGCCCGGCCACCAGGACCACCCGCCCTCGGGCGACTGCCAGGCGAGCACCTTGCCCAGGCCTTCCTCCGCGGCGCGCTGCCAGGCCCCGAAGTCCTCCCGTCCGAGGGGCTGGGTCTTGGCCGCGAAGGCGCGCTCGATTCCGCCGAAGCTGGCGCTGGCGACCTGCTCGGCGCTGAGCCCGAGTCGCTGCAGAGCGCCGATGGCCACCGCGGTGGGCACGAAGCGCGAGAGCGTCTGCTCCAGGCAGCCGTAGGGGAAATGGGTCAGGTAGGGCAGCGCGTCGAGGGCCGCCAGGGCCGGCTCGGGCGTGATCAGGACTTCGATCGAGCCGCTGCCCGGGCGCGCGGCGGGGATCTCGAGGTCGAGCGTCAAGCGCTCGCCGTCCAGGCGCCCGGCCTGGGCCAGCAGTTGGTCGAGGCCGCGCTCCTCGATCGGCAGGCGGCGTTCGAGCGCGTCGCTGGCGTCCTGACCTTGCGCGCGCAGGGTCAGGCGTGCTTCCCCGGGCCGTTCCGCGACGAGCGCGAAATCGACGCGCCGCGTCTCGCCCGGCGCCAGCTCGAGGCGGCTCGCCAGCGGGCCCGGGCCGGCCGGCTCGAGGCCCTCGAGCGCCAGGGACAGCTCGATGCTCTGGACCTGCTCGCCGCTGTTGGTGACCAGGCCTCCGACCGTGAAGCGATCGCCGACCACGGCGAAGCGCGGCAGGGCCAGGCGCGCCACGATCGGCAGGCTGGTGCGCGCCGGCGCCGCGCGCAGGTCGCCGAAGTCGGCGCCGCGCGTGGCCGCCCCGACCGACAGGTTCCAGCGCGTGGTCGCCTCGCTGAAGGGCACTTCGAGCAGCGCGCGACCCTGGGCGTCGGTCTCGAGCGCCGCGATCCACAGGGCGGTTTCGCGGAAGTCGCTGCGCACCACGACGCTGCCGCCGCCGCCCCCCGCCCCGGGCTCCGCGCGGTCCGCCAGGGCGTTCTCCGCGGGCGTGGCCGTCGGCGGCGCACCGGGAGCGGCCTGGGCCAGGCGCCCGAAGGCCTTGCCGGCACGCCGCCCGGGCCTTCCTTCTTCCAGGTAGCCCAGGGCCTCCAGGCTGCGCACGACGGCCGCCTCATCGCCCGGCGCCGGCTCCTCGGCCTGCGGCTCCGCGAACGGGCGCTGCTCGAGGCTGGCGCTGCCGCTGGCCAGCAGCGCGCGCGGATGCGCGTAGAAGAAGGTGCGCGGGTCCGGCCGCTGCTCGGATGCGATCGCCGCCACGGCGGCGTCGTAGACGGCCACCGAGAGCTCGCCCTGGACCGGCTTTCCGTCCCGATCGGTCAGCAGCAGTTCGAGCTGGCCGCGCTCGCCGGGGCGGTAGACCTCGCGGTCGAAGCGCTGGGAAAGGTTCAGGAAGTGGCGCGCCGGGGCCACCACCAGCTCGGCGGCGGCGCGCTGCACGCGCCCGCCGCGCACGCTGACCGCGCGGGCGAAGACGTTGGGCACGTGGCGCGCGTCGAGGGGCAGGCGCACGAGCTGCGCCGTGCCGCCGTGCAGCACGCGCGCCTCGATCAGCCGCTCGGCCGCCAGGCTGAACAGCACGTGCCGGTCGCTGCTGTCGCTGAGCACCAAGAGCGCAGCCTCGTCGCCTTCGGCGAGGCTCGCGGCGTCGAACACGATCGAGAGGCCCTGCTCGGGCAGGTCCAGGCTGCGCGTGCGCTCGTCGGCGGCATACAGCCAGGTCTCGGCGCTGACCGGGCCGCTCTGGGGATCGTCGGAGCTCCAGCGCACCACGTAGCTGCCGGTCGCCGGCAGCTGGGGCAGCCATTCGCCGCGCCCGTTCCCATCCAGGTTCAGGTCGATGCCCAGCAGCTCTTCGAACGCGTAGCGGCGCTCCAGCGGCATGCAGCCGGGCGGCAGCTCGCCGCTCGGTGTGCGCAGGGCGCTCAGCTCGGCCCCGCTGCGGACGACGCCAGCCGGATCGCGCCAGACTTCGACCCAGCGCGCGCGGGAGAGGGTCAAGCGCCCGGAGACCGCGGCGGGCTGGCCGTTGGCGTCCTCGGCGCGCACCTGCACGCGCGCCGTTTGACCCGGCCGCACCACGGAGCGCTCGCTGTGCAGCACCACCGCGTAGGCCTGGCGGCGCACGCGCACGCTGCCGCTGCCGCTGACCTCGCGCCGCGCCGCGTCGGTGACCCGCGCTTCGATGCGGTACTCCCACTCCTGCCCGTCGTCGGCCGGCGTCTCGAAGCTGAGCTTTCCGCGGCCCTCGCCGTCGAGCACCAGGCTGCGGCGCAGCACCTCCTCCTCCGCTCGCCAGCCCCAGCCATCCCATTCCCAGGGGGAGCGCAGACCCGCTGCAAACCAGCCCCAGCGCGGCTCCGGCAGCAGGCCGACGCCGAGGGGCTTGCGCCGCACGATCACCTCGGCCGCGCCGCCGCCGACCGCGGCGCCGAAGTAGGTGCGCGCTTCGATCTCGGCCTCGACCGTATCGCCGAGCACGTGCACCTTGGGCCGCCCGGGCTCGCGCTCGGCCACGCGGACCTGCACCTCGAATTCGGGCAATTTGTATTCTTCGAGGCGCAGCAACGGGGCGGCGCCGATCCAGGCGCCCGCCGGATCCTGGAATTGCACCTGATAGGCGCCCAGGGCCCAGGCGGAGCCCAGCTCGAGGCTGCCGTGGGCGCTGCCGAAGGCGGACAGCCGGATGCGCTCCTCGCGCAGGAGCTCGCCGCGCGGGTCCATGAAGCGCGCCACCAGCTCCTGCCCGGCGGGGGTTTCATAGGCCAGGCCCAGGTGCCGGCGCGCGGTCAGCTTCCAGTGGGCCGTCTGGCCGGGCCGGTAAGCGGGCCGATCGGTGGTCAACAAGAGGCGCCAACCCTGCTCCGGTTGGAAGCCGGAGGCGTCGATCGTGAGCAGGGCCTGGCCCGCCCCGCGCCCGGCGGCGAGCAGCGTGCGCGTGTATTCCGCGGACAGGTCTTCGAGCGCGAAGCGCGCCAGCCCCTGTGCGTCGCTCTGGGCCTCCACGACGCGCCAGCGCGCACCCGAGCCGGAGCCGCTCGCGATCCAGGCCTTGACCGGCAGTCCAGCGCGCGGCGCGCCGTCGTCCGCGCCCACGACCCAAGCGATCAGCTCGCCCGGGGCCTGCTCCGCCACCAGGGCCAGATCGGTGATCAGCAGCAGGCAGCGGCTGCGTTTCCCGGCCGCGCGCAGCTCCAGGGCGTAGGCGCCCGCGGGCGGCGCCTTCGGCAGCCACTCGGCCAGCGAGAAGCGGCGCTGCTGGCGCTCGTGGGGCCGGCCCGGCGGCAGCTCCACGCGGAAGCTGGCCAGCTCCTCCCGGCTGTCGAGCGCCACGGACGCGAGCCACCCGTCGGGGCTTTGATCGGCGCGGCGCAGCTCCGGATCGCGGGTCAGCTCGAGCGGCACCAGGCGGCCTTCGATCTGGGTCAGGTTGCGCCAGCCGAGCTGGACCTCGAGGGGCTGGGCCGCTCGGAAGCTGCCGGGGGCCGACACCTCGAGCTCCTCCGCGAGCAGCGCCGCGAGCCGCTCGGACACGAAGGGACGGTGGGCGCTTTGCCCCTCCGGGAAGCGCTCCAGGAAACGGCGGTAGAGCGCCACGGCGCGGGCCAGATCGGGGCGGCGCTGCGCCGGGCCCAGGCCCTCCTGCACCCAGGGCCCGACCTGCTCGCACCAGCTCGCTTCGAGGCGCAGGGCCGCATCGGCCAGCCCTCCTGCCGCCCCCAGGGCCTCGACCTCGGCCAACAGCGCCAGCCCGCGGCGCTCGGCGTTGCGGCTCGCGCCCGGGCCCAGCAGGTCCCGGGCCAGCACCAGGGCGAAGAAGGCGCGCTGGCGCGGTTCCCGGGCGATCGACAGGGCCTGCTCCAGGCGTTCGATCGGCAGCGGATTGCCGTGCTGGCCCGCGTTCAAGGGTTCGCGGTCCCAGGGCGCCAGCCCCATGCGCTCGAGCAGACCGAGCCAACGCGCGCGGGCCAGCTCCAGGTCGGTGGAGCGCGCCCACCAGTCCAAGGCGCGCTGGTAGAAGGCGTTCGAATGTCCGCGCCAGCCCTGCCCGCCGAGCCAGTGGAAGTCGCCCAGGGCCTCCTCTGTTTCGGCCCACAGGCGGTCCTGCTGCTCGGGGCGCTCGACGCCGAGCTGCAGGGCCTCCAGCGCCCGGCCCACCGCTTCCAGTTCGCTCCCATCCGCGGCGCCGCCGGCGGCCAGGTGGCGCCAGCGCGCATCCAGCTCGCGCAGCCGGGCCCAGCGCGCTGGCTGACCGTCCGCGGGCAGGCTGGCGAGCAGGGCCGCGTAGGCCTCCGCCGCGCGGGCGAAGGAGCCCTCCGCGTAGAGCCGGTCGGCGGCGGCCGTCTCCGGCGTGAAGGGGTCGGTGCCGGCGGGCGCCTGTTGGGCGCGGGCGTGGCTCAGCAGGGCGAGCATCCAGAAGACCAGGATCCAGGGTTTCATGGCGGGTTGGGCGCGGGCCGGGGAGGGCGATTGTGGCCCTCGGAGGGGCGCGGCGTGCCTGCCGACGCTCCGGGCGCGGGAAGGCCAACGCCGCGGGAGCCTTGCGTGTTGGTGCCAAGGGCCGGCGCGGTGCCGCCCGGGGGGTCCCTGGGAAGACTGGCGCCGACGCGACGTCCCTGCGCCGATCCCGACCTCGACCTCGATGAAGATTTCCCCGCTGTTGCTGCTGCCCTTGCTTGGGCTGGCGCTGGGCTTCGGCCTCGCCTGGCTCCTGGACCCCGGTCCCAGCGGGGCCCTGGCGCCGGAGCCCGGCTCCGGGTCGGCGCGCGCCCCTGCCGAGCGTGGCGGCGGGGGAGCGCCGCTGCCCGACGCCGCGCCCGGGGCCGGCCCGGGGGACCCCGCTGCGGACCCGGGTCGGTCCGGCCAGGCGGACGACCGAGCGGCCGCGGTCGAGGCCGGCCCGGATTCCGGCGCGTCGGGTCGGGGCCTCGCGCCCGTCGCACGGGAGCTCCCAGCCGGGCCGCTGCAGCGCGGTTTCGTCGCCGACCGGGACAACGGCCGCCCGATCGCGGCCGAGCTGCGCTTGGTGCTGGCCGGGGATCAAGGCGAGCGCCGCGCGTCGGCGCCGGAGAGCGGCGAGTTTGAAATCCCCTGGCCGGAGGGGCTGCGCGGCGACCTGTGGGCCGAGGCGCCGGGCTTCGTCGCTCGGTGTTGGCCGGACCTCGGGCATCTGCCCCACAGCGGGCTGTGGCTCGACCCCTTCGGCAGCCTCGAGGTGCGCTGGCTCGATTTCGGACGCCGGGGCGAAGAGCTGCGGATCGAACTCTGGCGCCTGGACGAGCGCGCCCTGGCCGGGACCCCGTGCCGATCCGTGCGCGTGCCGGCCGACCAGCCAGCGCTGTTCAGGGACCTGGAGCCGGGCGTCTACCTGGTATCCGCGTCCGGCCCCCTGGGCGAAGCGCCCGGGCCGAGCTTTCCGCCGCTGGCCCTGCGCTCGGGGGTGCGCATCGAACCGCGCGGGGAGACGCGCCTCGAATTGGGAGCCCCCCAGGGGCTGCGGCCGAGCTTCGAGATCGAAGCGCCGCCGACGCCCGATCTGGCGGCTTGGCTCGAACTCTGGCCCCTGCTCCAGGGGCCCGCGGCGAGCCTGGCGCGCGCGCCGCTGATCCTGCCGCTCGTCGAGTCCGGCAACACCGCCCGCGGGCGCATCTTCGCGGGCGCCTGGCCCACGGACCTGCCCGCGCGCTTCGCGGCCGTGGCCTGCACCTCGACCGGCCAGCGGCGGGTGTTCCTGCCGCGTCCCGATACGCGCGGCCAGGTGCCGCCCGAGATTCTGCCGCCCCTGGCGCGGCTGCGGCTCGACATCCGCGACCCCCTCGGCAGACCGCTCGCGGGGGCGCGGGTGGGCATCGTGCCGGTCGAGCGCGCCGGCGACCTCGGCCCCTGGTTGGTGCCCGATCAGGATCGGCTGCAGGCCCAGCTGGAGCCAGCGCCGCTGCGCGGGTCGATCGTGCTCCGCAGCGACGCCGGCGGCCGCGTGCTGGCCGAGGTCCCCTCCGGGATGCAGCTGTTGCTGGCGGTCTGGCCGGCGGAGTACGAGCAGGCCCTGGCCGGGTCGCTCGGTCCCGAAGCGATCAGCGCCGCCGAGCTCGTGCTGCTCGAACCGATCGCCCCGGAGGCCTGGCGCGAAATCGAGCTCGAACTGCGCCCGGGCGAGCCCCTGGACATCTTGGCCCTGGATGCCGACGGAGCGCCGGCCGCCGGGGCGCTGCTCGAGCTGTATCGACTGCCGCGCAGGTCCGCTGACCTGCGCTTCGACGCTCATCCGCTCGGCCCGCTCGCCGCGCTGCTGCCCGAGCCGCCGACCGCGGAGCAGCAGCCGGCGGCTTCGGAAGCGCCCGCGATCTGCGAGCTTGGCGCACAGATCCTGCCCCCGCTGCGGCTCGAACTCGACGCCGAGGGGCGCGCCTTCGTCGATTCTGCGGCACCGGGGCAGCTGTGGCTGCGTGCGACGCTGCCCGGGCACCAGGCGCTGTCGCTGGTGTTGCCGGGCCTCGACGACCGCCGCGAGCAGCGACCTCAGCGGCTGCGGCTCGATTTCGAGCGCGCCGCCGAGATCGAAGGGCAGGTGGTCGATGAACTCGGCGCCGGCGTCGAGGGGGCGCGCGTCGAATGGCGCGACCTGACGGGCATCACCGAGGTGCGCTGCGGACCCTCCGGGCGCTTCCGACTGACCGGGCTCCGGCCCGAGCGGGGATGGCTGCGGGCCAAGGCCTTGGGACACACCGCGGGGCTGCTGGCGACCCGGGACTGGACCGCAGGGCAGGGGGGCCGCGCGCGGCTGGTGCTCGAGCGCAGCCCGTGGCCGCGCTTCGGTTCGCTGCGCGCGAGCCTGCGCACCCTGGGCACGACCGCGCCGCCCCTGCCGGCGCGCTGCGAGGGCGCCGGCCCCTTCGCGACCGTTTCGGCCGAGGGCTCGGAGCACGTGGTCTCCGGCATCGACCTGGAGGCCAAGCGAGTGCGCTTCGCCGCGCCCTGGCACCTGCCCGCCAAGGTTCCCGAGGATCGCCTCGGCATCGAAGCCGAACTGCACCTCGATGCGCTGCCGCTCGAGCCGCTGATGCGCCTGACCCTCTCGACCCCGGATGCCGCTTGGCTCGAGCGCCTGCGCCTCGAGGAGCTGTCGGACTCCGAGGCGGAGCTGTGGCGCGAGCGCCTGGCGCGCGGCGAATCGAGTCCGCAGGATCCCGAGGCCGAGCAGGAGGGCGAGTCCGATCTCCAGGATGCGCAGGGGATCGGGCCGGGCCCGGACCCGGCGACGGCCAGCGAGACCCCGGGGCAACTCGAGGCCTTGGGCTCGCGGGGAACGGTGTTCGTGCGCCGCCGGCCCTACCTGCTGACCCTCGGCACCCTGCCCGCGCCGCTGTTGCTCTCCCTGGATCGGCTGGCCACGCGCTACAGCCTGCCCCCGGGACTCGAGCTGCTGATCCAGCCCTGAGGTCGCCCGCGCGGATCCGCGGCGCCTTCCAGGCCGGGGGTCGCCGCGGCCCGGGAGGGCGCTTCCCGGAGCGCGACGATCCTGCGCCCGGATGCCGGAGCGCGGCCGCGGCCCGGGCCCGGCGCTGCCCGGGCCCGGCGCTGCCCGGGCGCGCGCAACGGGGCCGTCCGCGGGGCTCCGCGGGGCTCCGGGGGGCGGCTCGGCGGGGCGTATGATGAACAGGTGAGAGTCCGCGATTGGAGCTTGGCCCTGGCGGCGCTGGCGCTCGTGGGTGCTTTGGCCTGGCTGGCCAGCAGCCGTACTCCCGGCAGCGCGGCGCGGGCGGCCGCGGAGGCGGGCTTGGCGCCCTCGGAAGCCGCTGCGGGACCGCGGGCGGCCCTGTCCCAGGCCGACCCGCGGCCGGCCCAGGAGCAACCCGCCGGGGAACCGGCGCCCCAGGGGTCCGCGGAGGCGGGCCGCAGCGCCCTGGCGCTGCCCGCCGCGGAGCAGCTCGAGCGCTGGAGCCTGCGCGTCGTGGCCGAGCAGGATGGCCAGCCGATCGCGGGCGTGCTGGCGGAGCTGGCGGCGGGCGAACGCCGGGCGCAGGCGCAAAGCGACCCGCAGGGCCGGATCGAGCTGTCCTGGCCGGCCGGGGAGCGCGCCGACCTGTCCCTGGTGCACCCCGGGTTCGACAGCCTGCGGGTGGCGGACTGCGCCGGCTCGCGCGAGCGGCCTTTCGAGCTGCGCGCGCGCGGCAGCCTGGGCGGGCAGGTGCGCTGGAAGGGCGCGGGCGATTCGAGCGGTCTCTTGGTCCAGGCCTGGCGCCTGCAGGGCGAGCTCAAGCTCGGAAAACCCGAGGCCAGCGTGCGCACCGACGAGCAAGGACGCTTCGAATTCAGCGCGCTCGAGACCGGCGAGTACGCCGTGGGCGTGCGCGCCGACGACGTCGACCGCGGGTCCACGCCCCTGGCCCTGCAGGCCGGCGTGCTGCTGACCAGCGGCCAGCGCGCGAGCGTTTTCCTCGAGCTCGATGCCGGCGTCGGGCTCGAGGTCGAGGTGCGCCGCCCGAGCACCGGGCCGGTGGCCGATTGCCTGATCACGATCCAGCTGCAGGGCCCGGGGCTCGACCCGACCGCGGAGCTGGACCGGCGCGCGTCGACCGACGCCCAGGGCCGGGCGCGCTTCGATGGCCTGCCCGAGGGCCAGGTGCGGCTGATGCTGCGGGGCCCGCTGGCCGAGCGCTCCGAGCGCGTGCTCGCCCTGGGCCCGGGCCTCAAGCACGAATCCATCGAACTCGCGCCGACCGCCAGCCTGAGCGGGCGCGCGCTCGACCCCGAAGGCCGGCCCCTGTCCGGCGCCGGCATCGCCCTCGCCGCCGAGGATCAGGGCCGCTGGCTCGTGCCGGAGAGCCTGGAGCGGGGTCCGACGGCCCTGGAAGAGGGCCGCTGGCTCAGCGTTCGCGCCGACGCGGAGGGCCGCTTCCGATTTCCGGCCGTGCCGGCCCAACAGGCGCTCTGGCTGACGGCCTTCCCGGCCGCTTCCCAGCCCGAAGCCCAGCTCTTTCCCGGCACCCTGCACGTGGCCCCGATCGCCCCCGGGCAGGAGCGTTCCGGTCTGGAGCTTTCCGTCTGGGTGGGTCGCCCGGTCCGCGGCCGGGTGCTGCTGGCCGACGGACGCCCCGCCGCTGGAGCGCAGGTCACGCCGCGCTTCCCGCAGAACGGATTCGGGCGCGAGGGGCCCGCGGTGCGCACCGACGGGGACGGCGCCTTCGCGCTCGCGAGCGTGCGCGAGCGCCAGGCGCGGCTCGAGATCGAGCTGCAGGGCTATCCGATCAAGAGCGTGGATGTGCCCGAAGGCCGCGAGGCGGCCGAGCTGACCATCACCCTGGAGTCCGACCGGGCCCTGCGCGGCGAGGTGGTCGACCGGCAGGGGGCCGCTATCCCCCAGGCGCTGGTCGAGCTGCGCCGCGAGCGCGAGCGGCGCCGGGAGCGCAGCGGCACCTTCGGGCGTTTCCGCTTCGATTCGCCGCCCGATGGGGCCTGGACGTTGGTCGCCAGCGCGGCCGGCTTCCGCGAACAGCAGATCGCGCTGCAGCTGCCGGCTGTCGAGCCGCTGCGGGTGGTGCTCGAGCGCCAGCCCGAGCCGCCCCGCGGGCGCCTGTTCGGAGAATGCCTGCTCGGCTGGACCTCCTCGCCGGTGGAGGGCCTGCGCCTCGAGGGCATCGGCACCGCCGCGCTCGAGCTGCGCGGAGGGCGCTTTTTCGTCAACGGGGTACGCCCGGGAGAACTGGTCCTGGCCGCCAGCGCCGTGGACACCGAACGTCTGGTGTTGCCGCCGCTGGAGCTGCCCCCCGGAGGCAACCTGGACCTCGGCACCCTCAGGCTGTTCCCCCTGGCGACGCTGGCGCTCAAGGTCGAAGGCAATTTTCCCCGGCGCAGCCTGCGCGCGCGGCTCGAACCGCTCGAACGCGAGGCCGGCGGCGTGGGGCGCGAGCGGCCGCCGATCCAGGCCCAGCGCGGCAACCCGAACATCCGCGCCTGCCAAGCCGCCTGGGAGCTGGTCGTCGAGGCCAACGGCATGGCTGCGCACCGGGAGCGCGTGGTCTTGGAGCAGGCCTTCACCGCGCTCACCGTGAGGCTCGAACCGGCCGAATGAGGCCGGGGCGTCCGAGCGAGACCGGCATGCACCGAGCGTACTTTTGCGACGACCGCGAGGTGCCCCTGCCCGAGGGGCATCGCTTCCCGATGGGCAAGTATCGCCGCTTGCGCGAGCTGCTGATCGAATCGGGACTGCTCGATCCGCGGCGGACCGCCAGCGCCCCCGAGGTCGAGCGCGCGCGCCTCGAGGCCGTCCACGATCCCGATTACGTGGGCGCCGTGCTCGGCGGCAGCCTCTCCCCGGAGGCCCAGCGCCGGATCGGGTTCCCGTGGAGCCCGGCGCTGCTCCGGCGCTCCCTGGCCTCCGTGGGCGGCACCCTGTGCGCCACCTTCGACGCGCTCGAGCACGGGCAGGCCTCGAATCTGGCCGGGGGCACCCACCACGCCTACCGCGATTTCGGCTCGGGCTATTGCGTCTTCAACGACCTGGCCGTGGCAGCCGTGGCGGCCCTCGAGAGCGGCCGCGCGCGGCGCGTCCTGATCTTCGATGTGGACGTGCACCAGGGGGATGGCACCGCCGCCCTGTTTGCGGGAGATCCGCGGGTGTTCACCTGCTCGCTGCACGGCGAGCGCAATTTCCCCGCCCGCAAGCAGCGCAGCGACCTGGACGTGCCCTTGCCGGACGGGACCGGCGACGGCGCCTACCTGCAGGCGCTCGAGGCGGCCTGGCGCGAGAGCCTCGAGCGCGGTCGGCCCGATCTGGTGCTGATCCAGGGCGGGGTCGACCCGCTGGCCCAGGACCGCCTGGGTCGCTTGGCCCTGAGCCACGCGGGTCTGGCCGCGCGCGACCGCTTCCTGGTCGGCGCGGCGCGGGCGGCGGGGTTGCCGCAGGTGTGGACCATGGGCGGCGGCTACGGGGAGCCGATCGAGGCCAGCCTGGAGGCGCATCTCGGCACCTACCGTGCGCTGTGTGAGGGGTGAGCGGCGAGACGGGCGGGGGGTGGCGCGCTGACCCCGATTCGACCCGCGCCGGGCCGGTCCTCCGGGGCATACTCTGATTCCATGAAGACCCGCAAGCGGGTGCTGCTCCTGGCGCTGGGCCTGCCCGCAGCCCTGGTGTTGCTCGAGGCGCTGGCCGGATGGGCCGAGCGGGCTTTTCCGCCGCAGCTGCGGCCCGATCCGCGCGCGCAGGCCCAGGCCTGGGCCGGCTCGCCTTGGGCGGCGGAGTGCCTGCGCGAGCTGGCCCAGAGCCAGGCGACCCGCTGGGAACCCTACGCCTACTGGCGCCGCCGACCCTTCGCCGGCCAGCACGTGCAGATCGCCGCCGACGGGGAGCGCCGCACCGTCCATCCGCTCGAGCCGCCCCCGGGCGCGCCCGAGATCTGGTGCTTCGGTGGCTCGACCCTGTGGGGCGCCGGAGCCCGCGATCAGGGCACGATCCCGAGCCAGCTGGCCACGCTGTTGCCGGGTTATCGCCTGCGCAATTTCGGTGAGTCCGGGCACGTTTCGATGCAATCGCGGGTCCTGTTCCTGACTCTGCTCGAGCGCGAGCCGCCGCCGCGCGCGGTGGTCTTCTACGAGGGCGTCAACGACCTGCTCTCGGCCTTCCAGCAGGCGCATGCCGGCCTGCCGTTGCAGGAGGGCTTCCGGGCGCTCGAATTCAACAGCCGTCCCGGGGCGCTGGGGCGGCGCTGGTTCGACGAGCAGTCCGGCGAATGGCGCCCGCTCGATGCCGCCGCGCGCTGGCGCTGGGCCCTGGCCGAAAGCGCCACGCTGGGGTGGTTGCGCCGCGCAGGACTCCTGCCCCGGCTCGAATCCCGCCTGGCCCCCGCCGCGGCCCTGGAGCTGGGCCGCGCTCCCGCCGGCGATCCCGGCGAGCTGCTGCGCAGCCTGATCGAGCAGCGGGCGCGGCAGCTGCATTGGACGCGGGCCTTGGCGCAATCCCAAGGGGCCGTGTTGATCAGCGCCTTCCAGCCCAGCCTGTACCAGAAGCCGCCGAGCGGCGATGAAGCCGAATTCGCCGCCGCCTACCCCGGCCAGGCCGAGTTCTTCCGGGCTGCGGTGGCCGCCCAGCGGGCCGATCCGCGCCTCGTCGACCAGCCGGATGCGCCGGACCTATCGGGGCTCTTCGAGCGCCACGCCGAGCCGCTGTTCTTCGATTTCTGCCATCTCAACGAGGAAGGCAACCGCCGGGTTGCCGAGGCTCTGGCCCAGGCCCTGATCCCGCGCCTCGGACCGCCTCCGCGCTGAAGCCTCGGCGCGCTGGCGCTGCGCTGCCGCGCAGGGCGGGGCTCCCGGCGGCCGCCAACGGCGCGGGCCTGCCGGCCGGCTGCGGCTGGAGCTGCCGGTTGCGACGGGTCTGGCCCGGGCCGCCTTGGCACCGCACGGCTCCCGCGCTCCGCTGCGGGCGGCCCGCGCTCGGGCGCGGCGTTGATCTGGGAGGGCCTTCCAGCGGCGGGCCGAGCGCGGTTCGCCGGCTCCGGGAGCGCGACGGGCGCCGGGCCGCGGCCGCGCGACGGGCGCTGGGTCGGGGCCCGCTGGGCTGGGCGTCGCCCCGAAGCTGGGCTTGCAGCCGCGGCGGGCCGGTCGCAGCGCC
>ERZ1066137.634-NODE-634-length-23454-cov-21.103765_pt1 | contig 23454 bp, 15 predicted proteins | sample MGYA00382784_ERZ1066137 | MGnify/ENA primary metagenome ERZ1066137 (study PRJEB33369, sample SAMEA5778367) | biofilm metagenome | biome: Industrial cooling water; feature: Water cooling tower basin; material: Biofilm | place: United Arab Emirates | collected... | reverse complement strand
TCGCGTCGCGCACGCACCCGCGTACCTCGAGATCGTCGACGCCGCGCACCTGGACTTCGCCGAAGCGTTCGGCGCCCTCGTCGGCTGCGAAGTGGACGAGCACGGGGCCGTCGGCGAGGCCGGCGCAACGGCGCAGCTCCCCCGCGACCCCCGCGAGCGCTTCCTGCATCGTCGGCAACACGGGCCGGTCCAGGGCGACACCCGCGGCGGTCTGCGGCACGACGACGGGCGCCGCGGTGTGCGGGTCATTCGCCGCCGCGACGACCTCGCGCCCTGGCGGCGGCGGCGGGGCACTCGGGACGGACATCCGGCCCCCCCAAAACGTGAGCCCGAGGACGAGCACCACCGACGCCGCGCGGGCCGTCGCCCAGACCCGCGAGCGAGGCGCCGCCGCCTGCACGCTCGCGGCCGGAGGTGCCGCGGCGACCTCGCGGGCGGCCTCCGGAGGCGGGTCCGGTGCGACGGCAGGAGGCACGGCGTCGGCCTCGGCGGCCGGGGACGCGGCCAAGGGCATCTCCACGGCGGCCCCCTCGACCTCGCGCGCATCGTCTTCACGCGCGTCGTCTGCCTGCTCGTCGTCCTCGACCTCGCCCGTGTCCTCCTCCATCTCGTCGGCAGCGGCCTCGAGCTTGGCGATGAAGCCTTGCACGTCGGCCCGCTTGGCCGGGTCTTCCGCGAGCCCGGCGAGGAGCGCTGACGCGAGGCCGACCGGGCAGTCGGGCCGGATCTTGCGCGGCGAGTCCCCGAGCGGCCGCTTGCCGGTGAGCATGCGGTAGAGCAGGTGCGCAAGCGAGTAGACGTCGCTCTTTTCGGTCCAGCCCGCGCCGGCCTTGGCCTCGGGGGCGGTCCAGTCCTGAGTCTTGATCCCGAAGGACCCGAGTTTCGTACGCTTCCCCGGCGGGGTCAGGTAGCGGACATCGGCGGTCGCATAGTACCTGTCCGTAAAGTCAGCCATTCCGAAGTCGATCAAGGTCGCGGTGCGTGTCTCGAGATCGATCAGCACGTTCCCGTTGTTGATGTCGCGGTGCAGGATCCCGCGCTCATGGAGCGCCGCGAGGGCGCCGGCGATCTGCCGGCCGCACGCGATCACGTCCGCCGGTGCGAGCCGGGTCTTCTCGAGGCAGAAGTCGCTGGCGCGCTGCCCCCGTGCCAGGCTCATCGCGATAAAAGGCCGCTTGCGCCGCCGCGTGCGGCAGTCGACCAGCGTCGGCAGCGAGGGGTGCTGAACGGCGCGCAGCACCCGGGCCTCGCGCACGAACCGCCGTCGATCTTCTCGCGGTGCGCCGGGCCGCAGCAGCTTGAGCGCCACGTAGCACTCCGCGTCGTGATGGTAGGCGCGGTGGACCTCCCCCTTCGCGCCGGCCCCGAGCGGCTCGAGGAGTTCGTAGCAGCCGTCGAACAGCGGAGGGCGCGTCTTCGTGTGCGCCTTGCGGATCGTCTCGAGGCGTGCCCGCAGCTCCGCGGCCGTGGCGATCCGCTCGTCCGGGCACTCGGCCAGCGCCGACGCGACGAGTTCGTCGAGCTCGCGCGGGATCTCGGCGTCCGGGCGAACCTCGTGCATCGGCAGCAGGCTCGCGCGGTTGGGCATCACGCCGGTGCAGAGCACGTAGATCGTCACCCCGAGGCCGAACGTGTCGAACCGCGGATCCGGGGGCGCGTGGGGAGCCTCGGGCGGGTGAAAGCCGGGCGTGCCGACGACCAGGCCGGCGTCTGTCTGATGCCGCGGCGGGGGCGTCAGGCCGATCGCCTGCACACGCTGCCAGTCCTCGACCTTCGCCGTGCCGAGGTCGATCAGCTTGACGAGCGGACGGCCGGTCGCGCTGCGCAGTTGCACGAGGTTGCTCGGCTTGACGTCGCGGTGGATCACGCCCGCCCGATGCAGCGCCTCGAGCGCGCGGGCCGCCTGAGCCGCGACGTCGACGACCTCGCGCCAGGGCAGCGGGCCCTCGACCCGCAGTCGCTCGTCCAGGCTCCGCCCCGGAAGCATCTCGAGCGCGAGGAAGGGCGAGCCGTCGTCCGCCTCACCGGCCGCGAGCACTTGCACGAGGTGCGCGTGCCGGAGGTTCGCCAGGATCACCGCCTCGCCCTCGAACCGCCGTCGGGCGTCCTCGGAGCGGTCCCGCAGCACCTTGAGGGCCGCGCGGCTGCGCAGCGCGCGGTCCTTGCACTCGAAGACCCACGACGCGCCGCCGGTGCCGAGCAGCGCTCCACGCTCGAACCGCCCGCCGATCATGACCGGCAGGGCCACGCCCGCATGGCTGTGCTCCGTCCACCCCCGGGCGTTCGGCGGCGAGGCGGCGAGGTTCGAGGCGGTCGGCGCGGGCGGGGTCTGCATGGGGCTCCGATCGGGGAGCATGCCACAGGGGCCCCAGATCGGCAGTCACTTGGGACCTGAACATACCATCATGTATGTATGGCCTCACGATCCTGCGGGTCTTACGGACAAGGAACCGCCCATGACTCGAAGAAACAGTCTCCGCCTTCGGGCATGACAACTAGACAGCCTGATCCGGGAGCATACAACCCAAAAGGTGGAGAATATTCAAAAGACACCTCGGGACTCGACACATGAATCATTCCGTTGCCTGCCGGACTCATCAAGACTGTCTTCGCTTGCGGATCCTGAAAGAACCATCCTTCGCCGTCCGTGACAGGCATCAACTGAACGACACCCGCCTCTACCTCCATCCAAGAAAAAACAAACATTTGCACCGCATCCGTGCAGTGAGATTTTAGTTGCCCAGTCGCTGTACCGTCCGCAAAAAGACTAATCTCGGTCAAACGAGAGGCACCTGCGGCGCCCTCGAAACCGAAAGGACAGTAGAAAGTCCCCACAGCCCACTCCGTTGCAGGGCCAGTCGTCACGGACTCCGAGGTCGACGTTGTAGCAAGCGATCCGTTCGACTCCTGGTCGCTGGTAGCCGACTCACTGTCGCCCTTGTCCGGCGGACAAGCAGGAAGCGCCAGGTAGAGAACAGAGAGGATGAGAAACTTGCTTTGGCGAATCATGCATGCCTCCTACCGCAACAACACGTACTCAGACTTGGAGGGAACCCCGTTCGACAACGCCCATAACATGTACCAGCCAGGAGGTGCATGCAAGGAATCTTGCGGCGCCTCTACGGTCAATGTAAACTCATTGTTTGAGTCAAAGGAAAGCTCAACAAAATTTTGCCCCATATCAAACTGATGGGTGATCGAGGCAAGCTTTGTCAACGTGACACGATCGACAGGAGACTCAGAGGCGACATTTACCGTGAAATTTTGACCGTAACCTACTTGCCCGGGAGAGGTCACGATTACCGGGCGAGATCCCTTGAAGAGATATGGTGGAGAGAAGATCTCAGCGTTTCTTTGATCGACCAAACCGTCCCTATTTCCACCCCCGGCTGTCAGTACTCTTCCGTCCGGAAGTAGTAGAGCGACAGAGTGATACATTCGCTCCTTTTGTTGACAACACAACGGCTTCCATCGTCCAATTCCATCATTCGGGTCCCAAAGCTCCGCACACTTCGTTGCAAAGTTCGCATTATTCCAAGAAACGCAGCTCTCCTGGCCACTCGGCAGGTTGCTACAAGGCCCCGCACCACCACAGTCAGCGTCCTCATCGCATGATTGTGTCGCACTGCCGAGGCATCGTTTTGTGGTGCAGTCGATGTCGGTTTCGCAGAGATATACAGGTTGTCCCTCCTGAAATTCCCCACAAGTGCCAATGTTCAACCCATTGCCTCGGCGATTACCGCCGGTTGCGAGGACAGTACCGTCGGGTAGAAGTGTCAAGGTATGAAAGTGCCGAGGTTCGATCATTGGACACGTTGATTCCCACTGGGCACCCGGATCTGGTACTGAAAGATCAATAGTTTCCGCCAAGTCAGTAGCTTCACAGAAACTGCTGAAGCTTGTACATCCTCCCGACTTTAGAATCATTCCTGGTTGGTACATGACTGCTGACCCCCCAGGAATTCCGCTAGGAATTGGTGCATTAGTGTTCCAGAATGGTGCAGAGGTTGTAGACAATACATAGGTGTTCAGGTAGGAACCGCTAAAGCCTTCAGCGCCGGCGTAGAAGACGAATGGTCCCCCTGGAACATCACTCCAAGGGAGCAGGAACATAAACGGATATTGAACGCCAATTGTTCCAACGTTTGATCCCACGTCGAAGGGACTAGAAGGCCAATATGTAATCGGCGAAGACTTTGTAAAAATCTCCAGAGCATCAGCGGACGTGGGCTCTGCGACTGATGAAACGGTTCCACCAAAAGATAGAACACGACGAGAGTCTAAAGCCGTCAAGGTGGGATACCAGCGCCATCGGCTTAGAGAGACGCTTAGGTTACTCCATCCGTCAGTCTGATTAAAACGAAACACCGATCTGTAACCGCCTCCAGACGGAGAGCCTGTAATATTCCCACCGGACATGACAACGTCGCCATCTGAATCAAGAATATGGCCAGCGCAAAATAGGTCGGGCTCAAACGTTATTTCTTGACATGAAAGGTCCACATTCGGAGCGTCACATTTTTCATTATCGTAGGTTGCACAATAATCAATGCAATCATCGCCGGTAACGCAATCGACAGCAGGTTCAAAGGCACAACCTTTCTTCTCAATGATTGCAGGGACATGTTCGAATTGCCCCGTCACGGTGTCCCAAATATACTGTTCGCGCTCCTCGGAGAACATTAGAATCTTTGCATCCGGTAAGTGTACGGCATGAATGGCAATGAAGCCCGGTCCTGGATCGCATTCGTCTTGATCGCAACTAATTAATTCGTTAAGGTTGGACCAGTCGAGGACGCCTGACCATCTACCCGACTGAGCAGGATCGCGGACGTCCGCGGCGACGACCGAGCAAGGTCCACACAGACCTCGGGTATCGCTCGCGAGCAAACATACAGGGCCTCCGAACTCGTGGGATCGCATCTCGTATCGCTCGCAGGGGATCCGAGTCCCGCGAGAGGCTCGGCCGCTACCGATGGGTCGCCGAGCGCGATCTCGCATGGCTTCACCGTTTCCGGCGCCTGATGATCCGCTACGAACGCCGCGCGGACATTCACGAGGCTCTTCTTGCTCTAGCTTCTATACTCATTCTCTGGCGAGCAGTTGAACGGCTGTAAACGAAATAATTTAGGCTCTCTTACGGCGCATGGATCTTCACTTGACCCACTCGTTTCGGTACCTGCACCCGTTGGATCAAATGCCTCGCTTGCCCATTCATTATGGCATTGATCCGCAGTATCGGAATCAATAAGTGCAGTGTCTGAGGCTTCCTCCCCGCTCCCGGGGGGACAAGTACAGGCTACGTTGAGCTCTGTAGCTGCAAGCAAGATTGGGGAACCGAGGACAATACGGAGTGTCTGCGAGTTTCTCATGATAGAAACTGCGTAGCACGCTTTGTGGCCGGATGTCTAGGCCCCTAGTTATAGGTGAGAACGATGTTCTTGGCGGGAGCGTTGCGTTGAACGTTGCGCCGGGCGAAAACGCTCGTGAGTCATGCGGACCATGTTCACGTACGGGTGGATTGGTGATCGGGGGTTGCATGTGATCCTTTCGCAACTACGCGCGGCGCGAGATTGACTAGGCACACTGCTGGTAATCTGTGGTAAGTTGGTTGTGGGGTGGACGATGCGGGGTCATGGGGGGTCTGCTGCTGGTTGGGAAGGCGTGCTGGATCGCGGCGATTTGCCGCCAGTTTTGTACGTTGACGATTTCGCTCGATTCCTCGGTCGCACTCCGAAAGCGGTGAGAGCGGCGATCGCGCGGCGGCAGCTTCCCCCGCCGCTCCGGCTGGCTGGCCGGCTTGCGTGGCGGGCTCAGGATGTGCTCGAATTCGTCTCGGAGACCCGCGCGGCTTCGCAGACAAGTGCAAAGCCCGTGAACATCACCGCCGAACGCTACCACTACGACCAGACCCGTTTCCGCGTGACCTTCGCCCTCCCCAAACTCCCCGGACAACCCCGCCAGCGCGTTCACAAGGTCGCGCCGGCCGGACTCGACCGCGATCAAGCCCTGGCATGGGGCAAGCGGCTCGAGCGGGAGGTTTTGGGCGAACTCCTGCGCGGAAGCGGCCGAAAGGAGGAGACCCCGCAGCCCGTCCCGCTACCCCGACAGCTCCAGCCGCAGGCCAGGCAGGCCGCCAAGGCGTCCATGCCGACGCTGGCCGAGTTCTGGACCGGGCGATTCGAGAACGAATACCTGAACACCTGCAAGCCCGCGACGCGCAAGGGCTACCTGTCCGCCTGGCGGAACTACATCCGCCCGACGCTCGGCGACCGGCCGCTCGACACGATCGACCGGGACGCCCTGGCCAAGCTCCGCGAGAAGATCGGGCGGCTTCAGCCCGTGTCCCGCAACCAGGTCGTCGCCAAGCTGCGCACGGCCCTGGAGACTGCCGCGTGCTGGGACCTGATCCCGGAGGCGCCGGTGATCAAGCGCGAGCGCCAGCCGAAGGAGGCCGACCCCACGGCCTACACCGAGGCGGAGGCCGCCGCCCTCGTGGCGGCCGCGTCGGACGACGGCCGGGACGCCCTGGCGATGGTCCTGCTCATGCTCCACGGGGGCCTGCGGGTCTCCGAGGTCTGCGCGCTGCGCTGGTCGGACGTCGACTTCGCCCGGCGCCGCATGACCATCGCCCACAACTACAGCGCCGGCGTCGAGAGCACGCCCAAGGGGGGCAAGCCGGCCCCCGTGGGCCTCTCGCCCGAGCTGTCCGCCGCCCTCGCCGCCCTGCCGCGACGGGCCGATCACGTGCTCGTCCGCACCTTCCGCGGCGAGCAGTGCCCGCACACCCCGCACTCCATCACGCACCGCCTGAAGGCGCTTCAGCAGGCGGCCGGGCTGGAGCCGAGCGGGCCGCACCGGCTCCGCCACACGTGCATCACCATCATGGCCCGCGGGGGGTTCCCCTCGGCCATGTTGCAGAAACACGCGCGCCACGCGCGGCTGTCGACCACCGAGCGCTACATCCACCTGGTTGAGGATGAGGTCTCCGTCGAGGCGGCCGAGTTCTGGGCCAGGCGGACCGCCGCCAGCGGGGCCGGGTCCCAAACCAGCCCCAAACGCCCCAAGCGGGCCAAGCTCGCGGCCAGGGCCGCGAATTGAGCCGATCCGGGATTCCAAGCCGGACAACGTGCTCGTCGGCCTCGACGGCCGCGTCCGCGTCACCGACTTCGGCCTCGCGCGCAGCCCGGCGCCGCCGCTCGGGGCCGTCCCTCCGGCGGCGCCGCTCTCGCCGGCCGACGCCGTCGTCGGCGCTTCGGGCGACTCGCTCGGCGTGGCCGGCACGCCGCGCTACATGGCCCCCGAGCAGCGCGCGGGCGCCAGCGCCGACGCGCGCAGCGATCAATTCTCGTTCGCGGTCGCGTTGCACGAGGCCGTGTGCGGCGAGCACCCGTTCCCGACGACCGACGCGAGGACGCACCTCGCGGCGATCCAGCGAGGCGCCGTGCGTCCGCCGCCGCCGCGTCGACGCGTGCCGGGCTGGCTGCGCCGGGTCCTGCAGCGGGCGCTCAGCCCCGAGCCGGCGCGCCGCTTCGCGTCGATGGACGCGCTGTGCGACGCGCTCGAGCGCGGCCGTCTTCGCCGCACGCGGATCCTCCTCGGTGTCGCGGCGGCCGCCGTCGCCGCCGCGCTGGGGGCCGCGCTGCGCCCCGACCACGTCCTCGAGGTCTGCGAGCCCGCCGACGTCGAGCTCGCCGGGATCCTCGACGAGCCGCGGCGGCGCGCCCTGCAGGAGGTCGCCGAGGCGGCCGACCCGGCCCTGTGGCCGGCGATGGCCGGCCAGCTCGAGCTCGTCCGCGCCACCTGGTCCGAGCGTCACGACGCCGCCTGCGCCGCCACCAGCGCCAGCGACGGGCTCGACACCTTCCAGGACTCCGGCGCGCTCCTCGAGTGCCTCGGGCGCACCCGCGAGCTGATCCGTGTCGCCACGGACATGTCCCTCCGGTCCGAACCCGTCGCCCTCTCCTTCATCGCCCGCGGCCGGCTCGCCGACTTCGTCCTCCCCCGCTGTACGAGCCCGGAGACCGCCGACGACTTCCCGCCCCTGCCCGACGACGAGGCCACGCGCACTCACCTCCTCGAGACGCAGATCCACCTCGACGACGTCCACCGCCTCGAGACCGAGGGCCGATTCGCCGAGGCCCGCGAGCGGGTCGGCCAACTGCTCGGGCAGGCGGAGGCAGAGGCGTCCGGGTCCCACCAACTGCTCGCCGAGGTCACGTTACGCCTCGGCGTGCTCGAGCAGCGCCTGGGCGACCCGAAGTCGGCCCAGAAGACGCTCGAGCGAGCGCTCGCGTTCGCCGAGACGGGGAGATACGACCGGCTCCTCCCCGAGATCTGGTTGGCGCTCGTCGACGCCGACGTCTCGCTCGGCCGGCTCGCCGAGGCCAGCCGCGGCATCGACCGCGCCGCCGCGTTCCTCACCCGCCTCCGCGGGAGCCCGGCGACGATGGCCCGCATGCACTCGAAGCGGGCCATGGTCCTCCGCGCCCTCGCGCGCCACCGGGAGGCGATCGAGCTGGAGGAGCAGGCGCTCGCCCTGTCGCGCTCCACCCCGCGCTCCGAGCTGCTCGTCGCCGCCTCGCTGACGCTGCTGTCGCTCTCGCACCTCGCGCTCGGCCACGACGACCGCGCGCTCGAGCTGAACCGCCAGGCCCTCGCGCTCCGCGAGCAGGTCCTCGGCCCCGAGCACACCCGCGTCGCCGGCTCGCTCAACAACATCGGCGAGGCGCTGCTCGGCCTCGGCGACACCGACGGCGCGAGGCCCTACCTCCTCCGCGCCCTGGCGATCCGCGAGAAGTCGCTCGGCCCCGAGGGCCTCGAGGTCTCCAACGTGCTGGTCAACCTCGCCGAGCTCGCGCGCGTGACCGGCCGGCCGCAGGAGGCCCGCGAGCACCTCGAGCGCGCGCTCGCCATCCGCGAGCGCTATGTGGGCCGCCAGCACCCGAGCGTCGCCGAGGTGCTCCATCCCCTCGGCGCCCTCAAGCTCGCCGAACACGACGTCACCGCCGCGATCCTGCTGCTCGAGCGAGCCCGGACGATCTTCGAGCGCGCCGTCGGCGCTGGGCACCCGTCGACCGCGCTGGTGTGCGTCACACTCGGCCGCGCCGAGCTCGCCCGCGGCGCTCCGATGGCGGCCAGGCCGATCCTCGAGGCCGCCTTCGAGATCCTCGACGAGGCCGATATCCGCCCCGACGAGCGCGCCGAGGCCGCCTTCGCGCTCGCACGGGCGCTCGCCGTCGACCCCGCCGAGCAGGCCCGAGCCCGGCGACTCGCCGAGTCCGCCCGCGACCTCTATGCCGACCTCGGCTCCCCGGTCGAACGACAGCTCGGCGAAGTCCAGGCCTGGCTGACCGGGCCGGCCCCCGATTGAGCGATCGAGACGCGTCCCGCGACGACGCACGCCCCCGCGTCGGCAGTGCGCTGATGGATGATACGGCGCCGTGCGACAACCATGGGCCGTGCTCCTCAAGTCCATGAGGGCCGGGGATCGTCCTGGCCCTCGACTCCACCACGACAGAAGGGACATCGCCATGAAGACGAACACTGGAATTCGCGCAGGCCAGGACGACGGTAACGGTACGGTCGACTTCGAGGAATTCTTCCCCGAGTAAGCCTCGCTCGCTGGGCCCGCGGAGGCCGTCCGGGTCACCCCCGGACGGCCTCCGCGGCTGCACGCCGCCACGACCCTCGATGGCCGCGAATCGGATACCGGGTCGACGGGGAGCGCCCGCCGATGCACCGGCGTCCGGCCGCCGCGCGGGTCGAGCTCGTGGTCGAGACATTCGCCGAGTTCGCCAAAGACGACGCGCCCGGGCCGTGTCGTGAGGCCCGGGCGCGTCGAGGCCGCCGGCGCGAAGGCGCGGCAGTCCGAGCTACTCGGCGTCGGGCGAAGGATCACAGGGGAGCTCGTGGATCTGGCCGGCGCGGACGTTGGTCTTGATCTTCATGGTGTTTCTCCTGTGCTCTTGTGTCGGACGTGGGCGCCCGAGACCATCCTCGGGCGCCTCGAATGTACGAATGCGTACACCCTGTCGGGTGCGAGGGGGTGCGGGGATTCCAGCCGGGATCCTCGCACCCCTCTCCCCCCAACGAAGAGGGACGAGGGCCCGGGTTGTCGCATGGCGTATGGCGCCGCGCGGCGGGTCACGGGTGGGCGATGGCGAGGACGGTGCGGGCGCGGGCGTGGACGCAGCGGAGGGCGCGCTGGAGGTTGGCGGGGTCGAGGGCGGCGAACGACTCGTCGAGGACGACGAGGTCGACGCGCTGGAGGAGGGCGCGGGCGAGGAAGACGCGGCAGCGCTCGCCGTGCGACAATTGCCAGCCTGTCTCTCCGACCATCTGGTTGAGGCCGCCGGGCATGCGCTCGAGCAGGTCGCCCAGGCCGAGCTCGCGGCAGACGGCCTCGGCCTCGTCGAAGTCGGCGGAGCCGGCCGGCCAGGCGCGGCCCATCAGCAGGTTGAAGCCGAAGGTCGCGGAGAAGACGTGGTTCTCCTGGAATTGCGGGGCGGCGGCGACGCGGCGGCGCCAGCCGGCGAGGCCGAGGGTCGGGCGGTCGAGGCCGCCCATCAGCAGGAGGCCGCCGGTCGGCTCGCGCAGGCCGGACAGGAGGGCGCCGAGGGTCGACTTGCCGCCGCCGGAGCTGCCCTCGAGCAGCAATCGTTCACCTGGCTGGATGGTCAGGTCGATGCCGCGCAGGATCGGGCGCGGGTTTTTGGGGTGGCTGAAGACGAGGCCGCGGGCGAGCACGAGGTCCTCGCCGGCGGGGACCGGCGGGGCGGGCAGGAGGGCGCCCGGCGGGGCCCGATCGGCGGCGGCGGCGGCCCGGAGCATCGGCGCGGCGCGGTCGTAGGCGACGAAGGCGGCGAGCAGGGCGGAGGCGCCGGTGGTCAGCGAGGTCAGGGCGCGGCCGGCGAGCAGGGTGCCGCCGACGCCGATCGCCAGGCCGACGGGCGAGGCCTGGCCGGCGACGTAGGCGAGCAGCAGCGGGGCGAGGCCGAGCAGGATCCAGCAGCGCGGCAAGACCGAGAAGAGGGCGTCGCTGGCGTCGAGGCGGCGCTGGCTGGCGAGCAGCTCGCCGAGGCGGCGATCGTCGGCGAGGTGCCAGCGGTCGGGTGTCTCTTGGGCCAGGCGGGTGCGATGGCCGACCATCGCCTCGACGAGGTGGTGGGTGAGGTCGAGCCGGCGGTCGGACCAGTCGCGCGTGCGGCGGGTGTGGCGAATCACCAGGGCGACGAGGATCAAGGCCCACAGGACGAACAGGGCGACGTGCAGCGCCGGGGTCGGGCCGGCGGACAGGACGGGGAGGACGAGCGCGAACTCGACGACGGCGAGCAGCGAGGCGAGGCCGCCGCGCAGGCCGAGCGCCTCGATCGCGCCGGTCTCGAGCACGCGCGCGAGCAACAGGCCCGCGCCCTCGCGGCGGGTGATGTCGGGCGACATCGCGGTCGCGCCGACCAGCAGGCGGCGCTTGAGCGCGGCGCCGAGGCTGCGCGACAGCTCGCTCTGGACGGCGACCGCGAGCATGCGCAGCGGGACGAGGGTGACGAGCAGCAGGACCCAGGCGTACCACCAGCCGGCGCCCTGCTGGCCCTGGAGGGTGAGCTTGCCGAGCAGCGACCAGGAGAGCACGAAGACGGCGAGCTCGGCGGCCTGGCAGGCGATCAGGGCGAGGACGCGGCGGGGCACGCCCTCGCCGCGCAGGAGGGTCGTGAAGGGGGCGCCGGGCGGGGTGCGGAGGATCCAGCACGGGGGCAGGCGGCGGGGGCCGAGGCGCTGGAGCAGCAATTCGCGGAGCACGCGGGCGCGGCGGGCCGCGGGGATCCGGGCGCTCGCCAGCATCGCCTCGATCGCCGGGCGGACGCGGGCCTCGAGCGGGGCGAGCATGGCCGTTCGGACATGGTCGATCGGGAGCTCGCGGGCCCGCAGGTCGGGGGCGAGCGCGACGAGGCGGCCGCCGCGGCGGCGCAGGACCAGCAAGAGGCGCTCGCCGTCGCCGCGCAGCCACAGGATCGCCGGGCCGGCGCCGCGCAGGACCTGGTCGACGTCGGCGTAGGTGGTGTCGACGGCCTCGGCCTCGAGCTCGAGGCGGGCGGCGGCGCCGAGGATCCAGCGCTCGAGGCCGGCGGGGTCGGGCGGATCGAGCAGGGTGTGCGGGGCGGGCGGCAATTCGCCGGCGCCGGGGCGCAGGCCGGCGTGGCGGGCGAGCGCGTGGATCGCCTCGTCGAGCTGTCCGATCGGCCAGGTGATGGGATCGAGCGCGGCCTGTGTATTCATGTCCGGGCCTCCTCGCGCAGCTCGCCGGCCTCGAGGCGGAGCCTGCGCCAGGCGAGGTCGCCCCAGCCTGTCTCTTCGAGCAGGCGCTCGGCGTCGAGCATGGCGCGCAGGCGGCTGCCGGGGCGGGCGGCGAGCTGCTGCGGGTCGCCGTCCTCGACGATCCGGCCGGCCTCGACGACGAGCACCCGCGGGAAGGACAGGGCGGCGTCGATGTCGTGGGTGACGCAGAGCAGGGTGGCGCGTTGCCAGAGCTCGCGCGCGCGGGCGAGCAGGCCCGCGCGGGTGCGGCGGTCGAGGCCGCGGAAGGCCTCGTCGAGCAGGGCGAGGCGCGGCGCGGGGCGCAACAGGGCGCGGCCGAGGCGGACGCGCTGGCCCTCGCCGCCGGAGACGAGCGCGCCGCCCTCACCGAGGCAGGTCTGCAGGCCGTCGGGCAGGCGCGCGAGCACGCCGCCGAGGTCGGCGCGGTCGATCGCGGCGCCGAGGTGGACGGCGTCGGGGTTGCCGTAACGCAGGTTGTCGAGCAGCGGGCCGTTCCACAATTGCACGGCGGGGTCGACCCAGGCGGTGACCTCGCGCAGCGCGGCGAGGCCGGCGGCGTCGAGCGAGCGGCCGTCGATCGTGACGGTGCCGGCGTGCGGGCGGTGCCAGCCGAGCAGCACGCCGACGAGGCTCGACTTGCCGGCGCCCGAGGGGCCGACGATCGCGACGTGTTCGCCGGGGCGGAGCTCGAGGTCGACGGATTGCAGAATGGTGTGACCGCCGGCGACGACATCGAGGCCCGCGATCGCAAGGTGCACACCGGCGGCGCCGGGCAGCGGCGGGGCGGCGCCGGGCGGCGGGTCGTCGGCGCCGGGGGCGTGCAATGGTTCGAGCAGGCGCAGGGCGGTGTTGCGCAGGCCCGGGAGCTCGAAGGCGGCACCGGCGAAGCGCTCGCCGATCGACGGCAGGGCGAGCGCCCAGTAGGCGAGCAGCAGGGCGCCGGCGGGCTCGCTCTGGTCGTGCAAATAGTTGGAGAATAAGAGGACCGCGAGGCCGAGGCCGACGGCGGTCGACAGGCCGACGGCGACGACCTGCAGGCGGGCGAAGGCGCGGAAGGAGCGCGACCACTCGACGAGCAGGGCCTCGTGCTCGCGCCGCAGCGAGCGCTCGGCGCCGTGGGTGCGGATCGCGGCGAGGCCGAGCAGGGCGTCGAGGTAGAAGCGGCCGAGCGCGCCGGCGTGGCTGCGGACCCGCAGGTCGCGCTCGGCCATCGCCTTGTGCAGCACGACGGGGGTGACGACGACGCCGATCGCGGCGAGCACGACCCACGCGGCGCCGGCGGGGGTCAGCCAGATCAGGGCGATCGCGGTCAGCAGCAGGTCGAAGGCGGCGCGGACGAGGCGGGCGAGGGTCAGCGGGAGGCCGCGCAGGATGTGGCTGGTGTGGATCCGGTCGGCCATGTCGGAGACCGGGCGGCTGGCGAGGTAGCGGTCGCCGAGGCGCGGGATCGCGGTGACGAAGGCGACGCGCAGGCGGGCGTCGAGGTGGCGGCCGAGGCGGCGCAGCGCGAGCGCGAGCGGCAATTCGAGCGCGAGGATCAGGGCGAGGAGGGCGAGCACCGTCAGCGCGGCGCCGAGGCGCTGCTCGCCGAGGCCGAAGCGGGCGCCGATGTCGAACAGGCCGCGCAGGACCAGCGCCTCGGCGAGGATCGCGGCGCTGGCGGCGAACATGCCGAGGACGAGCAACGCGGCCAGGCGCGCGAGCGGGGCGCGGCCCTCGCTGCCCCGAAGGACGCCGAGCAGCTCGGCGAAGGGGGCCCGCGGGGGCTCGGTCAGCGCGGCGACGAGGTCGGGCGAGAGGCCGGAGCGCGCGAGGGCGGCTGGGTCGCGCCTGGCCGAAGAGACATCTTCGCGCAATCCACGGACGCGCACCAGCACGGCGCCCTGGAACATCACTTCGTCCGGTTGTCGGGTCGGGGTCGCGATGAAGAAGTGGGCGGGGATCCGCTCGTGCAGGGCGTCGCCCGTGAGGCCGCGGGTCTCGTGGACGAGCCGATCGAGGACGCGCCGGGCCTCGTCGCCCCGGCGCAGGCCGCCGGCGGCGATCAGGGCGGCGATCATGCGAATGGCGGCGTCGAGGATCGCGATCGGGCGCCAGTCGGGATCGGCGAGCGCGTCGGCGAGCCACGGGCCGGCGTCCGGGGCGACGCCGAGGTCGCGCATGCGGCGGCGCAGCGGGGCGAGGAAGTCATCGTCGCCGAGCCACGCGCGCAGGGCGTCGGCGGGGACGGGCTTGCGGTGGACGAACACGCGGCGCATGAAGGCGGCCGCGCGCACGAAGGCGCGGCCGCTGCCGGGATCCATGAGCTGCACGAAGCCGGCGCCGGCGCTCCACAGGACGACGAAGTGGGTCATGCCGCCGGGCGTCAGAGTGACGAGGATGGCGGGGGTCGCGGCGGCCTCGGGGAGCAGCAGGTGATCGACGGGGATCATCACCTGCTCGGCGTCGAGGCCGAGCCGGCCGGCGATGTCCTCAAGGGTGTCGATCGAGGTGCCGTCGACGTCGGTCTGGCAGGCCTCGCGCAGGCGGCCGTACGAGGCGGGCACGCCGAAGCCCTCGAGCAGGCACTTGAGCGCCGCGGGGCCGCAGTCCATCCCGGAGGTCTGGATGACCTCGACGGCGAGACGGCGGCGGGCGGACGGACGCGTCATGGCGGATTCACGAGGCGGAGGCGCGGGTTAGCAGCGAGGCGGGGGTGCGGCGATCGATCTCGACCTCGAGCGTGCCGACGAGGCCGTGCTCGCGCGGGATCGCGGGGGCGCTGGTCGGGTCGAGCGAGCACTCGACCCGAAGGCTGCCGCCGGGGGCCTCGCTGGCGACGCGCTCGACCTGGCCGCGCAGGACGCCGTACTCGGTCCACGGGAAGCCGGCGAGGCGCATGCGGACGGGCTGCCCGGGGCGGAGCCGGCCGAGCGCGGCGGGGCGGAAGCCGGCGACGATCCGCAGCGCGCCGTCGGGGACGATCTGGGCGACCGTCGCGTTCTCGGCGAGCACGGCCCCGGGGTGCAGCGGCGGGGCGTGGCCGAGGGTGCCGGCGATCGGGGCGCGGACCTCGTGCTCGGCGATCCGGCGATCGAAGGCGGCGAGCGCGGCCTCGCGGCGATCGATCTCGCCGCGCAATTGCGTGCGCTGACGGTCGAGGCGGGCGAGCTCGATCGTGAAGGCGGCGAGCCGCTCGCGCACCTCGGCGGCGGTGCGCGCGACCTGGAGGCGGCGAGAGGCGGCGCCGGCCTGGCGGGCCTGCTGGTGGCCGGCGCTCTGCTCCTCGGCCTCGAGCGACGCGACGCCCTCGCGCGCGAGCTCGCGGTCGCGGGCGGCCTGGCTGGCCGCGAGGACAGCCAGCGCCTCGGCCTCGCGCGCGCTCGCCTGGGCCTCGGAGGTGCGAGCCTGGCCGCCGCGGCGGTAGATGTCGATCGCGGCGGCGATCGCCGCGTGCTCGCGCTCGCTGGCGGCGAGCTGGGCGCGCAGGGCCGCGAGCTCGACGACCTGGCCCTCGCGCTCGAGCCGCAGCGGGGCGGTCTCGAGGGTGACGAGCACCTCGCCGGCCTCGACGCGGCGGCCGAGGCCGAGCCGGGCCTGCTCGACGCGCCCGCCGACGAGCGTGGTCACCGGCACCGCGGCGGCGACCGACTCGACGCTGGCGCGCGCGCTGAGCTCGACGAGCACGACCTCGGCGGTGCACATCCACCATGTCCCTGCGGACAGGAGCGCGACGGCGAGGGCGACGGCGAGCTCGAGGCCGCGGCCGCGCTCGGCGGCGAGGGTGCGCAGCGAGGTGGAGAAGGCGGCGGGCATGCGAGGGGCGCTAGATCGGCTGCTTCGGGTACCACAGGCCGGAAGTCGGCAGGTCGAGGTCCTCGATCCGGTCGGGGCGGCACTCGAGGCCGTGCTCGTCGTGGGCGCGGCGCGGGGAAGGATCGGGGCGCTCGCGGCGGAGGGTCTGCGGGGTATGGGTCGGGCGGTCGAGGTGCATGGTGTTCGTCGCTTGTGGCTGGCGGGGTGGGTCGAGGTTCTAGAGGCCGCCGATCACGAGCTCGTCGCCGCGGCGCAGGCCGAGGGCCTCGGCCTGGCCGGCGTTCAGCTCGAGCACGTAGGTGGCGGGGCCCTCGCTGGTCCAATCGGGGCACTCGGCGCCGTCGAGGCAGGGGGGGACGCGCGAATGGAGGGAGACGAGCCGGCGCCGGGAATCGAAGAAGAGGATGTCGAGCGGGAGCCGCGTGTTCTTCATCCAGAACGAGCGCGGCTCCTCGCCGTCGAACACGAACAGCATGCCGCGGTCCGTCGCCATCAGCTCGCGGAACATCAGGCCGCGCGCGCGGGCCTGGGCGTCCGCGACGATCTCGACGCCGTAGCGTCGGCCCCGGAGCTCGACCCACGGGGCGGGTTCAGATGTCCCGAGGGACAGGCCGAGCTCGCGGGCGAAGAGGGTCGCCGGGGCGACGCGCTCGACCTCGATCTCGAGCGCGCCGGCAAGGCCGTGCTCGCGCGGGATCGCCGGGCCGGCGGCCGGATCGATGCTGCACTCGACGCGGACGAGGCCGCCGACGGCCTCGCTGGCGACGCTGACGACCTCGCCGCGGAGGGCGCCCCACTCGGCCCACGGGAAGCTGTCGAGGCGCATGCGGGCGGGCTGCCCGGGGGCGATCCGGCCGATCGCGGCGGCCCGGAACTGGGCGACGATCCGCAGCTCGTCGTCGGGGACGATCTGGGCGACGGTGGCGCCGCGCGCCAGCACGACGCCCGGGTTCAGCGGCGAGGCGTGGCCGAGCGTGCCGGCGATCGGGGCGCGGATCCGGTGCTCGGCGAGCTGGTGATCGAACGCGGCGAGCGCGGCCTCGCGGCGCTCGACCTGGCCGCACAGCTCGGACTGCTGGCGCTCGAGGCGGGCGCGCTCGATCTCGAGGGCGGCGATCCGCTCCTGGCCCTCGGCGAGGGTCCGCGAGACGCGGAGGCGGCGCGCGGCGGCGCCGGCCTGGCGTCCGAGCAGCGCGGCGCGGCCGGTCTCCTCGAGCTCGGCCGGGGCGACGCCCTGGGCCGCGAGGACGCTGTCTCGCGCGGCCGTGCCGGCGGCCAGGGCGAGCTCGACCTCGGCCTCGCGCGCGCCGGCCTGGGCCTCCGAGGCGCGCGCGCGGCTGCCCTGCCGGTAGGTGTCGATCGCGGCGACCAGCGCGGCGTGCTCGCGCTCGCCGGCGGCGAGCTGGGCGCGCAGGCCGGCGAGCGCGGCGAGCTGGGCGTCGCGCTCGAGCCGCGCCTGCTGGTCGTCGAGCTCGACGAGGACCTCGCCGGCCTCGACCCGTCGGCCGAGGGCGAGCCGCGAGTCACGGACGCGGCCCGCGAGCAGCGTGGTCACGGGGACGGCGGCGGTGGTCGCCTCGACGCGGGCGCGGTCGCTGTGCTCGAGCAGCACCAGCTCGGCGCCGAGCAGCCAGGTCGCCCAGGCGGCGGCGAGCGCGAGCGCGAACACGAGGCCGACGAGGCGGCCGCGGTCCTGCTCGGCTGCGAGCGCGCGGAGCGAGGTGGAGAAGGCGATCGGCATGGCCGGTGGGCGAGAACTCCTGGAACCCAGAGTTGCGAGCCCGATTGTTGTCGCGTGGGACCGCGACACCTCGCCGGTCCACTGCGACAAAGTCAGCCCTCGTACCTCCTGCCCTTCGAGGTCGAGGAATCCTCCCCGACCTCGCACCCACAACGAGCGAGAACGCGGAGATCACCATGAAGATCAAGACCAATGTCCACGGCGGCGACGGCGGCAACTGCTGCCAACCGTGCAATTACCCCCCTGGCTGCAATCGACCGGGCTACGAGCTCGAGTAAGCGCGGACACGCGGCCATGACGGCCGCCAGCCCGACGCGCCGGTGCCGGGTCGCTTCAGCGCGAGCTGCAGCGGCCCGGCCCTTCGATACGACCTCCTGCGGCGAGCCAGCGTCGCTTGCTACGGATCGAACATGACCTCCCGCGACCACGACCACGATTGCACGCGCGCCGATCAACCGGGTCACACCGGCGCGGCCGCGCTCGCGGAGCTCGCCCGTCGCCACGGCGTCGACGCCTCGCCGCGCGAGGTCTTCGCCCACGCCGGCGCCCTCCGCCCCGAGATGGACCTGTTCGCCCTGCTGCTCGCGGCCCGCCGCTGCGGCTTCGAGGCGGTACCGCTCGAGGGTCAATTCGACGAGTTGCCCGAGGTGCCCCGGCCCAACATCGTGCTCTTCCGCGCCGCCGACGACAGGCGCCCGGACTTCATGGTCCTGCTCGACATCGACGCCGACTCGGCCTGCATCGCCGACACGCTCTCGGGCCGCGTGCGCCGGCTGACACGCGACGAGTTCACGGCGCGCTGGACCGGCGACGCCGTCCAGCTGACCCCCGACGCCGCCGGGCTCGCGGCCCTCCGCGCCGAGGTCGCGGCGCTCCGCAGCCCGTGGATCCGTGCCGGCCGACGCCTCGGCCTCGTGCCGATGACCCCGAAGATGCTGGGCTTCGCCGCGCTCGTGCTGCTCGCCGCGGCAGCCGTCGTCCTCCCCCCGGCGGCCTCCGCCGCGGCGCTGGCCCTGCGCGCCACCCTCGGCCTCGCCGCCGCGCTGTCTCTGTGGCCGAGCCTGTTCGCCGCCGCGTGCGCGAGCTGCAGCGGCGCCGCCGGGCTGGTCGGCGGGCTCCCGCTCGCGCCGGCCGGCCTGGCCGTCTACAGCGCCCTGCTCGCGGCCTCGCTGCTGGTGCCGGCCGCGTCCGCCCCGCTGCTCCCCCTCGCCCTCGCCGCGGCGGCGGGCGTTCACCTCACGCTCGTGGTCCTGCTGCTGCGCTCGCGGGACCGCTGCATGCCCTGCTTCGGGGTCGCCGCGGCGGTGCTCGGCGCGCTCGTGCTCGCCCAGGTGCAGCACCCGGTCGCGCCGCTGCTCGGTGGCGCCGTGCTCGTCACGAGCTCGCTGGTCTCGCGCTCGCTCTTCCGCCTCGCGCGCCGGCGCTTCGCGCTCGAGCTGCAGGACGGGGCGCTGCGCCTGGCCACGCGGACCCTGGCCGAACCGGCGGAGCCCGGCGCCGGCAAGGTGCGTCTCATCGTCTACAAGCGCAGCGGCTGCCTCCCCTGCAACTACTATGAATTGGCGGTCCGCCTGCAGATCCAGGCCGAGTTCGGTGACGCCCTGGCGCTCGAGGAGCGCCAGCTGGACGCCGCGCAGATGATCGTCACGCCGCTGTTCGTCGTGCGCGGCTCTGCGGACTTCCTGGTCGTGGGTGTGAGCCGCGAGCAAATGCTCGAGCGACTGCGCGCCGTCCTCTCGGCCGCCCTCGCCCCGGGCCCGCGCCAGCTCGGCGCCTGCGGCGGGCTCCACCTCGTCGGCCAGCTGTGAGCCCGGCGCCCGCCCGCCCCGAGCTCCGCGAGCGCCTCCGCCGATTCTTTGTCGGAGGGATGCGACAACTCGCCGGCTCGTCTCTCGAATCCATGGCGGCCCACGAGGCTCGACCACTCCATGATCCTGGTCGCAGGGAATTGTCCCTCGCTACCGTAGGACCAATCGACGATAGGGAGCACATCGCCAGGAAGATCCAGACGAACATCCGCGCCGGCGGCCTGACCGAGGACGAGATCGAGGAGCTGCGCTAGAAATTCTAGCCCAGATGCCCACGAACCGGCGCTCGGGGCTCACCCCCGGGCGCCGGTCGTCCCTCACATCGCCCCAGGACACATCGAGGATCACCATGCATCTCAAGACCGACCTCAGAGCCGGCGAATGGGTCTACAATCCGGAGACCCGGGAATACACCTGGATCGCCGAGGACTAGCAATTGCTTGCAGAGCGTGCGCCGCGGCCGGTTCTCGCGGCTGTGGCGCCTTGCCGTAGCAATGCGCGGATTCGTGCTCGAAGTCCCCGTCGCCGGCTGTCGGTCCTGGAACGCTGTCCGTGCTGCGCTTGGGCCTTGCCGGGTCTCGTTGGGGCCGAGCGCTCGCTGAGGGGCTGTGGCAGGGGCGTGGTGGCGCCGAGGGCGCGAGAACGCTCGCTGAGGCCGCCGGCATGGAGACGCGCCGCCGGGTGATCCCAACCGTCCGGCGGTGCCAGTGGCCGCCTCCTCGCAAGGTCCGCAGCCTCGCCGGCATCACCTGGACTTCGCCGGGTCCGGCTGGGGCGGAACGCTCGCAGCAGTCGGCGGGGCGGCTTGCGGCTGCGACCAGAAGGCCACCGCCTCGCGCGCGGAGACCTCCCGGGCGAGGTGGACGTAGCGCTGCGTGGTCGCCACCCGCGCGTGGCGGGCGTGGGCCTGGAGGCGCCAGGGGTCGCAGCCGCGGCGGGCGAGCATCGTCAGGCCGGTGTGCCGGAGGAGGTGAGGGCCGGTCTCCGGCAGACCTGCGTGGGCCTGCACCTTGTTCAGGTGGTAGGTGATCGAGTGGGCCGTGTGGTGCGCCAGTTCGCCGCGGCGTTGGCGGACCAGGACATGCTCACCGCGACGCGGCAACCGGGCGAGCACCGCCGCGAGGTCCGGGGTCAGACCGACTGGCGCCGCCTCGCCGCCCTTGGGGGTCGCCGCCTCGCCGGCGCTGAAGTTGTGCTGGATGATCATGAGGCCAGCTGCGAGATCGAGATCGGACCAGCGCAGCGCCGCGACCTCGGAGACGCGCAGGCCGCCGTGCAGGAGGAGGAGGACCAGGGCGCCGGCGTCGTCGCCGAGCTCGCGGGCCGCGGCGACCAGCCACTCGGCTTGCTCGTCGGTGTAGACGACGGGCTCGGGCCTCTTCCCCTCCTTGTCGACCGTGATTGCGGGGACCTGATCGGCGCGCAGGATGTACCAGGCGACCGCGCGCTCGAAGACCTTGCGCAGCTTGTACAGGACCTGGTTGCGTGATCCGACGCCGGGGAGCTGCCCGATCGCCTGCTTGAGCGCGGCGAGAGCGGTGCGGTCGATGGAATCGAGGCGGCGCGCGCCGAGCACCGGGCCGAGGTAGTTGGTGAAGCAGGATTCGTAGCCGCGGCGAGTCGCGGGCTTGAGCCTGGCCAGGTACTCGGCGGCGAAGCGCTCCCAGAACACCGCGAGCGTCGGTACGTCCGCAGACGGTCTCGATCGGGCCGGCGACGTGTAGCGCTGGCGTGGTGGGGCCTCGGTCATGGTGGCCTCGACCTCGTCGCGGTCCTTCAAGAACTCGCGGAGGACCTCTGGCTCGCTCTGGCGAGCCCACGCGAGTGCCTGTGCGTGGTCGAGTCCTGTCGGCGCGAGCTTGCGGATCCGGCGCCGGGGCCGACCTGGCTGTTTGGACAGCTCGAAGACGACGCGGAACCGGGTCGGGTCGTGGTGGTAGTGCTCGGCGCTGATATGGACGAGCGGGGGGCTCGATTGCCGGGTCGCGTGGAGCTCGGCGACGAAGGCGAGGACGTCCGGCGCACGCCATGCGAGACGCCCGGCGAGCCGGATCGGCGGTGGGATCTGCTTGCGCGTCACCGCGGCGCGGATCGCCTTCGGCGTGCGGCCGAGGAACCGCGCGAGGTCGTCGACGTAGAGGATCGGCGCGAGCTCTCCCGCCGGCCTGTCCTCGCCGCCCTCCTCCGCGCTCCTCTCGCCCCCACGATGAGGCGCCCCCACCCGTCGCATCGCGCCCAGCCTCCCAAGCTCTCATGTTGTCACGGCCGGCTGGCCGGTTCTGCAGGTGTTTATGCGCCGCGCGAGGGCGTGCGTCGCGTCCGCGCGATTGCGGATCGCGCTTGGCCGGTGGCCCCTTCCGAATGCTCGGACCGTACAGCCGGCCGATGACTGCAGGCCACGGCGCGGACGAGCGCCCCGGTCTTGGTCGGCGATGTCGGGATGATGCCGGTCCGAGCGCGCTCGGCGGGACCGGTTCGCGGGAGCGCGCGCCTCGCTTCGCACCACCTCGCGCTCCTGCTCCACGCTCGCGTCCGCCACGGTCGCTCGAAGCAGGATCTTCGGTCCCGGGGCGCTCTTGACCGCCTCGGCGACCTTTCCGGCTTCCTCGCCCTGAGTTTTCTGAGAGTTTCTTTCGAGTTTCCTCCGACGGGTCGGGTCCTCGAGATCGAAGGGGTCGCCGTGGGCTTGCTCGGACATGACCGAGGAAAGGTAATCCACGACCCAATACTCGTCGGCTCAATGCGACTTTTTGCTATGACTTGCTCGTTGGTGCTGTAAGTTGCTGTTTTTTGCTTGGCCTCCGTCCGCCCGATGCGATGGCCTGCCCGGCCCGTGGCCTCGTGCAATCGACCTGCAGAACGGGCGAACCACCGAGCTTGGAATAGCGCAGGTCGGGCGGTGGGCATGAGCCCCGGCCACTCGGCGGAGCAACACGGAGCCGATGACAGAGCCGATGCGGCCTTGTAGGGCGAAACCGCGCCATGCCCACGTCCAGACGCGGGACCGTCGCGCCCATGGCGCTCCTCCGCGAGCGGCAGCCTGCCGGTCGGGTCACTTCGCAGCCGGCTCGCCGGCCGCGGCGGCGCGCGTGGCGCCGAAGACGTAGCGGAGCGCGTCCTCGCCCCGCGTTATCGGCCGGGTGGCGCTCGGCGACGAAGGCGAGGGCTCCTGGGTCCGCCTCGCCAGCCGGTCCGGCCCCGGGCAGCGGCGGTAGGAACTGCTTGCGCGCGTCCGCGGCGCCAAGCCGCGAGGCCGAGACGATGCAGGTCTGCGCGGGTTCGGCGGAGCAAGTCCGCGAGCGCCGGCGGGCGGCGAGCCTGGACACAGGGGAGCACGGACAAGGGTCGGCCGAACGCGAACGCAAGCTCGAGCAAGCCCGCGAGCCGAGGCGCCAGCGTCGAGGACGACCTCGCCAACGTCGCCGCGGAATCCACGTGTCCCGTTCGCGCTGATCCAAAGAACTCCTGTCGATCAACGGACACGCGCAAGCAGTCCCGCGACGAGCGGAAAGGCCCAGGTCAACGGTAGAGTTCGCGCCTACGGGGAGGACTCTCGGAGGCGCGATTCGAAGGTCAGTCGCGCGCGTATCCACTGCACTGATTACGTGTCCTGCTCGCGTGGGTGAGCGTGCCGTTCGCGTGCGTGCGCGACGCTTTCGCGTCGGTGCGCGTGCCGTTCGCGCGCGTGCGCGACGCTTTCACGTGCGTGCGTGCGCCATTCGCGTCGGTGCGCGTGCGGTTCGCGTGCGTGCGTGTGCCATTCGCGTCGGTGCGCGTGCGGTTCGCGTGCGTGCG
>ERZ1066137.622-NODE-622-length-23859-cov-16.554361_pt1 | contig 23859 bp, 18 predicted proteins | sample MGYA00382784_ERZ1066137 | MGnify/ENA primary metagenome ERZ1066137 (study PRJEB33369, sample SAMEA5778367) | biofilm metagenome | biome: Industrial cooling water; feature: Water cooling tower basin; material: Biofilm | place: United Arab Emirates | collected... | reverse complement strand
GCCCGGATCACCCCCGGCATCGCGGCCGCCGTCGCCAGCACGAGCAGCACCGCCGCGACGTTGCCGATCGTCGCATGGGCGACGATCGAGTCCCACAGCGCCCCGCCGGCCGCCTCGACGAACGCCCACGTCAGCGGCGTCCCGAACTGCCGCGCGATCGGCACGTTGCCCGCCACGTACAGCGCCGCCGCCGCGTAGATCGCCCAGCCCGCCCGCGGCGCGCCGGCCCGCGTCAGCGCGAGGTCCAGCGCCCCGAGCCCGAGCGCCGCCCAGACCTCCTGATACAACATCGCCGGCGCCGCCCACGGCGAGCCGAGCCCCGCCGCCGCCCCGTCGGCCGCGCGCAGCCCCACCAGCACCAGCTTCGCCGCCGCCCCGACGAGCAGCAGGCACAGCGCGCGGCGGACGACGAGCTCCAAGGGACCCGGACGATACCACGTCGCCTGCGCGGACGCGCGCGGACACCGATACGCCCGGCTCCATGTGTCGCTCGCAATCGAACGTCCCGGTCGACTGCACCGGCGTCGACCCGGCGCACGACCTTCCCCTTGGGCCACCTCGACCTCGGGGCGAGCCGCGTTCGATCCGCAGGCGAAACGTCGATATGGCGCGAATACGCGCGGTCGATCCGCCGGCACGAATACGCTTGATCGTACAAGTTCGACGTGCAAAAAGCGCCGGCGGTCCGGCCTCGATGCGATCCCGGCCGCAGTCCCACGCCCACCGCCCATCGCCCATCGCCCCATCGACGGAGCTCGAACGCGTCATGCAGATCTCGCGACGAATCATTCATTGTACGCTCGGCCTCGGCCTCGCCCTCTCGCCCCTCGGCTGCAAGAACAAGGGCGAAGCGGCGGAGAAGCCGGCCGACGACGGCGCCGCGGCCTCCGCGGAGACCAACACCGATTACGTGGCCCAACTCGAGGGGCTCAAGGGCGAGGTCCAGGCCCAGGTCGACATGCTCATGAAGCCGCTCGCCGACGCCGAGGAGCTCGCCAACATGGTCACCGCGCTGCCGGAGAAGTTCGGCGAGCTCAAGGGCAAGGCGAAGGCCGCGGCCCTCGGGTCGATCAAGGCCGGGTTCGAGGGCGGCAAGGTGACGCTCGAGCTCGACGCCAAGATCGCCGGTAAGGTGTCCGCCGAGCTCAAGGCCGAGGTCGAGGCGATCCTCGCCAAGGCCGTCGAGGTCAAGGCCGGGATCGAGGCGCTGCCGGACAACGTCGTCAAGGCGACGACCGCCCTCGGCGAGATCGCCGTCAAGGCGACCGGCATCGCCACCTCGGCGACCACGGCGCTGTCGGCCAAGCTCAAGATCCCCCTGCTCAAGGCCGGGGCCAAGGCCGAGATCCAGGGCAAGCTCGACGCGGTGACCGCCCTCAAGGGCGAGATCACGACGATGATCGAGAAGGCCAAGACCGACGTGCAGACGCTGCCGCAGAAGGGCGCCGAGCTCGGCGTCAAGCTGACGGGCTCGTTCTCCGCCGTCGCCTCGGCCAAGTGAGCGCGCGCCCGGCCCGGGCGCCCCCGCGCGGCCGCCCGGGTCGTATCCGCAGCGATCCTCGCCCTCGCCCGCCCCTGGTACACTGCGCGGCGGTCGTGCACCAAGGACCCTCGATGCGATCCTCGACCGCGGCGCTCGTCCTCGCGGCGCTCGTGGCCTGCAAGGAGCGCGCGCCGGCTTCCGGAACCGCGGCCGCGCCCGCGACCGGGACGGCCTGCGACGCCCTGACGGCCGGCGCCGGCGCGGCCCGCTTCGCGCCGCACTTCCCGGTCGAGACCGGCGGCGCCGTCCTCGTGGTCCGCGGCGACCGGACCGTGGTAGCTGGCCTCATGGACAGCTTCGGACTCGCCGAGGTGCAGCTCGTCGCGTGCGCCGCGGGCGAGCTGATCGTGTTCGTCCCCGCCATGGGCAAGCGGGGCCTGTCCGAGCTCGCCGGCGCGCTCGTGCGAGCCGGCGCCACGTCGGAGATCCGCGAGGGCCACGTCTTCCCGCCGCAGGGTCGATGATCGAGGTCGACCTCGCCGCGCTCGCCGATCGTCTGCGCGAGCAGCTCCCGGCGCTATGCGTACACGGCCCGCTGGCGCGCTCGCTCAAGTGTCGCGTGCTCGCGGCCTCGCTCGACGGGCGGCCCGTGGTGATCAAGTGGTTGGCTCGCCCCGAGCCCCCGTGGGCCTGGTACTTCGAGCGCGAGCAACGATGGCTCGCGGCGCTGTCCGCCGCCGGCGAGCGCGACGTGGCGCCCGAGCTGCTGGCCGCCGGGCCGCGCTGGATGGTGCTGACGCGGCACGGCGGCGCGGCGATCGCCGCCGGCCGCCTCGCCCGCGACGCCGACGCGACCGCCGTGGCGGCGGCGCTGCGGGCCCGCGGCCGCCTGGCCCGGACCACGACCCCGTGGCCCGCGCTCGTCCCCGACGACCGGACCCGCGCGGAGATCCGCGCGCGCCTGCTCGAGGATCCCTGCGACGGCCTCGGCTGGTGCACCGACGGCCTCGCCCGCGGCGCCGCGCTCGGCCTGATCGACCGCGACGACGCGGCGCTGGCGATCGACGCGCTGCGAGGCTGGCCGGTCCTCGCGCGCTCGCACGGCGACCTGCTCCCGCGCAACGTGATCGTCGACGGCGACTCGGCCCGCCTCGTCGATCTCGAGTGCGCGGGCGATCACCCCGAGGCCTGGGATCACGCCCTGCTGTGGGCCAACCTCCCCGCCGGGCTCCGCCCGCAGGTCGAGGCCGACTTCGGCCTCGCCGAGGATCGCCGGAGCCTGGCCTTTCGGGCCTGCGTGGTGTTCGCGCTGGTGCGCGAATTGAAGTTCGCCCGCAGCGGCCGACTCGCCGACGAGCTGCGCAGGAGCCTGCGCGACGCGGTGTCGACATTGCGCGCGCGGGTGCCCCCCGGCGATTGAAGCCTCGTCCGATCCAGGAGGAAGGACCGGCACGAATTGCGGCGCCACGCCGCCGCACGAATTGCGGCGCGCGACGGACGATGGTTCGTGCCGCGGACTCGATCCGGCGCCCCATTGCCGCAAGGGCAGCTGCTGCGACCGCGGCGCGTGGAGCGGCTCCCGCCGTGACCCGCCCGCCGCGGCTTCACGCCGGGGCGCCGCGATCGATCGCCTCGCGCAGGCGCTGGGCCCACAGCGCGAGGTCGTCGAGCGTCGAATCGACGACCTCGGGCGCGCTCGACCGGTGGTTCAGGGCCTCGCGCAGCAGCTCCTTGGCCCGGCGGATCCGCGACCGGATCGTGCCCTCGGGGGCCTCGAGGACGACCGCGATCTCGGCGGCGCTCATCTCCTCCCAGAAGTACAGCTCGAGCACGATCTGGTGATCGACGGGGATCGCCTGCAGCGCGTCGCGGAGGAGCCGCAGCTGCTCGCGCTGGTCGGCGATCGCGCTCGGCGAGCCGCCGAGGTCGGCGACCGAGGTCTCGAGCGGGTCGAACACGCGGCCGTCGCGGCGCTCGTCGCGGAAGCGGCGGTACAGCAGGTTGCGCGCGATCCCGAACAGGTAGGGCCGGACCTCGACGTCGGGCGCCAGCGCGGGGGCGCGCTCGAGCAGCGCGAGGAAGGTCCGCTGGATCAGGTCGTCGACCCCGGCCGCGACCTTCCCGTGGAAGAAGCGGTAGAGCGCCTCGAAGTGGCGCTGGAACAGCTGGTTGCCGGCCCTCCGGTCGCCGCGCGCCCAGGCGCCGAGGAGCTCGCGGTCGCCCGCCATGGCGCTCACTCTACCCGATCCTCCCGGCCCCGAAGAAAAATGACGGGGCCGGTGATCGACCGGACCGGCTCGTGGCAGGTCGCAGGCAGGAGCGACCTCGGCGATGCTCACCCCGTCCATGAACCCTCCCCAGCCCGTACCCGTGCGACCGCGCGCCGCCGCCGGCGAGGCCGCCGCGGCGGCCACGATCGACGCCCTCGCGCCGCGCGAGCGCGTCCGCAACCTCGTCGCGGCCCGGCTGTTCGGCGAGCTCGTGACGCCGACCCGGATCGACCGCTTCGAGCTGATCCGCGAGCTCGGGGTCGGCGGGATGGGGGCCGTGTACGCGGCTCACGACCCGCGCCTCGACCGGGCCGTCGCGCTCAAGGTGCTCGCGCGCACCGGCGAGGGCCCGGAGGCGAGCCGCCGGCTCGTCCGCGAGGCCCAGGCGATGGCGCGGCTCAAGCACCCGAACGTCGTCGCCGTCCACGAGGTCGGCACCCACGGCGAGCAGGTGTTCGTGGCGATGGAGCTGGTCGAGGGCGGCACGCTCGCGGACTGGCTCCGCGGCGGCCCGCGGCCGTGGCGCGAGGTGCTCGCCTTGCTGATCCCCGCCGGCCGCGGGCTCGCGGCCGCGCACGCCGCCGGGCTGGTCCACCGCGACTTCAAGCCGGCCAACGTGCTGCTCGGCGCCGACGGGCGCGCCCTGGTGTCCGACTTCGGCCTCGCCCGCGCGGGCGCCGAGCCCGGCGCCCAGCCCCTGCCGGGCGAGGCCGAGGCGACCGCCGATCTCCAGCGGCCGCTGGTCGAGGCGCACCTGACCCGCACCGGCGCGCTGCTCGGGACGCCGGCGTACATGGCCCCGGAGCAGTTCCGCGGCGAGATGGCGACCGCCCGCAGCGACGTGTTCGCGTTCTGCGTCGTCGTCTGGGAGGCGATCTTCGGCCAGCGCCCGTTCACCGGCGCGACGATCGCCGACCTGTTCCACGCGGTCGACCACGGCGCGATCTCGCCGCCGCCGCGGGCGATCCGGGTCCCGTCCCCGCTGCGCCGCGAGCTGCGCCGCGGCCTCGCCACCAACCCCGCCGATCGCCACCCGTCGATGCCCGAGCTGCTGGCCGCGCTCGAGCGCGCCGGCCGGTCGTCGCGGCTGCGCGCGGCGCTGATCGCCGCGGGCGCCGTCGTCGCCGGCTGCACCGCCGCCCTGGCGGCCGCCTACGCGCTGTCGCGGCCGCCGGAGCCGGAGCCGGAGCCGACGGCGCCCGCCGCGATCGTCGAGAACCCGGCGGCGTTCCTCGAGCGGATCGCGCGCGAGGGCAAGGACCCGAAGTCCGCGTTCACCTCGACGAAGCTGGAGCGCCGCGAATTCGAGGACGTGCTCGCCACCGAGGAGGCGCTCAAGCGGCACGCGCGGGTGATGCCCTCGCTGCGCGAGGGCACCTTCACCGGCCTCAAGCTCTACGGCCTCCGCCCCGAGTCGCCGCTCTGGCAGCTCGGCTTCAAGAACGGCGACACGATGATCGCGCTCGACGAGCGCTCGCTGGCGACGCCCGACGACTGGGACGCGGCGATGGCGGCGGCCGCCGCCGACGACCAGGTCACGATCATCCTCAAGCGCAAGAACGAGCCGCTGTTCATGACCTACCGGCTGACCGGCGAGCGCGGGCCGGCGCCGCAGCCGTCCGCCGCCGCGCCGTGAGCCGGGAGCGCCGCACTCCGCTCCCGGCGGACGCGGCGAGCGCCATTGTCGACACCTGTCCGTCCGGGCAGGTGGTCGCGCGCTCGCCCGCGGCGATCACGGGTTCGTGCAGGTCGGGTTCAGGATGATCCACCCCGGCCCGTGGTTCCCGAGGATGCTCGACCCCTGGTACCACACGTTGAGGTTCACCCCGTACTCCGGCAGCGGCCCGAGGTTCGTCCCGAGCCCCGGGCACGAGAAGCCGAACGTCGCCTGCGCCGTCGTGTTCGTCCACCCGGTCGCCACGCTGTTCGGGTTGCCGGTCTTCAGCTTGCACAGGATGTTCGCGTCGGCCTGGTCGCAGCCCTGCGCGCCGGCCCACGTGCACGTCCCGTTGCAGTAGAGCTGCGTCACCTGCGTGAAGTTGTACTGGCACGTCACCGGCTTGCACGTCACCCCGGGGAACGGCGCCGGCAGGGCGGGGTCGCAGCGCTCGCCGGGGTCGAGCACCCCGTTGCCGCACTTCATCACCTCGACTTGGCAGGTCGCGCTGCAGCCGTCGTTGTTGTTGAGGTTGCCGTCGTCGCACTGCTCGACGCCCTGGCGCACGAACCCGTCGCCGCACGCCGCGTTCTTGCAGCCGGCGACGCACGCGTCGCTGTTGACCTGGTTGCCGTCGTCGCACTGCTCGACGCCCTGCCACACCACCGCGTCGCCGCAGGTCGCCGTCTTGCAGGCGTTGGTGCACGCGTCGGTGCTGACCTGGTTGCCGTCGTCGCAGGTCTCGCCGATCCCCGGCTGGACGAAGGTGTCGCCGCAGGCGGCGCTCTTGCAGGTCGTGGTGCACAGGTCGGTGTTGACCGCGTTGCCGTCGTCGCACTGCTCGACGCCGGCCTGGACGAACGTGTCGCCGCACTTGGCCGCCTTGCAGGTGCTCAGGCACGCGTCGGTGTTCGCCAGGTTGCCGTCGTCGCACTCCTCGCCGGCGCCGGCCTGGACGAACTGGTCGCCGCACTTCGGCAGCTTGCACGCGAGCGTGCACGCCCCGGTGTTGCTGTTCTGCGCCCCCGCGTCGCACTCCTCGCCGGGCTGCTTGAAGCCGTCGCCGCAGGTCGCCAGCTTGCACACGTTGGTGCAGCCGTCCTCGTTGACCATGTTGCCGTCGTCGCACGCCTCGCCCGGCCCCTTGAAGCCGTCGCCGCAGACGTTGAGCGTGCAGTTGGCCTTGCAGGCCTTGTCGTTGCCGTTGTTGACCCCGTCGTCGCACTGCTCGACGTTGGCGAGGATGAAGCCGTCGCCGCACACCGCGCTCTTGCACGCCAGCGTGCACGCCCCGGTGTTGCTGTTGCCGCCGCCGAGGTCGCACTGCTCGCCGAGGCTCGCCTGCACGAAGCTGTCGCCGCAGGCCGGCGCCTTGCAGGCGTCGGTGCAGCCGTCGTCGTTGTCCCCGTCGATCCCGTCGTCGCAGTCCTCGCCCGGGTCGACGATCGTGTTGCCGCACTCCTCGAGCTTGCACTCCGCCGAGCAGCCGTCGCCGCCGACCAGGTTGCCGTCGTCGCAGCCCTCGTCCGGCCCCTTGTCGCCGTCGCCGCACACGTTGAGCTTGCACTCCGCGTTGCACGCCTTGCCCGGCCCGTTGTCGGCCCCGAGGTCGCACTCCTCCGTGCCCGGGTCGGTGTTGAACACGAAGCCGTCGCCGCACATGTTCGCCTGGCACTGCAGCGTGCACGCCCCGTTGTCCGAGTTCGACGGCCCGGCGTCGCAGCCCTCGCCCGCCTGCGTGAAGCCGTCGCCGCAGGCCGCGTTCGTGCACGTGCTCGTGCACTCGTCGGTGTCGACCTGATTGCCGTCGTCGCACTGCTCGGTCGCCGACACCACCCCGTCGCCGCACCCGGCGACCGCGCACGCGTTGGTGCACTCGTCGTTGTCGACCTGGTTGCCGTCGTCGCAGCCCTCGCCGGGGCCGACCGCGCCGTCGCCGCAGACGTTGGCGGTGCAGTCCGACTTGCAGCCGTTCATGTCGCCGTTCATCGCCCCGTTGTCGCACTCCTCGCCGGGGCCCTTGTCGCCGTCGCCGCAGCTGTTCAGCGCGCACTCGGCGGTGCAGGCCTGGCCCGGGCCGTTGCCGCGGCCGTCGTCGCAGGCCTCGCCCGGGTCGACCGTCCCGTCGCCGCACACGCCCCCGCCGGTGGTGTCGGTCGGATCGACCGCCGTCGTCTCGCCGACCACCCCGGTCGTCCCGCCGGTCGTCGGCGCCCCGGTCGTCGGCGCCTCGGTCGTCGCGGTCGCCGTCGGCTCCGGCGCCGTCGTGCTGCCCACAATCCCGGTCGACGCGCCGTCCGTGCCGGTGCTCGCCGGCGGGTCGTCGCCGCACCCCGTCGCCCACGCGATCGCACACGCGAGCCCGAGAACCCTGATCGCCCCGATCTTCCTTTGCATCCCCATCCTCCGTCCCGACCCGCGGCACCCTACACGAAGCCCCGCGACGCAGACCACTGCGATCTCTGCCGCATCCGCGGCCGCGGGCCTCCGCAGGCGAGGGACGTGCCCTCCGCGTCCGCAGCACGCTGCGCCGCGGCCGCGACGCGGCCGCGACACACACGCGCGCCGGCTCCCCGGCCGCGTACGTCAGCGCTCGCCGGGCCTGCCCGCGCCGCGCCGCAGCGGCGTCGTCCCGTGCAGCCAGTCGAGCAGCGGCAGGAGCTGCCCGTAGTACAAGTTCGAGCGCCGGTGGTGCTCGTCGTGCCCGCGCGAGCTCGAGAGCAGCGGCAGCGGCAGATCGAGCTTGATGCCCGCGTGGTCGAGCACCTCGTGCGCGCCCATCACCGCCAGGAAGGCGAAGTACCCGTAACCCCAGATCGGGAACAGGAACAGCGGCGTCAGGATCACCACGCCGCCCCACGCGGCCTCGAGCGGGTGCTCGTAGAGCGCGTCGAGCCAGATCGGCGCCTTGTGCTCGTGGTGGAGGTGATGGAAGCGACGGAACAGATCCGGCCGGTGCATCCGCCGGTGCCAGTAGTAGAGCATCACGTGGTACCAGACGAACATCGCCGCCGTGCTGAACACGGCGTAGAGCGCCGAGTGCTCCTCGAGCGAGAAGAACGCCCGCGTGTGCCCGCCGAGCATCAGCGCCACGGCCGCGCCGATCGCACCGTTGACGATCACCGCGTTGACCAGCACCAGCGGCACCATCCTCCGCGCGTCGGCGAGCGCCACGCCCTTGCCCGGCTGGTACTTCCAGCCCTCCTCGCTCGCCGCGCGACGCCGGTAGTAGAGCACGTGGAGCAGCCCGCCGCCGAGGAAGAAGGCCGCGGTGTTGAGGAACATGACCAGGAGGGCGATCGACAAGTGGTGCTACGTTTCGCGGACAGAGAACCAGGCACCTTAACCGCCGCGGGGCTCTGCTGGCAACTGCGGGTCTCGCACCACGGACGATCGCTCACCACGCGCAATCGCGCCCGACGGCACCTCCGATCTCGCATCATCATCCGGCGAAGCCCCGCGTCGGCGCTCGACGGTCGAGGCTCGCTCGTCGCGGCCCGGCAGCGCGCTCCGGGTCGTCCGTGGCCCGCCACCGCCGCTGCTGCGAATGATGACCTGTCTCTCGAGACATTCACGGTCGCGGGCGGCTCGGCGGCCGCGGACCGCCCTGCGCGCGCACGGCGCGAGGACAGCCTCGGCCGCCGCGAGGCCCCGCGCTCGCGCACGGCGCGAGGAGAGCGCGGCCCGGCGGTCACCGCCCGCGAGCTCGGCGCGAGCGGCGTCTCGGCGCCGACGCGCGCGACGCCGCGACAGGGCATACTGCCGGCGAGGGACACGGCATGAGCAAGCAGCGGGCACCCGACGGCGACCTGGCCACGTACGACCGCGAGACGTTCACGCACGACGGGGTCGAGCGTCCGGTGTACCGCAAGGGCCGCGGGCCCGCGGTGCTCGTGCTCGCGGAGATGCCGGGGATCTCGCCGCAGGTGCTCGGGTTCGCCGATCGGCTGGTCGCGCGCGGGTTCACGGCCGCGCTGCCGCAATTGTTCGGGACGCCGGGCTTCGATCACACCCGGGCGAGCGCGCCGGCGCTGCTTCGCACCGCCGTCCGCGTGCTGTCGCAGGTGTGCATCAGCCGCGAGTTCACGATGCTGGCGACCGGGCGCAGCGCGCCGGTGGTCGACTGGCTGCGGGCGCTCGCCGTCCACGAGCACGCGCGCTGCGGCGGGCCCGGGGTCGGCGCGGTCGGCATGTGCTTCACCGGCGGCTTCGCCCTGGCGATGGCGACCGAGCCGCGCGTGCTGGTGCCGGTGCTGTCGCAGCCGTCGCTGCCGCTCGGGCTGACCGCGCGCCACCGGCGGAGCATCGACTGCGGGCCGCGCGAGCTCGACGTCGTCGCCGACCGCTGCGCCCGCGAGGGGCTGCGGGTGCTCGGCCTGCGCTTCGACGGCGACCCGTTCGTGCCGGCCGCGCGGTTCGCATTCCTGCGCGAGCGCCTCGGCGACGGCTTCATCGCGGTCGAGCTCGATCAGCGCGACGGCCACCCCGACGAGCTGCTGAAGCAGCACCACTCGGTGCTGACCGCCGGGCTCGTCGACGCGCCGGGCGAGCCGACCCACGAGGCGCTCCAGCGCGTGCTCGAGTTGCTCGAGCGCAAGCTGCTCGCGCCGGCCTGACGGCGCGAGCACACCTGTCTCGAAGGACACGCGGAGCGAAGCGCCCGGCGACATCGCAAGACGCCGCGGTCTGCCGCTGAAGATCCTGGTTCTCCGCATCCCGGCCGCAGAATAGGGTGACCACCGAATCACGTGCCCGGTCCCCCCGTTTCGCGCCCTGGACATGCTTCGCTGGGGCCTCGCGGCCCCGCCGCGGGATCATCGGCTCGCATCGGGCTCCGCCCGAGTTGCGGCCGACATGCGGCCCGTGTGAAAAGCCGGACCATGGCGACACGACGCTTCGAAATGACCGAGGGCAGCGCCTCCAAGTTCTGGGAGATCTCGATGGAGGGCAGCGCCTTCACGGTCCGCTACGGACGGCTCGGGACCGACGGCCAGACGCAGCGCAAGGAGTTCGCCGACGAGGCCAAGGCGCAGGCCGCGGCGAACAAGCTCGTCGCCGAGAAGACCGGCAAGGGATACGTCGAGGTCGGCGCAGCGGCCCCCGCCGCCGCACCTGCGGCCCCCGCCGCCGCGCCTGCGACCCCCGCCGCCGCACCTGCGGCCCCCGCCGCCGCGCCTGCGACCCCCGTCGCCGAGGAGCCCGCCGCCGCCGCGCCGAAGAAGGCGAAGCGCACCGCCGCCGCGAAGACCGAGGCCCCCGCCACGACCGAGACCGCCGCGAAGAAGGCGACCAAGAAGGACCCGCCCCCGCCGCTCACCCTGTCGAATGGCGACACCCTCGGCTCGCGGGCCCTGGTCAACGCCGCCGAGCGATTCGCCGGCGCGGCGACCAGGGAGGAGTGGACCGAGGCCTGCTACAAGCTGAAGGACGCCTCGCGCACGCTCGTCCACCTGCTCGCGCACGACGTCTTCACCCCGAAGTCCCGCCTGCACGCCGTCTCGATCGCCTACGGCCTGCGCTCCGCCGAGCCGGCGCTGGTGCTCAAGGTCCTCGGCGGCCTCGACGAGGCGCTCGTCGCCGCGTCGCTCGAGGACACCGCGCCGCTGTCGACCTTCGGTCCGATCCTGTTCCGCGTCCACGCGCTCGCCCCCGACGCCCTGCGCGCGGCCAGCCTGCCGCCGACCCTCGCCGGCCTCGCGGCGTTCGTGCGCGCGTTCGCCGGCGAGGAGCTCGACGCCGAGGCGCGGCGGTCGGCCTTCCTCGCCGGGGGGCTGCTCGCGCGCGACGGCGTGTCCCGGATCGGCGAGTACGACCGCAACGAGTCCGTCGACCCGGAGCAGCTCGCCGCGGCCTTCGAGCGCCTCGGCGGCCCGCACTGGATCCGCGACATCCCGGCGCCGGCACAATTGCCGTGGCAGACCGCCGCCCGCGGCCTGCAGGGCGAGCCGCTCGAGCAGGTCACCCGGGCGTTCGGCCTCAACACGGTCAAGCTCCTGGCCGCGCGCGAGGACCCGCCGGCCCGCTTCTTCGCGGTCGCGGACGCGATGCCGGAGCTCTACGCGGGCCACCTCGCGGCGCTGCGGCTCCGCGGCATCGAGCGCGCCGCCAGCCCCGACGAGATCCCGGCGGGCCTCGAGGACCTCGTCGAGCCGCGCTTCATCCGCGAGCACCGCGCGCGCGGCTTTGCGGCCCTCGGGACCGCCCGGCTCGACGCCTGGGCGCTGCGCTGGCTCGAGAAGGCGAAGGCGGCGCCCGCGGACGAGATCGAGTACCACCTCGACACCCTGTCCGAGCTCGCCTTCATGGCGCTGCCGTTCAGCGACGCCGCGCGCAAGCAGCTGCTCGGCCTGCCGCGCCCGTACCCGACGAACCCCGACAAGCTCGACGTCCGCGGGTACGGCGGCGTCAGCGTCGAGCCTGCGCTCGCGCCCCTGTTCTTGCGGCTCGGCCTCGAGATGGCCCGCGAGCAGGAGGCCGCGGGCGCCCGGCCCGAGATCCTGCACGGCCTGCGGCTGTGGATCGCCGGCGTGGTCGCGTCGATGCCCGAGGACGCCGCGATCGACCCGGCGGCCGACGCCTGGATCTCGGTCGGCGACTGGCTCGATCACACCACCGAGACCCAGCTGATCAAGGCGCTCCGGCGCCTGCCGCCCGAGCGCGCCGAGGCCGTGCTCGCCCGCACCGCGCACGAGCTCGACGATCCGTACCGCGAGCTGATGTTCGCGCGGGCCGGCGTGTCCGCCGCGGCGGTGCGGAGGTTCGCGCGCCTGGTCGTCGGCGGGCGCCACGACGACGGGATGTGGTTCCGGATCCGCAGCGGCGAGCTGGTCGCGCTCGGCGAGGCGCTCGGCCCCGCGATCGTCGAGGCGCTCGGCGACGAGACCCCGAGCGACACCTTCCTCGCGCGCCTCGAGCGGCTCGCCGCTCCGGCCGCCGTCGCCCACGTGCGCGCCCACGCGAAGCCCCCGCTCGACCTCCAGGCCGAGATGAACCAGCTCGCGACCGAGCTCGGCGGCGAGACGCTGTCGATCTACGCGCTGCGCCCCGGCGGCGCGGCGAAGGGCCTCACGCGCGCCGGCGGCGTGCCGGCCGGGTTCGGCCCCGACGACGTCCCGCGCCACCGCGGGCGCAAGCTGGTCCACGCATTCACGCTCGACCTGAAGGACGTGCCCGAGCTGGCGCGCCGCTACCCCGACGCGCGCACGCTGTCGTTCTGGGTGCAGGCGTACACCGAGAGCGCCCGCCGCGAGCAGGCGCTCGTCCCGCGCACCGAGGCGCAGATCGCCGCCGTGCCCGCGACCGCCGGCGGCGCGCTCGAGCTCGAGCGATTGCAGGTCCCCGCCGCCCTGTTCGCCGGCGACGGCGAGCGCGCGCGCTACGCCCGGAGCCTCCTGTTCACCAAGCCAGGTCACCTGCTCGGCGGCCCGATCTGGCTGCAGGACGGGCCGCTCGGCGTCGACCCGAAGTTCCTCGCGCAGTTCGACGAGCGGCTCGCCCGAGGCGCGAACTTCGGCGACATGGGGGTCTGCTACTCGTTCGAGGACGAGGCGACCTGGCAGTGCCACTGACGCCAGTCCCCGGCCGCGGGGCCTCGTCGAAATGGGGCGCGGGGCCCGGGCGCGGGGCCTTTTGTTTGCCCGGGCGCGGGGCCTTTTTGCCTGCACGGGCGCGGGGCTTTTTGCCTGCACGGGCGCGGGGCTTTTTGCCTGCACGGGCGCGGGGCTTTTTGCCTGCACGGACGCGGGGCCCCGGAGATTGTGGAGCGGGCGGACCCGGCGCGGCGCTATAGGGCCCTCGCTTTCGGCGGGTTCCCCCCCATGGCCGTGCTCGGCGGCTCGCGGGCACGCGATCCGGGCGGTGCGAAGGACATGTTTCAAGAGACATATTGTTCGTGTCAGAAAAAGCCGCCTGCGCGCGCGCCATGGGCTCCGCCCCGCCGGCGTCCCATGCGCCGCGCCGGGTCCGCCCTCCGACGATCCGGGCAGGCCCCGCTTCTCCCTGTGCGTCAACCGTCCTGCTGTCATGAACCCCGGCTCCGCCACGAGCCCCGCATCTCTCCGCACCTCGACCGTCCTGCTATCATGAACCCCGGCGCCGGCACGAAGGTCTTCGCGCACCGAAGCGCGGGGCCCGCCATGTTCTCCGGGGCGCGTCCCCGGGGCGGCGCAGCGGGACGCCGGCGGGGCGGAGCCCATGGCGCGCGCGCAGGCGGCCTCTCCTGGCACTCGGGACAGTTCTCTTGAAACATGCCCTTCGCGCCACCCGGCTCGTGTGCCCGCGAGGCCGCCGAGCACGGCCATGGGGGGGAGCCCGCCGACAGCGAGGGCCCCGCGGAGCCGCCCCGCGGACGCGCCCACCCGACCCTTCGCGGCCCCGCGCCCCCCGCAGTGGGAAGCCCCCCGTGGACGCGCCCACCCGACCTTTCGCGGCCCAGCGCCCCCCGCAGTGGGAAGCCCCCCGTGGACGCGCCCACCCGACCTTTCACGGCCCCGCGCCCCCCGCAGTGGGAAGCCCCCCCGCGGACGCGCCCACCCGACCTTTCGCGGCCCCGCGCCCCCCGCAGTGGGAAGCTCCCCCGGCGCGTGCCCGCGCGCGCCGAAAAATCCTCGGACCGGTGAATCGTTCCGGCGCGAGCGTCTACTCCCCGGGCGAACCTCATGCTCGCCCGCCGTCACGCATTCGTCCCCTGCACGCTCCTCTTCCTCGCGGCCTGCACCGACCCGTCCGCGCGCGACCTCGACGTCGCCGGCGACGCCGACCCGGGCGCCGACCCGGGCGCCGATCCGGACGCCGACCTCGACGACGAGGCGCTCACGCTGCCGAAGGCGCTCGTCCGCGCCGGGGTCGCGCCCTTCATTCCCCAGCCCGAGCTCGTCGATCCGCCGCCGCCCGCCCCGATCCCCGGGCCCGTCCCGCCGCGCCCGAGCGAGGGCGACTACCTGCTCGTCCGCGGGGCCCTCGGCGCCACCTGGGTGCCCTACCACCTCGTCGGCGACGACGTCATGATCGGCGACGACATCCTGCTCGGCAGCGTCACCGACGTCTTCGGGCTCGCCCCCGACTCGACCACCCCGGAGACCCGCGCGCTCGGCGAGTCGGATCTGAACGCCCGCTGGCCCGACGGCATCGTCTATTACGCGATCGACCTCGGCGTCGGCATCCCCAACACCATCGTGATCGCCGACACCCTCGCGCGGCTGGAGGCGACGCTCCCGATCCGCTTCGTCGAGAGCGACACCGCCGCCAACCGCGTCACCTTCGAGCTGTGGGACAAGGACTTCGGCCTCAGCACGGGCGTCGGCATGGTGGGCGGCGAGCAGAAGGTCCTGCTCCAGCAGACCACCAACGTCCGCACCGTCGCCCACGAGCTGCTGCACGTGCTCGGCCGCTTCCACGAGCAGCAGCGCCCCGACCGCGCCCAGTTCGTCGACTACTACCCCGATTGCGTGCGCGACGGCGCCGACGGCAACTTCACCGCCATGGTCGGCGAGCTGCCGCTCGGGCCCTACGACCTCGGCTCGCTGATGCACTACCGCGGCACCTCGCAGTGCCGCGAGTACGCGGATGGGCCGATGGAGGGTCAGTGCGAGTGCGCCCCGCTCCGCTACAAGGGCACCGACGATCCGGTCGAATCGCCGACCTCCGGCTGCGACCAGACCGCCGACCCGGTGTGCTTCTTCAGCGATCTCGACATCGGCTCGATGTGGACGATGTACGGCGACTTCACCGCGGACGGCGCCACCAGCAGCGATTACCTCGGGTGGGCGACCGCCGCCGGCGACTTCGACGGTGACGGCCTCGACGACATCGCCTCCTCGGCGGTGCTCGCCGAGGGCTGGAAGGGCAAGGTCATGACCTTCAAGGGCAGCTACGGGATCCAGGACGGCCAGTGGGCCGCGATCGACCCGGGCATCGTCCCGTGGCGGGTGCTCCGGCGCTCGCCGTTCGCGGCGCCCGCGACCAGCGACCTGTTCGGCATGAGCCTGGTCGCCGCCGACTTCGACGGCGACGGCTTCGACGACCTCGCCGTCGGCGCGCCCGGGGCCTCCGGGCACGGCGCGGTCTACGTGTTCCGGGGCTCGCGCGCCGGCCTCGTCCCCGGCGTCGAGCTGAGCCCGACCACCGACGCCGGCAACCTCCCGTTCGCCGGCGCCGACTACGGCGCGGCGCTCGCGGCCGCCGACCTCGACGGCGACGGCGTCGCCGACCTGATCGTCGGCGCCCCGGGCGATCGCCCCGGCGTCGGCCTGAACCCGTGCGGCGGCGTCTACACCTATCGCCTGCAGGGCGCGCCCGACCTGCTCGCCCGCTGGAACCCCCCCGGGACGCAGTGCCAGGCCGACGCCGAGGCCGGCGCCGCCGTCGCCGGGACCACCCGCAACGGCACCGTCGGCAGGCAGCTCGTCGTCGGCGCGCCCGGGGCCGACAGCGACCGCGGCCGCGCGTGGATCCTGTCCTTCAACAACACGCCGACGCTCACGACCGCCGCCCACCTCACCCAGGGCTCGCCGCAGGCCTGCGGCGTCGGCGGCGTGGCGACCAACCCGCGCGAGGTCGGCGACCGCTTCGGCGCCGCGATCGCGGCCGGCAAGCGCACCCACTCGCAGCACGTCATCGCGATCGGCAGCCCCGGCGAGGACGACTCCGCCGGCCAGGTCGACGTGTTCCGCTACGACACGAGCTGCTGGCTGCGCGAAGATCACCTGACCCAGTCGGTGATGGCCGCGCACGAGGCCGGCGATCGCTTCGGCGCCGCCCTGGCGATCGGCGACCTCACCGCCGACGGCACCGGCGACCTGCTCGTCGGCGCCCCGGGCGAGGCGGTCGGCACGGTCACCGCCGGCTGGATGTACAGCTTCCGCGGCACCGGCCCCGGCTTCGTCGCCCACGCCGGCTTCGGCCAGAGCACCGGCGGCTGGATCAACGGCACCGACGAGCGCTTCGGCAGCTCGTTCGCGCTCGCCGAGGTCGACGGCAACATCGTCGACCTCGTCGTCGGCGCCCCGGGCAACCACGTCGGCGCCGCCAGCTACGCCGGCAGCGTGTTCCTGTGGCAGAGCCGCGGCGACGCCGTCCCCGCCGGCTGGCGCGCGCTCAGCGTCGACAGCAAGTCGCCCTACGCCCGCTGAGCGACCGCCGCCTCGCGCCCCGCGGCGCGCCGGACGGTCACCACGCTCACCCCGAAGGTGCCGCCCGCGACGTCCAGGGCGCGGTGCTACCGGATCGACGCGTGGTACGCGTCGATCTGGGCCCGCCACGCGCGGATCGCCGCGCGGTCCGCCTCGACGCGCCGACGCGCCTCGCCGGACCCGTCGGTGCCGAACAGACGATCGGCGCGCAGGGCCCACCGCTCGGGGTGGGCCGCGCGGGCGGACGAGAATTGGGCGAGGTCGATCCGGCGATCGCCGTCGGTGAGGTAGAGGATCAGCCTCGTGCGGCGGCCGGCCACGTGGAGCCGGTAGCCGAACGCCGAGCCCCGCGGCTCGAAGGTCTCGCGCCACAGCGGCGACCGAACCTCGACGCCCTCCGCCGTCGCGCGGACGCGGCGGAACATGGCGACGGAGGCGAGGACGATCGCCGCGGCGAGCACGCCCAGCCCGACGACGCCGCCGTCGATCGCGGGGCCGCGGGCCGCCGCGATCCAGGCGAGCACGCCGAGCAGGACGCCCGCCGACAGCCCGACGACAGGGACGACCCACAGCGTCCGGTTCGGCTCGGAGACGAACAGCACGCCCCGATCCTACTGCGGAACGAGGTCGGCCGGGCCCGCCGGGATCGCGGGCGTCGCCACGCGCACCGCCGCGGCGCCGGCCAGCAGCCGCGAGCGCTCGTCGGACGTCGCGCCGCCGATCCCGGCTATGCTGGCGCGCCGTGCCACGCGTCGCCGCCCTCGTGGTCCTCCTCGCCGGATGCACCCCCGCCCCGTCGCCGACCCCGACGCCGACCGACGCTCCGTCTTCCGCGCCGACCCCGACGCCCGCGAGCGACCCGCGACCGGCCCCTGCGCCCGCGAGCGCACCTGCGAGCGCACCCGCGCCCGCGCCGGACGTCGCCCCGGCGATCGCCCCGCCGCCGCACGGCTCGACCGGCGGCACCTCGACGGGCGCCGACGAACCACCGCCCGGGAGCCCGACGACCGACGGCGACCCGACTGCGACGGCCGACACCGGCGACCCGCCCGACGCGCAATCCGCCGAGTTCGCCCGCGCCCTCGCGCCGGGCAGCCCCGACGCGGTGACGCTCGTCGAGGCCCGGCGCCACGGCGGCGGCTGGCTCGTCCTCTATCACGTCAAGGCCGCCGCCCGCTGGCGCGCCGCGCAGCCGCAGGGCGAGGCGCTCGAGCGGCGGCTCGCGGCGCTCGCCGAGGCGTACGAGCGGTGCGAGCGCGAGAGCAGCTCGGAGAACGGGTTGACCGCGTGCGTCCTCGCCGACGCGCCGGACCCCGCGATCGGCTGGGACACCCTCGGCGTGAATGTCGTCACCTGGGAGCTCGCGCGCCTCGAGGGCAAGCCGCTCGCGGTGAGCCGGCGGCTCGTCCTCTCGGGGCTGGTCACGGTCCTCACCGGCGAGCCGCCGGTGCCGCTCAAGCTGCAGGTCTTCGACCTCGACCGCGACGGCGGCGACGAGGTCACCGCCGTCGTCCCGTTCGGCCTGCCGCCGGACGACTCGTTCGAGGAGCGCCTCGGGGCCGTCGGCGTGATCGTCGACGCCCGCAGCTTCGCGCGCCAGTTCGCCGTCGCCCGCCATCATTCGAGGGAGTACAACCACGCCGACGACGTCTCCTCCGACACGATCGAGGTCCGCTGGTTCGCCGCCGACGACACCCGCGACGGCCACCCCGACCTGCGCGTCCGTGAGACCCGTCGCCGCAAGGACGACGGCGACCGCCCCGCGACGATCACCAGCCGCAAGGAGACGTGTCCCTACATTCCGGCCGAGGACCGCTGGCAATGCCCCGACCCGCCGTTCGCCGAGGGCCTGCTGCTGCCCCCGACCGGCTGAGCCTGCGTCACCGCAGCCCGCCGAGCTCGACGGCGATCACCACGCAAACCGCGTACACCACGAATCGACCGACGCCGCGGAGCTCCGCGAGCGGAGCTGCTCGCAGTTCGTCCTCGCGGCGACGAGCCCGCGCGCCCGCGTGATCGTCGGCCGCGTGCTCCCGTCGCCGCCGCCCCGGTGCAATGATCGCAGCGGCGCCTCACTCGCGCATCAGCTCGAACACGTTCTGCGGGTCGCTCAGCCGGTGCTCGATCGACTCGCCGCCGGCGCTGAGCCGCAGCGATCGCGCCCGCTCCCACCATTTCGCCGCGCCGACGTCGAGCTTGTTCCCCTCGGCGTCGAACGCCGCGAACGCGACGCCGCCCGCGCGGGCCAGCGCCGCGAACGCGGCCCGCTCCTCCGCCGGCGTCGTCGCCCGCGCGACCTCGGCGAGCGGCCGCCCCTGACACGCGCACAGCAGCACACCGAGGAGGAGCCGTCGACGCAGCGTTCCGGTCGCCATCGGCCGCGAGCGTACCGCGTCCGCCCGCCCGCGGCGAACGGCTCGCCCGCGGGCGCGCCCCCCCGGTGCACGACCGTCGACGGCCCGCGCGCGACGAGCCGCGGTCCGGTTATCCTCGCGGCGATGGATCCCCACGCAGCGTTGAGGCAGGCGCACGCGAGCATGCTCGCGCGCGCCCTCGCGGACGACGTCCACCCCGCGTTCGTCCGCCTCGTGCTCGCCGAGGGCGCGCTCGCGGCCGCCGACGCGCTGACCCGCCTGTGGCCGGCGGATCTCGACGCCCAGCTGGAGATCCTGCGCGCGCACGCCGGCGCGCTGTGGTCCGGGGCCCCGGACGCGCTGCTCGCCGCGCTCGCCCGCATGCCGCCGGGGCCGCGCGCCGAGCAGCTCGCGGCGCTTCTCCGCGGCACCCCCGGCGAGCGCGACGCGCTGGCCCGCCTGGCGCGCGCGGCCCTCGCGGACACGACGGAGCCGCTGCCGCGCGCGCGGGCCTTGCTGGCGCTCGCGCGGGCCGACGGCGACCGCGAGCGGATCGCCGCGGCGATGCCCCTGCTCGCGGACCTCAAGATCTGGGACCTCGCGCGCGTGGCCCATGACTTTTCAGACATGTTCGATGGGCCACAGCGCGCCGAGGTCCGCGCGCTCGCCCTGCGCTCGCCGCGGCGCGAGTGGTCGTCCGAGGTGGCGCTCGCGCTGGCCCGCGCCGCGCCGGCGGACGAGGCGCGGGCCGACGCGCTGTCGGTGATCGAGCGCATGCGCGACGGCGAGGTGCTGCTGAGCCCGTGGAAGCTCCCCGCGCTGGTGCCCGTGCTCTCGTGGGACGAGCTGCGGCGGTGGGTCGATCCGCACCTGCGGCGCGCGCGAGGGCTGTGGGACGCGTCGAGCACAGTGCCGGCGTGGGTCTCGCTCGCGGCGCCGGACCAGCTCGACGCGATGGTCGAGATGATCGTGCGCGGCGCCTCGTACCCGTGGGACCGCGTCCGCCTGCTCGCGCTGGTGTCGCGCCACCACCCGACGCGCGCCGAGGAGCTGCTGGCGCGCGCGCGCGAGGGCCTCCTGCCGCTGATCCAGGCGCCCGGGTCCGGACGCGGCGCCAACCCGGCCCCGGTCGGCGGCGGCCGGGCGGCGACGGTCCACCAGGTGCACGCGCTGGTCGGCGTCGCCGCCGCGAGCGCGGGCGAAGAGCGCGTGGCGCTGCAACGGCAGGCGCTCGCGCACCTCGCGACCGACGCGGCCCATTACGACGAGCGCGAGACGATCAGCCCCTACCATTGGCCGGCCGTCGGCGAGCGCATCGATCCCTCGCTGCACGAGGCCTGCGTCGACGTCCTGCTCGCGTTCGCGGATCGCTACACCTGCTGGGGCGCGATCGGCGGGGTCGTCGCGTGCTTCCCCGCCGGCGCCCGCGGGCTCGCCTCGCGGGCCCTCGTCCGCGTCGGCGACAGCGCGCCCGCCGAGCTCGTCGAGCGCACCCGCGCCGCGCTCGACGACGCGCCGAGGTCCGCGGCGCAGGCGCCGTACGAGCCGCCGCCCGACCCGCTCGCGGACGACCGGGTCGACGCCGACGCGGCCAGCCTCGCCGCCGTCCTCGCCGGCGCCCGGAGCCACGAGGACTTCTGGCGGCTCGTGCGGGCGTACGCGCCGGCGCTGCTGCGCGCGGCCGGGCCCGGGGCGCTCGCGCTGCTGCGGTCGCGGCTCGTCGAGGGCCTGCCGCCGCTGGCGAAGACGTGACGATCGCCGTCTCTACGCGGCCGCCATGCCGCGCTGGACCACGAAGCGCTCCATCACCGCGAGCGCGCGGCCGCGCCCGAACTGCAGGAAGTGCCCGCCGGGGAACGTGGCGAGCGCCGCGCCGAAGTGGGCGGCCAGCGACTGCGCATGCGCGAGGCCGGTGACGCGGTCGTGCTCGCCGGCGACGACGAGCACGCGCGCGCCAGGGACCTGCGGCCGGCGAGCGAGGGGCCGGCACAGCGCGAGGCAGCGGTGCGCGGCGGCGACCAGCTCGGCGGGCACGGCCTCGTCGCGCAGCGCCTGGTGGGCGACGTACGCGTCGGCGAAGTCGGCCAGCGGGACGAACGGGACCAGGAAGTCGGGCGAGGCGTCGACCGTGCCGAGCAGCGCGGCGACGTAGCCCCCGAGGCTCATCCCGGCGACCCCCACGCGCGGCGCGCCGCGGCGGCGCAGCCAGGCGAGCAGGCCGCGGAGGTCCCAGATCGCCTGCCCGAGCCCCTCGTTGGTCCGGCCGATCTCGCGGTTGTTGGGGAACAGCGGCAGCCCGCGCCAGCCGGTCGGCGAGCGCAGCCCGTGGAACGGCAGCGTGAACAGGGCGACGTCGAAGCCGCGCCGGAACAGCCGCGCGACCGGCCAGATCCGCTGCTCGAAGCGGAACAGCCCGCCGCGGTAGCCGTGGACCAGCACGATCGCCGGCGCCGGGCGCTCGTGGGCGAACAGCCGCACGTGGACGCGCTCGTTCTCTCGCCAGCCGGCGAACCGCTCGCGCTCGCCCGGGTGGTGGACCGCATAGCCGCTCGGCCAGGTGAGATCGAAGACCCGGCCGCCGCGGAGCCGCCGGACCGGGCGCAGCTCGACGCGAGCGGGCGGCGCCGGCGACGCATAAAACCGATCGGGATCGACGTCCGCGTACGCCGCCGCCCACGTGCCCATGACATCGAGGCGGCCGAGCAGCTCGGCGGTGCAGTAGCTCGACGGATCGAAGAACCGCTGGGTCGCGCGGACCATGGCGACGTCGACGCCGGCCGAGACGCGGCACAGCAGCGCGTGCAGGCGGCCGCCCGCGGACGCGGCGCGCCAGGCCGCGGTGACGTCCCGAGAGCGGACTGGCAATCGCATGAGCTTCCCCCGTCGACGAACACCATGATCGCAGCCGCGTCCGGCGGCCACCCGCGCCGGCCACGGGCCTCGCGCGAAACCCCGGCGCGGCACGCCGCGAGCGCACGTTCCGACGGCGTGCAGCCCGCGCGTCGCGACCGACGGCGCAGCGCCGCGGCGGCCTCCTGCGAATCGCGCGGCCCGGACCGAGCGCCCGGCGCCGGGGGCCGGGCGCCCCGGGTCACGCGAGCGCCGCGTCGACCGCTCACGCGCTGCCGGGCGCGCGCTCGAGCCATTTCACGAGGTACTTGCGGACCTTGCCCATCCCGCGGAACCGCTCGGCCTGGAACGCCTCGACCAGCTCCGGCGCGTCGCCGATCACCGCGGGCAGGTTCTTGCGATCCACCGGCGTGCGCTCGCCGGTCTGCAGGTCGATCAGGTCGAGATCGAGGTAGCATTCCATCCGGCCGCGCGTCTCGCCGCCGTCGCTCCACGAGATCCAGTGGCAGGACCGCGATTCGAGGTAGCCGCGCTCGCCGTAGATCCGGAGCGGCGAATACTCGGCGCGCCGGGTCGGGATCTCGTGGTCGAGGTTGATGTAGGTCTGGCCGTCGACCTCGAAGGCGTACACCGGGCCGATCGCCTTCGCCGCGGCGCGCGAGAGGTCGAGCTTGGCGACCGGGATCGTCGCGCCCCAGCCGGCCCAGTCGACCCCGACCTCGCGGTGGATCACGTCGACGTTCAGGGTCGCGTCGGGCCGGCCCGCCGCGAGCGCGCCGTGCCCGCGATAGAGGTTGACGGTCTCCGGCGGGCTGTCGGGCGCCGCGAGCGGCCGCGCGCAGGCCGAGAGCGCGAGGGCGAGGCCGAGAGTGAGCGCGACGAGGACCGGGTGGATCGAGCGGGTCATCATGAACTCCTCCTGTCGACTGCAACACCGCAGCCCCGCCGCGCCGTCACCCCGACGTCGCCTCGCACGCCGCGGGAGCCCCCGCGGAGGCCCGGGCGCGTCGCCGCACCGGGCGACTTCTTGGCGGACCGCGGTGACGGATCGCCGCGGCCGCGGTGTTGCAGCGATCGCCATGACCCACGCCCATTCGCTGTTCACCCATCTCCGCGCCTCCCTCCTCGCCGTCACGGCCGCGCTCTCGGCCGCCTGCACCTTCGTCGTGGAGGACGACGAGGAGCGGGCCTGGCAGCGCTGCTATGATCAATACGACCTGTGCCTCGACGCGGCCGACGAGGACAAGGCGACCGTGCTCGGCTGCGGCGAGCAGCTCGAGATCTGCGCGTCCGCGAACGAGGAAGCCGCGGCCTCCGGCGGCGATTCGCAGCACTCGGGCGACGGCCCGCACGACGGCGACGGCGACGGCGCGGGCGACGGCCCCGGCGACGCCCCGGACGGCTCCGGCGGCGGCGAGGCCCCGGCCCCCGACGTCTGCGTCGCGCTGCACCAGACCTGCCTCGCCGGCGCCGACGACCTCGCCGATGTCCTCGCCTGCGAGTCCCTGTTCGACCACTGCGCCGACCCGGGCGAGTGCGCCGAGCCGTGCGCGCACGCCTGTCCGCAGGCCGCGCTCGACGCCTGCCTCGCCGACTACGCCGGCTGCGTCGGCGCGGCCGACAAGGACTACGAGGTCGAGGCCTGCGACCTCGTGTTCGACGGCTGCCTCGCCGAGGCCGGCGGCGCCGAGTGCCTGCCCGCGGACGACGCCCACGTCGACGCCTGCCTCGCCGAGCACGCCCTGTGCACCGCCTGCGCCGCGAGCGAGGCCGAGCTCGCGGCCTGCAAGGACGTGTTCGACGCGTGCGTCAGCCCGCCGATGTGACGGGCGGCCCGGGACGCGCCCCGCGCTTGCTGCGGACCGCGTCCCGGGGGAATCATGGGGCGTGCACGGCCCCGAGCGACAGGCGACAGGCGACAGGCGCGACCGCGCGCGCGGAGGTCCGATGCACGACACGTTCCAACCCAGGCTCCCGCGGCTGCACCTCGAGCAGCTCGCGCTCGGCGAGCTGCCGGCGGCCGCCCGGGCCGCGGCGCTGGCCCGCCTCGCCGGCGCGGCCGAGCGCGAGCTCGCGGCGCTGCGGGCCGGCGACGCCGAGGTCCTCGCCGCGTACC
>ERZ1066137.617-NODE-617-length-24048-cov-69.887259_pt1 | contig 24048 bp, 31 predicted proteins | sample MGYA00382784_ERZ1066137 | MGnify/ENA primary metagenome ERZ1066137 (study PRJEB33369, sample SAMEA5778367) | biofilm metagenome | biome: Industrial cooling water; feature: Water cooling tower basin; material: Biofilm | place: United Arab Emirates | collected... | reverse complement strand
CATGGCAGGTGGTGTGGGAGGGAAGGGCTAAATACCCTTCTCGACCCGATTAGCCTGTTTTTATAGCACGTTAAACGTCCAAGATCTATTAAGGTCTATAAAGTCCTGCATTGCGAAGTAATTCCAACGATTCTTTTGCTCTTTCTTCCATAGATTGCATGGGAAAGTGCATACACTGATTAACGATTTCTTGAATTTCAAAATCCCCAATATTCTTTAGGTTTACTGTTCTAGGCTCTAATAGTCTCCAAACTTGAGGCTGCTCTTGAACTACACCATCTGGGAAAGTGATTTTTACACGTGGAATAATCTCTTCAAAATCTCTGTTCTTCCACTCACGAGCTGGAAAAACAATACTGCTAGAAGACATGCCTCCGTTTTCAGGCTTCACTGATGTGCATCGATTGGCAAAGGTGACAGGCGTTCCAAATACAGAACAACTATACTTAATGGGTGTACCTACATATCCAACCGTGACGGTTCCGCTAGCAATTCCTATATGAGGGCAAAAAGAAAGTGCATCATGCTCACTCATCCACCTAGCAGCTTGAACTGCCTCTTGAAAAGGATCTTTAGAACCAAATTCTTTTGAAAAAACAATCATGATTTCGTCGCCTATGTATTTGTCAACAATCCCATGAGTTTCCCGAAGAGCTTCAGCCGTAATCCAAGCAAAAAAGTTATTAACAAAGATGAGTATCTCCGTCGAAGATAACTCTAAAGTCCTTGCTGAAAAATAAGAAATATCAGAATACAGGATAGTAGCTTCTATTTCCCTTCCTTTTACAGGGAAACTAGCCCCCCATCCGTCGTCAAGCTGTCCATCCACTGTAAGAGGATTGGATATTAGATAATCTTCCAGCGATTTATAACGATAGAAAACCATACCTTACTTGTTTAGACTCACTAGAGAACGCTCAAAAATTATTGTTTGGCACTTCGATAAAAAACACATTGAAAACCTAAAGCTTTTGATGGATTATCAAAGAAATAAAACCTGAAATTGGCACAGCAAGAATTGCGAGTATCAGTAACCATAAAGCTATTCTAAAAAATTCAAACTTTGTTGATGCTATCTCTGAATTTATTGTTATTTGGCTAGCTAAGTCTAAGTGCTCTTTCTTGTAAGGCGTTGGAACTTTATCCTCAAAATAGAACTTATTCATCGCTTCTAGCAAGCTGTCAGAATCATATTTCCTAAGGTTATTGAAAAAATAGAAATTGTCAGTAGATTTCAAAGACTGAGAGTTCCTATTCGGTCTTCTTCTTAGCCAGGTAAAATGCTCTATATCAGTTTTTGGTAGGAAGGATAAAGAACAAATTAATGAGCTTACACCCAATAAAAATGTTGAAATTAATAGACCTACTCGCAGAGAGTCTGGCATGGTTTCTGCGGCACTAAGATAAGTGACAATGGCTGTAATCGCAGCACCGCAAAATGCTAACAGGACTGCATTTTTTGCTTCGGCAAATTTGAGCCAGTCATTGACCATCTGAAGAATAGAAAGAAGCTTTTCAGTTATTTCCATAAAGTCTAAAGCGAAACGTGCCTTAACTGTCTAACTTTACTAAACTAGAGCAAAAAGATTTTCCATGCTTCTCACACCAATTACTACCTAAACTATAAGCAGTATCGAAATCAAATCGACTATCATCTGAAACATCCTCTCTTTGCCAGAGTTCAGCCTTCTCACCATTAGGACAACCACAAGAATGTGTAGCTTTTTCGTCTTTAAGATTTGAAAAAAATCTTTCTGAAACCCAAAGTCTATTACCTGTAGACAAACTAGCTAGTTTTGCTGCCATATTTACAGGCTTTCCAGCCCAAACCTCGTTTTGTCTATCCGTTCTATTTTGATAGCTCTTCAAGCCAAACCTACGGACTAGAACGGTCTTCTGATCGATCCCAAAATGTCCTCCAATATCCTGGCCAGTAAGCGCTTTAACTTTTGGTGTAAAGTATTCGTAAACGAATGTTTTAAAAGAGACAGTTGCGGCAAGAGCTGAGTAAGGCTGATCACTATTGAACAGGCTAAAAACCCCATCTCCTTTAATATCAATATACGCTGCTCCAAATTTATGAAAAATCCGGATAGCTGTTTCTGTAAAAAGCCTGTATGCTTTCGCAGTTGTTTTATCGTGTAATCCAGCGCTAAGCTTTGTAGATCCCTCCATATCTACAAAACAGCAAATAACATCTGGAATCTTTAACCAGGTAGTTGGATTCTGAATTGGTATTTGAGGTGTATCTGGAATTTTATTGTGATTAGTGATAGATACTGCTTGAGTGAAGTGTGCTACTTCCGTTGCGATTAACTCCTCAATGGAAAGTGGCATTCTTCCTTCTACTTTGGAATCTTCTCTGAAGAAAACACCTTTTACGTCATCGAGTAAGGACATAAACTCCTCAAGTATTAAAAATACTAGCTTCAAGAGCAAATTATAGAGGCAACCGAGGTTTTGCGCTCCCCCAAAGAACAGAGGTACTAACTTTTAACTTAACTTGAGGTAAAAGATAAAACGTAGTGCGGATTACCGAACCTTGTTAAAAAGTGATGCTAAATATAGCGTATTTCTTCCGAGTTGGAATACTTTGACTTTAGCAGGAAACTCTTCAGCGGTGGCTAGATCTCACTTGAAGGCTAACTAGTTATTGGACTGAAACGAGTCTACATAATACCCCCAAATAGGATCTTAGGTGGACATTTGTCTGCCTATTTGCCGTAATCGGGTCGTTGGATGGACAAAAGTCCGCATAACACCCCTAATTAGGATCTTAGGTGGACTGAATTCAGTATATCTACCCTATTCATATCCACAGATGCCTTCATAAACTTTTAAGTAACGTAGGTATAAAATCTTCATCATCTGCATCACTACCGATGGTTACTCGACCCAAAAAACTGCTTGACCAGGTGCAGGAGATTATTTGTCTAAAACAACCACTTGAAGAAAATGATGTGGTGAGAGCGAAACAGTCCAGACATTGACCAACTGGGGAGCGTGTCACCTTTTGCAGATAAAAATGAAAACCCCGGATTCCCTGTAGCGGCCTCTAGCCCTTGACAAGTATGCATGGATTTTCTTCAAAAAAAGTGACACGCTCCCCACCTCCAGAAACAGGCCACCGCGACGGCTGCAACCTAAAGGAACCCCTATGCGATACAGAATTCCGAGCAAGAATGAAAACCACGAAGTTTCGGTGGGATGGGATCGCCCGATGCGAACCCACTTTGCACAAGTTCACGACCAGACCATTACCGACGAAAGAAAAAGTGATCTGATCTTCTGGCTGGGTGGGAACTTTGACGAATTTCCTGAGATGGCTCCAATGCTGGAGAAACTGCAACCCTACGCCGATGTGCCAGAAACAGTTAAAGCACTGATGGAATTTGACAAAAAGGGAGGAACCCTGACCTACCATCCCTTTAACGCCCCCCATCTGGAGATCCAGGAAAATAATCTCAAAGAAAGAACAGTAAGGCTCCAGGGGATAATCGCACTGAACCAGCTAACCCAATCCCAACTCAACACCTATGCAAGCCGCCTTTTGGGAGAAGACACCCCCTGGTACTGGGAAGTGCGCTGGTACGACGGGCACCCAATGTACGCAGCTCGCGTAGTAGAACGGGCGTTCTGGGAAGGGCTAATTGATGAGCAAGGAACACCCAACTGGGAGGAACTGGATGAAGCTGCAACACTTCAAGTGGCTAAGAGCTATCAGGAAATAATCGAGGAAGATTTCAAACAACACCTGAAGTCATAGTCAGGCAAAAGCAAGCTGTACACGAAGAGGAGAAGCAGTTGTTTCCTCCGGCAGCGGCACAGGATCGGAAACAACTGCAGCACAATACTTCCGATAGACACAGTCGCTACAATGAGCGCCGGTGGTGGGTGTCCAATCCTCGTTGTGAAGCTTCAACGCCAGGTCACTCACCAGCTCCAGCACCCGCTGACGATGCTCGAGCGACGCTTCAAAGCTGATCATCTCCCCCGTCCGCAAAAACAGCAGGGACATTTTAGCCAGAGCCGCATGATATCGCTGCTCCAGGGCGAGATAGTACAGACCAATCTGCAGATCTAACCCATCCAACTGAGACAAATCCTTCTGCTTTTGGGACTTGTAATCAATCAAATGAAGCATCCCCCCCTCAAGATACTCCAGGCGATCGTACCGACCGGATACCTTGAACGGGACATGATGAAAGATCAACTCAGCCTCAATTCGCCCCTCCAGTGCCAGGGGACGACGCACCAGATCAGACAAAAACTTATCAGCGTAGACCCGCAGAATTTTTAAACCCTCTGCCTGTTGATCTTCACTCAGTTCCTGGGAACATTCCTGCCAGCATTGCTCCACCCAGTACCAGGGAATAAAAGGTTCCATATAATGCCAATCCCCGTGGATCATTCGCAAGGCGCGATGTAACGCCGTGCCTAATGCAGCAGAGCCAAACGAGGGCGGAGCAGAAACCTTGCGCTCATACCGATAATAAAACTGCTGAGCGCAGCGGCCATAGGTCTGAAGTTTAGTCGCTGTAAGAGAGTAAGTCATAAATTAACTATAACCGCTCCCGCTGATGGAAAACAATAATCAGAGTATCAGTGATAAACAATCAAAATAGCATCAAATCCCACGAAATTATCAAAAACCACGCACAGATTACAATTTCCACCCCCAATGAACCTGTTAATCATCAGGTTGTTTCAGTGACACCAACCACAATCCAAATTCAGCTTTACAAAACAGAATTTCAACTCTGCGGAATCCGACTCTATCAGCAGAATAACCAACTGATCCTCTCCACAATTGCCGGGGAAAATGCCACGACTAAAGAAATTGTCCTGATCCAAGACCTGCAGAACGACCCCGGCTTCGACCCGATCGGCTTCGATGACGACCCGGCAGCCTATCGCTATCCAGAACCACGGTAAAAAACTGCTACCGCACCAGGGAAAACATAGAGCAAAAAACTATGGCCACGAAACTGGTAAAGGATCTAAAGCAGTGGGATGCCTTCCTTGAAGAGGGCTTCACCATCCGAGTCATTGAAAAACCCCAAGCGGTGGGAGAAAACCAGATCAGGCTGAAAGTGATCGGCGGAACGAAAGGGAACGATCGCATCGAACCAGCCGATCGCAAAGTCAGCCTGATCAAGGAAGAACCCCGCGACACTATCCCCCTTGCTCCCGTGCGTCGTGCAGCTACTTTTCGGGGACGGAGTATCGAATGAACGATCTTCCCGTCATCTTAAGCTGGGGGATGGGTGTCGATTCCTCAGCAGAACTTTTTCGCTTTATTAACGAACCTGAATGTCGCACATTTGACCTCTCCAATCTCACCGTAGTCACGGCAATGACCGGGGATGAGTGGCCAGAAACGGTAGCACTGTGCGAGAAATATATGCTACCCCTTCTCAATCAGCACAATATCCGTTTTATTCAAGTAGCGCGTGGCGGGGAAAGTCAAAAAGATGGAGCCGTAATCCTGCACGACAGTCACATGGATGGGCCAACAACGAAGCTCCATGCCTGGGGTTCGCATAAACTTGCAGAGCATTTAATGCACAACGGAATCGTGCCTTATCGGGGAAAGAACAAGAGATATTGCTCGTTAAAATTTAAAGGATTCCCGATAGATGAAGTCGTTTTCAAGCTGTTTAATGATCGACCTAGAAGGCGTTTTATTGGCTATAACGCCGAAGAACAAAAGCGCATCAAGGAAAATCTGTCTGATTGTCGGTATCTAGTAGGGTACAATGCCAACGAACTGGACCGGATTAAAGATAAAAGCCTACAGGTTCGTGAACAAGGATATCACTATTATCTAGGTTTTAACAGTGATGAAAAAGACCGGGTCAAAGACCAGAGTTCAGCCTGGAGAAAACAGGTCTTCGAGTTTCCCCTAATTGAATGGGGTTGGGGACGCGCTAAAGTTGAAGAATATTGCAGAGAAAATGCGGAGGGAAATAATTGGCGTAAATCCTCCTGTGTTTTCTGCCCATTTTCAATCTCATCCGGTGGTCGTAAATTGCTGTTTGATGGGTATCGAGAATATCCAGAAGCAGGCGCACTCGCTGCACTTATCGAGCACTTCGCGTTAGCCATGAATGTTGACCAGGCACTCTACGGAACCCTTACCGTGCCTGAATGGTTGGAAAAAGAAGGACTGCTTGAAAGTCTCGAATTGCACCATGAACAACTGGCGAATTGGAAAGAGTGGGGAGTCTACGTAGTAAGGCGAATCTTTCCCTATCCCTCCGGTGTTATCCGGCAGACAAATATCCTGCATCGAGGAACACAATCTGAGGCGATGCAATACGCCCAAAAGCTTGCGACAATGATGGGTCAGAGCCTGGAATTAGTTGCCCATTCCTGGCGATTCTGGACAATACCTAAAACCAAAGATCGCAGACCCTCAGTTGAAGAAATGTTTGTTGTCTGCCCGATTAAAGTTGTAGAAAGACAGGGTAGGCTTTCGCAGCACAAGTATGCTATGAAATGGAAGGAAATCACCGGGAAAAAACCAGACCCGATCGTAGAAAAGGAACCAGAACAAGATGAACAGCTTGCGCTCTTTTAGGAACAAAAACAAATCCATGAAAAAACCAGACCTCTATAAGATCCTCCAACCCCTCCTCTACCTGACACTGCCATTCTTCATCGTATTATTTGCGCTCTATATGAGCGTACATATCCTTGGAATGATGGTCGTAAGCTACGTCCCCTTGTTGTTTAAAAAGAAATCTAAGTGATAAAAATGGAAGACTTCATCGTAACAACCCAGAAAGCCACTGAAACAGAGATTAAAAAGGCAAAAGAGTTTATCCTACATCTCAATGCAGCGATCGAAGAAGGTATCCCAGAATCAGCAGAATTCCTGGACTGGCTAAAGTTCAACTACCAGGCTGGCAAAGATGCGCTAAAAATTATCAACGGCTACGAAATTCTCGTTGATACTTGCTGCGATCCAACGGAAAAACTGCTGGAGTGGAAGCCCGAAATCAAGGCGGCCCTAACCCGAGGCGGCTATCAAAAGACACTTGACGCAGTAGATAACACCACCATCAGCCGCAGCCGCAACGAAGGCGACCCGGTCAATTCTCCTTACGATCTAGCTTGGGAGTTGGGGTTCAAGGAAGATCTCTACCAAAACGCAAATCTGGAATGGCTAGCAGATTACTTGACTGGTAGCATTCCCAACACCATCATTGATCTCCGCAACAATGGAGTCATCATCCAAGACCAGAACTCAGAAAATGGGCGCGCCCTTATCTTCCCCTTCGAGCTAGAGAACTTCTGGTATCAGGTCAAGGAATTGACCGGGTACAAACCGGGCCGGCCGGAACCAGAGGAGGAACCAGAGCCGATCGCTGAAGAACCTCCCGGTCTGAAGAAAGTGCAGGTAATCCACCGCATGATTGCCCACTGCCAGGATCAAATCTCGGCACTCACTGGGTGGGATGACGAAAAAACCGCACTGGCAGCAGAAATCCAAAAGTACCAGAGCCAGCTCGAATTGCAGGAAGAGAAGCTTCAGCGAATCTTCAACGAAGGGCACGTTAAAAACCAGACCGAGGATCTAATCAGAAATCCGAGTGACCTGGCGATCGCTTTAAACATCCAGTACGAGCGAAAGGATTGGCTCAGTGACAAAATCAACGTATCAGGATTCTCACTGGAAGTATTCGATGAAGGAATCATCGTATTGAGCAGCAATCGAGTACTGGCCTTCCCCTTTGAAGCCACAACACTGGTGGCAACGCTATGGGCGTGATCACGGAAATCCGCTGCGTCTCGCTCTGGCAACCCTGGGCCTCACTCATCCCAGAGTTCAAAATCCACGAAACCCGTAGCTGGTATACGAAGTATCGCGGCTGGTTGGCAATCCAGGCAACCCTGAGAAAAATGCCACCCATTCAGGAGCTTCTTAAGATGGCGAACGCCGCTGACGAAGCCATGCAGAAGCCGCTGCTTAAGAAGCTCTGCCAGATCCACGACAATCCCAACTACGGCAAAATCGTGACGATCGCTAACCTGGAAGACTGCCTGGAGATGTCAAACGCACCCGGCAAGGGCAAAATCGTCATCGCCGAACAGACCCCGCTGGAGCGGGCCGTAGGCCGATGGGAGGAAGGACGCTTTGCTTGGAAGCTAACGCAGGGCTTCGCCGTGCCTGAGCCAATCCAGGCCACCGGATATCAACGACTGTGGCTCCCATCAGATGAACTGGCCGAAAACCTCAGCAAAATGATCAGGAGTTATACGTGAAAAAATGGAGACTAACGCACCCCAAGCAATGCTCTACCTGCCCGTGGAAGCAAGGAGCCAGCACAGATGAAATTCCAGCCTACGACCCCGAACAGCACGAAAAACTATGGAATACGATCGCTGAACCAGGACTGATTACAACAGACGATCAAATTCCCACCATGGCCTGCCACCACTCCCAACAGGGGGAAGAAAGAATGTGCATCGGCTGGTTGATGAATCAGGTCAATCAAGGCAATAACATTGCCCTGCGCCTGATGATGCTCTCCTGCGACAACAGAAAGGAGATTCAACTGGACGGACCCCAACGCTCCAGTTTTGAGGAAACATTTCAATAAATGCTTTCGCAATGTGAAAACTTCAATAAAACTCATGTTAGACAACATTTTTGACGGGGATAAGCCCCTGGCAAAACTCCGTATCAGAGATGAATGCGACGAGAGCCGAATATTTAACCTTGGAATCTACCAAAGTATCTACGGCGCATGGGCTGTAGTCAAAAAGAACGGTCAGGACATCGCGCACATCAAAATCGACTGCTTCAACAACCAGGTCAAGCTGCAAGGCTGGATTAATTCAAGCGATAATCCCAATTACGACCAGGTGATCATTGAAAATTTTGATGAGTCAGGAAATTAACTTTAAAAGCCTTTCAGTAAGTGCATATTGAACCTCTCTAAGCTCCTCTGGCTTTAGACGATTAATCAGCAAAACCGTCTGTTCAACAAGAGAGCCACGATCGGGTAGCTTCCCAGTAACGAGATAATGATCAAGCTCATCAAGCGTTAAACCACCCAAATTGGCGAGTTTCCGTAAATTCACGATTTGCGGGTCGGTCGCACAGTCGTACCAAGCTTGAACAGTCGTATGAGCGACTCCCAACCGTCTCCCTAATTCCCTCGCCGTCCCCACTTTTTTAAGAAGCTGATCAAGATATTCCCTTAGCCTTTCACGCTCATTACTCATAGGTCAACTCAATAAGTCCCAACACTGTACTCAGAAAAAACACAACATCGCTCTTTGTAAGTTGATAAAATTAATACAGCCAAACCCTTCGACTGAAAGAAACACACCACTCTCGGACCCTCATCAAAACTACTGGTGGGGGTCTTTTCAGGAAAAACAACCATGCAACTCAACTGGCAAGAGCTTAAAGAACAGATCACTACTCTACATGACAGCATCAAATCAAAAATTCCCGATATAGAAAGCTACATCACTGACGACCAGTTCCAGACCCTGGAAACCGAACAAATACGCTTTGAAACCCTAACCAAACTCCTGCACATCCCTGTTGACCCATACAGCTACTGGCTGGCCGTCGAAAACGGAGATCAAGACACGATCGCTCAGGTCGAAACCTGGCTCTACAGCCTCCAGGCAACTCGCAATATCACCATCTTCTGGGAGACTATAAATCCCAATAGTAGACCAGTATTGAGTCTTAAAATCTCAGATTAAATAACGGCTTACAAGTGAGAAATCTAGAACAGCTTTCGCTTAACCGAAAATCCATATTTCAGCCAATGCAATACCAGGAATACAACGCAGCGATCGCCGCAGACAATCGGCTACAAACTCTATTAGAGCAACAGTACGGCGATCGGGCTGTAGACTATCGCTACGATCGCCAACTTCAGGAACGATGGCCGCCCGAAATCCAGACCGCTTATCAGGAAAAGGTGAGAGCCGATGCCGCCTATCACCAAAAAATAGATGAAAGCCGAAAAACCGCTCCCGCATAGCGCGAAAACCTATGAAAAACGCCATGCTCAGCGCAAACGCCTTTATCAAAGCCGTCTGTAATCTCGAATGGAACACCAGCTTTGAGCAATTCTGCCAAATACTCAACCTGGCACCCGACCTTTACGCGATGGAAAAATGGGAGCACTTTAAGGCAGCAATCCGCGAAATCAACGCCTTAGGCGACTTCTGGCAAGATCTCTTGAACTCGTACTATGCCAGAAACCACGAAGTTGCAATCCCCAGGGAGTGGGCCCAGCAATTCCAAACAGACGGGGAGAATGTCAATGTAACGATGAAGCTCTCGCAACCCGGTCGGGAACCCGTCACAATTACGCTGCAAGGGCCAATTGATTCGGCAATGCCGCTGGCAGCTCCCCTGAGCAAATTACCTCAGTATTTAACGCTGCTAGAGGTCTGTAAAGACTTTACAACTGGGAACCTGCGGCTAGACATCGAAGCTGCACTGGAGCAAGAGTCGCCAGTCTACCTCGAAATCTCAACGTAAAATTTTTACAGTACAAACCAACTGCACGTTCTAGGGGAGACACGCAAAAACGCCCATTGCGATAGCGGCCCCTAGAACATCATTCCATCGCCCAGGCATCAGTGAAAACCTTAAAGAGCAAAACAATGAATGACATCAAACTTACAATTGTGGATACAGAGCACGGGAAAAAAGCTCATGTAGATGACACCGACGTATTCGCAATGTCCACAGACCTTTTATCAGCATTCGGACTGTACTTTTTAATCAGGCTAGAAGACCTGACTGAATCAATTATATTCAACGGCAAATCAATCAAAACCTCCCAGGAACTAGCAATTGAGCTAAATGAATGCCTGGAAAAACTTGGTATAAGTGACCCAGTTATCAGCAAATACGACAAAGATGACCCGATCGTCTTTGAGAGATTTCTCCCTGCACTTAACCAAAAATATGATTGAAACCGACATCAACGCCAAATTCAACTGCAAAATTTTATTCACCGGCAAGGGAGGGAAGCAACACGCACCAGAAAAAATCACACTGCTTGGCAGTAAACAGAAGCCCGAACCAGCACAGCACATTATCGAATTCCCAGGCGGAGCGATCGAGGTCTCCCGTTGCTCCGACGGAGTGCATTACTGGGCCCATATCCACATCAACCTCACTGAAGTAATTAAACCCATCAAAAAACCAAAAAGATGAGCGAAGACCAAAACATCGGCTGTACAATCGCCTCCGATCCAAACGTCCAGTATGCAATCAACGAACTGCTTAAGGAAATCCGGCAAGCTGCGGAGCGACTGGGAGTAAGCAAAGGGTTAATCAGCAGTGCGATCGACAGCGGGCGGCCGGCGCTCGGACAGGAGTCCCTGGACGACCTAATCCGCAGCGAAATCCGCGAACGATTTTACAGCGAAATCGAACGCCAGGATGAAATTAGGGAAAGGCTGCGGCAGAAATCACCAGAATGAACGCACAACCAGAGAGAACCTTACTATGCCAAAGTTCATCCTCACCATTACCCGCATCAGCACCGCCGAGGTCGAAGTCGAAATCAATGCCCCAGACCGAGGAACAGCACAGACGATCGGCTATCAAATCGCTGGAAACCAGGACTTCCCTGCATCCCACTTTGCCGAGTTCGAGATCCTCCCCGAAAATATCCACGAAAGTCCAGACCCAAATACCCATCACCCAACAGCAGAGGAGCCGGAGCAAACAACCATACCTTTCAGCCTCACAAGCCCATACTGTCCACACTGCGATGAAGCCGACATCGCGATCGACGACAGCGAGTGCTGGAATTGTGGAATGCCACTTTACAACTGCTAATGCGAACCTTCCCAACTCGCGCCGTCAACCCGATCGAAAGCCTTACAAACAGAGCCTTCTCCCGGCACCTCTTCCTGGGTGACGAACTGCTGCTATTCACCCTGGAGGACTCCGAAAAGAACCAAATCTACCTCTGGTTGGCCAGGGAGCAACTCATCTACATCGTCCCCTACGGGGCAGGAGGAACCCGCTGGCCAAAAGACGAAAAGGTTGCACTGCTACAAGTCGGGTACAAGATCGCCATCACGATCGCCGGAAAATGCCAGCTTTGGACAATTAAAAAAATTGAGCCGCTCTCTGAACTCGAAAACCTAATAACCCTGGAAAAATGACGGCAACCAAAGAGGATATTAGAGCGATCGTAAGCTCACCCCAAGCCATTACCCTGGCTCAGCGAGTCTTCATGCTAATGGCAATCGCCCAGACCATCCGCAAGCATGTCGATAGCTTCACCCTGCCTATCTTCAAAAAATTTACATTTGAAGTAAGAATGGAATGGCAGGTTCCTGGAGAGCCGAGTATCATCGCTGATCCAAAAGACCTATACCTGTGCGACGACGAAGAACAGGTAAATCAATATTTTGCGGAACTTAAAAAAGAACGCTACAAAAATGGGTATCAGGTTGAGGGCGATAAATGCCCGGCCTGCATGGCAGAGTTTGCACTGGTCAAGGCCGAAAATGCTTTTCTCAGTCACTGCTGCAAAGCAATGGGACTCAATGATTATCCCTGCAACATGGATGACCGCGACAAGATGCTTGATCTTTTGCTCAAACTCAGTGGCCCTTTTCTCACAGGAGCCAGACCAGAACAATTACAACAACTTTGCAAGGAAATCGGAATCGAAAAATGCTCCACTATCACCTGCTAACCTACGGCGAAATCAAAAGCGTCGGCCATCTGTTCGATGCTATCCAGCATCCCAATCATCCGGCTGCTCTGCGAGTTAACCGATCGCTCAACTGGGTCGGACTAACCCACCGGAACCTACCGGAAGTCCCCGGGTATCGGGGGCTTTATCCTGACACAGACAACCCGCTACTACTATCCCAGGCGCGATCGCTAACCCACTATCTATTGGACCCTGATACTAAGGCAATCGCCGGGGAAGTGGGTGCGTGTCACCTTCTACAGAGGAAAAGCAAATCCATTGACAAGTCATGGCTGGTACACACCCTTGACAGGTATGCATAAATTTTCTTCTCATAAGGTGAAACGCACCCCAACTCCGGTGGGCCAAATGGTGGAATTAGCTAAATTTTCTAAATCAAAGCGACCAATTGAAGATTGTCCTAATCGTGCTCTGGTTGATTACTGGATTCAAACCGCCAACGATCGGGGATATAAACCAGGCTGGGCGGTCTATCGTGTTCTGGAAACACCGGGAGTGTGCCTTGAAGATTTGAAATACCTTGCAAAAAGCCTTGGTTATCATCACCGTTGGGCACTTCACAAGTGGGCAGAGCTACAGGGTGTAGCCTGAGCCAGTGTCAAAGTTTCAGCCAGTGCAAAGCGAACCGTACCTACCTCAAGTGACTATCAGAGCCGTCTAAATCCAACATTGCCATGCAGCAACGCTCAGTTGCTTATAAGGAAGCCCTGCGTAAGGGCTTCATCCTATGTTGGTCTAATCGTTCTAACTGGTTAGACCAGGTCGATACACAGGGTTCACCAGCCGTGTTTCTAGAGAACACACAGCAAATATGGCAACAAAGAATACTAGAACCAGCAAACAGGTAGCCAGTAAAGCTGGACGCATTTTGCGAGACCCCAACTTCTCCCCTGAGGAGAAGTCAATTGCAGGTTCTGCTCTGCGTCAGCGGCGTAAGAGTTAACCACACATCCAGTGGGGGCAATGCTCCCCCACTGATTGATCTCAGGAAAGTACTCTATAATTAATCCTAGGCAGATCATATTCCGTATAAATTTTAAATCTACTTAAGAGGTGTAATCTTGATTAATAAAGAAGTTGAGCATAATATCCTTCAGGCTGTAATAGAGATAGAAAAACTTTATCCAACTGTTCACGCTCATGAAATTTCTCATAGACTTAGCCTTGATTTAGATGAGGTGTGTGCATATTTAGAGCATTTACAGCTTTTAGGCTGCGTTAAATTGAATAAACAAAATTTTATTGGTGAGGGTGAATGTGTTTTTGTAGAAATGACGTCGATAGGGCGTATGGCTTTACAGGGACGAAATGAGTTCTTATATAAATCTAGTGAGCCAAGCATTACTATTGGAAATATTGAGAATATTGGTAGTTCAATCCGTGCTAACAATATTCATAGTTCGCAATTTCAACTAGGCAGTTATAATAGTACACAAAGTCTTTCAACTAATAGTTTAAATAAGGATGAAATCAGAGAAATTTTAAAGGAAGCCAAACAACTGATTGCATATTGTGATCAACCTATAGGAGATGATTTACAGTCTGATATTCAAACTATAGAAGCGCAATTATCTAAGTCAGAACCTAAGAAAAATATTTTGGCTACTTCGTTAGAATCAGTAAAAGAAGGAATTAGTTCTATAATAAAAAAATCTGCTGAAAAGATGATTTCTGATGTAGTTATTTATCAAGCACATTCCATGCTTCAAAAGATTCATGATGTATTACATAACCTTAGTGCTTGAAAGTAAAATTACTGAATACTTTTCATCCATAGCCTAAATCATGTTTGTTGCACAATCTAAGTCATGGTTATTACTTTCAAATCTCCAAGTTATACCCATGTATTCTAATAGATTTTTTACTGTATGCTCTTCATCTCTTACGATGGCTACTAAATCATTCATTGTCGTATCAGAAGAACAGCGAAATATAACCGCTTTGACTTCGCTATAATTCTTGAATATACCATCATATCTCAGAATTCCATATTGACTAACGGAGAAAACAGGCATATTTTGGCTTCCACAACATAGTATCCATAGAGAACCATTCCACATTCTTTGATGGTTTTCTGAGTACAAAAAAGGGCGAATTGATCGATGTGAATCTTCATGCAATGGCCATAGACCTAAATCAAGAAAGAGTATTGTCTTGGGGTTTTTTAGCTGCTCCTGCTTTAAATTGCTGTCTAACTTACTTTGAATTGAATCTATAAGTCTGATACAATTATCCGGGACTGTTCTGGATGCCCTATAAGGGCTTCTCCATGATTCCGCTACACAAAACTCTCTACCTTCTCTGCGTTGTTCTTCCAAGCTAATCATTGCCTCTAAAGAACTTCCTTGATCTGTCCTAAGAGTTTCTGACGGTGCTTCTGGTGCAAGAGATTTACATTCAATAAAAAATGTTTCCAGATTATTATCATCATTAAATGTTAGTACAAAATCAGGAGTACTTTGTGCCTGCTCCTGGACTTTCTCAATATTTGTTTTTCCACAAAACTTTAGATAAGCTTCGAACTCAAATAAATTTTGTCTAACCTCAAGCCATAACTCACTATGGTCAAGGTTTAGTTCTACCAAAGCTCCATTAAGATAAGCAAAAATATTGCTAGCGAACTCGTCATGTTTAGAAAGTCTTTCAACACAATCAATTATATTTAAATTGATTTCACTAAGTATTGTATTTTGACCTGTTTGATTTGCGTCTTGCTTGAGTGCCAAAAATTTATTGCGTAGGCTAGTGCTATCTTGTGAACCTGTAGTAGTCATACTTGAATTACCAGTTATCTAAGTAATAAATTGCTGCTATCCTGATTATTCCCAAAAACCAATTAAGGTTGACACTTTAAGTAAATTTAAATATTTTCCATCAAGATTAAGTATTTTTCTTTGCCCTTCTGTATGAGCCCCAGTGGGCCAAGGTTCCCTCAGCTTGGATATTGGTGAAAGTTTTCGAGTGGTAGCTTAGCCGAGCGCCCACAAAAAAGCCCGCAGGCGGTAAACCAACGGGGCTGAGATGAATAGTTAAGCGAAAAACTTGAGGGCGAGTCTTAACGGCTTAGTTATAGCGTAGGAAAAATTTTGGTCGTTAAGGCTGAAGAGCTAGCTAAACAAAGCTTTTGGGTAGATGTATTTCTATACAAGTAGATGATAAAAGCTACTTAACTGTCCCATTTTTGACTATTTATGGGACGATTAAGCCCTGAAAGTATTGATTTGCCGTTGATCTGTCCTTACTTATTCAACCCACTCAATTACCAAAAATGGGACAGTTACTCTCAACCCTTCCTTAACGACCAAAAATTTTCCGTTGCTAAATCTAAGCCGTTTTCTGAGCCGTGTTTTTAGCGTAAGCTGCTACAGATGAAAGCGGGTGCGTGTCACCTTCTTGAGAGAGAAGTTAGGCTGGGAGAGAAACCTACCCCTGCACCCGTCCTATGACTCCAGAAGACCAAGCGCAATTGCAACAGAGCCTTGATACCATTGCCCAGATTCTCTATCGCAATACCCCTGCCGAGCAGTTGCAAACTTTAGAAGGAATTGAACACGCCATTCGCCAGCAGACACAGAAGTGGGTGTTGCCGCAACTAGGATTTTTTTTATTTCAACAACGACGGCCACGACGGAAGGATACCCGCGAACTCTAAAGAGCATTTTAGGAACGCTGTCCCTCACTAGCGAGCAGGCCGAACGATTACAGGTCAAAGCAGGGAGTCAAATCAGCCCGATGTTGGAGAGATGTTGTTTACGCGTGAGTGCGAATGTGTCGTATCAGCGCACGGCGGAGGACATCGAACTGTTGACTGGGATGCGGGTGAGTGCGAAAACGCAACAGCGCCTAGTTCAGCGCCAGTCGTTTGAACCGCCTGTCTTAGAGGAAGCCGTGGAGGAAGTCAGCCTTGACGGTGGAATGGTGCGATTAATCGTAGAACCTGGGGAACAACCGCAGTGGAAGCAGTACAAAGCCGTGCATCTGGAGCCTGGGAAAGTGCATGGGGCTTGGTTGGACGACAATTCTGCCTTAGTGGCGTGGCTCAATCGTCAATCCTTCGGGGCTAGGGTCACCTGTTTAGGGGATGGGCATGATGGGATTTGGAACGTGTTTGACCAGATCAAGGGGGAGGTAGAGCGGCATGAGATTCTCGATTGGTATCACCTGATGGAAAACCTGGAAAAGGTTGGAGGCTCACTGAAGCGATTGGCGCAGGCTCGTTCCTTGCTCTGGCAGGGAAAAGTAGATGAAACCCTGGTCTTGTTTGAAGACTGTCAACGCCATCAAGCTCACTGTTTTTGTCAGTATTTACGCAAGCATCGCTATCGCATTGTTAACTACGATTATTTACAAGCTGAAGAAATTTGTTCCATTGGCTCTGGAGCGGTTGAATCAACGGTTAAGCAAATTGATCGTCGGCTCCAAATTTCAGGGGCACGATGGAAACGAGAGCATGTTCCAACGGTTTTAGCGCATCGTTGTGCTTATCTCAATCGCCAGTTGTAACCTATTTTCCTATGGAGGAGGTGACACGCACCCCGGGGAAGTCTATTACCATCGAGAATTTACCCAATTCATTGCAGTTGTCGGAAACCACAGCTACAGCATTCTTGAACAGCAACTGACCAGGGGCAGAGTCAACGATTACCTGATTCACGAAATCCAGGTTAATCACCTGCCGATCACCCACTTTCGGGAACTCCACCACGAAGGAGGATGAAAAGATTAATTTAAGAAAAATCGAGTAAATAATAATTTTATTGTAAATAAAATCTAAGAATTACTTCTAATATATAATCGATACCAGTTAAGCAAAAAGAGACTATTTTTGACAAAATTAAAGCGTCTATTAAGTCCAGAAAATAGTTATACCTTCAATTCGGTTGCTCTAACCTTTTTAAGTGCAGCAGATAGCTGCCGCAAACGTTCACTGACTTCTAAATTTAACTGTTGAGGTTTTAAACTAGTTGGTAATTCAGCTAGAAGAGAAGGGTTCTCTTGGAGCCATTCGTTAAGAGCAACACCCGCCCACGTACCTTCCTTATCTCTAAAGCTATCGACTAGACCTTTCAACTCTTGAATAAAAAATGACTCAAAACCGGCAGCATCGAAAATGGCAGATCGCAAGTATTCATCAAGTGCTTTAATATCATTTTCAACCTCAAAGACGACACTTTCTTCTGCAGATATAAGGCTATCTACAGTATCTGATATCACTTGTGCAGCAACTCTAGAGAACTGCTTAGCTACTTCTTTAATTCCTAAGACTTCTAGACGAAGCTCAGGGCTGAAAAGTAGATCAGAGCCGTACTTAGCGTACTTTTTAAGAACTTTAAAAGCAGGTTCCTCTCCACTGTAGTAGTTATCAACTATCTCGATATCTACTCCAAGATTTTTGATAATCTCATTACGAGTGTCACTGTTAACTGGGCCACGAATTAAAGCCTCTGCCACTGGACGAGCAAAGCGTAGAAACAAAACACTTAAGCTTATTTCTAGCTTTGATATAAAGATATTATTAGAATTAACAATTAGCCTTTCGTTTACTTGCCTACTTCCCCACAGTAAGTTTGCCATGTATTCAACCAACCGTAAAGCTTCATCCTGTAGCTCTATAGCAAGCTGACCTGCGATTGAAGATAAGGATTTACTAACATCATTATATAGATCTTCTCGCCAGGAAAAATTTGCTTTAGTACGGTCAAAAGAAGGAGTAGCGTTGGCAGAAAAGATTATATCTTTCTTGGCAAGAGCTTCTTCTCTAAGGGCTTGAACCTCATCTGCCACAACTTGAAGATACCTCTTTCTAAACTTATCGATACTACTGATATTATTAGAAAGAGAACCTTGATTTATAACATTTGCATTGTAGTAATTCTGTAGATCTGCTTTAATCTGTTCCCATTTATTGTGCCACCACTCAGCGAAAAGAATGCGCTGTCTTTCTTCTTCAAAGCGTTTTGCTTCTTCAGGGTTCTCAGGGTAGTTCTTTCTGGTCGAATTATAAATTTCTTCAGAAGTATCAAGAATTTTAATGATAGAAGCTTCGCACCTCTTCTTAAGAACTGAGACTCGCTCAGTATTGATATATTGAAATATCCTAGATTTGATTTCAGGAATTCCTGTACCCTCCTGTTTCAAATTTATCTGATCATCGACAACAGTCAGGCTTTTCAGTTTATTGTGAATAGAAACTACATCTCCAATCTCTAATTGAGTTTGTTTATCTGCCAGACCATTGAGCACCAAATAAGCTCCCGCCGAACCATGAACTATGCGTTTATCTGGCAAATTAGCGCGCCTGAGCCAATCCTGAGAAGCTTCTGCAATATGTTGTTTTAGGGCTTCTGGAGAAGCCAATGAATCGACGCGGCTTAAGAATACAAAAAGCTTATCGGCAACTGAAACATTTCTGTCTCCATGCTCAGTAAATTTTATAATCTCTAGCTCTTTCTCTCTAAGGCTTGTAAATCGCTGTACTAATATGACAGCATCACAGTCAGATAGCATTTGTTGAGCTTCATCAACATGTTTTGCTAAACCTGAGTCCAAACCAGGAACGTCATAAAAAACAATTCCTTCGGCCTGGGCAAGCTTACTGGTATAGAGACGAGCTTCTAAAACAGCATGAGCGTACCTTTCATCAGCAACATACTTTCTAAGTTGTTCTTTAATGTCTTCTAGCCGAGTAAATGCAAACGTAAGATTTCCATCTCTTCTAACTTGGCTTAACGTGGCTTCATGTTGGTGTATTGTATTAAGATCTTCCTGAGCACTTGCTGCTTTTAAGCTATTGATAAGACTAAAAAATTGCTCATCTGTTTTTACTAAAACTTCAAGCCTCTGTTCACTGTCGTTGGTAACGGAATAAATCTGTGTAGTTGTAAAGGTACATCTCGCAGCTTTTGCAGGAAGTAAATCACATTCTAACCATGCATTAATAAACGTACTTTTGCCAGCTTTTTCTAGTCCCACTACGGCTATGCGAAATTCACGTTTTCTTAGTCTCTCAAGTTGACGACGAGTAGGCTCCAATTCCTCTAAAAGAAGGTCCTTTAACCTAGAGGGTACTTCAGCTTGAGGTAAATGCGCTAGATTAAGCGCATAACGACAGACGCTTAAAGCATCGCTCAATCGTGATTCATAGTAAGAGGAAGCCGTTTTCCAATCCATTTCCTAATTCCTTAAACGCGATTAAAAACTTCTAATCCTATTAAGTTCTTAAGGCATCGAATAAATTCAACAGTTCCTTGCCCGTGTAATGGCAGGTTCCTCTTCAAAATATATGGAACCTTCTTGTCAATCATTTCTTGACCATTGGGAATATGAATTTTGATATAGATATCGCGATTACCTGTAACCGGAATATCTTCATTTGTTAATTCCAGGCGCTCCTGCTTTGAATTTGCATCATCAATAGTTGTACACAAAAAATATGAAGCACTATCTATAAGTTGTTCTAGTTCATAGGATCCCAAAGATTGCTGTAGATTACTGGTCGCAAATGCTGGAACTACAAGGCATAAAGCAGCGGTAATAGATTTAGGTTTAGGAGAAATAGGCTGTGATATAGGTACTGTTTCAGTCTCTTGAGTCGGTTGTTTATTTCTACTGCTAGTGCTTTTAAGATAATTTGTGCAGGTAATAACCCCAACCAGAGTACAGGCAATCACTACAAGCCAAAAAATTTCCATTTTGTTTCTGTCAGATAACACATTATTCAATTGCTGAAAAATGTTTTCCTTGGGATTATTTATCAGGCCATCTACTAGCTTTTTGTCATCTTCCCTATAATTATTTCTATTTACCCCGACTCTTTTACAAACATAATCCGCTTGATTTGTTTCTTTTCCATATAATATATGAATCAGTGTGTATAGAACTCCCTGCTCCTGATTGTTGATGGTAGGATATACTTCCTGAAAAATTTGATTATATAGTTCTCTCAATCCTGGTTTCCTCATTTAGATTTAATTTTTTCCTTGCAGAATCTTGCTAATTCAGAGAATTCATCTGTAAGCTTTTGAGCCTTGAGGCTTAATGGTTGCCAAATATTAATCTGTTTCTCGTAATCTAAGGCTATCTCCTGATTGGCTTTATCAAGTCTTGATTGATAGCGATCAATAATATCGCTCTGGATTTTATTCACGTTTTTTTTAAGACAGTCAATCTGATCTAAAAGCCAACAAGCAATTTGATTCACAATTTCTAATTCAGCTTCTTTCGCCTGAATTATCCATCCAGTTAGTAAATCTTCCACATTTGGAATATCTGCATTGTCACTAGAGCGTGTTACATACCTTGTCTCATAGAAAGTTGCTTTTCCTAACCATAACTTCCACCAGACTCTTTTTCTAACGGCTTCCTGAACGCTTTCCTGCCAAGTACCTTGAGTAACGGCAAAACCCGCTTGAAACTTTAAATTAAATTTGGGTTGACCCTGAACTTTGTTAAGTTGAGATTCAGGAAACTTAATCGCCATGCTTGGAGCAATTTGATTACAACTGCTCTCTAGAAAGGATAGATGGCAATTAAAAAGTTCTACAACAGCCTGATACATTCTATTTAGTTCTTGATTAGAAATTTGGTTTAGTACATCCTCCATCACCACGCTTAAATGTATAGCCAATTCATTTAATTCTTCATTTAGTTGCTTGAGCTTATTTTTTTCGTCATCCGTTCTTGCCTCTATGGTCTTTCCGTGTTTTGCGACAGAAGATGTGTAACCCAGAGCAATTAACCTATTTAAATTTCTTGTAAGCAAATTAATGTTTAGATGTTTTGCCTTCTGTATTATTGCACTTTCAAAATCAATCTTTCCAGTTTCTAGTGATTTTGCAACTGATTCCAAGACCTGTTTTATACCTTGACCGAGTTCCCGTCGCCATCCATATAATGGATACAATTTTTCGCCTAGTATACTGTAAGGCTCGATGTTTTTAAGTTCTTGAATTGTATTTTCCAGATAACGTATAGGGTCTTCTTCCGATTGCTCTGCTAAAACTTGTTTGATCTTTTCATCTACTCTTTCAAATGGTTCTCTTAATTTTGTATCGCTAATATCAAGAAAACGTTCAATTGACAATCTGATTTGTGATACATTTTCACACTCTTTCTGATAATTCAACTCAGAGCTACTGATAATTGCTGTTGTTGTTTGTGTTGCCCATTCCGTTACAGAATTTCCCGCAGAAACATTGAAATGTTCTATAACTTGAGGTATTACTAACTGTGGAAAATGCCGAGTAATATGATACCTTAAAGTTTTGTCGAATTCGTCTGCGTAAGATCTTTTCCACAATGCTTCAGCCACTCGAATTCGATCATGATCAGTCCATTTTTGTGTGTTTCGAGGCAAGTCCTCTAATATATCTTCAATCAACCCATTGAAGTTATTATCTACCTTTCTACAAGCTTCAGAACTGTAAACATTATTTGGATTGTGTATCTGGAGAGCTAGTAGGGCAGGCCATGTGCTAAGTTTTACCACTTGTAAATCTTCAATTTCTGCCATGTACTCTTTTAACTGTTCAGCCAACTCATTTTTAATATCACTTATCACTCTTAAAACAAAGCGATTTTCAGTTTCTGTCCAATTTCTATCCGCCCTAAAGACATCAATTCGATTAAGGACAAAAAGCATTCGAGCAGGGGAGCCTCCCAAATCCTTAACTTGCTGAACTACTTCTTGCAATAAATTGCTAACTCTTTTTGGATCTGTTTCAGCACTGTTATAGGTAACAATACATAGAGCTTCACGGCATTGCCTGATAATAGTTGCATTTCCTTCATCTCCAACATATGATAAGCCGGGTAAATCTAATATTCGTATCTTTGTTCCGTGAGGTAGATCGAGTTTGGCGTCTTTTAAGAGCCGGAAAGGATAAGTTATTACGGATTGGGGACAGGCAAGGTCTAATATTTTCTCTCTGTTGTCAATATAACTTATCATTGCTTGATATAAGCGTTGATAAATTTCTTCTTCACTAATCCCTCGCCATTCACCACATTCCCATACTGCTCCTGGTGTTTCATAGATTACTAATGATTTTTCTTCGCTGTATTCAATCGTGACTGCCCCAGCACTCATTTCACTCACTGCTACAGGAACAATCTCCGCTCCACATAACAAATTTACAAGGGTGCTTTTACCACTACTGGTAGTTCCTGTCGTCGCAAGTGTTAGTATTGGATTACGCAGTTCATAGACCACTTGTTCTAATGCTTGCTCTAACTGTCTAGACAGCTCTTGCATCTCAGGTTGATATGATTCTGGCAAGTGCTGAGATATTTCCGTATAGAAGTTGTCCCAATACTTGGCAAGGAGTTTCGCTCTAACTTCAACTTCTTCAAATATTCTGTAAAGCTTGTTACTCATTTGTGCTTATTAATTGACCAACTTTAAAAGATCTCAAGAAAAGTGAACTAAGCCTATATGATTTCAGCAGGCATAAAATTCTGCATTGCAGCAATTATACAGCAACAAAGTAACTTGGAAACACTTGTGATGCAATTACACTGTAATGCTTTGAGAACGCTGAGGATTGGATCGATTAGATTGAGTCGGAGTCAGTGATCGCCAATTCGCTAACGTTATGGGTTCTATTTCAACTGCTTTGGCCTGGAAGCCAAATGCTCTGATGGCTAAAAAGGCTGGTACACAAAGTCCTAAATTTGGATAGGGTTCCATAGGCTAGACAGCCCATCTAAAGAGTTTCCAGGAGCGGGATTAACCGTTGCCGAGAAACGACATACACCCCAGCCAGGCTGCCAGCAGGAACATTAACTGTGGCTTTAGAAAAACACAGCACCGGGATCACGCGCTCAGCTTTCCAAAGTGCCTTCAATCGGTCAGCCTGATTATTACAAGCGGCAATAAAGTCTTTCTCAAACTGGTAAGTCCGATCGCCGTACCTGCGTACCAGCTTCTCCCCCCCGGCAGTAACCGTACCACCGTGGGACTTAACATCAATCACAAACAGCCGTCCGGCAGGAGAGGTCGCAATGATGTCTAGATCCCCAATTCCACGGATCATCATTCCATAACGAAACTTCCAACCTTTCTGCTCCAGAACCTTGAGATCCTGGGCAATAACTTCCTCTCCAGCCGCACCCTGGTCGGCCCGATCGGCACTAATCCAGAGCTTCCAACCAGCAGCACCAATGCCCAGACCAAAGGCAATCCCAACGATACGAAGGAAATGAACACCCCAAGGTTGAGCGTCCTTCACTTTGTCCGGCGTAAGCAGCACAGAGCAACCGATCAGCGCGATCGCAATGAAGCCATGAAAAGCTGCATCGCGTCTACGCCGGAACGATAACG
>ERZ1066137.604-NODE-604-length-24476-cov-11.768437_pt1 | contig 24476 bp, 25 predicted proteins | sample MGYA00382784_ERZ1066137 | MGnify/ENA primary metagenome ERZ1066137 (study PRJEB33369, sample SAMEA5778367) | biofilm metagenome | biome: Industrial cooling water; feature: Water cooling tower basin; material: Biofilm | place: United Arab Emirates | collected... | reverse complement strand
CGTCAACGACACGACGCTCAGGACCGGAAAGTCCACCACCCCACGGGACTCAGGCTGGCCTCGAGGTCTTGCCGGTCTGCGTATCTCAAGACAAGATTCAGGCTGCTTGCCTCCTGGGGTCGCCAGTTGAGTTCGCTGTCGAGTGCGATTGCCAATTCGCGCCACGCTACCGGTAGCCCGAGGGCTCTTGCGAGTTTGCGACATGCCTCGTAGGCGTATGTGGCTTCGAGACACCGATAGAGCGCCATGTACATGGTTCGGGGATCTGAGTCGAACGTTGATCTCGCAATCGCCTCGTACGGCATGTGCTGGATGCCGGAGTCACACATAGCCCGGAGTTCAGCCGCCAAGGAGGAATTTATCCACGATCCTCCACGCTCGCACTCTCCGATGCAGAGGGTGAGGATGTGGTGAGCGGCAGTCTCAGCATCGAGTTCTTCACTGCAGCGGAACAGTCGCATCGTTGGCATCAGCTCGCGGACCAGCGCATAGTCATGCCCGTCGTAGGACGAGTCGTCGGTCAAGCTCGAGGCCTCGACGAAGTTCCTGACCCACGAAGGCGGCTTGATCGGTTGCGCTCTAGTTTCAACCGCAATCAGGACAAAGAGGCCAGAACTCATGTCCTCTTCGACGAGGTCAACAAGGTCCGCTCCAAACTCGAAACCCATTGTAGCGATGAAGTCGACGTCGTCCTTGCGAAGGTGAAGGGCGGCACGTTGGTTTCCGAATCTCAAGACCTTCACCAGGTCAAAGCGCTTCAGGTCATCGTCCGAAGCGTGATCTCCAGCAATGAACCTAACCAGCCCAGGCCGCGTTACGGGTTCGTTGCGAGCATCGCAATAGTTCTCCAGGCTCTGGAAGTAGCTGGCGAACACTAGTCGCATGTCCCTCGCCACTACTCAGCCCGCCAACACTGCTCCATATTCGTGATCTCGTAGTTCTCTTCGAGCAAGACTTTGAAGGCTTCCCCAAAAACGGCCCGCTCGTATCTGCCTACTTGGCCCACACGACGATCAAGCACTTCACGCAGGACGTCGAGACGCAGTAAGTCCCCGAGTTCCTCGTTGGTCATTCGGTGCAGGCGCTGAATGAAGCGTTCATGACTCTCCTGCACGGCGCCTATTCGCTTCTGTCTCTCGTCTGGCGTCCGATCAGCTCCGGGCCGGCCGAGAACTGAAAGCCCAATCGCGACGATGAACCCAATCCGCGCCGGCTGGCTGTCGAATACATGACGCCCCTTGGTGAGTCGGCCCTCCTCCGTCGACTCGAAACGCGAGAAGGCTTCGTCAAGCGTGGCAAGCATTGAGAATGCTGAGTAGAACTGGTCCTGGAAGTCCTTGTCGGCGACGTTGTCTACGAAATCTAGACGTGAGAACTCATCTGAGACTTGTTCTTTCGTGTCAACGGAGACTTTTCGTAGCGAGAAGGCAATGTACAACTCAACCACTGAATCGCTCTGGTACTGACCGGCAGCAACCCGCCTACCGGGATTGTCGGGAGTGATGAGTTTGTCTAGCTCTGGAACCTGCTGGACCACTTCCTGCAGGAGGGGAGCGTACACGACGGAAAGTTGTCGACTGATGGTCCAAGGGACTTGGCCGGTGTTGAGCACGAGCATCCTGTAAACCATCGCTCGGACGGATGTCGTGACCCAGAACTCGACTCGCACCTTCCGTTCGGCGACCATCGGATCGATGCTCATTGCGTCAATCAGGGCGGCTGTCCGTTGCATGCCGTCAATAATCGACAGCTGGGCGCTCGCCTTGCCGTCTAAAATCGAGCGAACATCAAAGGGCTCGCCAGGAATCAGCGCCTCGAATCGCTCCCTGCTGACCACGGCACCGATTACCACCGGAGGCAACACTGCGCCTTGCTGCACATCGGACACCATCCGCTCTCGAATGCGCTTTGCAGTGGTCGTGGTCAGGACGGTCCGTTGACCAGTGAGCGCGCCTTGGTTCTGGTGTGCATCGTGCACCAGGTCCAAGTACTCTCCGACGGGCATCGATGTCTGAATGGACCAGCAATCTGTTCGCTTGTCATAAAGCCAGTCGATCGTTGCCACTTCGAGCTCCCTGCGTTCTGCCGGTCACCCCGTGAGTGGGGCGTTGACTAGGTGCCCTGAGTATTCCACGTCACTGCTTCGGATTCCGGGCCAGGGTGCGGAAGAGGCCGAGTGTCCAATTGTGGATCATCACGACCTGACTGGCCGCGCTGTCGGCCAATCAACCTAGGGTCTGACCCTTGGCCGCTGGAATCGCTGAGACATGACTAGCGCGGACACGCCGCGGTGGAAGTTTCGCGAACCGAGCAGTCGGAACCTTTCACTTTGCTGGAACGTCACCTTCACGTTCTCAGCGAGGTATGTCCCCCGGGCGACACTCCAGAGTGAGTCCAGTTCTTCGAGAAATAGAACGGTTCGACCGATAGACACTTCGAGCGAGACGAACGCCGTTGACCGTACCCACTCAGGGTCCCCGAGTGCCGTTCTCTCTCTGTGCAGGTAACTGACTGCTGGCCCAGTGTGCTCTAGCAACACTTCCTCGTAAGAGCCCGGCTTCCCGATCTTCAAGTAGGGCCTGGAAGTCTGAATGCCCAGGCCGTGCTTGTACGAGTTATATGCACGTGCTCCGTTGATCACGATGTCAGCACCACTCTTCAGAAGCGTGCTTAGGTACTCCCCATCTGAAGCCCAGACGTCCTCGCTGACGTCTGCGAAGTCTCGTCTGGAAGTGCTTCCACGAAACACGACTCTCAGTTTGCCGAGCCAACGATCGTCGGGGGCAACATTAAGAATCTCATTCCTTACGAGATCTTTGAAGACGCGGAAACTGGTCAGACGGGCCATTTCCAACGCGGGGCAGAACGGTTGGTCGACGTGCGCCAGGTACTGGCGAAGCAGGGTCTCGGCCACCAAGTGCTCAAGCGATAGGAACTCTACAGTCGCGTAGCCTTCCAGTTCCTCGGATGTCCCTGCTGGGGAGGTCGCAGAGGCCCCCGCGTAAGAAACCCCAGACTCAAAAACTCGGTCTAGAGGTTGGGTGGGGTCGCAAAGTGCCAGCGCAAGGCTAAGTCGAGTTCGAAAGTATGACGTAGGTGCTTCGCTGTAATACGCCGCGTTTAGTTCCCCGTACTCTTTCGGATGAATCTCATGCTCCATTACGACCTGCTTCCGTGTGATTCTGGTGCGCGCGATGAAGATCGGCTGCAGCAGCCGACCCACAACCCATCGCGGGCGCGGGTCATCCCGACGTACACCTCCCGCCGCGCGATCTCTCGCGCCTCGGCCGCTCCCTCGTCGAGCCCCTCGGCAACCGGGGCCAGCAGCGACCCTTCGACCCGCGCCAGCAGCACCTGCTTGAACTCGAGGCCCTTGGCGCGCTTGATCGTTCCGACCTTCACCAGGGGAGCGGGGGCGCCCGCATAGCTCTCCAGCTCGATGACGCCGAAGCCGGCGGCGCGTAGCGCGGCGAGCAGGGCGAGAGCATCCCGATTCGTCGCCGTCAGCACGCCGATGTCACCGGGGTCGACGCCGGAGGCTACCAGCGTCCGTACGTGCGAGACGAGGGCGGCGTCGTGCGCGGCGAGCGACGTGAACGAGTGGAGCGCGGGTGCCGGGCCGGTGCGGATGACCTCGGCGGCAGCATCTGCCCGGCCGGGGCCGCCCTCGAGGTCGACGAACTCGTCGCCGTCGACCACCTGCGCAGCGAACGCCGCGATCTCGCGCGTGTTGCGGTAGTTGGTGGCGAGCACGACGCCGCGGCCGGCCACCGAGATGCCCGCCTCGGCGAGGGAGTATCCGCCGGGGTAGATGGTCTGCTGGCCGTCGCCAATCAGCGTCAGGCCGTCGGGGCGGTCGCCGACAACAGCGTGCAGCATGCGCAGCATCGCGCACGAGAGGTCTTGCGCCTCGTCGATGATGACGTGGTCGACGCCCTGCATCGGGGTCTCGCGCAGCGAGGCTTCGGCGCGCAGGATGAGGTCTTCGAAGTCGACTAGGCCGCGCTCGCGCAGCGCCGCCTCGTAGGCGAGGTGCAGCTGCCACACCGCCCGACGCTGCTCGAGGCGCAGCGGGCGGCGGCGACCGGCACGCGGCAGGTCGGCGTACTGCTCGAACGTCGACAGCCCGCGACCCTTGATGACCTTCGCGATCTCGTCGCGCCAGTAGCGGCTGTTCGGGTCGAGCGCGCCGAGCGGGCCGTCTTTGCCCGCGCGGTTCCACGCATAGTTGAAGGCCTGGTTCGCGTCGTCGAAGCTGCCCCGCGGCACGCGCTGTCCGCGCTCGCGCAGCACGCGCACCGCGAAGGAGTGCACGCCTGTGAACTCGACGCGCTCGACCACGTCGGGCGCCAGCCGGTGCAGCAGCGAGCCGAGCACCGCCGGCAGCGTCTTCACGAACGTCGTCACCACCACCCGGCCCGTGGATGCTCGCGCCAAGTACGCCGCCCGATGCAGCCCCACCACCGTCTTGCCGGTTCCCGCGGCGCCGCGGATTCTCGCCGGCCCCGAGAAGCTGCGCCGAACGAGCCGCGCCTGATCGGGGTGCAGAAAGGCCATCCACTCCTCGATCGGGGCGGCGAGCATCCCGGCCAGGAACGTCTCGGCCACCTCGTCGACGGTCAGCAGCGCCGGCTCGTCGAGCACCGGCTCCGGCACACTCAGGTCGAGCGGCACCGGCTCGTCGCCGAGCACGGGGAAGTGCGCGTTGACAGCACCCAATACGACGGCGAGCTGCCGCTCGGTCAGCCGCCCGCCGAAGCCGTTGATGAACGCGGATGCCCGCCGCTCGCCGACCACCACCAGGCCGCCCAGGCTCGCGAGCGGCACTGGGTCCATCGCCGACCCCGCCAGCACCACGACCACGTGCACCTCACCCGGAGCGAGCCCCAGCTCAGCGAGCACCCCCTCGGTGCCCACCCCCACGTCGGCGAGCGCCTCCAAGCGCTCCGTTACGTCGTCTTGACCTTGGAAGATGCGGCCTCCCGCCACGGTCACGTCGCGCCAGCTCTTCGTGTCGACGATGAACACGCCGCCCGGCCCGACGAGCACGTGGTCGATCTGGCTGCGGCTGCCGCGCCGCGCGCCCGGCCAGCCGCGGTCGTGCAAGAACGTGTAGCCGCACGCGGTCAGCGGCGCGAGCGTGCCGGCCACCTGCCGCTCGGTGCGGTGGCCGATCATCCATCGCTCGGCCTCGGCGCGGGCCAGCGCCGCGCGCTCGTCGAAGGCATCGGCGAGCGCTACGAGACGACGCGCCTCCGCGCCCGCCGACCTGCCTGCCTCGCCCACGATCCCCCCTGGTATCGACCCGCGCAGAAAGCGAGCCTCGCTCCATTCTGTCGGGTGCGGCCGGGGCCTGGCACCCCCTGAGCGGGGGCGACTCCGTCGATTCGCGAGTCGCCGTGGTACACCCCGATCGCGTGGCGTGTCGCGACAGCCCCCGCCTCGTCTCGTAGCCAGTGGCCCGAGCACAGGCCTGACCGCCGACGCGTCGCTCTGGTCGGCTTCCCAGCTTTCCCATAGCATGGGGGAGCGTCTGCCCCCACCCGAGAGAAGTAGGCCCGTGCGAACCGTTCGACCCTCCCGCCTCGTCGCGCCCATCACCGCCATCGCTGCCGCCGCCCTGCTGCTGCCGGCCGCCGCCGCGACCGCAGCCCCGCTCAGCTACCCCGCCGTCGTCGACGAGGGCGTCACCGTCGTCGCCCCCTTCCCGAACTACGAGCTCGAGATCGACTGCGCGGCCGTCACCGACCAGTACGAGATCGATGAGCTCGGGTTCTACGCCGAGCTCTACCACGTGCCCGGCGGCTCGCTGACGCTCACCTTCAACTGCTCGTTCGACCCCGAGTTCGGCTTCGATGTCACCGACATCGCCAACACCGAGCCCACCGGATCGATCGATGTCGAGTCGGGCGACGGCGTCACCGTCGTCACCGTCGAGCCCAACACCAACCTCGATGTGAACCTGCCCGAGCCCGGCGCCTACTTCGAAGTCGAGTACTACCTCACCACCCCCCTCGCCGACCCGAGCGGCAGCCTGCTGCACGAGGTGAGCGCGGCGGTCGACCCCGCCGACGTCGCCGACTTCGGCTCGGCAGACGACAGCCCGGTGTACGACTGCGTCGACGACGGCATCAAGCCGTACGCCACGCAGGTGTTCACCGTGCAGTCGGCGGGCACGTACACGTTCCGCCTCACCGACTACCTGCCCTACGAAGGCGGGCTCTACTACGACTACACGCCCACCGGGGGTGGCAGCCCGCCCAACCCGTGGGGCACCTACAACCCGTTCTCTGACGCCGCGATGGTGCTCTACAGCTCGTTCAACCCCGCCAGCACCGACGCAGGTTTCATCGACTGCAACGACGACAGTGACGCCATTGACGACCTCATCTCCGCCGACCCGTTCGACGGCGAAGTCGGTGCTCGTGACAGCCAGAACCGGTTCCTCGACGAGTACTTCCCCGAGCTCGTCGTCACCCTGCAGCCGGGCATCTACACGCTCGTCATCATCCCGTACGAGGCAGAAGACGACCTCGTGCAGGTGAACGACGGCGCCGAGCTCAGCCCCACCTACATCATCGATGACCTCGGGGCGCTGACGACCGGCTTCGAGATCTGGGGTGAGCCGCGCGGCATCGTCCTCGGCGCTCAGCTTTCTGCGACCGGCGCCGACACCGGCGCGGCCTGGCTGCTCGGGGGCATCGCCGCTGCCGCGCTCGGCACGGGCGTCGTGCTGCTGGTCGTGCGGCGACGCGTGAGCTGAACCCCGAACCTCGCCGGCTTGGCCGCGTCGCGTCGTCGCCCTAGCCTGTAGGGCGATGACCGACCGGGGGGATGCGGGCGCCGAAGCGTTCGCGAGCGTGCTCGCCGCCGCCCAGGCGGGGGCGAGCTGGGCGTGCACCCGACTGTGGAACGACCACGCTCCGGCTGTCGCCGCCTTCCTCACCGCCCGCGGATCGCGCGAGCCTGACGACCTCACGAGCGAGGTCTTCCTGGTCGTGTTCGACCGCCTCGGCAGCTTCCGCGGCGACGCGGCCGCCTTCCGCTCGTTCGTCTTCTCGATCGCCTACCGCCGCCTCGTCGACGAACTGCGGATGCGCAGCCGACGCGGCGAGACCGTCGAGCTGCTCGCCGAGGAGGACCCGCGGCGAGCATCCAGCGCTGAAGACGAGGCCGCCGCCCGCCTCGGCGACCAGCGCGCACTCGCGCTCATCAACACTCTGCCCGCCGACCAGCGCGATGTCATGGTGCTGCGCATCGTCGCCGACCTCACCGTCGAGCAGGTGGCCGCCGTGCTCGGCAAGCGCGAGGGGGCCGTGAAGGCCCTGCAGCGTCGGGCCCTCGAGCGGTTGCGGAAGAAACTTGACCCGACCCGTACCCCTGGCCGCCCCTCGAGCGATAGCGAGGAGTGAGATGAGAAAGCGCATGATCACAGACACCGAGGCCGAGCGGCTGCTCGCGGGCGCGACCCCCGAGGGTCGCCCCGAGCTCGCCGCGCTCGCCGCCTCGATCGCCGACGTGCGCACCAACTCGGCGGCGGCCGCCCCGCAGCCCAGCGCTGCGCTGGCCGCCCGACTCGAGAGCCCGGTGCCGACCACAGGTGCCGCGGCTGACGCGCAACCAACAAGGGGGATCAAGAAGATGGTCGCAACCATCGCAGGGCTCGGCGTCGCCGCCAAAGTGGCCGCCGCATCGGGTGTGCTCGCGCTCGGACTCGTCGGCGTCGGCGCGGCGGGGGCCGCGGGCGCGCTGCCCGCACCTGCCCAGGAGGTCTTCGACGACGTCATCACCACGGTGCTGGTCACCGAGGACGACACGCTCACCGAAGGCGAGACTGACGGGACGACCGACGAGGGCGTCGTCGAGGAGTGCGTGGTCGACGACGGCACCACCGACGGCACCACCGACGAGGGTCTGACCGAGGAGGAGCTGGAGGCCGACCTGTACGGCACGGCCGAGGAGAGCACCGAGGGCACGACCGACGGCAGCACCGACGGCACGGCCGACGAGACCACCGACCAGACCACCGACGGCACCACCGAGTGCGCTGAGCCCCTGCCGGTCGGCTCGAAGGAGTTCAGCGCCTGGGTGCGCGAGGGCGCGCAGGACCCGAACAAGGTCGGTCGTGAGTTCGGCCAGGCGGTCTCGGAGCAGGCCCGTGAGCTGCGCGGCGAGAAGGCCGAGGAGCGCTCCGAGAACGGCCAGGGCAACAACGGCAACGGCCAGGGCAACCGTCCCGGTTCAGGCGAGGACGACGGCGAGGACGACGACGCTGCTGACACGTCGACCGACCGTGGCAAGCCGGCGGGCACGCCCGGTGGTGGCCGCCCGTAACGGTCACCCGCACGATGAGGGGCCCGGCACCGCACAGGTGCCGGGCCCCTCGTCGTTCGTGCGGCGCGACGCTCGCGCGATCAGGTGCGCAGTCGAACGCGGTGCGATTGCACCGAATCGTCGAGCTCCACGAGATTGCCGCGCGACTTGAGGAATTTCGAGAAGCTCGCATACCCGAGGGCCTTCTCGTTGAAGGCCGGGTCCAGGCGCTTCATCTGAAGCTTGAGAGCCGATGCGTGCGCCCAGTCGGTGTCGTCGATCTCGTGAACCAGTCGCAGCGCGCGGACAAGCAGCGCGTTGGCCGCCTTCCGCGTGGTGGGAGTCTCGTTGGCGCCCGTCACGACGGACTCACCCTCCGACTCCGCGGCCCGTGCGGGTGCCGTCGAGGTCGCGTCCTTCACCGATGTCTCGGCGGGTGCGGGGCGAAGCCCGGCGGCGATGTGGGCGGCGGGGCGGATGCCCGGCAGGGCGTCGTAGTCGGCGTACTCGTTGCACGCCGCGCGCAGGCTCTTGCTCGTGCCGCCCGCCACCCCGACGCCGACGATGTACCGGCCGAGGCGCTTGGCCCGCTGCGCGAGCGCGATGTAGTCGCTGTCGCCGGCCGCGATGACGACGTGCGTGATGTCGGGCAGGCGGAACAGGTCTTCCACGACGTCGACCGAGAGGCGGATGTCGGCGCCGTTTTTCATCTGCTGGGTGGCGGGAAAGAGCTGGGTGAGGTCGACCGCGCGCTCCATGAGCTGACCCTGGTAGCTGGCGTTGACGCCCACCGACCAGTCGGCGTAGGCGCGCGACAGCACGATCGTGCCGAAGCTGGAGGCGAAGTCGAGGATCGCGCCGATGTCGACCTCGGCGGCGCGCAGCCGCTCACGAATCTCATCGGTCGCCCCGGTGAGGCCCGAGGGCAGGCGGTACACGTTGTCCTTGCGCCACGCGCCGCGACCATGGATCTGGTCGTAGCGCGAGATGACGATGTTGTCGAAGTCGATGTAGACGGCAACGCGGCTCTCGCCCGGCTCGGCCATGGGGCTCCCCTCGGTGGCGGTCGCCCCCAGTCTGGCAGGGTGCCGGGCTGCGAGGGGTCAGGGCCGCGGGTCGAGCGCGTCGTACTCGCGCAGGCTGCGGTAGATGCGCAGGAACATCGCGCTGACGACGATGATGATGAGCCCGCCGAGCAGGGGAGGGAACCACAGCACGGCGGTGAAGCTGAGCACGCCGATGTAGAGGTCGCCCACGCGCGGGCCGCCGTTGACGACGACCGTGAACAGTCCCTGCAGCCGCCCGCGCATGGCGTCGGGCACCGCGGCCTGCAGCATCGTCGTGCGGTAGATCATGCTGACCGTGTCGGCGGCACCCGAGACGGCGAGCAGCAGCGCGGCGATGACGAGCGCCACCAGATTGGCCTGCGCGATATCGGTGCCGACGTCGTGCGGCACCACCGCGGTCACCGCCAGGAGCACGCCGAGCAGCAGGATGCTCGCGCCGTAGGCCGCGACCGCCACAACCATGCCCACCCCGTGCGCGCGCACCGCGCTCACCTTGCCCGAGAGCAGGCCGAGGACGAGCATGCCGACCGCGCCGGCCGACGACAGGATGCCCACCGTCACCGCGCCGCCCCCGATGAGCACGGCGCCGATCGCGGGGAAGAGCACGCGCGGGTTGCCGAACGTCATGGCGACGATGTCGAGCACGAACGAGGCGCGGATGTTTGGCGCGACCCGCAGAAACCGCCAGCCCTCGACGATCGAGCGCAGGTCGGCACGGCGCCGGTCGCCGTCGGGCACCATCGCCGGCAGGGTGTACAGCCCCCAGAAGGCGGCGAAGAAGAGCAGCACGTCGATCGTGTACGTGATGCCGAACCCCGCGTAGGCGACGAGCACGCCCGCGAGCGCGGGCCCGACGGTGAGCTGCACTCCGGCGCTGATGCCGCCGAGCGCCCCCGCCGCCGGCAGCAGCTCGAGCCGCACGAGCCGCGGCACCATCGCCGAGCGGGCGACCTGCACCATGATCGCGGCCACCGAGTTGAGCGTGATGAACAGGTAGAGCGGCGCGATGTCGGGCACGCCCATCCAGCTGTAGACGGCGATGGCGAGCGTTGACCCCCACGCGACGAGCGCGGCGACGAGCGCGACGCGGCGGCGGTCGAACCGATCGGCGAGGGCCCCGCCGTAGAGGCCGAAGGCGATCATCGGCACGAGGGCGAAGGCGGCGACGAGCGACACGGCGAAGGTCGATGCGGTGCGCTCGTAGATGTCGAGGCCCACGGCGACGATCGTCATCTGGCTTCCGATGCCGGTGATCGCCGCACCCAGCCACATGCGGGCGAAGGCGGGGCTCTCGCGCAGCGGGCGGGTGTCGACGAGGTGGCCGCGGCGCGCGGCGGGGGGAGCAGTCACAGTTGCTCCAGCGTACGCCTCCTCCGCGTTATCGAGACACCGTCTCGGCGTGCTCGGCGTAGCGCACTCCGGTGAGCTGCTCCGAGACATCCCACAGCCGCACGAGCGCCGCGGCATCGCGGGCCGGTCGCGGCACCCACGCCGGGGCTGCCGCCCCGCGGATCTCTATCGTGCCGTTGGGCCCGTAGTAGCCGCCGGGCTCGGCGTGCGGGTGCGCCGCCGCGACGAGCGCGGGGCGAATCCCCTCCGCGACCGTCTGCATGACCGCGTCCATGCGGCGCTTCATGCCCGTGCCCACCGGCTTGCCATCGCGCGGCCCGGTGATCTGCAGGTTGGTCGACGTGCCGCCCGGGTGGGCCGCGACACTCGTGAGCCCCCAGCCGTGGAGGTCGCTGCGGCGCTGCAGCTCGCGGGCGAACGCCAGGTTGGCCAGCTTCGACAGCGCGTAGGCGCCCCAGGCCGAGTAGCGACGCTCGGCGTTGAGGTTGCTCCACTGCCAGCGCCCGAGGCGCGCGACGATGCTGCTCGTCGACACCACGCGCGGGGCGTCCGCCCGCTGGAGGGCGGGCATGAGCAGGCCGGTGAGGGCGAACGGCCCGAGGTGGTTGCTGCCGAACTGCAGCTCGAAGCCGTCGGCCGTCTCGCGGCGCTCCGGCACGGCCATGATGCCGGCGTTGTTGATCAGGATGTCCACCGCGCGCTCCTCGTCGAGCAGCAGCTGCGCCGCAGCACGCACGCTGCCGAGGTCGGCGAGGTCGCAGTCGAGCAGGCGCAGGCGCGCATCCGGATTCCGCCCGCGCACCCCGTCGGCCGCCCGCTCGCCCTTCTCGCGGTTGCGCACCACCATGACCACCTCGGCTCCGGCGGCGGCGAGCCGCTCGGTCAGCCCGAGCCCGAGGCCGCTGTTGGCGCCCGTGATGACGACGAGGCGGCCGGTCAGGTCGGGCGGGGTCGAGTCGAGGGCTGCGCGCGGCATCGTGTCTCCGTGATCGGGCGGTGAGGGTGCGGTGTGGTGCGGTCATCCCATCATTCGGAGCCGAGCCGGTGCTGGGAGAGGTCGGCCGGAATGTCCTCATGATCACGCCTGACACCGGCCGCCTCGCCTGGGAGGCCCGCACCTCGACGACGCTCGCCGTTCTCGGCACCTCGTTCCTCGTCGCCTACTCGGTGCTCGTGCTGCTGCCCGATCTCGAGGGGCCGCTGCTGCTGCTGACGGCGGCTGTGCTCATCGCGACCTGGGTCGTCTTCGCCATCGACATGCTCGCCCGCGTCGTGCTGAGCGATCGCGGTCGCCGCGGCCACTTCCTGCTCACGCGTCCGCTCGACGTCCTGGCGCTGTTCATGCCGCTGTTCCGGGCCCTCCGGGTCGTGACGCTGCTGCGGCACATCCCCCTGTTCGCCGGAGGGTCGGGAACCGCCGTGCGCAGTTCGGTCGGCGCGCATGCCGTCGTCTATGCGGCGGTGTTCGTCTACGTCATCGCGCTCGCCACGCTCCAGGCCGAGCGCGGCGCCGAGGGGGCGACCATCACGACCTTCGGCGATGCCGTGTGGTGGTCGCTCGTCACCATCACCACGGTCGGCTACGGCGACACCTACCCCGTCACCGATGCCGGGCGGTTCCTCGCCGTCCTGCTCATGGGTGGCGGGCTCGTCATCGTCGGCACCACCTCGGCGATCGTCGTCTCGTACATCGGCGAGCGGGTCGCCGCTGCGCGCGCGAGCAGCGACGACGCTCAGCCGCCGAGCAGCGCGTCCTCGGCCTCGTAGTCGAACCACGTGTCGGCGCCGTAGCGCTGGGCGAGCGCGGGAAACCGCTCGCGCCAGTCGCCGTCGCCGACCGCGGCGATCATGTCGTCGATCGCCGGGCCGATCGTCGATCGGTGGCTGCCCGAAGCGGTATAGCCCAGCTCGGCAGCCGCCGCCATGCTCAGCACCACCGCGGCCGGTGCGGCCCACGGCGTGCGACCGACCGTGCTCTCGGGTCCGCCCGCACCGCGCGGCAGCAGCTCGAACTCGGCCGTGTGCCCCAGGTGTGCGAACACGGCCTGCCCGATCTCGAGAACCGTCGGAACGGGGTCGTCGACCGCGTTGAGCACCCGACGGCCGGGATGCTCGCCCGCGAGGCGCGCCAGCTCGGCGATCACGGCGGTGGCCGTGGTGCTGAACCGGCTCTCGCCGCGGTCGACCAGCGGCACTCGGCGGCGGCCGTCGAGCGCGCGCTTGATGAAGTACCACTCCCGCAGCGCGGGAGAGCCCGGCCCGTGGATGGCGCCCGGCCGCAGGATGGTGACCGGAAGCCCGTCGATACCCAGCAGCGCCCGCTCGAGCGCGGCCTTCTGCGGCGAGTAGCCGTCGACGTCGGCCGACACGATCGGGTGCTGCTCGGTGATCGGCACCGGGAAGCGCGGGAAGTCGTCGTCGCCCGTCGCGGCGTCCATCCACGCGCCGTTGGTGCCGAGATACACCGAGGCGGTCGAGATGACCACGAGAGACGCGAGGTCGCTCACCAGCGACGCGTAGGGCTCGGCGTCGGCCGGGCCGAAGGCGACGCAGTCGAGCACGAGGTCGCGGCCGCGGGCGAGCGTGCGGAGGGCATCCGCGTCGCCGCGATCGAGGGTCGCCTCGGTGACGTGATCGCGTAGATCGGCGGGCAGCGGCCGTCCGCCGCGGTGCGCGACCGTCACATCGGCACCGGCGCTGAGCAGGGCGCGAGCCGTGGCGATGCCGATCTGGCCCGAGCCGCCCACGAGCAGGGCGTTCATGCGCATGGCGTCACTCTAGGCGCTAGATTCGCCCTATCGACCCCACCGAGGAGCACTCATGGCAACGACCCAGCCCTTGACCCGCAGCCAGACGCAGTCGAGCCTCATCGCCGGCGCGGTCGCGCACACCATGTTCCAGGCGGGGTGGTTCGCCTTCGGCATGTCGCTCGCGGCGCTCGTGGCGACCGCCCTGTTCGGCAACATCGTCGGGGCGTTCACGCGGGCTCTCGGCGGTGACGACCCGAACGCCGTGCTGCGCGCCCTCGACGGCGGGTCGGAGCTGCTGTTCTGGGTCGTCGTGTCGTTCCTCATCGGCAGCCTGATCCTCATCGGCCTCTCGGTGCTCGTCAGCGGCTGGCTGCTGTCGGCCGCGGGGCTGCGGGCACCGTGGAAGCTGACGATGGCGGCGATCGGCATCGCCGCGCTCGTCGACATCGCGTTCTTCTGGATCTACGTGGGGCTCGCGAATCTGCTCACCGAGAGCCGCATCGCCGGCCCCGTGCTGCTGACTCCCGTCATCGCTCTGGTCGGCGGCATCCTGGTCGGCGCGCTCATCTGGTGGCTCATGGCACTCACCCGTCGCGAGAAGATCGGTGGCGCCGAGACCGCGGATGCTCCCGCCGCGTCGGCGCCGGCCGCGAGCTCAGCGCAGGAGGTCGCCGAGTAGCGCCGTCAGTTCGGCCCGCATCTGCTCGCTCGAGATGCTGCGCGGGCCATCGCCCGACTGCGGGCCGTAGTCGCCGAAGCTCGCGTGGTTGGCGCCCTCGATCGTGACGAACGTCGCGTCGGCGGGCAGCAGCCCGGCGTTCTCCGCGATGATGGCGGGCGTCGAGAGCGCGTCGTTCTCGCCCGCGACGCTGAGCACCGGCAGCCCCGAGGCGCTGATGTCGCCCGCGCAGTAGCTGCCGAGCAGCACGAGCCCGGCGGCCTCCGACCCGGGCACCATGAGGCAGGCCCGCACGCCGCCGAGCGAGTGGCCGCCGACGAACCAGCGGTCGACCTCGGGCGCGGCGCTCGTGAACTGGTCGAGCGTGCGGGCGTCGAAGAAGGCCAGGTTGAGGGTCGGTTCGGTGATGAGCACCGTCGCACCGTGCTGCTCGACGACGCCGCTCAGCTGGTGCATGTACGCGTGCGCCTGCACCCGCGCGCCGGGAACGAACACGAGCCCGGTGCCCGCCGCGTCGCCCCCGCTCGCCGTCGGCGTCATCAGGATGCCCTCCGGCAGGTACTCGACCGCGATCGCGTCGTTCGCCCACACGTCGATCACCGGCCCGCGCTCGGCCAGGTACGGGGTGCTCGCCCACATGACGAACCCGAGAACCACGAGGGCGAGAGCGCTCAGCGCACTCCAGCCGACGAGCCGCACGCGGCTGCGGAGGCGGGAGGGGCGGCGGGAGGGGCGACGAGGGGCGGAGGCCGAATGCTCGCTGGTCATGGGGCATTATCCCGCCGCAACCTGGCACAATGGAGGCATCATGAACCTCATCGCCGTTGTCGTCTCGATGCTCCTCTTCCTGTCGTCGTTCGTGCTGTTCGCGTACGCGTACGCCGTGCCGGAGGAATGGGCGGCCCTGACGTTCTTCATCGGCATCATGGCGGTCACCCTCTCGCTCGCGATCCCGTTCCACATCCTGGGTCACCGCGAGCGCAACTAGCGCTGCGCCGGTCGGCCGTCGGTCGACCGTTCGTCGCTCGGTCAGGCCGTCAGTAGTTCTACCGTCAGGCCGTGCGTATGATGTTCGCGGTGAAGCGCTCGAGGCGCTCTGTCAGACCCGCGCTGCGGCGAGCGATGACCTCGTCGCGCATCAGCGTCAGCTCGCTCGTGGTCGGCACCATGCGGATGATCGCCGAGCAGCCGAGATCCATGCAGATGTAGGTGCCCACCGAGTTGCCGTCGCGACCGGCCTCGCCCCCGCGCGGGGCGCTGAACATGATCACCTGCGTCGACGGCTGCGGGGTGTGGCACAGCGAGCACATCGCGCCGATGCCCGGTCGCAGGGCCGTGCTGGCCGCGCGCAGCATGATGCCGACGGGCCGCTCGTCGACCCAGTGCACGATGTAGCCGCGCGGCGAGCCGGCCGGATCGCGCCAGCCCAGGTACTCGCGCTCGCTCCACAGGGTCTCGTGCAGGCCCGGCAGGGGCATCCGCTCGATCTCGGCCTCGCTGGCGTTGACCATGCTGGCGCGGATCTGGTCGGCGGTGAGCTCTCTCATCGCCTCTCAGGCTACGTCACACGGATGCTCGCCCGCCGATAGGGTGACCTCCATGCCGTCGCTTCCTCGGGCGCTCAAGCCTCTCGAGACCGGGCAGTACCGCCTGCTCGCGCTCGCCCTCGTGCTGTCGCTGTTCGGCACGGGCGTGTGGATCGTCGCCGTCGTCTGGCAGGTGATCGAGCTCGGCGGCACGCCCGTCGACCTGTCGATCGTCGCCACGGCCGGCAGCATCGGGCTCGTGCTCGCCGTGCTGCTCGGCGGGGTCGCGGCCGACCGCATTCCGCAGAAGCGCATCTTGAGCGCCGTCGAGGCGATCAAGGCGGCCTCGGCTGTGACGATCGCCGTGCTCGCGCTGACGGAGACCATCGAGGTGTGGCACCTCGCCGTCATCTCACTGCTGCTCGGCATCGCCGACGGCTTCTTCTACCCGGCGTACTCGGCGTGGCTGCCGGCGCTGCTGCCCGCCGACCAGCTGCTGGCCGCCAATGGCATCGAAGGCGTGCTGCGGCCGACACTCATGAACGCCGCCGGACCCGCCGCCGCGAGCGCGGCGATCGCGGTGCTGTCACCCGGTCTTGGCTTCGCCATCGTCGGAGGCACGCAGGCGGTCGCCGCCGTGCTGCTCGGCACGATGCGGCTCACGCCGGTGCGCCGCGATGCCGACGCCGAGCCCACGCACCCGCTGAGGGCCGTGTGGGTGGATGTGCGCGACGGGGTGCGCTACATGGTGGGCACGCGCTGGCTGCTCGCCACCCTGCTCTACTCGGCCCTGCTCGTGCTCGTCATCATGGGGCCGATCGAGGTGCTGCTGCCGTTCGCGGTGCGCGACCAGACCGGGGGAGGGGCCGGCGCGTTCGCGCTCGCGCTCGCCGCCTTCGGCATCGGCGGGGCGCTCGGCTCGATCGTCGTCGCCTCGCTGCGGCTGCCGCGCCGCTACCTGACGCTCATGATCCTGGCCTGGGGCTTCGGGTGCGCGCCCCTCGTGGTCATCGGGCTCACCGATCAGCTGTGGGTGATGGTGGTCGCGCTGTTCGTGTGCGGCGTGCTGTTCTCGGGTGCCACCGTCGTGTGGGGCACTCTGCTGCAGCGCCGGGTGCCGCCCGCCATGCTGGGCCGCGTCTCGAGCCTCGACTTCTTCGTCTCGCTCGTGTTCATGCCGATCTCGATGGCGATCGCGGGGCCGGTCGGTGAGCTCATCGGCATTCCCGTGGCGTTCCTCGCCGCCGGGGTCATCCCGGTGGTGTTGGCGCTGCTGACCCTGCTGATCGCCCGGCTCGGCCCCGATGAGCTCGCGCACCCGCTCACCGACACCGCGGTCGTCGTCTCGACCGCGACCGGGCCGATCGTCACCGGGCCGGGCGCCGCGAGCGGTCTGCAGCGCCCGGCCGATGAGGAGCATCCGCCGATCTAGGCCTGCAGCTGGAACTGCGCCTCGATCGTGATGGTCACCTCGTCGCCGAGCAGGAAGCCGCCGGTCTCGAGCGCGGCGTTCCAGCTGACACCGAAGTCGTGCCGGTTGATGACGGTGGTGCCGCTCGCGGCCGCCTTCACGTTTCCGTACGGGTCGGTCGCGATGCCGCCGAACTCGCCCGTGATGGTGATGGGCTTGGTCACGCCGCGCAGGGTGAGGTCGCCGTCGAGCAGCAGGGCGTCGCCCTCGACCCGCAGGCCGGTCGACACGAAGGTCATGGTCGGGTGGTGCTCGATGTCGAAGAAGTCGTTCGTGCGCAGGTGGTTGTCGCGGTCGGCGTTCTTGGTGTTGATCGAGGCCATGTCGACGGTCACCTCGACGCGCGAGTCGTGCGGGTTCTCGGCCGCCGTGACGGTGGCGTCGAAGCGCTCGAAGACGCCCTTGACCCTGCTGATGGCGAGGTGGCGCACGCTGAAACCGATCTCGGTGTGGGCGTGATCGACGGTCCAGGTTCCGGTGCGGTAGCCGGGGATCGTGTCGACAGTGAGGGTGGTCACCAGGGGGTTCTCCTTCGTCTCGATGGTGGGCGCGGTGGCCCCGGTCGATGCAGATGCATCGACACCTCCGAGTCAACGCGCGCACCCCGACGATCTATTCCACACCTGTCGGAATACGGTGGGCGCGGCCGTGGTGTTCGATAGAACGGTGGATGCCGCGCTCGCCGACCGACTGCGCTCCGACCTGCTCGCGGCGCGGTACACGGTCGACCGGCTGCGGCAGCTCTGGGGCGACGAGGCCGACGCGGCTCTCGCGCGGGGCGACCGCGTGCCCGCGCAGCGCGCCCTGCACGGCTCGAGCAACCCGGCGGCGCTGCTCGCCCGACTGCTGCTGTTGGCGGAGCCCGCCGACGAAGCGACCCTCGCGCGCGTGCTGCCCACCCTCGGTTCGGCGGGCGCCCGATCGCTCGGCCTCGTCGACGGCGCTGGTCGCGCCACCCTCGACGTGCGCCCCGTCGCCGCGCTCGACGCGGCCGGACCGGTCGACTGGCTCATCGCCTCCGACCTGGGCGAGAGCGCCGTGGGCGGGCCGCTGCCCCCCGAGCACGTGCTGGGGGTCGGCGGGGCATCCGTCACGCTGAGCGGACTGATCCCCACGAGCCCGGTCGAGGCCGTGCTCGACCTCGGCACCGGCTGCGGCATCCAGGCTCTGCACGCGGCCCGGCACGCTCGTCGCGTCGTCGCCACCGACAGCTCGCCGCGCGCCCTCCAGCTCGCGGCGCTCACGCTCGCCCTCAACGGCGTCACGACCGTCGAGCTGCGCCAGGGCGACCTCTACGCCCCGGTGGCGGGCGAGCGCTTCGACCGCATCGTCTCGAACCCGCCGTTCGTCATCACGCCGCGGGTCGAGGGCGTGCCGATCTACGAGTACCGCGACGGAGGCCGCATCGGCGATGCGCTCGTCGAGGAGGTGATCCGCGGGGCGGCCGAGCACCTCGTACCCGGCGGCACCGCGCATCTGCTGGCCAACTGGGAGTACCGCGGCGACGGCTCCGCATCCGCCGCTCGCGAGAGACCGGCGGGCGACGGCCTCGCCCGCGTGCGGCGCTGGGCCGACGAGGCCGGTCTCGAGGCCTGGGTGATCGAGCGCGAGCGGCAGTCGCCGGCCGAGTACGCGGCGACCTGGATTCGCGACGGCGGCACCCGGGTCGGCACGCCCGCCTACGAGGAGCTCGCCGCGGCATGGCTCGACGACTTCGCCGCCCGCGGGGTCAGCGCCGTCGGCTTCGGATACGTGCTGCTGCGCCGCCCGCTCGACCCGATGCGGCCGCGGCTGCTGCGCACCGAGGTGCTCGGCTCACCGCTGGGTGCCGCGCCGACCGGTCTCGGCGACCAGCTGCTCGCCTGCCTGGCCGCGCACGACCGCATCGCTTCTCTCGATGACGAGCAGCTCGCCGGTCGGTGCCTCGCCGTGGCGCCCGACGTCACCGAGGAGCGCCACTACTGGCCGGGAGCCGAGGGGCCGACGGTCATCCGCCTGCGCCAGGGCGGCGGCCTGGCGCGCACGATCGAGGCGGACGCGGCGCTCGCCGGCCTCGTCGGTGCCTGCGACGGCGACCTCGCGGTCGGTGCGATCGCGAGCGCCCTCGCCGACCTGCTCGAGGTCGACGAGGGCGCTCTGCGCGGGCAGCTGCTGCCGCAGGTGCGCGAGCTCGTGCTGTGCGGTCTGCTCCTGCCGGTGGACTAGCCCTGCGACGGCGTCGCGCGGCGCAGGATGAGCCAGGCGGCGAGTGCGCAGACGGCCGTCAGGATGAGGCTCCACGCCGCGGTGCCGAGCACACCGGCCCACACGAAGAACTCGCCGACCTGCGGCCACGCATCGAGCAGGGTCACGAGGGCCGCGCCGCCGATGAACACGAACACCAGGCCGGCCCAGAACACGTACATGCCGAGCGCCCGCCAGCGCACGTAGACGCTCGCCGTCGCCGCCCCGATGCCGAAGAACAGCAGCATGAGCAGCAGCCCGAGCCCGAAGGCCTCCGGCCACTCCGACTGCCAGACGGCGTCGGCGCTGAAGAACCGCAGGCCGATGCCCCAGCCGCCCGTCGACTCCTCCAGCCAGGCCAGGGTGGCGAGCAGAGCCGCGTAGCCGACCGAGAGCATCACGGCGAACACGCCGAAGCCGAGCAGGAAGTCGCGTCGGGTCGAGCCGTAGCCGAGAGCGAGCGGGAAGGCCTGGTTGATGCTCTGAACGGCGACGACCAGCATGTAGACGAACAGGAAGAACGCGCCGCCGTTGACGCCCTCGGCCATCTCGCCCTCGGCGGAGATGTTCGCTCGCACGATGCCCCAGATGGCGAGGTTCATCAGCAGGATGATGCCGAGAATGAGCAGCGGCGTGTAGATCGCCGTCCACGGGTTGGCCAGCAGCAGGCGCACGCTCGTGCCGACACGGGTCGCGAGCGGGCGCGGCGCAAGGGGCAGCGGCGCCTCGACGGCGGGCTCCGACGCGGGCGTGTTCGCGGGCGTGCTCGCAGGGGTGGTGGCGATCATCGAGTGACCTCCTCGTGCTCGGTGGGGGTGCCCCCGGTCTGACGGATGATGAGCTGCTGCAGCGAGACCGGGCCGACCTCGAGGCCGGCGGCCCGCGCCGACGCGGTGACCTGCTCGGTGATGCCGGCGACGGTCGCGCTGACGAATCCACCCAGGCGCTCGCGGTGGATCACGTCGAGGCCCGCGACTGCCCGCTCGACGGCCTCGGCCGGGCCGGCGATGGTGGCGGCGTGGGCGCGGAGGGCATCCACCGGAGAATCGATGAGGATGCGGCCGTTGTCGATCACGAGGGCGTGCTCGAGCAGGTCGGCGACCTCGTCGATGAGGTGCGTCGAGAGGATGATCGTGCGCGGGTGCGCGGCGTAGTCGGCGAGCAGCCGGTCGTAGAACGCCTGGCGGGCGATCGCGTCGAGGCCCAGGTAGGGCTCGTCGAAGATCGTGATCGGCGCCCGCGAGGCGAGGCCGACGATGATGCCGACGCTCGACAGCTGCCCGCGCGAGAGCTTCTTGATGCGGCGGTCGACGGGCAGCCGCAGCTCGGCGGCGAGCTCGCGAGCGAAGTCGGCGTCCCAGTTCGGGAAGAAGCCGGGCGCCGCGGCGAAGACGTGCTTCGGCTTGAAGTCGTCGGGGTAGCGCTGGCTCTCTTTGATGAAGCAGGTGTGCTGCAGCACGCGCGGGTTCTCGACCGGGCTCTCGCCGGCGATCGTGATCGAGCCGTGCGTCGCGAACTCCTGGCCGGTGAGCAGGTGCATGAGGGTGGTCTTGCCGGCCCCGTTGCGACCCAGCAGGCCGGTGATGGTGTTGCGCGCGAGCTGGAAGTCGACGCCGTCGACGGCGGTGATGCCGCGATAGCGCTTCGTGAGGCCGCGCGCCTCGACGATGGTGGTCATGAGGCGGATTCCTTCCGGATGAGATCGATCAGGGCGGCGGCATCGAGCCCGAGGGCGGCGCCCTCGCGCAGCAGCGGCCGCACGTACTCGGTGGTGAAGCGTGCCCGGCGCTCGCTGATCAGACGGTCGCGGGCACCGTCGGCGACGAACATGCCGATGCCGCGGCGCTTGTAGAGCACCCCGGCGTCGACGAGCAGGGTGATGCCCTTGAGCGCCGTGGCCGGGTTGATGCGGTGGAACGCCGCGAACTCGTTGATCGACGGAACCTGCGCGCCCTCGGGGAGCGAGCCATCGATGATCTGCCGTTCGACGAGCTCGGCGATCTGGAGGAAGATCGGTCGACCGTCGTCCACGCGACCCTCCCTTCTGTGTTGGTTACTTAGTCAAGTAACTAACCAGATAAGGATGCCCACGTCAAGCCGCCGTCGCCGGCAGCGTGCTCAGCGCAGGTCATCAGGCCGGGCGGCGCCCCCAGCGCGGCACCGTCAGCAGGATCGCCGCGGCGCTGAGCGCGACGCCGGTGAGCCCGAAGACGAGGCTCGCCGGGCTCTGCACCCCGCCGGCGGGGAAGGGCAGCTCGTCGGGCAGGGAGTTGCCGACCGAGAAGTACGGCCCCCACGCGGCCACGACGATCACGCTGCCGGCGAGGCAGGCCAGGGCGAGCATCCGCCGCGGTGTCAGGATGCGGTCGCCCGCGACCGACGGGAGGAGGGCGAGTATCGCGACACCGAGCACGATGGCGAGCGACAGCACGATCCAGATCGTGAGGCCGACCTGGAACGTCAGTCGCGACGCGGTGCTCCACACCGCGTAGACCTCATCGAGGGTCAGCTGCCCCTGCGCGATCGCAAGCGGCTGCTCGACCGCCATCGACCAGGCGCCGAGCGCGATGAGGCCCAGAAGGGCCGCCGCTGCACCGAGGCCGATCAGCCGCCGTCGTCCGGGCGCCTCGGGGCCGGGGCGCGCGGTAGGGCTGCTGCCCGGTTCACCGACGACGGTGCCGTCGACGAGGATGATGCGCGGGCGCGCGGCGGCTGGGTCGTCACTCGTCGCCGCACCGGCGCCCTCGGGCACGGCCATGCCGTCGAGTTCGGCCATCAGCTCGCCCGAGACCGCGCCCTTGACACCGCGAACGACCGCGAGGGCGTTGAGCACGCCGCCCGCGATGACGAGCGCGAGCGCCAGCCACAGGAAGGCGACCGCCTCGTCCCGTCCGCCCGCGGCGAACCAGCCGACCGCCGAGACGGGCGCCAGCATCAGAGACGTGAGCCCCCACCGGAACAGCTCTCCGCTGCGTCGCATCGCAACCCCCTCGCCTCGCGTGTCGTGCTGCCGCCACCCTAGTGCGCGCGCCGTAGTCTCGCCGGGTGCGTGACTACGGCGACGATGTGCTCCGCGGCGACTGGCGGTCGGTGGGTCGCCGGGTCGTGCCCGAGGTGCCCGTCGAGCCCGGGGTCGTCGTCGAGCTTCCGCACGACGGCGGCCCCAGTGCCGGCTGGGTCGGCGCCGTCGTGCTCGTGGATGCGGGAAACGTGCACCTCGAAGACCGCTACGGTCGCGTGCGCGCGTTCCCGCTCGGGGCCGGGTTCCTCGTCGACGGAGAGCCCGTGCGGCTCGTCGCGCCGACGCCCGCGCGCGCCGCATCCGGTGCCGCCCCCGCCGCCCGTGCCCGCACGGCGAGCGGCTCGTTCGCCGTCGAGGGCGCGCGGGCCCGCGTCGCGCGGGCCAGCCGCATCTGGGTCGAGGGGCGGCACGACGCCGAGCTCGTCGAGCAGGTCTGGGGCGACGACCTGCGGGTCGAGGGGGTGGTCGTCGAGCAGCTCGACGGCGCCGACCACCTCGCCGAGCTGCTCGCCGACTTCGCGCCCACGGAAGGGCGCCGGGTCGGGGTGCTGCTCGACCACTGGGTGCCGGGTTCGAAGGAGGCGCGGCTGGCCGAGCAGGCGCTCGCGCGGGTCGATGCGCGGCACGTGCTCGTGATCGGTCATCCGTTCATCGACATCTGGCAGGCGGTGCGGCCGGAGGCTCTCGGCATCGGGGCCTGGCCGGAGGTGCCGCGCGGTCAGGATTGGAAGACCGGCACCTGCCGCGCCCTCGGCTGGCCGCACGCGACTGCCGCCGACCTTGCGGCGGCCTGGCGGCGCGTGCGCGGCGCGGTGCGCGGCTACGCCGACCTCGACCCCGCGCTGCTCGGGCGGGTGGAGGAGCTCATCGACTTCGTGACCGGCGAGTAGCCGGCTGCCAGCTCGTCTCACCCTTTGCGACAGTTCACACGATTGTGAGCGTGTGAGGTGTCGGTTTCGGTGTGAGAGGGGCGGCGCGAGCGCGCGGGCGGCACGGCGCAGGAATGACGAGAGCCGCCCCACTCCATTGAGGGGCGGCTCTCGTGGTCTCGCGCGGGTCACCCCGCGGCGAGCGCGCTCAGGCGATGACGCTTAGAGCGGGCGGATGTTCTCGGCCTGCAGACCCTTGGGGCCCTGGGCGACGTCGAACTCGACCTTCTGGTTCTCGTCGAGCGAGCGGTAGCCGCTCGACTGGATGGCCGAGAAGTGCGCGAACACGTCGGCGCTTCCGTCATCGGGGGTGATGAAGCCGAAGCCCTTCTCGGCGTTGAACCACTTGACAGTGCCTGTCGTCATTTCTGACTCCTTGTTACTCACGGAGTTTCGACTGTCGAAACCACCAGTCGAACCACTCGTGAATCCTGCTCTATACGAGAGCACGTACTGCTTGCACGGCACGTCGGACCGCCGAAGCGTATCAACTTCGGTTCTGAGAGTAGTGCACGGGGGGCCCGCGGGGGGCATCCTTCACCGAGTTGTTACACGCGTTCTCCACAGGCTGCACCGAACCTGGCCACGTACCGTGTCGTCACCGACCCCTGGAGATGGACCGATGAGCTTCTTCGACCGACTGTTCGGCGCCCCCACGCCCGAGCCCGACGCGCGCCGCACCCCCGCAGTGCGCTCCGACGATGAGCGCGCCGTCGAGCGCTACCGGTACCTGCTGCAGACGGCACCGCCCGAGACGATCGAGCAGGTGCATGCCGAGGCGTTCGCGAAGCTGACGCCCGAGCAGCGCCGCCTCGTCTACGACGAGCTGGCCCGCACGGCACCGGCCGGCGAGGCTCCGGCTGACGACCAGCCCGCCACCCTCGCGCGCGCCGCCACCCGGTCGGAGCTGCGCCAGCCCGGCACCATGGAGCGCTCGCTCGGCGGCCCCTCGTTCGGCCAGATGGTCGGCGCCTCGCTGCTGGGAACGGTCGCCGGATACGTCATCGGCTCGGCGCTCGCGAGCGCCTTCCTGCCCCCCATGGATGCGGGGCTCACCGATGCCGCAGGAGCCGACGCCGCGAGTGCCGACCCCGGCGCGGATGCCGGCGGTGCCGACGCGGGCGCGGACGCCGGCGGGTTCGACGC
>ERZ1066137.576-NODE-576-length-25342-cov-7.352553_pt1 | contig 25342 bp, 25 predicted proteins | sample MGYA00382784_ERZ1066137 | MGnify/ENA primary metagenome ERZ1066137 (study PRJEB33369, sample SAMEA5778367) | biofilm metagenome | biome: Industrial cooling water; feature: Water cooling tower basin; material: Biofilm | place: United Arab Emirates | collected... | reverse complement strand
TGACCAAGCTGTTATAATAGCGGGGTTGGAAGTTAGGGCTATTGCTGGTAATCCTCTGCGATTAATGAGAAAACGTCCAACAAATTCGGCTGCAATATGCTGCGCGTCAGAAGCAGAACCACCATTGCCACAAATTAGTAAAGTTTGTCCCTGTTGAAAACAGTCAACAATCAAACTAGCAACCAAATTTATTGCCTTACAATATTCTGGGGTGAAGGCATCCACAAAACTATTAATTTTATCTTGAACCCAGTATTCCAAATTTTTTTCCTCACTTTTGGGGTAATAATTTTTCTTTTTGTGTCCAAAACCACTCGATTGTTTTTGTTAATCCAGCTTCTAAAGAAGTTAGACTTAAATTGGGAATATATTGTTGCAGTTTATCTGTATCTAAACACTTAGATTTGGCGCCAACATAACGTCCGGTATCAAATTGAATTTTGTTGAAGTCATAGCTGACTTGTTCACAAATCAATTTGGCAAAATGCCGGATAGTATATTCTTCCCCTGCACCGATGTTAATTAATTGATTATCCACAGTTGTTGCGAGTTTTATCGCAATATTCACAAAATCTTCAACAAACACGAGTTCTCTAGATTGATATCCATCACCCCAAAGAATGACTGGTTCATTATAAAGTTTTCCGCGAATAATTTTGCGGATTAAATCAAAGATAAAATGCATCTGGCGCCCATCGGTATGATAACCTGCTCCGTAGAGGGTTGATGGAACAAGGCATAGGTATTTTAAGCTATACTGCTTTTGTAACGCTAGTTGCCCAGCATACAACATTCGCTTTGTCATCGCATAAGTAAACAAACTATCTATTGGCATTCCATTTAGATAATTTTCTTCTACCAACGGTAAATCAGGTGCGTATGCACAACTAGTTCCCATGCTAATTAGTTTTGCTTGGGGTTGGTATTTTTGCCACCAATCCAGAACATTAGTATTCATTTTTTGGTTAATAATCCACTGTTCACCTGGATGATAAAGGCAAAAATCACCAGCTTGAGTCCAAGCTGCTAAATGATATATTTGGTCGTATATTTGATTGTTGAATTGCAGCAGAGAATCATGTTGAGTCAAGTCGCAGTTTTTGGAGTTTAATTGTACTAAGTCATGCTCTTGACTTTCTAACTGAGAACAAAGATTAGCACCGAGAAAACCAGTAGCACCAGTTATAAGAATTTTCATGCTTTAAGTATCCTTGGGATTAACAGGAAAATAAAATTCTACTCCTTTATCAATTAAGTGTTGGTTGTTTGACAGAATTTCTTTTTTAAAGTTCCAAGCGAGAACATAGTAAATATCGGGCAGTTCGTGTAGTTCGCTTTCGATAACTAAAGGGATGTGCATTCCGGGGGAGTAAAGTCCGCGTCGTAGTTCGTTTTTTTCTACGAGAAAATCAATATATTGAGTTCCAACACCGAAGTAATTCAACATTGTATTACCTTTGACTGGGGCGCCAAAACCAAAAATCTTTTTACCTTGCTGTTTGGCTGTCTCCAAATAATCAAGGTTTTCAAGCTTCATTTGTTGAATACGTTTAGCAAATTCAATATATGTTAAAAATTCGTTACTCTTTTCCTCTACTTCTGCCTGACATAAAGCTTGTAACCTTTCGCTTTTGTCTTTTTTACCTTTGTGCGTAACAAAACCAATAATTGAGCCACCATGAATTGGCGCCAGGTAAGCATCAAACATGGATAAACCATGTCTGTTGAGTAGTACTTCGATAGTTTTGAGATTGTAGTAAAGTAGATGTTCGTGATAAATCTGGTCAAAAGCTAAATTCTCGACAATGCGCTTCATGTAAAGAAACTGCACGACAAAAACACCATCATCCCGTAAAGCTTCGCGAATACCTTCAGTAACAGAATGTAATTCTTCCAAGTGGAAAAATACACCAGCTGCGTTGATTACATGAAATTTACGATTTAGCTTTTTAACTACATCTGAATTAAAAAACTCATTCAGGGTTGTTACCCCTGCATCATTGGCAATTTTAGCAGTAGTTTTTGAAGATTCAACACCTAAAACGTCGTAGCCAAGAGCCTGAAAATGTTTCAGTTGAGTTCCATCGTTAGAGCCAATATCAAGAACAGATTTTTCAGGAATATTTTGAAAAAATCTTGTATCTACTTCTTGTGCAATATTTCTAAAATGTTCGCTTAGTGAGCGAGTCACACCAGATAAATAGGTGTGGTCGCCAAACATAATTTCTTTTTTAACTGTATAGTCTAATTGCACAGTACTACAGTCGTGACAATACAGAACACGAAGCGGATAAAAAGGTTCTTTGCCAATTTCTTCTGGTTTCAAGAAATGGTTACACCAAGGTTGGGCGCCGAGGTCAATGGCAAGTTCTAAGTTAGTTGAATCACAAACACGGCAGTGCATTAGAAAATTACCTTTATCCTGTATTGTAATTTTTAACTTTTAGCTAAAAGGCTTTTCACTAAAAATTGGCGACATGTAACTTCAAAATATTTAAACCAAAGAATAAATACTAACAATGAAATTAAAATTACACTGCATTAATATTTAATGCTAGTTTACAATTTTTTTGGTGTACAAAGAAGTGCATGGCCTTCCATTTCCATTTTATAACCTATTTTGGACAAGAAAGGTTCTACTCCCTCTAAAGCAGAAACACCTGTTCTGACATCTGAATGAATGTCAATACAAAGATATGGCAAGTATTTTTCTAATGTTGTTTTGCCACCCTGCAACGCATAAAGCTCAAATCCTTCAATATCGATTTTAATACCTTTGGGCTGTATTTTTTGAGCAGTTACGTACTCATCAATAGTTGTGACATCGACTTGATAACGTAAATGTTTCATAGTTGGATTAATATTTGGTGATGCTAAAGTGGAAGTATCTGATGCCCAACTTAATTCATTATCTGATGTATACTCAATAAATTCGATAGTATCGGATACGTCAGAAATAGCTTTTTTAACTATCGTTACATTCTCAATATTATTTATATCTAATAATTTTTGTAACGATTGATTGGCTGTACAAGATGGTTCAAAAGAATAAACATGACCTTTATTTCCTACAGATTTTGAGAGAGCCACACTTATAACTCCAAAAGCAGCACCTATGTCTAAAGCAACATTGCCAGGTTTTAATCTAGAACACAACCAATCAGAATGTGCTGTCTCAACATAATATGTTAAATTGCACTCGGCTTGAGGATGAAGACAGTGTGGATAAGTACGTAATAATTCTACTGGAGAGAGTAGATTTATACCATTAATATTGCAAGTAAAAATCGAGCCAGGTTTACTTGTATTTACTAAATTATTTAATAATAATGTTGTAGCATCCTTATCTTCCAAGTAAAATTTATCAACTAAACAATCATCTACATTATGCGAAGCAGCAATAGAATGAATATCTTCTCTAATAATTTTTATGCTATCTTCTATCTCTACTAGATTTAAAGCATTACGCATCTTGTTTTTTAACCATTCTTTAAATTTCATAATTTTTCCGTTCAATTACTACATTTGAAAATTCATTTTAATAATAAAATTATTAAATTAATCAAATAAACATGAAACTATTGTATCGAAATCTGCCACTCGAACTATTTTAACATTATTTAATAAGAAAGTAGGGTCTTGTGTATCATTTATAAACTCAAAGTATAAATTAATTTCGGCAGATTCTTTTAAATTAATCACCCAATCTCTGTAATTTGTGGCTAATAGTTTTGTATAAGCATGATATCTAAAAATAATTGTTTCATTTACCTTAACACCACACATCATTTCATTGTCTGTACCAGAAGCAATAAAATCTACATTTATCAAATATCTGCCTTTACTAAGAGCAAGCGTCTTTTTAAGCTTTAATGAGTTATGCTCATTAACAAAGTCATCGGCAGCCAATTTCGCCATTTCTACAAATTTAAAAGGAGGTTGATATGGAACTTCTGATAGCCTATGGTGATGAATATACAAATTATTGCGTATATGAACACCGTTAGGATAATCGGCAGAAGTAACCACTTCCTTATACGTATTCAAATCAATAGCTATGTAACCGTTCTCTCGAAGCAAATTCAGACATCGATTATCTTGAGGTGATGTTTCTAAAATTAAGTGAGGTTTAGCAGTAGATATTGTCTTTAACATACCTTGAACGGCATCAAATTCAGCACCTTCAATATCCATCTTAACTAAAGAGGGTATAAGATTTGTTGATTCAACGAAATCATCAATAGCAATTGTGGAAACATTATAAGCAGCTTGTTCTGTATCAGAATTTGTATAGATACTATCATTTAGATGGCTACCTAAATAAATCGGTACTTTACTATGGGAATTACTATAAACAGCTAGGTGGTAAACTTGTACGTTGTTGCATCCATTCAATACTATATTACGCTGACATTTATCTATAATCCTTGGGCTTGCCTCGAAAGAACAGACAACACCTTTAGGACCAACCATTCGCGACATCACAGTAGTTAAGCCACCAAAGTTTGCACCAATATCAAAAACTATTTGACCAGATTTACAAAGATCACGTAAAGCTATTTGTACAGGAGGCTCCCATAAATTATCTTCATACCAGTAAGAAACTCCAAATAATTTTTGCTCTTGGAAACTATTTAGCTTTTCTTCTAGAAGTTGTTTTTGTAATTGAAATGTATTCAACCTTTCTTCAACGGATTGCTTTTCTGTTTGAAAACTATTCAGCCTTTCTTCAAAAAAATTATTCCGAGATTGAAAGTTATTTAATTGTCCTTCTAGATATGTTACATCTGATGCATTGCGTAAGCGTGTTTTCAGCCATTTTTTTAAATTCATAAATTATACCACCATAATTTTTGATTATTGTTTTCAAGCTTCGGTGAACCAAAGATATGAATGCTGTTCATGACGATTATCATTAAAGATTTTGTAAATAGGTTCAACAGTTTGATTACCTACACTAAGATGTTGTTTTTCAATTTCTCTGATAGTATTATTTGTGCGGATAATAGCAGAAGTGGGCGTGAGGTTAGCAAGTTTAGGTATCCAGTCTAAGGAGCGATGAGCATCTAGTAACTTCTTAATTCCTTCAAAATATGCTAGAGCAGGAGAATTTGGTATTTTTTCTTGGAGAAAACTTGCAACACTGTAAGCGTAATCTATATCTGTACTCCAATGACGACAGTAAGATTTACGATACCGCAAGCAGCTATATAAAAGTTCCTCAGCTTCTTCGGGATTACGATTGGCAAAAGCATACTTAACTCCTGCAAGAGTACGATGTAAGTACCAAGCGCGCAAATCTTCTATTTCTGCCCTTGGATGTTGAGTAGTCCGTTCATCAGGGTAGTTCCAAAAAATCCCTAACGTTCTAGGTAAAGACTTGCTTTTAATAAATGGCAGTACTCGATTTTTAAACTCTGTGTCTCCTGCGGCTCGAAAACTAGTATCGTAAAAACCAAATCGGTCGTGAATGGAACGACGATAAAGCGCTCCGACCCAAGAAAGATAGCAAGTTTCTAAGTATACCAAATCTTGTTTATAACCTTCTCGGTCATAAATCATGATGTCACAAACCCATAAGCCATTTTTGTCAACATTGGTGACTATACTATTTCCTTGCACCCAATCAAGAGTAGGGTCTGCATCCAACTCGCCTGCAAGAATTTCTAAACATTCAGGTAGTATAGTTTCATCGACGCCTAAAAAAGCAAGATATGGTGAACGGGAAAGGGCTATTCCGCGATTCCATGCGCTTTGTATAGTTTCTCGCTGGGCGCAACGTGCGTAAACAATGGGTATATTCAAAGACATCATACTCTGTTTGAATGCAGAGTACTCATCCGCAGGAGAACCGCTATCAATCAAAATTACTTCAGCAGCACAAGCTTGAATCAAAGTTTGCTGTTGTAAAGCTTGCAAGAATAGAGGTAATTTTTCTGCTGCGTTATATAATGAAACAATTACTGAAGCTTGGTAAGTTGGTTGCTCACGGCGATCTTCAATAAACTCATAATCCCAAACTTGGTTATGTTTGTTATCTGCTAATCTTTGCTCTAAAAATGCGGTACAGCGTTCTTCTTGATCTTTTGAGTTGCCATACATAGCTTCTGCGGCAATTGCCTCAAGGCTAAAGCCGTTAGCTTGTAATATAGATACAACTGAGGGTAAGTCACGAAAATTGTCACAACCAAGCGCACGCATAGCTCTTAACTGATAAGTTGCAGCCACAAGGTCGTTTCCACGAATTCGTTCTAATCTAGCTATTTCTCGCCAGATTCTTACCCGATCAATTCGACTATCACCAGCCACATTCCAACATTGCTGGACTTTTTCGCTCAGTCCTCTCTCTGTTTCTTCTCCAATGTTAAATATATTTTTGTACCTATCAAAAGTACTTATTGATTTTATTCCCTGATCAACTATTTTCAGGTCGTCACCATTTTGAAATTTAGTTAAGATTGTTTTCTTAAGATAAGACTTAGGATTAACTAATAGAGCTTTATAATCAGCAAATTTTTTCTTGATTACAAGTAGATTTTGAGGTTTTATAGTTGCTTTTATTGCTTTTTTAACATTAAGTTTTGTTAAACTTAAATTTGGTTGATCAACAGAAATGAACTTAGAATACCAATCATCTAACTCAGAACGTACTTTAGAATCGTAATTTGATTGACTTTCGTATATTGATTCTAAGCCAAAATCCGAAATAATCGTTTCTCTAGTGAAAAGAGCATCGACTAAATTTTGACGATAATCGTCGTAATTCGCTAGTAATGAATAGATTGATGGGATTGAAGAATAAATATTATTAATATCTAGTTTAATGAAAGGAATCTTAGGAAAATTTTCTTCAAGGAACCGGATAACTCCAGCACCATTCCCTATCACAGTTGGACAACCAGAGAATAAAGATTCAAGAGCAATGAGATTTAAAGTATCATATTTAGATGGTAAAAATGTAACTGATTTACTAGCAAATAAATCAGCTAATTGATTTTTATTCATTGCTGGCTTTATTTGTATATCTTTCAAACGATTGTTTGCCATCTGATATAAATACAACCCAGAACCCACCCCATTATAATCGTAACTATCAGAACCAATAATGTTGGCTGCACTGAAGCTAGAACGAGGTAACCACTGCGCCAGTTCAATAAAAATATCGGGACCTTTTCGCTTTTCTGTCCGACCAATGAAATTGATACTAGGAGCTTTGCTTGATGAATGAGTTACTAAAGTTGGTGCTGGCAACGAAATAACAGACAGAGGATTCAAATAATGGGATTCTAAGCCGATGATCTGGCGCCATTCGTCTAAATATGATTTGCTGATTCCATATCTTATATCTACAGTTGCATATTGCATATTCTCTTGCAATTCACAAGTAACATCTACTTTTCCTTCTGTAGACCAGTTTAATTTAATAGTAGTAGATATCCGTCCGTGCAATGAAAGTACAGTCTTACTAAAACCAACATTATGATGAACTAAAGCTGGTTGCAAAAATAAGCCGTATTGTTCATAGTCTGGAATATCTACAACATCAAAATGAAGACTAGATAATGAAGCTGCTATATTACTTGCTTTTACAAACGAATTAATCGCCCACCTAGGAGGAGTTAAATCATGAAAAAAGTTATAATTTTCAACCCAATATTTTTCTTTATATGAAATCGCAGTAGCATTAGTTGGACGGTTAGTATCAGAAGATTCATCAACTCTGAGATAGTAAAAATCAATATGTGGGTTCTTTTCTATGAGACTACGGTAAAAAGTTTGACCACCACCAATTTTTAAAAATAAATCAAAATCAGCAATTAAGACTTTCATAGTTTTAGTTTCTATTATATGATTATGAGTATTATATGATTATGAAAATATAATCTGCGAGCCAGAAGCATTAACTTTTAATTGCAATATCTGCTTGTCTCCAAAAACCTGCTTAATATTTTCATGTAACTCTGGTGGCGCAAAAAACAACATAAATCCACCAGCCCCCGCTCCTAATAATTTACCACCCCATGCACCAGCTTCTATCCCCATCTGATAAATTTTATCAATCTCCGAATTTGAAATTTTACCATCCAAGCTGCGTTTAGCTAACCACGAACGATGCAACAATTTCCCAAATTCCGAAAAAGGTCTATTCCCAATTAATATATCCCAACCTTCATCAACCATATGTCGCATCTCTTTTAAAGTCACTTTATTGTCTGTCACTTTTTCAAGTTGTTTGGCAACAACATCAGCAGCCTTACGACGAATACCTGTAAATACAATAAATAAATGTTGCTCAAATTCTGCTAATCGCTGGGGAGATATGGGTAAGCGGTTGATGACGATATCGTCCTCGGTTCTAAATTCTACTAGATTAAATCCACCTACTGCTGCCATTACTTGGTCTTGGCAACCTACCTGATCTTTGACTAAATTTCTTTCTACATAAATTGCCTCATATGCCAACTCAATTGGCTTAATAAACTCACTTTTAAAACTGTGAAGTGCGTGCAATAAAGATACTGTAAATGCTGAGGATGAACCTAAACCAGTAAATGCTGGCAAATCAGCCACATTATGGATTTCAATATCTTGTTCTAACCCACAAAACTTCAAGCATTCCCGATATACACGATGCTCAATTTCATCTACCTGTTTAACTAATTCAACTTTGCTGTAAGAAACCCGAATAGAATACTCAAATAGACGACTTAAAAATGGACTTGCAGTGACATAAGAATATTTATCGATTGCTGTTGCTAATACAGCACCTCCATGTTGAAGAAAATATTCAGGGTAGTCCGTTCCCCCACCAAAAAAACTAATCCTAACAGGCGCGCGAGATATTAGCATAAGCTGATTCCATACTTAATTTGCTTTTCTTTCTACATGTTATATAGAATGTGAAATTTTATGTTTTGTCAAAGAGTAAGTTACAGGCATATTTTCTCCAAAAATTTATTATAATTCTGCAAAATAAAAGATTCAGCCAACGGCAAAGATTCAGGTGTACCTATATCCACAAAAGGAGCGTTAACAGTATATACCTTTAAATTAATGTTTTTAGAAAGTAAACTAGGAAAAACTTCACTTTCAAAACTTAAAGGTAATTTTCCAGGGAATTCTTTAAGCAAAGAATGACGCAACAAATATACTCCAGCACTTACGACCCCAGCACCTGGGCGTTTTTCGGCAAATTTAACTAATCTACCATGCTCGTCACATACTAACGAGCCATATCGTGAAGCATCAGGAACCGATAAACCAACGATAACGCCATCGACATTATCATCAGCTAAATAATTTGTCAATGCCACCAGGTTTGTAAGTACTAAAGAATCTCCATTAACTACCAACCAAGCCAAGGGTGATGTTCTTGTATGATGCACAGCATTTAAAAAGCCACCCGCTGTTCCCAAAGGACTTGCCTCTTTGTAACAATTAGTCTGTATGCCTTCAATTGGATGGAGATGGAAGTACTCTTCTACTACTTCTGCTAAGTAACCTGTCGAAAGAACAGCTTTGGTGATTCCTTGAATTTGTAAATAACGTACAACCCATTCAAGAAAAGGCTTATTGGCAACTGGCGCCATTGGTTTAGGCACACCACTTAATAAATGTTTAATTCTTGTGCCATAGCCACCAGCCAAAATCACAGCTATGACATCATTGAGCATAGATAATGACATTAGCAACCTCAACTAAACGTTAGAATATACACTATTACGCAGAATAGTATAGCCTTTGATTAGTTCTTGAATCCCTCGACTTAATGACCACTCTGGCTCAAAACCAGTGTTAAGTATGCGGGCATTAGAAACAATGTAATCACGCTTATCTGGGTCTTCTCCAATTGGAGCTTCAAGATAGACGAAATTTGGTAAGTGCTTTTTAATTTCGGCACATAACTCTAATTTAGATAGATTAGCATCATCCAACCCGACATTATAAGGTTTGCCTTTCATCTGCTCAAAATTAGCAATACCATGTAGAAATACCCGAACTACATCGCGAATGTGAATGTAATTTCTCTTAAAATGTCCTTCAAAAATCACTACTGCTCTGTCGTGTAATGCTCGATAAACAAAATCATTAACAAGTAAATCAACTCGCATACGTGGGGACATGCCAAAAACTGTCGCAAGTCTGAAAGTAATGCTGTTTTCTCTTTCAAGCACAGCCTTTTCAGCTTCTACTTTCGTGACACCATAAAAAGAAATTGGACGCAAAGGGCTATCTTCAGTACAATATTTTCCAGCTTCACCAATGCCATAACCACTATTGGTAACAGGCATCAGAATTTTTTGCTCTTTGCTGGCTAATTTACACAGCATCTGTACAGCATCAGAATTTATTGTTTGAGTTCCAATTTTATCGTTTTTGCATAAAGGCGCCCCTACCAATGCTGCTAGAGGGATAATTACATCAGCGTCCTTCAGAAGTTCTTTGATAATATTCTCATCTCTACAATCGCCCCTTATAACTTGAAAGCCATCATACTGACAGCAATCAGCGAGACTATTCTGATGAAACATGAAGTTATCCAAGATGGTAACATCATAGCCATGAGCTAACAAAGTTGGTGTCAACACCGAACCAATGTAACCAGCCCCTCCAGTAATTAGTATTTTCATTTACACTACCTAGCCCTTTCCTAATTTGAAAGTATGATACACCGTTATGGTAATAATTTATATAATAGATATTAACTAAGCTTAACTAGCTCCTTGCACTGCCTGTAAATAATAATCTACAGTTTCTTTCGCATCGCCTATAAACTTAACTTTTCCTTTATCCAACCAAATACCAAGATCGCAAGACTGCTTGACAAAATCCATATCATGCGAAACAACTAGAACTGTTGAGTTTTTCTCCCAAAACTTTTCAATTCTTCGCTTGCACTTATTTTTGAAGCTTTCGTCACCTACGGATAAAACTTCATCTAAAATTAGAATATCTGGCTGAACATCGGTAGCAATGGCAAAACCTAGCCGTGCGACCATACCAGAAGATAAAGCCTTTACTGGTACAAAAGTATAGTCTTGTAATTCAGCGAACTCTAATATTGAAGATACTCTTTTTTGCATTTCTGCCCTGGAAAAGCCTAGTAGTACGCCATACAAGAGAATATTGTCCATCACAGAAATTTCTGAATCAAAACCTGCTCCAAGTTCAATTAGAGGTGCAATATTACCCCTAACTCGCACCGTCCCTGTTGTTGGCTGCAAAATTCCAGAAATCAATTTTAGCAATGTTGATTTACCAGAACCATTTGACCCAATAATACCTAATTTTTCTCCAGAGTTAACAGCAATATCAACGTTATCGATAACTATTTTTTTAGCAGGTTTTCGATATTTGCCTTCAAAAATTGACAAAACTGTTTTCTTTAGATCGTAGGAGAATTCCTCTTGTGTCCTTCTCCATAAAGAAACTTGTTCTAGGCGAATTACTTCCATCTATAGTAAGTCCATAAAATAAGAACGCCATGAATGAAAGCATACCCATCCTAAAGATAAGATAATCACACCACTAAGCAATGAGTTTCCGATTAAACTCAAATCAGGTAAACTGTTTGACAATGCTATTTGGCGTATGCTTTCTATAATTGGTGATAAGGGGTTTAAAGCTAAAAAAGGTTTAACATTCGCTGGTACAATAGCTGCTGGGTAAAATACCGGACTACTAATCCACAATACAAATATAACTAATTCATAAAAATAAGGTAAATCTCTAAAAAAAACATATAATGCACTCACCAAAAATCCAACTCCTGCACAAACTAAAACTAGAGATGTAAATGGCAATAATAGCGCGACTGCGTTCACAAAACTTTTTGAATTAATTAGCGTCATTATCGCCAGCAAAGGTAACACTCCTATCACAAATTGGAATATATTAGCTGTAATCATTGAGACTGGAAAAACACTTACTGGCAAACTAATTTTATTCAACAATGAACCACTATTTACCACACTTGCTAAAGCTTGCCCAGTAGAAGCAGAAAAGAAGTTAATAACAACAAGCCCTGTAAAAGCTGCTAATGCATAATTTAATATAGAATTGTTGTAATAAGAAGCAAAATTTGTTCCAAAAATTGCTGCGTATAATCCCGTCATCATCAAGGGATTTAATAGTGACCAGTAAACCCCTAAAAATGAACCTCGATAGCGCACTTTTAAATTTCGAGACACCAATACATGCAGCAATTCTCTGTAACGCTGCACTGCTGGTAAAGATAAAATTGAATTTTTTTTAGCTGAAAGAGCCATACTTTAACACCACTACAAAAAAAAAGCCAATTTGTGTGAAGAACACTTTATACCAAGTCGTTATACTTGCCGGTATTAATCTACGAACAGAAATTTTTCTCTTGATTTACATATATTATTCTCCAACCACTCCTGCTCCTTTAGTATTAAATAAATACTCAGCAAATATTATTGCACACCCTTTAGTATATAATCAGTCAAATATTACATTTAGTTAAATTAAATTACATCAGCAAATTCTGGACGTAACTAGCTATATATCTATAAGCCTCTTGATACGGTAGCGCTAGACGTAATAACAGCAAATCTTTACTGGCGCCTTTGTTTAACCTCCTTAACTAAAATTGAATCAGGGTAAGACTTTATAATCGTTGTCGTCAGTTCAACCAAAAAACAGTTGCAGAATCCTTTATCTACTTGAAATCCTACTGATAAATCAGTACTAAGCATAACCAATTATTAGTGATTATACTTACAAATGGATATATTTGTAACAATATAAAATGAGTATTAAAACTTATGGTATTAAAATAACCTATCAGTTTAAGTTACTGATGAATACCGTAACAACACTGTAATTAATTACTCTTTCATAAAGATTTCAAGAAATTATCAAGGATTATACGTAAATAGCTGTCACGATTTGTTAAGCTGATAGCGCTGGTAGGAAGAGTAAGGTTAACCTTATGCGCGTGTTGTTTTCTGGACCGTTAAGCGTTGAGAGAATAACGGTTAATATTGCAAATCTACCGACATCGTTAGATGGAACTATATTAGTACATCTGTCTGATTTGCATTATGACGGTTTGCGCTTGTCAGATGAAATGCTTGAACAGGCGATTAAAGTTAGTAATGAAGCAGAACCTGACTTGGTTGTGCTTACAGGCGATTATGTCACCGATGACCCATCACCAATTCATAAATTAGTACAGCACCTCAAGCATTTACAAACGCGCGCTGGAATTTGCGCTTGTTTAGGAAACCATGATTTGTACTATAAATACTCGCGTTCCACAATCACCGATGCTTTTACTAGTATCGGTATTCAAGTTTTATGGGACGAAATTGGTTATCCCTTGGGATCAGAGTTGCCTTTTGTTGGTCTTGCTGATTATTGGTCAGGAAAATTTGACCCAACAATACTTGACCAACTCGACCCGAATATACCGCGCATTGTTCTCTCCCACAATCCAGATACGTTTGAATTCGTACAAAAGTGGCGCGTAGATTTACAGCTTAGTGGTCATACCCACGGTTCACAAATCGTAATTCCTGGGGTTGGACCATTAGTTGTGTACTACTACAAGGTTATTCGCAAAATACCACGCAAAATCCGTAAATATATACCTTTTCTACGTGGTGGTTGTGCTAAAGTTGTACGACATTGGGAATGGGCACAAGGTTTCCACCAAGTTGGAAATAATCAACTTTACGTCAATCGTGGTTTAGGAACTTATCCTCCTGGGCGCCTGTTTTGCCCACCTGAAGTAACTATTATTACTTTAAAGAGTGCTGAGTAGAAAGTGCTGAGTGCTGAGTATAAACTATTAACTCTTCACCCCTAACTCCTAACTCCTAACTTGTAGAGACACGTTATCCGAAGGATTTCCCGAAGGGATTAATCGTGTCTCTACTCAGCACTCAGCACTCAGCACTCAGCACTCAACACTCAACACTCAACACTCAGCACTCAGCACTTTCCACTCTTTCAAGATAATATGATGTAAATTCTCGATAATAAGGATAGCGGATTCGTGATAGTACGCTACGATTGGCAACTCGACTCAATACGCGAAATCTACAATACACCAATACTAGAGCTAGTCTATCAAGCAGCTAGCGTCCATCGCCAGTATCATAACCCTAAGCAAATTCAAGTTTGTAAGCTTATATCTATTAAAACAGGCGCCTGTCCTGAAGATTGTGGTTATTGTGCCCAGTCATCTCGCTACAAAACAGAAGTAACACCCCAAGCACTTCTAGAAAAAGAAACAGTTCTTAATATTGCTCAACAAGCTCTAGCTAGTGGTATTAGTCGCGTTTGTATGGGCGCCGCTTGGCGTGAAGTACGCGATAATAAACAATTTGAGGAAGTTCTTGACATGGTTAAAGATGTCACCTCAATGGGATTAGAGGTTTGCTGCACGTTGGGAATGCTTACCGAAAACCAGGCAAAGCGTTTAGATGAAGCAGGACTCTACGCTTATAACCATAATCTCGATACTTCTCGCGATTATTACAGCACAATTATTACCACACGAACCTACGACGACCGTCTCAATACAATAAATAACGTTCGTCAAACCAATGTAACCGTCTGTTCAGGTGGTATTTTAGGTTTGGGTGAAACTGCCGAAGACCGAGTATCAATGCTGCATACTCTTTCAACGTTAAACCCTCATCCCGAATCGGTACCAATTAATATTCTTTCACAAGTTAAAGGCACACCCCTCGAAAATCAACCCGATGTCCCATTTTGGGATGTAATACGGATGATTTCCACTGCTCGCATTATTATGCCCACATCTGACGTGCGCTTAAGTGCAGGCAGAGCCAGACTATCTCAAGTCGAACAGGCATTTTGTTTTATGGCAGGCGCCAATTCTATCTTTTCCAGCGACGATGGACACATGCTCACCGTCACCACTCCCTGTCCTGGTTATGATGCCGATAGCGAATTACTTGGCCTACTAGGATTATCCATGCGGGCGCCATTCGTCAAGAAACAAACCATACCCCAAACCATATAAATGATGTAGAGACGCGATATATCGCGTCTCTACAAAATTAAATAATTTTAGCCGCGCGTAGCCCAAACAAAAGACCTACAGCCAAAGCAAAAAAGGCGCCAATATAAAGAACGAAGAAAATAGTACCCATTTTAAGTTTCTCCACAAATATTCATCATTCTATATTCAATCATCCCGCACTACACTTGTAAAACCGGGTTTTTTGGTACAGAGCGTAAAACTACGTAAACTTTACGTAAACTTATTAAAATTTTTAACAGGATTTCGTAATTACTTTATAGTTATAGATTGTATTTAAGCGATATTGAGGCGAAAATCGGAATCTGGAAAGATTAGAGTCCCGTCCGGAATATCATTCAGTACACACGTATATCAAAGAAATAACCAGCACTTGCTGTACCCTTATTAGATTAAATACACCTACCAAACGAGTTATAGATGATTCGACAAACTGCTTTTGGCATAGCTCTAAGTACGATTGTCCTTGCTAGCGGGTTAACAAATGCCATACCAACCCAGATTTCAGCAAAAAAAGTTAATCAAGTAAAATCAGTGCCAATTACCAGTCAAGCTGTACTAACTGGTAATTTCAATACCAGCGAGTTAGAAAAATCTGTTTTTGAGCAAATCAACCGCTATCGAACTTCTAAAGGTTTATCGAGACTGACGCTCAATAGCAGAATTTCAAAGCAAGCAAGGGTTCACAGTCGAAATATGGCTAGTGGCAAAGTCCCTTTTAGCCACAATGGGTTTGAAAAGCGCGTCAAATCAACAGCAGTTCGTTACCAAAGCGCTGCTGAAAACGTTGCTTTTAATCAAGGGTACGATGACCCTGTTGCTGAAGCAATTCGCGGTTGGATTAAAAGTCCTGGTCACTTAAAAAATCTTAAGGGCAATTACAACCTGACTGGTATCGGAGTTGCCACCAATAAAGAAGGACAGGTCTATCTCACTCAAATTTTTATTCTGAATCGATAATGATTTATAAATAATAAGTGCAAACACTTAATAAATATCTTTGTATGTGTCAATTTAGAAACTGTCCTCAAACCGATTTTTACGTAAGCAGAGAAAAATTTATCGGTGTAGATTAAAACAGTGTTCCCTATTAATTGACGAGCTAGATATTTATGAACCGACATGTTATTACTATCGGTGCTATTTTACTCGCAAGCGGACTTGTTTCGCTGCCAAACAGCACTTCCGCAAACACGCGGCTATCTTCCAGACAGGCGCCGCGTGCTATCCAGGTTGCACAATCTACCACTGTCAATATTGCTACTATAGAACGATCAATTTTTGACCAAATCAACCAGTATCGCACATCAAAAGGACTGTCTAAATTAACACGCAATACTAAAATAGATAATCAGGCTAGAACGCACAGCCAAAACATGGCTAACGGCAAAATTCCATTTAGCCACCAAGATTTTAGTAATCGCGTCAAGTCTATAGGCATTGCTTATAATGGCGCCGCTGAAAATATAGCATACAACCAAGGTTATAAAGACCCAGCAACTCAAGCTGTTCAAGGCTGGCTCAAAAGTCAGGGTCATAAGCAAAACATCGAAGGCAATTACAGCCAAACTGGAATTGGTGTAGCAGCTAATAGTAAGGGAGAAATCTACTTCACCGAGATTTTCATCAATAACAAGTGATAGTGCTGAGTAGAAAGTGCTGAGTGCTGAGTAGATGATATAGTGCTGAGTAGAAAGTGCTGAGTGCTGAGTAGAGATAATATAGTGTAATTGTCTTTTTACTCAGCACTCAGCACTCATTACTCTTATGACCCTACCTGATTTCCAAGTTTGCGACAGCGATATAGATGAAGCGACTCTATCGACTTATTTAAAAAGTGATGCGATTGCTGTTGATACAGAAACAATGGGACTATTACCACAACGTGACCGTTTGTGCTTAGTTCAATTATGTAATAGTGACGCTCAAGTTACGGCAATTCGGATTTTACGTGGACAAACCGAAGCCAAAAACTTAAAAAAACTGCTTGAAGCGACAAATACCGTTAAAATTTTCCACTTCGCGCGTTTTGACCTCGCTGCACTGCGCTACAATCTTGGCATCAATGTCCAGCCTGTTTTTTGCACTAAAATAGCCAGTAAACTCGCGCGTACCTACACAAACCGTCACGGACTCAAAGAATTAATCCTCGAACTCGAAAAAGTAGAACTTGACAAAAGCGCACAAAGTTCTGACTGGGGAAACGCAGTTAACCTAAGCGAAGCTCAGTTAAGTTATGCTGCCAACGATGTTCGCTACCTAATTAGCGCACGGCAAAAACTAATAGATATGCTGAAACGCGAAGAACGCTACGACATGGCAGAGCAGTGTTTTCAATGTTTGCCCACAATCGTAACGTTAGATTTAATGCAGTTCAAAGATTTATTTGAACATTGATATAAATGTAGAGACACGACATGTCGCGTCTCTACATATTTACACTTCTTTATTTTGGGTTTCTGTATGATTCTTAATGCGTGCTACAACGTTGTAATCATCGGCGCCAGCAGGAGTCATGGATTCAACAATACCTTCAGTTGGTCCACCAATAGCTTTCCATGCTGCCAAACCGCCTCTTAATTCTGATATGCTTTCATATCCAGCACTTCTAAGATGTTGTGCTGCTTGTGCAGTTTGCTCTTCACCTTCACCATAAAGGTAGATGTCACGACTTTTTTGGATTGTAGCTGCCATTCTTTCCAAATCTTCTAATGGCATTGACATGGCACCCATAATATGCCCTTCATTAAATGCTCTACGCTCACGCACGTCAATAATTGTGAAAGCTGGTTCACCCCATTCAAGACGTGATTTTAATGCATGAACATCCGAACGGTCATTGGTAGGTGGCTCTTGAGGAATGATATTATCGAAAAGTTTGTTAGCCATATAATTTTCTCCCCGACATTTAAAGATGCCAGATATTTTTCAGAAATTTGATTACTAACAAGAATTTATCTAACACTAACCAGAATTTAATCTTTCCATAGAGTGAAGCGTGAAGATATATATCTTTGGTTATAATATCTCTCCTTCACGCTTATATAACTCAATCTATTTTAAGCAAGCACAAAGTCAACATCATTAGTTCCAGCAGCTTGAGATTGACCAGAAGTTAATAATTGTCCATTGACATCAACGGCAAAAGGTGTTCCTGCTAAGTTCAGGTTGTAATCAGTTTTATCACCTGTATAGCCAACACTGGCAATCATTTTACGTCCAGCATCTGTATACTGAAATGCCATCATTTGGTTTTTATTTTGCTTGTTATCTTGTGCCCAAATAACCATGTACTGCTGACCTTGGTAGTCAAAAATTTTGGGTGGACGGTTAGGAACATATCGACCTGCATCTCCAAAACTTGCATCTAAAAAGGATTGTACAGAACTTGGTTCTACAGTAGCATAAGCAACTTCTTCAGGTGATGTTGGTTCCGCATCACCTTGACTTTCATCAACGACTTCTTCTTCTCCACGATTTTTAAAATAATCTACTGCTGCCTTCGTTCCAATTGCACCAACGGTAGCGATACCCGCACCAACTAATACATTACGAAGTAAATTATTCATCGTTTCTCCTGATGGATTTAAAGTATCGTGGATAATACTATCATTAACTCTGTAAAATTATAAATATATTCGATTTTTTTATACATTTGATAATCTAAAATCTTATAAACCGGGTTTCTTTGTTGATACATTGTGATAAAAACGACAATTTGTCTGCGACAATGAATGCGTAGAAACCCGGTTTCTTTTATTAAGGTTATACAAAAAGAGATTTTTGCTCTTTGCGCTGAATAGATAAAGATTGGGCTAATTCAATTGCTGCTATCATACTTGTAGCATCGGCAATACCCTTCAAAGTAATATCAAATGCAGTACCGTGGTCTGGAGAAGTGCGAACAAAAGGTAAACCAATAGAAGTATTAACCGCGCGGTCAAACGCCATTAACTTAACGGGTATTAAACCTTGGTCATGGTATAGTGCAAGGTAAGCATCAGCAGGATTAGAGTTTTGATTTCCATACCAACTCTTACCAGGTTTTACCCACATGGTATCTGGTGGAATGGGGCCATCTAGTTGTAAGTTGCCACGATTTTGTTCTTCTAGCCAAGGAATTAACCAGTCACGTTCCTCAGTTCCCAGTTGTCCTTGTTCACCACTATGAGGATTTAACCCAGAAACCGCAATTTTAGGATGTTCAATACCAAAATCTTTTTTTAAGCACTCTACTAATAAATCTAGTTTCTGCGTCATTAACTCTGGAGTTAATACTTTAGATACTTGACATAACGGAATATGTGTAGTTGCAAGTAATGTCCTAAGTATCCAACCAGTGTGAGGAGAACGCGCGACAAATAACATACCCACACGTTTGGCGCCAGATTTTTCTTGTAAAAGTTCAGTTTGTCCTGGGTAATTATATCCTGCTGCCTTCCACGCTGACTTTGCTATCGGCGCCGTGACAATAGCATCAAACTCACCTGCAACCGCACTCTGTATAGCCAATTCTAAAAAAGCAAAACTCGCTCTTCCGCTTGCAGCCGAACCTTCTCCAGGAATAATATTAGCTATAGTAGCGGCGCCTATCTCAACATCTAAGATTTTTAATTCCGATGGTTCAACTAGCTTACCTATACCGTCAATAGATTTAAGTTTAGTGTACGTGTCAACAAGTAAACTGCGGGTACCTACAACAGTAATATCAAATTCACGAAATTGTGAATCTGATAAAGCTTTCAAAACTACCTCCGGTCCTATCCCCGCAGGGTCTCCCAAAGTAATTGCCAAACGAGGACGCTTGGTTGCGTGACTTGATTCAAACATAAAGGAAGCACTTCCAAATAAAAAAATATACAAAATTATCTTGTGGAATGGGCATCCTTGCCCGTTCCAAACTTAAGAGCTACATTACAATTTAATGGTTATGAGAGAAGACCGACAAATAAATGGCAAACGTTCGTCTTGAAAATATCAAACGCCGCTTTAACAATGTTACAGCGATAGAGGATATCACCTTTGAGATACCTGATGGTGAGTTTTGGGTGCTAGTTGGCCCAAGTGGATGCGGAAAGTCTACAATACTGCGAACAATAGCAGGGTTAGAAAATGCCACATCGGGAAATCTCTACATTGGGGAAACCTTAGTTAATAATGTCCCAGCACGACAACGGGACGTGGCAATGGTATTTCAGAATTATGCCCTATATCCCCATATGTCGGTAGGTGAGAATATTGCCTTTGGGATGAAAATGCGGAAGATGGAACCTAGAGTTATTCAACAGCGTGTTGCAGAAGTTGCTGCTTCTTTATCGTTAGAACATCTGCTAGACCGTAAACCCAAACAGCTTTCTGGTGGACAGCAACAGCGAGTCGCATTAGGAAGAGCTATTGCCAGACAAGCACAAGTATTTTTACTCGACGAACCACTATCAAACTTAGACGCACAACTGCGTGATGACACACGCGCAGAGTTAAAACAGTTACATCAAAATTTACGTAACACAACAGTATATGTCACCCACGACCAAGTAGAGGCAATGACTCTAGCAGATAAAATCGTGGTATTAAGCCAAGGGCATATTCAACAAATCGGAGACCCACAAACAATTTACAACCAACCAGCGAACCGAATGGTGGCAACTTTCATTGGTAATCCACCCATGAATATTTTACCAGCGAAATTTACAGGTGGCGCCTTTGATATTTCAGGTCAAGCACTACCGCTACCTGCTTCCATGAAAAAATTCAATTTTTCAACAGCACAACAACTTGACTTAGGCATTAGACCCGAACATATAAATATTTCTTCTGAACCATCAGCTTTAGTAGTTGATGTCAAAGTTGTCGAACCATTAGGACGAGAAACACTAATACGCGCGACTATACCCGGTTCACTACAAACCCTAAGCATACAGGCGCCTGGAAACATACGTCCTCACCCTGGTGACAAATTAAATTTAAACCTTGACTTAGATTATTTATTCGTATTCGATGCCACCACAGGCAACAAATTATACCCCTTGTAGCACAGGCATCTTGCCTGTGCATTGATGTTAAGTATGATTACGATTTTAAATATCTGTACTAATGTTACTGTTATTTTTCTTTAAAAAAGAATATTCCCACAAATAATTACGCTATCCTCAGCAATATAAAGTCAATATCGACTCAATATTGACTTCTATAGCCAGAGGTGTGTATGAGTAACAAGTCAAAGAAAAATTTCCGCTCCGAGTGGAGAACCCTAACCGAACTAGGCACCGAGTTTGGAAAATCAGCAATAGCCTTCGGTAAAATATTAAAAGAAAACGGGTTACGCGATGCAGAAGGTTTACCCACAGAAGCAGCAAACGGACTCTTCCAGAAAATTGAGCCGAACCAAGGTAAACCTTACTACCTGTGGAATCATCAAGAAGTCGTTAATTTCCTACAATCCAAAGGAATTAACCCAGTAAATAACGCTGCCGATGCACTAAAAGATACAGAAGCACGTAAATTAGCGCGCGAGTATATAGAAGGTTGGTAGTAATTTCAATTTGTAACTCTCTAGCAAAGAAAATAAAATAGTTATAGTTAGGGCAATGCCAAAGAAAATAAGAGAATTAAAGGCAAAGGTGGCAAAAGTCGGCTATGTCCTTGAACCAGGTCGAGGTAAAGGAAGTCACACGTATTGGAAACACCCTTTGCTGCCTAAAGAACCCTTAACCATTCCAGTTAAAGATGGAGATGATGCTCCACTATATTTAGAGAAGAGTATTGAGAGGGTGTTGAAAAAGTTGGAAGAAGTGCAAAAACAAGAACAAGAAAAACAAGAACAAGAAAAACAGGAAGGTGAAGAATGAGCTATCACTACAGTATGGTAATTCAATGGTCGCAAGAAGACCAACTTTTCTTAGTCCACTTGCCCGAATTTCCCTGGCAGGAGTTTCATACGCATGGTAGGACTTATGAAGAAGCAGCAAAAAATGGTCAAGAAGTGATTGAAGCTTTTGTTGAAATGCTGAGTGAACAAAATCAACCACTACCTGAACCTCGAATGCTTCCTACAAAGCCTTTGCAAGTTGCCTAACGTTACTTATATTTCAAAAATCAAATAGTAACTCTAAGTAGGTGAACGGAAAAATTTACCGCTATGTAACGAAATGTAAAATTGCTGTAATCCTCTCGCAGTTTGACTTTAGCGCTCTTAACCAGAACAACACAAGTGTGCTTTATTTCCGCCCACCTACTTAATGCAAGTGCTAACGATGCAAATGAGCATACTGACGCAACTTGGCAATATTCGCAAAAAGCTTTATTTTCTTGCCATTCTTCGCGCGCTAATTGTACATTGGTCGCGCAGTCAAACAGAATTTTTACACCCATTGCTATTGGTATTAGCGGGTTACGACGCGCGCGTTCTAAACCACCCATAGAAGCTAACCACGCAGTTATAGCGTAAGTACCTATCATCAAAGGTCCATCTGGTGTATTGAAGCGTTTGTAAGCATAGTTAGAAGCGTCAACTTTATCTGCGTTGAAAATTGGAATTGGTGGGTCAGGTAAATGACTAATTATTCCTGTTTGGTACATGGTAACAAGTTGCCCCATTGAACCACCTAACATTGATAATCCAATAATTGCACGGCGCCTGCTCATGTTGGGGTTTTTGCCTTGTCGCAGTTCCTGACTCAGTTGCGAAGGTTCCATAAATATAATTATGAATGTGGATAACCATCTGTTTTAGAAATTAAATATGATGCCTACTACTCACGCAAGAGATAGTTCGCAAGTTATAAAGGAATATTTATTGCGGCTTATTCCAAGTAGATAATATGTATGTATATAGATGCAGGGAATCACAAAATTGGTAGAGACGCGATTATTCCCTACGGGACACTGCGTGAACGCGTCTCTACGTCTCTCTGTGTTCTCCGCGTCTCTGTGGTAAAAATTATGTTTATGGACAGGTGCCTTCTTATGGATTAATCTCTAAACAAGTCCAATTTCCGACTCCTGATCGTGTATATAAGTAACGATTTTGGGGTTCTCCCCGTAACTGTAAATGGTCAACCTTTACTGGGTCAAGCAACAATAAACAAAACTCTGGTAAAGGTGTGACTGCCGAAGGTTGTGGTGGTGTAAATGCTTCTGGGTTTGCTCGTTCCTTACCAGGGTGTGCCCAGGCAAATTGGATGCGAGCATTATCTGATAACTCTTGCCAAGTTGAAGTCCGCGCATTTAATAGCTCTGTGTCCGAAGTAAAGGCGCCTACCAACGTTAGTTTACCAGCAAGCCGAAATTGTTCACGTGTTTCTGTAAAGTACCAGCAAGCTTCTGCAAACGGTTGGTGCTGTATTTGCTCTATTTTTTGACTACGGCTATCAGTAATTATTTTCAATTGGTTTGTATTATTCAAAAAACCGCGAAACACCACCGTGCGATTTGCCGGATAACCGTCCGTTTGGACAGTTGCCAATTGAAAGTAACGGGAGTAGGGTTGTTTACGATTACGATGTAGTACACCAGTGAGAATTTGGCGCCAGTCGGGCAGTGTTGTAATGGACATAACAAATATTTATCATACAGCGGAACGAGTATACACAAGGTAGAGCGTAATTTCCCATATTTGGCAATCCTTTTTTCGCGGCGCTAGTTAACGTATAGTCTTAATCTGTCAAGAAGTGTCTGAAAACAAAAAGACTTGTTTTATGGTTCGAGAGCTTGAGCGTAAATCCCAGAGTGCAGAATTTCCAGTTACAGCCCCTGCTGCCAACCCCGTATTTTTTAGAACCTACAGTCGTCGTAACGACTTAGGAATGCGAGAAAGCTGGAATAAGGTGTGCGAACGTACTATTAATGGTTTAGTCGAGTTAGGTAAGCTAACACCTCAAGAAGCGGAACTCCTGACCAAAATGGAGCGTAGTATAAAGGCGTTACCAAGTGGACGCTGGTTATGGGTGGGTGGAACCGACTGGATTAAAAAACCTACCAACTTTTCAGGAGGATACAATTGCACATCTACTAACCTCGAAGATTGGAAAGCCTTCGGGTTAATGATGGACTTAGCGATGATGGGCTGTGGTACTGGCGCCATCTTAGAAGCAAAATATATTAGTAAATTACCACCTATTCGCAACAAGCTAAGTGTAATATTACAGGGAGAAATTGGTAAAACGAACTTAGAACGGCGCCGTGAAGAAACAGAAGTAGTTCAAATAGAGGCAAATCAAGTAACTATATATGTAGGTGATAGTCGCCAAGGATGGGTTAAGTCGTATCAAACTTTACTTGAACTTTCTACCGACGAACGTTTTACAGACGAAGTAAAAGTTATAGTTGACCTTAGCGATGTTCGTAAAGCAGGTGAAACACTAAAAGGATTTGGTGGTGTTGCAAACCCTGTAAAATTGCCTGAACTATATACCAAATGTGCTTCTATTCTTAATAAGGCAATTGGTAGACAATTAAATTCTGTTGAATGTTGCTTATTAATTGACCAAGCTGCTGTATGTATAGTAGCCGGAAATATTAGACGTTCAGCTGGGATGCGTCAAGGTGCCAGTGATGATACTTTATTTGCTGATGCCAAAGCAAACCTATGGCAGCAAGACGCGGAAGGAAACTGGCGTATTGACCCAGAACGCGATGCCCTTCGTATGGCAAATCATACCCGTGTATTTCACCGTAAGCCAACTCTATCTGAATGTATTGATGCAGTACGTAAGCAATATTACAGTGGGGAAGGCGCCATTCAATGGGCAGGCGAAGCAGTAGCGCGTTCCAATTGCGACTTACTATCAACTAAAGAACTAAAAATAGATTTTCTCAAAGCTTACTCGCAAGGACAAGCAAAACAGTGGCTGCAAGAACGTCACCCTAATATAGATGACAATGAATTAGAGCATCGCTTAGGAAGATTTGGTTTAAACCCTTGTGGAGAAATTATTGGCTCTAATTTCTTTTGTAATTTAGCAGAGGTACATTTAAACTTACTTGACCCAGATAATTATAAAGAGCAAGAAGAAGCATTTACCGCAGCCGCTTTATCTGTGGCTGCACTATTACACCACAAATTCCTCGAACCACGTTATCAATATAGTCGTACACTCGACCCTATTGTTGGTGTTTCGTTTACCGGACTATTTGACTTCTTCGTTCACGCATTTGGTGTTGACTGGTTACGTTGGTGGGAACAAGGGCGCCCAGAAACACCCCAAGGTGTAATATTTAAAGCCAAAGAGCAAGAATATCTAAATCACTGGAAAAATATAGTTCATAAAGCTGTGTGGGAATACTGCGACAGACACGGTTTAAAAC
>ERZ1066137.574-NODE-574-length-25389-cov-10.705455_pt1 | contig 25389 bp, 26 predicted proteins | sample MGYA00382784_ERZ1066137 | MGnify/ENA primary metagenome ERZ1066137 (study PRJEB33369, sample SAMEA5778367) | biofilm metagenome | biome: Industrial cooling water; feature: Water cooling tower basin; material: Biofilm | place: United Arab Emirates | collected... | reverse complement strand
CATCTTTTTTGCCCAGGCCTTTATCGTCTCCTCGATTCAGATCTCTCTTCCTCTCTAGAACCGACTCGCGGTTCCCCCTCTATCGAAGAAACCGCGGGTCCGCTATCAACCTCATTCGCTCAATGAACGTTTGCTTTCCTGTGGTGGCTTATCGCGCACCGCTTTCCAGCACCGTGGTACGTTTTGGTATTCCCAAACCTACCTTTTTCAAAAACCTTTAAATCACGTCAGATTCAAGGGCTGCCCCGAAATGGGAGTGCAAAGGTAACGGATGCTTTTTTATCTGCAAATGTGCGCGTAAAGAAAACCTTCAAAAACTGGGCTTTTCCCGCATCTGACTGCAAATCAGCCCATTAAAAAAGCCGTTTCTATGCGTTTTTGGCCTTTTTGTATAACGGAACCGTGCTACAGGGCTCGCCAAACATCAAACTGGTTACCCAAGGCATCAATCGCGCGGTCACTTCCACATATATGGACTCGGGCACGGCCACCTTGCTGCAACCTTTCACGACTACTTTCGCATCGCGGTATTCAGGCCACGGCACGGTTGCCAGCGCATCCAAAAACAATTGTGCTTCCAGTTGTTCCGGATCACCCAGCACCACTTTGGCGGCCCACGGTTGCAGCGCAATAGCAACCAGCATAAAGGCCCATGTGGGTACAATGGCATCCGCAGAACAAACCACGGCCACATACTTGTTTTTGTATTGTTGCCAAGTGTGCTCCTTGATGCTCTGCCTGAAATCTTTTTCCTTCAGCATCAGTCCTTCGTACAACCAAGGCTTGATGTTGAGCACGACCCGCTCGCCCGGTGTGTAAAACTCCTCCAAGTCGAACGTGCGCAGCGGACTGGCGGCTACCCGGTTGACGATTTCATCTGGCTGGCGGACTTCGTTGTTTTCCATGCGTTCGTCTTTTGCAAACACTTACTTTCGCGTTTTAGTTTTGACCAAAAACTCTTTCAGGTAAAAGGGCTCAAACGAAAAGATGTCTTCAACTTGGCCCTCTTTCCACTTTTGGTAGGCTAAAGCCCCCAACGAACCGGCCTCGGGTTTTACTTCGGCCAACCAAACCGCGTTTGGGTGCGTGACCACGCTGGCGGACTTGGCTGCTCCGTTTCCCACGAATGCCACTTTGCCTTTTTCCAACCATGGCCCGAATGACGTGGGTGAAACTTCTAACGCTTGCTTATTGGATTGAGGCATCAGCCGATGGTCAAATACCTGAGCATACACCTCCATCCTGCGCGCATCGATCAGGGGGCAATAAAAATCGGCCGCCTGCCACTCTTTGCCCTGGCTGGCCAACAGGTGGAGCGTATCCACGGCAATTAGTGGCACTTGCCAAGCCATCGCCAGTCCCTTGGCGGTAGCTACGCCTATGCGCAAACCCGTGTATGAGCCAGGCCCGGACGATACCGCTACCGCCTTGATTACGTCTGACGCTACCGCAGTCTGGTGCAGCAGTTCATCGATCATCACTGCCAACCGCGATGCGGCCTGCCGCGGATTCTCTTCGCGCACGACATGAATGAGTTCGGTGCCTTGATGGAGTGCCACCGAACACACCGTGGTGGCTGTTTCAATACTGACAATACATTCCTTCACGATGGCGTGGTAACTCGGTGCTTCATTTGGCAGGCGCGAGCAATGCCTGATAGGCCGTGCGATCGGAGACGAGCTGCACGGCCCTGATCAACTCACCGTCAAACGCGAAGGTGCTTTCGCGCTGGCCTATGTACTGCTGATAGTGAAAACCGATCTGCTCTGTGAGCGCCCTCTTTACTTCAGCTTTGTGACGCGCCAGACTGGCCGCCACGCTGGGTTGCGTTTTTTGCTTGAGTTGCTGTAGTGGCTCTTTGAGAATGGATTCATACTGTTCGGCCTGTGCGGCTTCTTGCAAGCTCAGCACTTGTTTTTCCAAGGGCGTTTGGTACGTGAACGGTTGTGTCTTCAACCAGGCGGTGAAATTGCCATAATCGGCATCGGTGAACACAAAATTCTTCATGTCCGCGGGGGCGGGACGTTCGTTGCAAAAAAGGGTGGCATAATCAAACACAAAGCCCGTTTGGATGAGGGTGGCGACCCACGAGCTTTGTCCTTCCGCTGTCATTTCTACATCAGGTTTTAATCCACCGCCATCAAAAACGATGCGGCCCCCTGCTGTTCTGAACTCATGGCGAAGCGAATCTGCCACTTTGGACACGCGGCCGTTGGGTTGGCGATGGGAGTAGTCCATCTCTTGGATACACCGGCCGCTGGGTATATAGTATTTGGCCGTGGTGATTTTCACTTGGGCCCCATAGCTCAACGGGCGGGTAGTTTGCACGAGTCCTTTACCAAACGAGCGCTGGCCTACCAATACGGCCCGGTCATAGTCTTGCAGTGCGCCTGCCACAATCTCCGATGCGGATGCGCTGGCCTGATTGATCAGTACCGCCAGCGGTATCTGCGCATCGACCGGATTATTGAGCGTGGTGTAGGTTTTGTTCCACTCTTCGGCCTTGCCTTTCATGGACACCACCCGTTGGCCCTTGGGCAAAAACACGTTTACGATGTTGACCGCCTCGTAGAGCGAGCCCCCCGGATTGTCGCGCAAATCCAAAATCAATTGGTTGGCCCCTTGGCCTTTGAGCTGTGTTACGGCATCGGCCACCTCTTTGCCAGCTCCGGGCGTAAACTCGCCCAATTGGATGTAACCCACCCCTGCCGACACCAAACCGGCATAGGTGATGTTGTTGATTTTGATTTGTTCACGCTTCAACGCAAAGGTTAAGTTGTCTTTTTGACCATGGCGTTTCAATACCAGCTTTATGTCCGTTTGGGGTTTTCCTTTTAACAGGGCACTTACCTCTGCGGTGGACTTGCCGCGAACGTCTTTCCCGTCCACTGAAATAAACTCATCGCCCACGCGGATGCCCGCGCGCGATGCGGGAAAGCCCGGGTATGGATGGGTAACGACTGTTTTTTTGTTTACGTGCCCGATCAGCGTGCCGATACCCGCATACTGACCGGTGTTTTGGATACTGAACGCCTCGCGTCTCTCTTCGGGGATGTAGCTGGTGTAGGGATCCAGATTTTCCAACATGCCGCCAATGCCGGTGTCGACCAGTTGCTTGGGGTTCACCTCATCTACATACAGGGCATTTACTTCTTTGAACAGCGTGGCGAAAACATCCAGATTTTTGGCTATTTCAAAATAGTTGTCGGAGGGGACGGAAAACGCGAGGCCCATGAGAACGAGCACCCCCACGCCCACTTGCGCTGCGCTGCGCGACATCCAACGGAACCTGGGTTTACGCATCGGTTGTTTTTCGGGGTTGATAGATGGTTTTTAGTTTTTCGATCGAAGCGGCCACTTTGGGGTGCACCTCCGCGGAGGGGACGATCTGGCGGCCCGTGTAAATATACGCAATGAGCAGTTTTTGAGGTACGGGGTCCAAGTTATGCTTGTTGAGCCGGTATCCTTCGCGTATCCTTCGCTTTACGCGATTTCGGTCCACGGCCCGTTTAAAGGTGCGCTTGGACACCGAGAAAAGCACTTGATGTTGAGTGGCAGCCGGAGGAAGCGCCAGGTGCAAAACTTTGAACAGCGGCAAATAAAAATAGGAACCCTTGTCGAAGAGTTCCTGAATGAGTTTCTGGCGTTTGAGCCGTTCGGATCGGTGGAAGGTAAACGAACCCATGGGTCACCTGATTTTACCACCATCAGGGTTGCCCCGGTAGGTGGGTTAGCGCTTCTTGAACGTGGTTTCGTCCGAAACGGTCAGTTTCTTTCTTCCCTTTCTTCTGCGGGCAGCCAATACCCTGCGGCCATTGGCGGTGGCCATGCGCTCGCGGAAACCGTGTTTGTTTTTGCGTTTCCTGCGGGAAGGTTGGAACGTGCGTTTCATATCTCGATGGTCTTAGTATCCAATTTTAAAGGGGTGCAAAAATGGTTACGTTTTGCGGATTTTACAACTTTGATTGTTGTTTTTTCCGACCACACGTGCCAGATACGACTGATTTCTAAGCCTTTATATCGTCCAACAACCTGCGCAACCGGGCGGCATCCAAGCGCGGACCCCATTGGGCCACCACTTTGGAGGAAGCGAGCGAAGCCAATTTGCCGGCCTCGGCATAGCTGTGGCCGTGGGTGATGGCATACAAAAACGCACCCGAAAACATATCGCCAGCCCCGTTGGTGTCCACGGCCAGCACACGGTACGGTTCCACCTGGATAAACGTGTCGCCATCATAAATGAGGGCTCCGTTGGCACCGAGCGTGACCACAAATTTTTTTGCGATTTGTTTGAGCTTTTCGCGCGCGTCTGTGATCGATGAGGTTCCGGTATAAATCATGGCTTCCTCATCGTTGCAAAAGAGCAGATCTACACTGGCGCCCACTACTTCTTCCATCTGTTTGGAAAAGTATTTGACCATGCTGGGGTCAGAAAATGTGAGGGCTACGTGCACACCGTTGCGTTCGGCTATTTTCTTTGCTTCCAGCATGGCAGCATGGCCTTTGGGGCTGGCCACCAGGTAGCCCTCCAGATAGACATAAGCCGATTGGCTGATCGCTTGTTCCTGTAAATGCTCGGGCGACAAAAAAGAACTGACACCCAAAAACGTATTCATGGTGCGCTGGGCATCGGGCGAAGTCATGACCAAACAACGGCCGGAGTGGCCGGGCGGGCATTGAGCATAAGTGAGGTTGGTATCCACGCCATTGCTGGCCAGGTCGTCCAGAAAAAACTTGCCCAGGTCGTCTTGTCCCACCAGAAAGGAATAAAATGCCTTGCCCCCAAACTGGCTGATGGCGGTAACGGTATTGCCTGCGGAGCCCCCGCCCGTGAGCTTGCTTTTTTTCATGTCGATGGCGCGCATGAGCTCCTGTTGGCGTTTTTCGTCCACGAGGGTCATCACGCCTTTTTCGATGTTGTTTTTTTCAAAGAAATCGTGTTCGACTTCGGTGATGATGTCTACGATGGCGTTGCCGATGCCGTAGACGTGGTATTGGTGGGGGTTAGTGGGCATAAGTTGAAATGACACTGCAATATTAGCAGAATGGTTTCATTTTAGCCCCGATAACTTTTGAGTCTGCGAGACCGCTTATTTACCCAGCAAAAGATGCGACTCTTACAAAATGGATGCTTTGTATGGCGATCGTCAACATGTTACTATCTGACTTTATAGCCAAGCTGTAGTGACCAATATTGCAAGCGACTCAAGTGTCGGTAAGACTGGCCACTCACGCGAAAACTGCGAGTCTCGTGACCCAGAGTTTTTTGGTAGTTTCCGTTCACTGAGAATTTTCTCCAATCAAAACAAAGACCAAGTTGAAACATCGAATTAGTGCCCTTATAAATCGGGCGCAGGGCATTAGCTATTTCAAGGAACTTGCCCGGGTTGTTTCCAATAAAGGGTTCTTTTATGGTTGTATTTATACCTATTCCGATACCCGCGTTGATGGAAAATACACGTGTAATCGGTTGAGCCAGCCCGCATGTAATGTTGGTTCGCAAAAATGAATAGGATGTACCCCAACTATCATAAACTACTTTAGGGCCCGAGGCCGTATTGAGTGTTTGTCCCATACGAATAGCGGCTGTCGGTGAAAATGATAGAAGATTTAGCTGTCCATAAATTCTCGTAGAGCGATAAAACTCAAACTGAAAATCGGCACCCACAACGATGTCAGGGTCGTCCAGTACTGTTAGATAAGAATAGGTGGAGTCATTTATGAACGTTTCCCGCGGCACGACAAAGTTTGCCGAATAGGCACCCATCAAGACTTTAATACTTGATTTCCTCTGTTGGCAGAAAACCACACTAACGTGGCCCAGAATTATGAAAACAAATACGTTGAACCACTTCTTCATAAGAACTCATTGCCAAGCCATCAAGCCACTATCGGTAAGTGCATTGGGTTAACTTATCTTTGCTATACATGTGAGAACACTCCTTCGTTTGGGTTTAGTGGGTTTCAATTCCTGACTAACGGTTGAGCCTATCACGTTTACCATTTCGTCTCGTCCGCAGCCAACGATCAATTTTGTACCACTATCTCAATGTCAGTTGGGATTAAATACATAGTATTCAAGTTGATCCGCACTAGCATTATAAATCAACATATTTCGGCTGTTATCCACCGCCAGGGCACTGTACCAAGCTCCGTCCAATTTCACCACTGAGTGTATTTTTGCGCCCGTTTCGTCAAGAGATAGAATCACTACCTCATTGCATACCGGCTTATCGTTGCCGCTAATTGCCAGCAGATACAATAACCCGTCATGATAGTAAACATCCTCAAAAAGATTGTGAAAAGAATTTGCCCGCTTTTGTGCTTTAGAGCTGAAGTAAAGACGTTGTTTGATGGGTTCGACAAAGCTGATGTCTAATTTCAATTCTTGATTTCCGTAAGTGTCAAAAAGTCGGATCTCCGGAATGTTATCTGAAATGGTCAGGGTCTTACCTCCCGCTGCTTGAAAAAGGAATGAACTGTTTCTGATCATCGTCTCAAAAACAGTCTCAAATGGCACTAATGAGCCAAATTTCAACCTCACGTGCGAATCGTGATCGAATCCCGCCACCAGACTTTGTGACGCAGGTGCTGAGAAAAAGAAAAGACCGTCCCGTTCAAAAATCCGATTATTCAGGGTGGTTCCGAGAATTTCCGTTGGCAGCCGTAAAGAGTACTGATGGATGCCCGAACGATAACTAAAAACCTCAACCGCTTGAGCTCCTTGATTCACACAATAGACACTTTCCCCGCTTGCATAAACCCCCAGCGCTCCCATGATCTCGCCCGGGCCTCTCCCAGCGTTACCATAGGTTTTCACCACGTTGAGATCATTGTCTAAGCCAATAACTTGCCCCCGGTTGTAATCTGAAACCAAAAATAATCCCTGAAAAAAATAGATACATCTAACATCAGAAACGAATGAAGAATCCGACAATGTGGATACTTGATTTTTTTTCTGATAGGTAATTGGTTCTCCCTCCGATCGGGGTTGACACCGGCAAAAAAAGAAGATCATGATCACCAATGGGAAGAGGCCTCGGGAGCAGAGGCCTCTTTTAGCTCTAGTACGATAAATCATTTACCTCACGCTTTTCTGAGCGAAACTATCTACAATAAGTTGTAACTCCATCGCACCTGACTGATTTGAACATAACATCTGCGGAACAAGACTGATTTCCCGAACATGAAAGCGTAGCATTTGAGCTACACTGCACACTTGCCGTGCATCCTGGATCTCCACCGGGTTCCTCTGGTCCCGCCAACCTTTGGGCATTCAGTGACATCAAACTTGTAACAGCGAAAATTAAAACAGCGAAACAAAATTGCTTACTCATATCGATAAAATAAAATCACTACTGTCCGAGATAAGTTTTAAAAAGAGCCCTTTCATGTTTCCATGATTGGGCTCTTTTATTTGATGTAGATTGCTTTTGCAACAAAGATTTCTACATGAGCAAAAGTAGCCACTTTTTTGGTCAGTCGGTTTTCGGACAGTTGATTGACCCCACCGTAGTCTCCCAAGCCCTGCGCCAGACCTAGGCAGACCGCTATTACAAGCGGTTCCAGACCTGGGACCACCTGGTGAGCATGCTCTTTGGTGTGTTTGCGCACTGCACCTCGCTGCCGGAAACCCTGCTCCGGCTGCCGTTGTTTTGCAAAACGTTATAAAATAACGACCCGCTTTTCAATTAATCAAGCCTACCCCCCATAAATGGGGGGTTGCTTTATCCCCAAAACCGGGGTATCTTTATCTAAAGGATACTCAGGGCATAATCAAAAATGAAAGCTTCGCTTCTCATTGTTGATGATCACGAGCTTACCGCCAACGGGATCGCTGCATTATAGCTAAAAATTTTTCCTATCATGCAACGTCTGCCTTAATGCTAACAGCACCCTTCCAAAAAGCAGCTGCTTCTCATTTTAATCTCGCTCTAATAGCTACCCGCATGCGGTGGATGAGCGGGATCGAACTATTCGGGCATTTGCCACTTTAAAAACATTGTGACTAAAGATTTAAGACGGAGCAGGAAAAAACTATTAGTGCAAAAACTTAAACTCCTCTATTTGACCCCGGTACCGATAAAGATAATAGGGTATTGCGAATAGCGTCAAAAACACGAAAGACAAAAGCCAAACTATTTTCGCCCGCGCGTCTAACGCAGTATTTTTAATAAGCATTGGTAGGAACAAAATAACTAAAAGGAGCATGCTCAAGAAAGCAAAGAGCAAAAAGTCCAAATTCCCTTTAATGAGAAAAAAAACGATACACAAAATAGTTTGAGCTATAAAAAGACATGTAACCACAGCCAACCGAATAATTTTTCTTTTCATACTTTTACACGAGTCGACCTATAAATACCGAAGGTTTGTCATCTCGGCCTAATCCGCAACGTCCACTTGTACTTCGCGGCCCGGTCGGGATAGTCGGTAATAAGGCCGTCCACGTTCATGCCTTTTACCGCCAGCATGTCTTTCGGATCGTTGACCGTCCAGGGGATGACACGGATTTTTTTCTGATGCAAGTGCCTCACCTGGCTCCGCGTCAGCAGCTTGTAGTACGGACTGTAAATAGACGGGCTAAAGCCCAAGTCCGCCAAGTTCTCATCGATGGACTTTTTGTTTTCCACCAATGCGGCCAACCGAACGTCCGGATACCGCTCATGCCAATACCGCAACACGCGAAAGTCAAACGACTGGATGACGATGCGCTCCCATGGCAAGTAAGCGTCAATCACTTGGTATACGATGTCCGAAAACTCCTGGGGTTTGGGGTGAAACTTGTCATCGCCCGCGGGCAAACTCTTGATTTCGATATTATAGTCTACCTCGTAGCCCGAATAGCTTTTGATGTGGTCTTCTACCGCTTTGATCACATCTGCCAACAGCGGCTTGGCCACCTGCCTTTTTTGCTGCTCGGGGAAACGGGCATTGCCCTTCGAGCCACAGTCGTATTGACGAACCTGCGCATAGTCCATCGCATAGATGTTGTATTTCATTTCTTCCTTTGGGTCAATCTCGCTGCTGTCGGGTTTCACGCAAATGGCGGCTGACATCCAGGGTTCATGGCTAACGACTACCTTGCGGTCGCGGGTGATGACTACATCCAATTCCAAGGTGGTCACACCGGAGTCCAACGCAGTAATAAATGCAGGAATGGTATTCTCGGGCATCAGGCCCCGTGCGCCCCGGTGACCTTGTACATCAAACTTGGGAACATAGGGTTGGGCGTTTGCCGCTATTGTCAACGACATAAGAAAAATGATCAATCGCATAAACAAAGATACAAGAAGCCATCTCAAATTATGTATGATCTCAATCCGAAAAGATCTTTCGGTGTAAAAATCCTGCGCATAAAGGCGTTTGACAGCCTGTTTACTGCGGCCATCATCGGTCTGACGCCTGCGACTCGATTTTTGAGATGGCTTCTGCCTGGCTACACTTCTGGTAAAAAGAAAAGGCCACCGCGGGGTACGGTGGCCGTGGCAGTAAAAACAACCTACTTTGCGCTACTGCCGGATGATCATGCGCGCACCTCTGCGCCCGCCCGCCATGGGGTTGAGTTGCTTGTTGAGAGCATAGATAAAACTGACCATGAAGTAACGGCCAAGATTATTCATGCGCTCCTGTTGAAGATAGTTGTTGTTGGCGGTTTGCGTCACGCTGAGATTCCGATCCAGGAGATTGTGGGCCGTCAGTCGTAATTCTCCTGCTTTGTTCTTCAGCAAAAAACGCGATACCGACACGTTGAGCAGGGGTATGGTTTGGTTGAAGTCATTGGTGCGGCTGTCGTATACAAGGTATTCAAACGCTGGGTTGATGGCATAATTCCGTAAAAAGTTGATGTTCACTTCGGCATGGTAGTTTTTGTTGAAAAATTCCTGGTCAATTTGGTTTTCAAAGGCATAGTCGGTGCGTTGGTTGCTCAGCGTAGCCGATAAATCCAAAATCACGATTTCTTTGTAAGTAAAGTTGTAGCGCACCGTACCACCGAGCGTTTTTTGGATGATTTCATTTTCCTGGTTATTGAGCAGATTGACGCTGCGGTCCTGTCGCACGTTGGGGCCCACATTAAACCGGCTATTCCATTTTTTTACCCGGAACCCGAAATTGATATTTCCATTTAGCACCAAACTATAATCTGTGTTGACCGGTTGCGTGGTGCGCACAAACGCATTGTCGATAAATTGGGCATAGGTAATAGCATCTTTCATATACACGGCTGTCAGAAAAGCAAAGAAGCTGACAAAACGCGCCTGATCGAATGATGTGTAATTCAACGAGCCCGTGTGCATGTAGGCGGGCTTTAGTTCCGGATTGCCCAGCGAAATGTTCAGCGGGTCAGTATTGTTGATGACGGGTTGGAGCTGTTGGATCGTGGGTTCCAGGAGAGACGTTTCGTAGTCAACGCGCAGGTGTTTGGTGCTGGTAAAGTCATAGTTGAATCGGGCGGAAGGCAACAGGTTTTGAAAGGTGCGGTCAATGCGCGCGTTCTGCGTTTCCACCTCGCCTTTCAGTGTGGTGATTTGATACCCCGCCCCTACCGCCAGGTTGTACTTGGGCCGGTTGACGCGAACGTTAAGCCCCGGACGCTGATACAGGTAATTGCTGGTAAATCCGTTGGACAGCGAATCCACCAAACCGCGCCCTCCATTGCTTACATCAAACACGGGCCGGTCTACCTGATTTTGATTGGTGCGGATGGTATAGTTGGTTTCGAGATACTTCCGGCCACCCAGGGGTTCGGTATATGAAAGCGTGGCCGAATACGATCGGTTGGTGTTGGCCTGTGTGTTCTCTTGCAGGATGCGCTGTTCCGCAACGGGGCCCGAAAAAAATTCGTTTTCGGAGCTGAGTGTCCCCCGACTATCGGTGTCGCTGATGGTGAGCCCCACGTTGGTGGAAAATGTGCGCCCTTTTTTGGCAAAGCGATGCCGATAAAGAAGGTTGGATGTCACATTGAAAGATGTGCCTTCCGAAACCGTGCTGCGTGTACTGGTGTTTTGGAGCTGGTCATTGACGCCATAGGTTTCGCTGCCGCTGGCAAAGCGGCTCTCGGACGTGGCATACGTTGCCGAGGCCGACCACTTCACGGAATTGGCCGAGTCAATCTTGTGTTCCAGCGTGAGATTGGCCCGGTGACTGTCGCTGATGCTTTTCTGCCGGCTGTCCTGTAAAAATGTATAGTCCAGGCCACCCGGAAGGTAATTGATGCGGCTCAACGACTTGATGACGTCCTGATCCAAATGATTATAGAAGTAGCTGGATGTAAGTGTGGTTTTCTTCGAGAGGTCTTTATTGAAGTTGATGCCTCCGGCCACGTTGGTAACGATGCCGTTTTGCCGCCCTCCGGTATTGAGCGGTATTCCGCCACCGGCATCGCCCCCTACGTTGATGTTAATGGAGCCGCCCCCGCCCGCACGACCTCCGGCCAGTTGCGAAGCCGCCCCGGAAAAATTGAAGTAATCTTCAAACGAAAACCCCTGCTCATTGATGTTGTTGCCCATGCCCAAAACCGAAAGCTGCTCGTTTTTGCGGAACCGATTCAAGCTCAGCCTGCCCTGCCACCGATCGTCCGTGCCTGCGCCTGCCATCAGCGTGCCAAAGGCTCCTTTGCGCTTTTCCTCTTTCAATTCTAAGTTGATGGTTTTTTCGCGTTGGCCGTCATCGATACCGGAAAACACCGCTTGATCCGACTTCTTGTCAAACACTTGCACTTTGTGGATGGCATCAGCCGGCAAATTGCGCGTAGCGATTTTAGGATCGCGTCCGAAAAACTCGCGACCATCCACCATCACCCTCCGCACTTGTTCACCCTGGGCCTTTACGGTGCCATCTGTCTCTACTTCTATGCCAGGCATTTTCTTCAACAAGTCCTCCACGTTAGCGTTGGACTTTGTTTTAAAGGCCGTGGCATTGTACTCAACGGTGTCACGCTTGACGGTGACAGGGTTTATCTCACCCTGTACTACTACGCCCTCCAGTTGGGTGGTGAGTGTCACCATCTGAAACCGTCCCAGGTCCACCACGGTGGGTTGGTCCGGCAGACTTACCGCGCGGCTCACGGGCATAAGGCCGGTATAGGTCACCTTCACGAAATAGGTGCCCTTGGAAACGTTTTTCATTTCAAATACACCCTGGGCACCCGACACCTGAAAGACAACCAACGAAGAGTCAATGCGCTGTAGCAACATGACCGTGGCGGATGGCAAAGGTCTGGCGGCAGAGTCGATCACCACTCCGGTGAGCGTGTACTTCTGTGCGCTGGCGACAGCCGGTACGGCCAGAAAAAAAAAGTAAAGGCAAAATTTAGTCATGTGAAGAAGGGGAATGGGGGTCTGAAACATCCAGTATGGGTTCAAGCTCGCCACCGCGTTCGCAGATAAGAGGGAAAGGGTTAGTTGCGGATCACCATTCCGCGGCCACCGTTTTGCTTTCGGAATTCGTCCATGATTGCCTGGAATTCCTTGCGCGTGATTTTGTTGCCAGTAACGGGCTTCTTCAGGTCGCCCTTTTTCAATTCTTTAAATTTGATATCTCGTGCCACCAGCACACGCTCTCCGTTGTTTACATCCACCGCCAGTACGGTGCCCGGTAACGAAAGGAATCGTTCAGGGCCCAGGTTGGGGCGCAGTTGATCGGTAAACCAGGCAGTTATCTCACGCTTCCGGTCGGGGTTTGTTTCATCGGTGTAATACGCTTGTCGGCACTCATACCCCAAAATTGTTTTTGTTTCGGCCCCAAATTTCCACGGATCGGTTTTGAGCGTGTCCTCGATAAGGTATTGCTTGCCGATGAATTCCTGTGCGGTGGTCACGACCTGCGTGGCCTGATCAAAATAGATTTCGATGTTGGGGGGCGAAAAACGAAAGGTGGTCGCTCCGCCCGTGGCATTTATATCCTGGTCTTCCTCTTCTTCGATGAGGGCCTTTGTGATGGAGGTGGGCCCCGCGAAGAACACTTGGATCTTGCTGGTGCGGTATTCGGGTATCATGGCTTTCATTTGCTCGTTGCCCGCAGGCAGGGTGCGGTGCAGGTTCATCTTTACTTCGTACGTGATCACGCCCTGGTCTTTTGCCTGCGCCCACACCGAGCGGGCGGCTGCCACGGACACCAAGATGCCGGCAATGAGTAACAAACGTTTCATGTTTTTTGGGTTAAGCATTTTCATTTCTTGTTTTTACCGGGTATTTCAAAAAGCAATACCCGCAAGCAAACGTACGGCTCTGGACGAACGCGATGGGTTAATAGTTCTGAAAGGAATGTTAATTAAGGTTAACGGGCGGGCGGGCGTGCCCCATAAGATGTACTTTTGAGCATTCGTATGGCCGTGAAAAAGAATTTGCCTGTGTTGATCGTAGTTGTTACCAGCATCGCGCTGCTGGTGCTGCTGCAAATACTATGGCTCACGGCAAGCTATCGCAGCGAAGTATTTTCGTTGCGAAGGGAAGCAAACACCCTCTTTCGCACCACGGTTTTTCAGTTGCGCGATTTTGGCGCGCTGGAGGAGATCGCGGGCACGTTGGATAGTCTCAAGCCCTCCGAGGTTCAATCGGTGCAGATCACCCGGGGCCGTGCGTCCCAGGGCGACTCGCTGGTCATCCGCACCAACCCCACCGTACAGATGTTTATCGCCACCTCCCGCGAACGCGACTCCGCAGAAAACAAGATTTTGTCCACCGGCCGATCCATCAAATACTGGCAAGGCCAGGCAGGTAAGAACTTTTCAATCCGCCTCGTGTCGGACTCGATCCATGTCGACTCGTTGCAAAAGGCCTTTGCCAAAAACCTGACCGACATTGGCCTTCCGTTGCGTGTGCAAATCACTGAAACCGCACCCATGCCCTGGTCCGTGCGCGATCCGTTCGCCTTGCCGCTGCCGCGCATGCGGGTGGCGGACGAGGAACCCGACCGCGATGAGCGGATGCGCACTCTTTACAGCGACACGCTGCGGCTGGAACCTTCACGCTTCAGCCCCGCCAAACATTACCAGGCTTCGCTTACGGGCGTGCGGATGTTCCTCTTGCGGAAAATCGCCCCGCAAATTCTCTTTTCGTTCTTTTTAACGAGTCTCACCGTTTTTGCCTTTGTCCTGATCTACCGAAACCTGCGCGCGCAACAAAAGCTGATGGTCTTGAAAAATGATTTTATCAGCAACATGACCCATGAGTTGAAAACACCCGTGGCCACGGTGAGCGTAGCCCTGGAGGCATTGCGCAACTTCAACGGCCTCAACGATCCGCAGCGCACGCAAGAGTATTTGACCATCGCGCAAAGCGAACTGAACCGCCTAACCTTGCTCACGGATAAAATCATGAAGAGCGTGATTTTTGAAAACAAAGACTTGGCGTTTCACACCGCACCCGTGGCATTGGACAAAATTGTGCAGCGAGTGGTTGATTCCCTACGGCTCGTATTCGAAAAACAGGCAGCCGAGGTAACCCTGGAAAAAAGTGGGGAGGATTTCACGCTTCGCGGCCACGAGGAGCATTTGACCAGCGTGGTGTACAACTTGCTTGACAATGCGTTAAAGTACAGCCACACCGCACCGCGTATCCACATTCAGTTACAAGGCAACGAAAAGGAGGTGGTCTTGTCCGTGGCGGACAACGGTATCGGCATCCATCCTGAGCACCAAGAGCGGATTTTTGAGAAATTTTTTCGCGTGCCCACGGGCGATGTGCACAACGCCAAAGGCTATGGCTTGGGTTTGAGCTACGTGCGCAGCGTGGTGAACGGCCATGGCGGACGCATTGCGGTGCAGAGTGAGCTTCACCGCGGAAGCCGCTTCACCTTAACCTTCCCGCGCCACGCCTCATGAGCAAGATCAAAGTACTGTACGTAGAAGACGAGCCTTTTCTCGGGCGCATCGTAAAAGAAAGCCTGGAGGTGCGCCAGTTTGACGTGCGCATGGTGACTGACGGCCACCTGGCCATGACGGCCTTTGCCGAACACCAACCTGATATCTGCGTGCTGGATGTGATGCTCCCTTCCACCGATGGCTATCAACTGGCACAGTCCATCCGGCAACAATCCGCCTCGCTGCCCATTATCTTCGTTACGGCCAAAACGCAAACGGAAGATCTGCTCAAAGGGTTTGAAGTGGGTGGCAATGACTACCTGCGCAAACCGTTTAGCATGGAGGAGTTGATCGTGCGCATCAACAACCTGTTGGCGCTGACCAAAAAGACCACCCCGCACGTTACTGATACCTTTACGTTGGGACTGTTTGCCTTTGAACCTCAGCGGTATGAATTGCGCTGGCAGGGCCACACACGAAAACTGTCGCACCGCGAGGCGATGCTGCTTACCATTTTCTGTGAAAACAAGAACGCCACCATTGGCCGCAAAGAAATATTAATGCGCGTATGGGGCGATGACTCCTTTTTCAATTCGCGCAACCTGGATGTGTACATCACCAAGCTGCGCGACTATCTAAAGCCTGACCCAGCCATCGAGATCATGACCATCAAAGGCGTAGGCTACCACGTGAGCGTGCGATAAGCGCGCACTACCCCTTGGTTGGGTTTTCGCTGGACCCTTCGGCCCGGGGCGTGGGTTTGGGCACCCAACTCCCCTCAAATTTGAACTTCAGCTTACCCTGGTAGTCGGCCGAGTAGTGAGCCACCCGATCCAGCGATGCGTTGACTTCGTTGATATCCAGTCCGGCCGATTCGCGCAGAAACATCACGTACGTCCAGTCGTTTTTTTTGCAAATCCACGATCCAAAAAGCGTGTGGTTGACTTCCAACAGGTTTTGCAGAAAGTCGGCTACGTTTTTGTCGGGCATTTCCAGCAGGGGGCTCATCACCTGAAAATACCAACGGTCGGGGTTTTTGGGAAAGTTGAATACATCGATCCACACGGTGGCGCCTTTGTAGGTCAAATTCCATTGGCCCGCTTTTTCGCCACGGCACAGAGAGGGGTCTACGTTGAGGCCGCGGATGCTATCCTCCACGAGCGCAGAAGTTTGGTCAAAGTTCATGTTCCCTTGATTTTGGTGGATAAAGTTTCACAAGTTTTTTAGCATTTCAAATAGACAGTGATAAAGAAAAAGAACAGTCGCGCGGCCGCAGGTCGCCACACCGTGTTAGAAGGCCAACAGGCGGGCGGGCGTAAGCACGTGCGTCAAGCGCACATCCGTGGCCTCCACATCGCGCAGCAGAGGGCACGGTTCAAAAAACGACAGACCCACTTTCAGGCAATCGGGCCGGCATTGCGCCAGAAACCGGTCGTAAAATCCTTTGCCATACCCCACACGGTGGCCACGCTCGTCATAGGCCAGCAGCGGCACCAGCACGGCATCTATTTTTTCGGGCATGGCCGGCACGCCTTGCACGGGCTCCCAGATGTTCCACTTGTTTTTTTGGAGTTGATGCAGCCCTTCAAAAAAATAATGATCCAAGTAGCCTCCGGTAGTCACCTTGGGAACCACCAGGCGGATGTGGCCATGTTCGCGCCTGAGCTTGTCGATGATTTGCCACGTGTCGGGCTCGGCTTTTTCTTCCAACGGCAGGTACACGTGCAACGTTTTGATGGTGTTGAGGAAGGGCAACACAAAAAACAGGTGGTAAAGACGCTCGTTGAGTACCGCGCGCTGCGCGTCAGAAAGCGCAAGCCTGCGTTCGAGGTAGACTTGTCGCGCCTCAGTTTTCGTCATAGGTGAGCACGTGAAACCGAAAGTCAAACGGATCGAAGTGAGTTAGCAGATGCGTCAGAAAATATCGGTCGGCCGGATAGAAATTCAACAGGTTATCGGTGCGCTCCTGCAAACCGCCCTGCGGAAACAAGTGGTCTTTGACCGCTTCGATCTGACGCAGTTTATCCGCCTGTTTGCGCTTCTCGGCCCGTAGCATCTTGGTTTCAATAGCGGCCAGGGCGTTGACAGCGCGCTGGGCTTGGGCTTCGATGTTTGGTTGCAAGGTGCTGTCAATGGCGCCCGCCCGTGTGCGCAACGCCTGAAACAGCGCGGCCACCTGGCGTTGTTCCGCCCCCGTGGATACGTTTGCCTGGCTGTGATTGATGACCCAGTGATTGAAGAGATAGTTCTTTTCCTGAAAATACAGCGCGAGGTCCAATCCGGTTTTTTCCCGTTTGCGTGCTGTGGGCGCATCCACGATCAGCGCGAAGTTTCGCGGCAGCAACACCGGAAAGGGCTGACGAAAGAAATCGAATACACCTTTCAGTTGTAGCCAATAAACCATCTCGGCTGGGCCACCCACATAGGCCACGTTGGGCAAAATCATCTCTTGATACAACGGCCGCAAGATCACGTTCGGACTAAACTGCTCGGGGTGGTCATGAATGCGTTTTTCTATTTCCGCCTTCGTAAAGACGAGCGGTGAGTCCAGCACGCGAAAGAAGTCTCCTTGCTTTTCAATGCGCCCGCGTGTTTGGGCATCCAGATAGAAAAAGTTGATGTCGCGCGCATGCACAGACGGATGATAGCCCACGACCTGCAAGCGTTGATTGGTTTGCGCCACCAAGGCCACCGGTTGGTTCTCCAACACGTCCGCCTGGATCACCGGCACCAGCAACCGTTTCAGCTCCGCATCATCGGCATCCACCACCACCACGCCCTCTGCCTCAAACAAGCGATGAACATATTCGCGCACGGCATCGCCCAGTGTTTTGTTTTTTGCATAGGCTTCGGCAAACAACGAAGCATCGGCCGGCAGGCTCTCCGCCAAGTCGCCCAATCCCGTAGGGGCAAAGCGGCCCACGGCTCCGGTCTGCGCGGTCTCCCACACATATTTTTTTCCGGCCACCCGAAACGACTTGATTTCTTCATAGTCATGGTCTTCGGAAGCCATCCAGTAAACGGGCACAAAGTGGTGGTGTGGGTAAGCCGCTTTGAGCTGTTTGCACGCATTGATGACCGTGACAATCTTGTAGACAAAGTACAGCGGACCGGTGAAGATATTGAGCTGATGGCCCGTGGTGATCGTAAACGTGGTCGGCTGTTCCAGCAATTCGATATTGGCGGCCACTGCCCCTGTAGGGTTGAGGCTTTTGTATTGCCTGCGCAGCGCGCTTACCAAAACCTGGCGCGTGGCCGCGGGAAAAAATTTCTTTTGTTCGGTCTGTGCCCCCAGCCCCTGCACCGAGGGTGGGTGGTTAAAGAAGGGTTTCAACGCATCGCGTCCGGAAACATAGTCGAGGAAAAACGAAGAGAAAGAATGCGTGTCGGCAAGGTCGATTTTCCGGAGCTGCATATTGTTCAACAACAAGTAGAGAAATGGCACATAAAACACCTGAAACGCAACAATAGCGAAAGGGTTTGAACGTACCTATGCGTTTTTGACGAGCTATCCATTGCCGGGCCTCTTTAACAGTCCATTAACAACTATACGGCTGTGCCCATCAGATCAAACTCGGTCGCCTCCTCAATTTTCACATTCACAAAATCGCCTATGCGCAGGTACTCCTGTGTTTCGATCAGCACTTCGTTGTCTACTTCGGGTGAGTCATGCTCGGTGCGGCCCACATAGCGGCCACCCTCCTTTCGGTCGACCAATACTTTTACAATGCGGCCCACTTTGGCCTGATTCAGCTCCAGCGATATGGTTTCTTGTGCGGCCATCAGGGCATCGGCTCGTTCCTGTTTTAGTTCTGTAGGCACGTTGTCTTCGAGCGAGTAAGCATGGGTGTTTTCTTCGTGTGAATAAGTGAACACGCCCAACCGATCGAAGCGCGACTTTTGCACAAAGTCCATCATGTCTTCAAAATCGGCCTCCGTTTCGCCTGCATGTCCTGCGATGAGCGTGGTGCGGATGGCAATGCCCGGCACCTTGGCCCGGATGGTGGCCACCAGTTCCTCGGTTTTTTCACGGGTGATGCCCCTGCGCATGAGTTGCAACATGCGTGTGCTCCCGTGCTGCAAGGGAATATCCAGGTAGTTGCAGATGTTCGATCGCTCGGCCATCACATCCAGTACATCCAACGGAAACCCGGAAGGGAACGCATAGTGAAGGCGTATCCAGTCGATGCCCGCTACATCCGAAAGATGTTTGAGCAATTCGGCCAATTGGCGTTTTTTGTAGATGTCAAGGCCGTAGTAGGTGGAGTCCTGCGCGATGAGCAGCAGTTCTTTGGTGCCGGCCCGAGCTAAGTTTTTGGCTTCTTTCACCAGCTCTTCAATGGGGCGGCTCACGTGTTTGCCGCGCATGAGTGGGATGGCGCAAAACGAACAGGGCCGGTCGCAGCCCTCGGATATCTTCAGGTAAGCAAAGTGCGCAGGGTTGGTGAGGATGCGTTCGCCCACCAGTTCGTGCTTGTAGTTGGCGTTGAGTTGTTTTAACAAACGCGAAAGGTCGCGGGTGCCAAACCAGGCGTCCACTTGCGGTATCTCTTTCTCCAGGTCGTCTTTGTAGCGTTGCGACAGACAGCCGGTCACATACACTTTTTCCACAAGGCCTTCTTCTTTGGCATCCACGTAGCGAAGGATGGTGTCAATGGACTCCTGCTTGGCATTGTCGATAAAGCCACAGGTATTGATGACCACCACGTTGGCATCGTCTTTGGCCGATTCATGGGTGGCCTCAATGCCGTTTCCTTTAAGTTGGGTCAATAGCACCTCTGAGTCCACCAGATTTTTGGAGCACCCCAGCGTGACCACGTTTACTTTTGTCTTGCGAATACCTTTGGTTTTCAATCGTTTGGCGAAATAGGTGGCAAAGGTAGGCAAACGCAGGGAAAGATAGCGGCCCGCTACTGGCAACATCAGGTGAAGTCTGGTGCGGACGCTGGTGCCTGTATACCGTTGAGCGAACAAACGCCAACACCACTCTACAAGATCCGATCACCCAGGAAAACGAGAGAACCGTAACAAAACAGGCTGTTGGTGGCCATCGGCTCAAATAGTTGTGGCGATCATGACACCGTACTGAAATCCGGGACCTTTTTTTGGTACACCGCCTAGCTGCCCATCGTACCAGTAAGTACCTATTTCCGGCAAAACGGACACCGTGGATGTCAACGTTCTTTTCCAGCCGAGCGATACGCCTGCAATGTTTACATAGTTTTTGGTTGCGCCCTCTTTCGCAGTGGGAATGGCCAGATTTACGTAACGCGCCATCACTGTAAATTGAGTCTTTTCCGTTGCTTTCCAAGTAGCCAGCAAGGCCGCATTTGGACTGTAGGCCAATCGGGTCTGCTCTTCAATAAGCACATGGGCACCTCCGGCACCAATGATCACGGCCGTTTGTACTCGATGCTCAGGCCGCGTGAGACAATACTTAGCATCCAAATTTATTCCAAAGCCGGGACCCACCGTGGCAAATGGCAACGGAATGGGTGCCAGCCGTAATCCTACATCCAGCTTGGCGGCCAGCCCATAGCGAAACCCCGCATGTGGTATGGTAAAAAACGCGCTAGGCTGCCGGGGCGAACCGAGCAACACCACCTGCCCCCCCAAACCCGCAGCAAAACCAAATTTGCGCACCGCCAGCGTATTGGCCGTGCCAAAGTTGACCACCCAAAAACAACTGGCAGACCCATGTATCAACATGCCCACCATCCAAAGGACAAAAAAATGTCTGGTCATAAACAACATTATCGCGCTCATCACAAAGTAGGCATGAATTTCTGAGAAGCAACGATTCACTTATGATCAACGGTAAAAAATAGCTCTCTTGACGAGTGCATTTAACATGGGCGTAATAATGCTCTACGCACCTGCACCTCAAAAGTGTTCGTTATATTTGCGGCATCTGATGGTGCGCGCAGTTGTTATCGTGTTATTTTTTTCTTGTGCTGCCTGCCTGAGCACTCCCGACTGCATTCCACTGTCTACAAATGAAGCGGGGATTGAATTCAAAAACCGAAGCAACCAACCCGTGGCCACCGGAATCCAGCGGATGACCAACCTGACAAGTGGTATTGACTATACACTGGCGCCCGAGAACGACACCACCTCGTATGTTCGGCTGCCGATGTCGCCCGACCGAGATACGACTGCCTTGCGGTTTGTAACCGACCTGGGCATTGACACGATCGTTCTGACCTACACCCCGCGCATCACGGTCATCTCGCCCGAATGTGGCGCGCTGCGCAACTTCAACAACTTGCGGGTGGTTTATTCCTCGTTCGACTCCGTTCGCGTCATCAATCCCTCCCTTCGCTCAAACATACGCACCCATGTGGAGATTGTTTTATAGCGTGTGGATGTGCGCGGCCGTCACCACCGCCACGGCCCAACTTTTGCCCGACACCGTGCGCAACCCGTGGCTGCCCACCGGCATCCGCGTGGGTACCGACTTGATCGCCTTGGGCAAAACGTTCGCACAACAACCGCTCACGGGGTGGGAGATCAATGCCGATGTGGATTTTAAAACACGGTATTACCTGGTGCTGGACTATGGGCAATGGGGCCGCGAAGAAACGTTGAGCAACGGGCGGTACGAGGGCAGCGGCCGGTACTGGCGCGCAGGCATTGATGTAAACTTCTTGTTGAAAGATCCTGATCGCAACATGTTTTTCATTGGCTTTCGGGTGGGCCGCGCAGGTTTTGATGAAGCGCTTACCTCCGATTTCGCCTACGAGGGCTTTGAGCCCATCTCTGTAACACAGGCCAACGCAAACTTGCGCGCGGGTTGGGGCGAGTTGACCACGGGCTTGCGGGTGAAAGTCGTGGGCGGCTTTTGGATGGGTTATACCGCCCGCTTCAAGTTTGCCCCGGGCGTGCGCGGCAACGAGGTGTTTGATGCCTATGACATCCCCGGCTATGGCCGGGCCGACCGGTCCACCTACTGGGGCTTTAACTATCAAGTGTTTTGGCGCGTGCCGTTCGGCAAAAGATAACGTGGCCGCGATCTTCCGCAACAACCATTACTACTTCAACACGCCCAATTCTTTCCCCACCGCGGTAAAGGCCGTAATGGCTTTGTCGAGGTGATGTTGCTCATGGGCGGCCGACAGTTGCACGCGGATACGCGCCTTGCCTTTGGGCACTACCGGAAAGAAAAAGCCGATCACATAAATGCCACGCTTCAAAAGCGATTCGGCAAACTGCTGCGCCAGCGGGGCTTCGTACAGCATGATGGGCACAATGGGATGCACCCCGGGCTTGATGTCGAAGCCCGCCTGGGTCATGTGTGTGCGAAAGTAGTGTGTGTTGTACTCGAGCTTGTCGCGCAGGGCGGTGGTTTCTGACAACATGTTGAACACTTCGATGGATGCGCCTACGATAGAAGGTGCCAGCGTATTGGAAAACAAATAGGGGCGCGACCGCTGCCGGAGCATCTCAATGATTTCTTTGCGACCGGACGTAAACCCGCCCGAAGCACCGCCCAACGCTTTACCCAACGTGCCCGTGATGATGTCCACGCGGCCCATGACACCACAATGCTCGGGCACTCCCCTTCCCGTTTTGCCGATAAAGCCGCTGGAGTGACACTCATCCGTCATCACCAACGCCTGATAGCGGTCGGCCAAGTCACAGATCTTGTCCAATTGCGCAATGGTGCCGTCCATGGAGAAGGCACCGTCCGTCACGATGACGATCTGTTTGGCCCCGGCTTTGCGAGCCTCTTGCAGTTGCACGTCCAGGTCGGCCATATCATTGTGTTTGTAGCGATAGCGCATAGCCTTGCACAAACGCACCCCGTCAATGATGGAGGCGTGATTCAATTCATCTGAGATGATGGCATCCTCCGCCCCAAAGAGTGGTTCAAAAACACCTCCGTTGGCATCAAAGGCCGCTGCATAAAGGATGGTATCTTCGGTACCCAAAAAAGCCGATATCTTTTGCTCCAGTTCTTTGTGTATGTCTTGCGTGCCGCAGATAAAGCGGACGGACGACAGCCCAAAGCCATGCGTATCGATGGCGCGCTTGGCGGCCTCGATCACGCGGGGGTGTGACGATAGCCCCAGGTAGTTATTGGCGCAGAAGTTGATGACCTCACCACCATCGGCCGTTTGAATGTCCGCCCCCTGTGGGGTGGTGATGATGCGCTCGCGCTTGAACAAGCCGGCCTGGCGGATGGTTTCGAGTTCTTTTTGCAATACGGGCTGCAGGGTCGTATACATACGTTAATTTATTTTCGGTTTGGGGCGCATCACAGGGCGCGCAGTTTTGGGTTCCGGATCCGGGGCGGTGGTTTTTATTTCCTCCGGTTTGAGCCAATACTTCCGCCTGATCGGATTGATCAGATATAGTTTCTGTGCGGTAAAGCTGTTGGGGTGCATTTGCCCGAACTCCCGTTCCAGCGCGGCATACCAGTCAGGCTCCGACAGTCGGAAGGCGGCAGCATCTATTTTCTTACCGGTCAAATACTCTTCAAACGACACGGGCGCAAAGCTATGAAATTTGGGGTTTTGAGGGGCATGAGGGATCGGCTGCAAAAAGCGGTGCATTCCGATCTCCAAGTTGCCTGTCACATCGCTGACGAGCTAGTTATCTTTTGGTAGTCCCGGAAATGATTGTACAAATTGAATTTTAATGTCGGGGAACGAATTTACTATCTGTATTTTTAGGTCAGGAAATTGTCTACCATTTGCCACTCACCGCATCTGGTGGGGTTATGGTCAACGGTTTTAACCTTTAAGTCGGGGAATGAATTGACGATTTGAACTTTTAAATCTGGAAAGGAGTCGACAATTTGAACTCGGCCATAAAGCCGATGCCCCCGCAAATGACAGTCGTCACTATCCTGCGTGACATTCTCGGCCATAAAGACAAATAATAGAACAGCAAGTTTTGAAAATGACATTCCTTATTTCTATTTACTCGGTTGTGAGGATATTCCTTCGTAGCTACTCCTAATTTAATTCATATGCCTTCCGATTGTTGGGCATTACTTTTTCTTTTTCCTGGCTGGTTTTTTTGCCTCCTTCACTACGTTCTTTTCTTCGCTTTCCAGTTTGCGTTTTACTTTCCCCACATCTTCTGCTGGAGGCAGGGCTTCGGGTTTTACGCCCCGCTCGTGCAGTATTTTGCGCACGGCCAGGTTGTTGTCGACATGTTCTCTGGAGATGGCGTTTTCGCCCGTTAAATCTTTTTCCACCACATTGTGGCTAGTGAGTTCGGTGGCAAAGTCTTTGGCTTTAATCGTAAGCGTGGGAAGAAAATCAGCCAGCGGTTTTGTTTCAGGAATACGAAGTTTCCGCTTCATGTCTTGTGTGGTGAACCCGCCAAACAACGCTTTATCGCCCAGCGAGCGAATGATGGCAAAGCCTTTATCATCCACACCGCGTTCGTAAATGATTCCGGAGAGTTTCTTTTCTGATTTGGAAAGCTTTTCTCTGGCTGTTACACGGGCGATATCCAATAACCGCTGTTCAATAATTTCCTGTTTGCGGGTTTGCACGGCAAAATAGGTTTGGGCAAAAGCAATTTCAGGTTTCGAAGCATCGCCATTTTGTGCTATAAGGTAGCAGGCATAGCGGGTTAGGGCCATGTCTTCTATTTCCCGTTGTGCTCCTTTAGCCAAATCGATCAATTTGTTGACTTCAACAAAATGATCAGATGGATTTACGCCTGCGTTTTCACAGGCTGTTTTGGCTTTGTCTACCACTTTCACAAAATTTCGCCACTCTGTGTAGTTAAATATAACCTGCAGTTCACGGGCGCTCCAGCATTCTATGCCTTTATAATCGTGGCGGGCGCTCTCAAACTGCGTTAATAATTGCTGTATCTGTTCCGTTTTCATATTCGTTTCACTTTTGATCCTATCGGGATACTTCAAATGCTCAATTTCGCAACCGCTGGTCGCGTAGCTCCTCGTGGATTTTCACCGTCTGGAAAAACCGGGAACGTATGGGAGTGCTCAAAAAGTTAGGCTTACAAAATACGCAAATTTGAGTTTATTGAATCCTATCGCGTGGGCGGCCACCTTCCCCGCCCACACCGCCCACCCATCCGTACCTCTCCTCAATTCCCTATCTTCGCGCCCGTCATGAAACAAACCAAAATCCTCCTCATCGGGGCGGGCGGCCAGCTCGGTTCAGAACTCACACAAGGCCTTTGGTCCATCTACGGAAAAGACAATGTCATCGCCAGTGACATCAAAGACGCCACGGGCATCCTGCGGGAAGGCCGCTACGAAAAATTTGATGTGATGCAGCGCGACAAGCTGTTTGACCTGATCAAAAAAAACGACATCACCCAAATCTACCACCTGGCGGCCCTCCTCTCCGCCACGGGCGAGAAAGACCCGCGCTGGGCCTGGAAACTGAACATGGAGAGCCTGCTCTTTGTGCTGGAAGCCGCCCACGAACTCAAACTCCACAAAGTGTACTGGCCCAGTTCCATCGCGGCCTTTGGCCCCACCACGCCCAAAACCAACACCCCGCAAGACACCATCATGGACCCGACCACCGTGTACGGCATCACCAAACTGGCGGGCGAACTGTGGTGCGAATATTACTTCCGCAGGTATGGCGTAGATG
>ERZ1066137.564-NODE-564-length-25774-cov-8.958047_pt1 | contig 25774 bp, 20 predicted proteins | sample MGYA00382784_ERZ1066137 | MGnify/ENA primary metagenome ERZ1066137 (study PRJEB33369, sample SAMEA5778367) | biofilm metagenome | biome: Industrial cooling water; feature: Water cooling tower basin; material: Biofilm | place: United Arab Emirates | collected... | reverse complement strand
CGCACAACGAGTTGACACGATAAAAAAGCCCCCCTTGGCAAGGGGGGTTGGGGGGGATCGAAAGTTTTGACCGCACAACGAGTTGACACGATAAAAAAGCCCCCCTTGGCAAGGGGGGTTGGGGGGATCGGATATCGGAAAACCCGATTACCAATTACCCATTACCTTTAATAGCAATCGTAGCTATAGGAAACAGGTCTGTAGTAAGAGACATAGCTATAACTGCGGCGATAGCGGGGATAGCTATATCCGTAAGATGTAGAACGATACCGACGATAAGAACGATACCGACTCCGATAACGGGGGTAGTAGCTGGTGTAATAATAATCGCAGCCACCATTGACAGAGGAAGCTTCTTGCTCAGAAAGATCTGAGAAAAGTTGAAGTTTTTCGATAGTTTGTTGCGACATGATAAAATCCTTGTAAGATTGTTGCAAGTAAAAATTTGCCGGAAAAATGCAGATTCCCTCGAATTTCTGCGAATTACCGCATACAATTTTCACCCATAAAACTATGAGTGCTAGCTCAAGTTATCAGTTTTAGATAACTAGATACTTTTATGGGTTACACTTTAGCGGTACACTGGTGATATACAATACGTGACCTTAGTTCGACATCACAACTGAGGTAAGAGATGGGGACGCGGCGATATCCTGGAAAATCTCTCCGCGTCACCAACTTTTTTTTAGCACCAAGTTAGAAAAAGTCTTGTTTTTGGCAACTTTTCCTGGTGGCGCTTCGTTTCCAAAAGATGATTGAAATCGAACTCAGATCGCGCCATTACTCGCGTACCTGTTACTACTATTACGGTCAACCTTACCAGCAGCCGCCACGGTAGTAAACAGTCCGGTAAGAGGAGTAGTAGCGAGGACGGGAGTAATAGGAGTACCGATAGTGGCGGCGGCGGCGGTAGCTGCGATAACGACGCCGGTAGACGGGTGCGTAGCCAACCAACTGGTAGTAGTGATAACCACCGTAATAGTGGGCACCGTTCACTGTTTCGGCTTCTTCAGCAGACAGATCTACGAATAGTGCGGTTGTTTCCATTTCCTTTCCTTTCACAATGAACTCCTTTTGGGATGTATATCAGGAAAACCCGCAGGAAGCTGTACTGATTTCTAGCTTGTTCCCGCGAATTCTAATACAGATTCCCCAAGCTAAAGATCCGATCCGGATAGCCCTGAAAAGTTGTTAACGTTTCTTAACAAAACCTGAAAGCGCCATGATTAACGACAAATTTGACCTAGATACCCTAGATCCCCTCGATAGCGATGATTTCCTCCCGCCTATGGGTCGTTGGATGAAATTAAGCGGTATGTTTTTACTGGGGACATTTGGTGCAGCGATCGCGCTGTCGGCGTTCATCAAGTACAATACCGTTGTCAAAGCATCTGGGATGGTGCGTCCCGTCCGCGAATTGCAAACGGTAGAAGCGACAACAGAAGGAAGGCTCAAAGCGATCGCCGTGAGGGAAAATCAGGAAGTGCAAGCTGGAAGTGCGATCGCGCAGATCGATGATACCCCGCTCAAGCGCCGCCGCAGCGAAGTGCAACAATATATCAGTAGCCTGCAAACGCAACAAGCGCAACTCAAGAATCAAATCTATCGCACCACCAGCGGCAATAGACAAAATCCGCCGCGAGGTTTGGACATCAACGAACTCAACTTTCCCAACCTAGCGCCCCAGATTCGACAGTACAAGAAAATACAGAATAATATCGATAGCGCCCATAAAGAAGTCGAACAACTCGAGCAAGCAATTGAAAACAGCACCATCCGGACGCCAGTTGCTGGCACAATCTTTGGCTTAAACGTAGAAAATGTCGGTCAGCCAGTGCGTAATGGTGCCAAAATTGCCCAAATTATCCCCAAAAACGTACCGATGGTAGTTAAAGCCAACGTACCCGTTGATGCGCTGGGTCAAGTAGAAGTCGGACAACCAGTGCAATTGCGAGTTTCAGCCTATCCTTATCCAGATTATGGCACCCTGAAAGGAACAGTAAGCGCGATCGCACCCGACGCCATGAACGCACAAAACCAGAATAATAATAGCAGCGATGAAGGCAGCTTTCCCTCTACTGCCGCTTACTACGAAGTCACAATTCAGCCGGAAAAAAGTTATTTAACTAGGAGCGATAAGCAATACAATATTCAACCGGGAATGGGAGTTACCGCAGATATTATTTCTAGAGAAGAGACTGTACTGACATTTTTGTTGAGAAAGGCAAGATTGATGACCGATTTGTAGCAAAAAGATAGTTTGTAGTAATGACTTTAGTCATTACTACAAACTATGCGATCGCTCTCTCCATATAAGAGCGGCAAAAAGCAATCGCGCCTGAAAAATAGAAAGCGCGATCGCTCACAATTCTAACGCTTAATTTATCTGAAGGCTTCAGTTTGAACGCTGCTTTGATTTGGCTGCATTAATCTATTTTTCTGAAATTTAGGCAAAGTCACCAGTCCAACTAAAACCAAACCCCCGATTAAAAGTAACTGGGGAACTAAATCGGGAGATTTTTCTTCCTTCGCTTCAGGGATTTTCTTGGTATCGCAAATTTTTTCACAAACAGTGCAAAAGTAGAGGTGTTGTTTGTCAGAGTCAGGATGCCTTTGGAAATTACAGGGCAACGAATGAAGATTAGTGTTATTCTGGTAAGGACAATCTTTAGACATAGTTGTAGATTGGATAAAAGTTGTGTGAATCTTGAGGAAGGCGAAGAGCAATTCTGTTGTTTTAACTATGTCAGGACGCGGATTCAAACAGTAAATATGTGAACGAAGAATCACAAAATATTGGTTAGTCTACACATTTGTGTAAATCAATTATATCGAGTTCGGTAGCAACGGTTGTGTAACTGCAAGCTTGCTAATCGCTAATGGCTACTGGAGGAGGCAATTAGCAAGCTTGCAATTAGCTATCGATACACTACCGATACCACCGGACATGATATTACTTCGTAAAAGCGATCGCTCGCACTAACTCAGCATCGGAAATGGATGCGATCGCAGGTATTTTATGCACCAAAAACTTCAAAGGTGCGTTACGCTGTCGCTAACGCACCCTACGCAACAAAAACTTCAAAGGTGCGTTACGCTGTCGCTAACGCACCCTACGGAACTAAGAACTTACTATTCCCGACCATTGAACTTTTTTCTCTTTGTCTCTGCGATAAGAGAAGAAATGTTCGGGTTGCTGATAGGTGCAGTGAGGCGCGATCGCAACTTGTTCTCCACTAATTCCCATCCGTTCTAATTGCAACTCGTTCACCCGTCGCACATCCAATCGCACCTTGCCATCTTGCTCATCGGGTAATATGGGTGGATTCTGCAACCATTGCAACGTGTCTAGAATTTCTTGCGGTGAATCCGATGGTATAATGCTGGCTCCGACTTCGGCGGCAACTTGCTCATCGACTTGGTAGACTTCCCCCGCGATCGCAGGCCCCATTGCAATGCGAAGATTCTTTAGTTGACTGCCAGCAGATTGCAGACGCGCGATCGCTACGGGTACGATCTTCTGTGCCGTACCCCGCCATCCCGCATGTATCGCCGCCACTTGTCCGGTTTCCACATCCCCAATTAAAACCGGCGTACAATCTGCCGTACAAATCCATACCGCCCGATCCGCCTGCTCTGTGACGATACCATCAGCCGGGGGCAGAAAATCTTTATCCAGCTTGCCGATTTCTGTTTCCGCACCGACGAACTGTTCTATTTCCTTTGGCGTGACGACAGTATTGCCGTGTACTTGTTTTGCCCGATAAACCTTGACATCGGGACGCAAAGCTGGTAAAAATTCTGCCGGATAGAGAGGCCAAAACTGTTGCGTAAAAAAGCCGTGGGGCCACTTTTCCAACAGACTACAGGTGAGATAGGGCAATCCTTCCCAAGTGCGCCAGTGCCAGGTATGCATTGATTTGGTCATCGATCGTGGGTACTAGGTATTTTTTACCTGTATCACAGAATATCCTCAACTTTTATCGCATCCCACTCTCAATCTACAATCAAAAATCTGCAATCTAAAATTTTCCATCAGCCGTGGAATTCAATCGACAAAAATTTATCGCAGCGATAGGTGCATTTTCACCAGAAACACCCCATAATTTGCATATCTTTGAAACCGTCGCTTCAACTAACGGGACTCTGTGGCAGCTACTTGAGGAAAACGCACCCCCTAAAACCGTTGTTATTGCCACCCAACAAACGGCAGGAAGAGGACAGTGGGGACGACATTGGCAATCTGCACCGGGTGGATTATACTTATCCCTGGCGCTGTCGCCAAACGTGCCAACTCAATTGGCGACGGGGTTGACTTTATCTAGTGCTTGGGGAATTGCTACCGCTTTGCGCGACAAAGGCATTCCAGTCTGGCTCAAATGGCCCAACGACCTCGTACTTTCAGGGCGCAAATTAGGGGGCATTCTGACCGAAACCAGAGTACATCAAGGGAAAATCGTCAAAGCGGTTGTGGGAGTAGGCATTAACTGGGCTAATTCAGTTCCGGAGACAGGGATCGATTTGCGATCGCTCTTAGAAAAAAACCCAGTATCGCCGATTACCTCGCTAGAAATCTTAGCTGCTGTTACTTTCATCGGAATTATTTCTGGATACGAATACTGGCAGCAACAAGGCATCGAGAATCTATTGCCAGCTTATGAAAATCTACTGACCAATATGGGCCAAAAAGTTACAGTAGATGGACGATCGGGGGTAGTAGTGGGGATTTGTGCTAATGGGGATTTACGAGTGCAAATCTGTCAAAAGGGAGTTGCGACACCTGTGGAAATTAGCGTAGAGCCAGGTACAATCAGTCTGGGTTATAGATAAAATTCTTGTAATTCTACGGTGTGATGGAGATGGAAAAACCAATCAACCTAGACAAGCAAATAAAATTGCAGTCCGCAGAAAATCAGTTAGAAGCGATCGCCGCCAATCCCACGGGGGGCAAATTTTGGCAGCGCGTCCTGTTAGCACAAGGCATCGGTTGCGTCAGCGCGATCGCGATTCTCGGTAGCAGCATCGTTTGGGCTACCGATCAAGCATCCAACCCTGGCGGTGCTTCCGTAGTTGTGGAAGCACTCCCCAAAGCTTCCCCAGTCGAACCAAATTTACAAGCTCCCAGACGCGCTACAACTCGGTCGGGAAGCCGTTTAAGATCCAGAATGCGGCGGCAAAGACCAACAGCCGCTGTCAGTAACAATACTTATATCGACAGAACCGATTACAGTCTGGGGGCGACTAGACGCAGAGGCAACGGCAGTGACACCTACGATGCCCCCAGTTCCGTAGTGATGACCCAACGCGGCACCAGGCGTCAAACCACGATCGTCAGAAGACAGCGAGAAATCGAAGCTGGCGAATCGGTGGCGCGGATCAGAACCAGAGTGAGGAATGATGCCTACAGAAACGATTCTGTTGCCGAGGCGTCAAGTGGCTCGATCGAAATTCCCGTTTATCGTTACAGAGTCGGTCGGATCTCCCGCCGTTCCCAAATCGCCCGCCGCAATCCCCAACCAACTCAAGTGAGGCGCATCTCCAGGCGATCGCAAATCGCCCGCCGCAATCCCCAACCAACTCAATTTGACCGCATCTCCCGCCGTTCCCAGATCGCCCGCCGTAACTCACAACCAACTCAATTTGAGCGCATCCCTCCAAGGGTAGATATTGCCCGCAACTCCCAACCGAATAATTTAGAACGGAGCAATCGACGCAGCCAAATCGCGCGCATTGGGCAACCAGAAGTACAACAAAGCCCTAGACGCAACCAAACAGCGCGGAACCGAAGAGCGGCGCAAATCCCAATCGAATACGTTCCCAGCACTTCGGCAAGCGATATGCCAAGGGCTAGCTGGCGCGATCGCATCTCCAATACCCCCAGCATCAACAATTTCCGCCGTCGTTCTCAAACAGCATGGCGTTCCAGACGTCGAGGCGCCGAAGTAGCCGCAGTCGGACAAATTCAGATCGGTTCGGTTACCCCCAACCCAGACCAACTCCGCGTCCAGCATTGGAACGGGATCGGCACTCGTGCAACCCTACCACAGGGTTTTTCCTCGCAACGCAGCCAGCAAAACAGCCAACCCATCCCCCCCTGGCCCGGTGTAGCCTACAATACCGCCACCAGCCAACCCCAAGAATATCCTAGCCGTCGCACCCTTCCCATCATTTTCCCCCTCTCCATACCCGCCCAGATCACCTCAGTCTTCGGTTGGCGAATTCACCCGATTAGCGGCGACATGCGCTTTCACACCGGAACCGACATCGGCGCACCAATGGGAACCCCCGTCGTGGCAGCTTATCCGGGTCGGGTAGCCCTAGCAGACACATTAGGCGGCTACGGCTTAACCGTCATCCTCCAGCACAACGACGGCACCCAAGAAACTCGCTACGCCCACCTATCCGAGGTATACGTAGAACCTGGAGATTTTATCGAACAGGGAACAACCATCGGGCGCGTCGGCAGCACCGGCACCTCCACCGGGCCGCACCTGCATTTTGAAATTCGCGAGCAAACCCCAGAAGGCTGGGTAGCCATAGATCCGGGCGCTCAAATCGAGACTAGCTTAGCGCGACTGCTCAATAACTTGCAGATCGCCCAATCGCCGCAATCAGAAAGTACGCCATCAACCAAACTCGCCCAACCAAAAACCCAACTAGAAAACACTCAATTACCCGAAATTATCATTCCCAATACTCCAACCTATTTCGTTCCACCTTTCACTGGAGGCTAAGCCAATTGAAGATTGCAGATTTAAGATTTAAGATTAAAAATTAAATCTGCAATCTAAAATTTGCAATCTTAAATATGATGTCTGATACACCTGTGGATCGAGCTTATATTGCTGCCTTGTGGGAATACCCCAATTTGGCGATCGCTTTTTTCGGAGTCCAGTACCTGACAAAAGAAGGACAGCATCTTTACGAAGAATCAGGCGTTCACCAAGAAGTTTTACCCGCCCTCGAAGCCGCCCATGACTCTGGATTGCTGCTAACCCGTCCCATGATGACACCAGAAGGGCCAGTGGTGATGCTATACTGGCGTTCCTACGAAGACCTAGACCGTTGGGCGCGCCAGCTTCCCCACACGCGCTGGTGGAATTGGTTAATAGAAAACCAAGGAAAAGGAGTAGCTTTCTATCACGAAATCTATCAACTAAAAACCGCTGAAGCGATCTATGAACCTGGAACAAAACCTGTTGGCCCAGCTCTGTTTTGTTCCATGCATACAGTTGAAAGCGGAGAAGGAAAATCGAAGGAACGTCAGCAACGTTTTGCTGATGCAGCTAATTTACAGAGCGACAATTAACAATTAGCGATTAGCCATTAGCATCCCTCAAATTTAAAGATACCCGTGTTCGGCTAAAAAGGCAGGTGTAATTGTTTCTAAACTGGGGACTTCGCCCCAACTAGGTGAAGTTTCGCGACTCAAGCCAAAATCCAAAAATCTTTCCACATATTTGCCTAAAATATCTCCTTCAAGATTCACTAAACTATCAGGTTGGAGATATTGCAAGTTCGTCTCGGCAAAAGTATGAGGAATGACCGCAACTTTAAACCAACTTCCCTTTTTGTCGCAGTCTGAAACCGTTAAGCTCACCCCATTGACGGCGATACTGCCTTTAGGGACAATATAACGGGCAACAATTTCCGGAGCGGTAAAGGTGATTTCCCAGGAATTCGCGGTTGATTCGAGCGATCGCACTTCACCCACCCCATCCACATGACCTGTAACAAAATGTCCGCCCAACTTGCTACCAACCCGCAGCGATGTCTCTAAATTGACCCAGCTATTCTCTAATTGCTGTCGTCCTAACGTAGTTCGACGCAGGGTTTCTGGAGAAGCAGAAGCCACAAATCCCGATGAATGTATCTCCTCGACGGTCAGACAAACTCCATCCACCGCCACGCTGTCGCCGATTGCCAGACCGGGTAAAATATGATCCGCTGCCTCGGATGAGCAAGAAATCCGCAATTGATCGGACTCTTGCGGCGAAATTGTACCTAAACCTTGAATTAATCCTGTAAACACGGTTGTATTGCTGAAAAATTGTTCAAAGAAAGCTCCAACGGGCTAAAACTGCTGACAAACGCAACAATTTATCCAGCCTCATGGTCTACTTGTATAATCAAAATCCCAAACCCGACCTGTGAGATCCGCGTCAAGATCGAGGCATACTTGGGTAAAGACCTTATTATGGGTTTGACTGTAACTAGGTCTAAAAGCCCGAACATAGTACAACAGATGAACTCTAGCGACCCCCCCCAACCAAGTCGATTCTTACCGTTGGATCGTTCACTACCAGTTTACCGCTCAACTTTGATCCCCCATCGCCTAAGGTATTCTAGAGGCTAAGCTAATGATTGAGATGAAAGTCGCCGGAATTGCACTCGATGCTATGACGCGCAGCCCCATAGTGCTTCTGAAAGATGCTTCAGATAGACGGGCGCTACCTATATATATAGGCCAAGACCAGGCCAAATCTATTATTGGGGCTTTGGAAAAGCAAGCGCCTCCTCGCCCCCTCACCCACGACCTATTCGTGAATATGTTAGAAGCTTGGGGTATGACCTTGGAGCGGATCGTGATCCATGCGCTTCAGGATAATACATTCTATGCTTTGCTGATCGTCCGTCAGGGTGAAGTTAAGAAAGAGATCGATTCGCGCCCCAGCGATGCGATCGCGATCGCCCTCCGCACCAACAGCCCCATCTGGGTAATGGAAGAAGTCATCGCCGATGCCTCAATCCCCGTCGATCGAGAAGCCGATCAAGCCGAACAAGAAGCCTTCCGCGAATTCATATCCAACCTCAGACCGGAAGATTTAATCCAACGCGGACGCTTCAGCCCCGGCGAAGGCTAGTTATGCCAGGATTTTAGATTTTGGATACCAGGATTAATGGTTACTGTTATAGGACTTACGCAAAGAAACCGGGTTTCTATGAAAAATCGTTGGTTGAGAAACTAGAGATCTACGAAGAAACCCGGTTTCTCGTCTCGGCGCGCGTAAGTCCTATGTTAAAGCCCTCAATCTTTACTTCCAACCAATCCCCCCAATCTAAAATCTCAAATCTCAAATCTCAAATCGAGCCTATGCGATACCGACGTTTTGGCAAAACGAATCTGCGGCTTTCAGTGTTCTCCCTGGGAACCATGCGCTACCTCGAATCCGAAGCAAATGCAGTACAGACCCTGCAAGCAGCTATAGCCCAGGGGATAAACCACCTAGAAACGGCTAAAGGATACGGAAACAGCGAAGAATATCTAGGGGCAGCCTTGAAAGCTGGTTTAGGTTTGCCCCGTTCCCAACTTTACATCACCACCAAAGTCCCACCAACCGACAATGGTTTTACCATGCAGCGCTGGATCGATGCATCCCTCTTAAGGTTGAATTTAGATTACATCGACTGTTTGGCAATTCACGGCTTAAACACCTGGGAACACCTAAACTGGGTAAAACGCCCAGATGGCTGTATGCAAGCAATACACCAAGCTGTTGCCGATGGACGGGTGCGACACCTTGGCTTTTCCACCCACGGTAGTTTGGAATTGATTCAGGCAGCTATCAATACAGATTTATTTGAATTTGTCAATCTGCATTATTACTATTTTTTCCAGCGCCACCACCCAGCCGTTGAATTAGCCTGGAAAAAAGACATGGGCATCTTCATCATCTCCCCCGCCGATAAAGGAGGACGCCTCTACACGCCACCCGCTACCCTAACAAACCTTTGCCATCCCTTGACACCTTTACACCTGGGCTATCGTTTTTTATTGAGCGACCCCCGCATTACCACCCTCAGTTTAGGCGCCGCTAACCCAGGAGAACTGACCGAACCTTTAAAAGTGGCAAACTGCGACGAACCCCTAACGCCCCAGGAACTAGAAATATTAGAACGCTTGCAGGTGCATTTAGACAAGGCTCTAAAAACAGATAAATGCAGCCAATGTTATGCTTGTCTCCCTTGTCCGGAAAACATCAACATTCCGGAAATCTTGCGGTTACGAAATTTAGCCGTTGGCTACGACATGACCGACTATGGTCAATATCGTTACCGCATGTTTGAAAACGCCGGACATTGGTTTCCAGGCGTCAAAGGAAACCGCTGCACTGACTGTGGTGACTGTCTTCCCCGGTGCCCAGAACATTTAGATATACCCGCTTTATTGCAAGATACTCATCAGCGTCTCAATGGTGCAGCAGGCCGCCGCCTTTGGGAATAAAAACCTTAAATTTTAGATTATAAATTTGAGATTAAAATTTTCAATTTAGTAGCTTTATGTTTAATCAAAAATGCCATCTAAAATCAAATGCAAAAATGCCAGAAACTTTTGTAAGTTGGGTTGAAGAACGAAACCCAAATAGCACGCGCCTAAATCCAAAATCCAAAATCGCTTTACTGGCGATCAACCTGAGTGCAATTTTAATTTTACCAGCGATCGCAATAGCTGCCCCACAACCGCCTCTACCTCCAACAAATTGCCCGCCGTTAGAACAAGGAACCAATCCGCCACCTACCCCTACAATAACTGCTGGTTCTGTTGTGACAGCAAATACTATTTCCCAAACAGGATTGACAAGACCTAGCCTTTGGTGGGCTGAAGAACAATTCGGCAACAAATTAGTCAACAACTGGTGTGCTTACCCGGCTGAGCGTCGGATAGATTTAATTGTTAATCGACAAATCTGGAGCTTACTAACGTATTTAGAACGCTACGCATTTGTTAATCACTTTGGTACGGTAGCCAGAGATTTTCAGTACAATATTCGGGTTTTCAACCAACAAAAAACCCAATTAGCAACCTATACCTGTAACTTCAGCGCCAGTCCGGTAAGTTGCAATCTTCAGATCGATACAGCTAATATACGAGCTTTACAATGATAAAATGCTACAGATCAACAGATACCGATTGTAGAGGCGGGTTTCCTAGCCTCAGATCTTGCACCATTATCAACAAGCCTTCAAACCCTTGTTTCTTGCAAATAGCTCAGCTTGAAAGCCTAGATTTCTCGTCAAGAAACCCGGTTTTTAGTCAAGGTGCAAGATGTGAATAGCGCCATCTTTCTGCCGTTTGGCGGTCTGCTATCCTAGTCTTGCAGCTAGCTCTTTTATCGTTAACTTTACCTAAGTCCGGAGGTAGGCTTTAACGTCTTGTGCTGAAGAGAGCAATTTTACCCGATGTGCTACCCGCCTTGACAGAAGGTTTTCCTTCCGACGCCAGCCGTTCATCCTCCTCTTAAAATATGAGGGTGCAAGTGCTTCTCGTCAAGTCTGATCGGGGGAAAAGAACAAACACTTAACAGGATAGATATCTAGACGCTCATGACAACAGAAGAAGCAATCTTATTTATAGAAGCTGCCCTAGAAGCCAAAACAGGTAAACAACTGACAGCCCCAGAAAAAGAAATCCTCAAAGCTGCATGGAAAAACGAAACCTACAGCAGCGTTGCCGACAGCTTATATTTGAGTATCGGGCATATTAAAGATTTAGCCTCTCTGTTATGGCAACGTCTTTCAGATGCGCTAGGGGAAAAAGTAACCAAGAATAACTTTCGACGTTTAGTCGAGCAACTTTGCGGCGTACCTACTCAGCCATCTGTGAAAATAGAACCAAGCGAAACTTATCAAATTACAGACCCAAAAGCAAATATTTTAATAGTTGATGACCTGATAGAAAACCTGAGATTTTTAACCGAATTATTGACCAAGCAGGGTTATAAAGTTCGCAGCGTCACTAATGGCAAAATGGCATTAAAAACCGTCCGCAATAACCCCCCTGATGCAATCTTGCTTGATATTAAAATGCCTGATATGGATGGGTATCAAGTCTGCCTTGCTTTAAAAGCTGATGAAAATACTTCAGAAATTCCGGTTATTTTCTTAAGCGCCCTCGACCAAGTTATTGATAAAGTCACAGCCTTTCAAGTTGGAGGAGTAGATTATATTACAAAACCCTTTCAGCCAGAAGAAGTAATTGCCCGCATTCAAACTCAACTGACTATCCAACAACAAAAACACCAGCTGCGACAGCAAATAGAACTTCATCAACAAACAGCAGAAATCCTCTACCAATCTCGCGCCCTACTTGCAAGTTTATTGAACAATTCCTTAGATGGAATTGCAGCAATGCAAGCAGTAAGGGATACGATAACTGGGGAGATCAAGGACTTTCGCTGTTTGGTAGTCAATCCCGTCATTGCTAAACTATTTGGCAAAAAACGAGAAGATCTTATGGGTAAGTTGGTGGTCAAAAAACAGCTTAATCAACTCTTTTCAGGATTATTTGATTCATTAGTACAAGTTGTTGAAACAGGAGAACCTCTGGAGCATGAATTTGATTGGAACTATGATAGTGAATTTCAGAAATGGTATTACTTGATTGCCGTAAAATTTGGCGATGGTTGTTCGATTACTATCCGCGATATCACAGACTTTAACCGGCTTAAATTGAAGTTAAATCTGCCAGTGGATTTGGCCTGAACTTGCTTCAATTTTGGCTGTGTCTATCGTTGTTTATAAACGCTATTTTTTCCGAACTAACGGTTCAGTTAAATCCAAGATTTTTTCAAATTCAAATTTATTCACCCAATCCTTGAGAGTGATTAACTCAAGAGCCTGAGATGAAGGAATTTGCTCAATTAGTTGAGAAACTAATTCCGAATCTGCATCCAGAGTAGCTTCATGCAATTTAGCAATCCATTTTTTGGGCATAGCTGCTAACATAGCTCTTAAATTCAACGGTCTAACAGCCACATTTACGGGCCGATCGGGTGTATTTTTTTCCTCATAAATATAACTCAATCCTAGATATTTAGCCATGATATCAAATACAGTTTCTTCTTGGAATGGTTTTCGCACAAAGTCATTACAGCCAGCCGATAAAACTACCGACTTTTCTTCTTCAAATACACTAGCTGTGAGCGCAATCACAGGAGTAGCTTGACCTTTGGTCGTGCTTTTAATACGTTTTGTTGCTTCATACCCATCCATCACGGGCATAAGCATATCCATCCAGATCAGATGGGGTAACCATGATTCCCACATTTCAATTGCTTCAGCACCATTGCTAGCTTCTCTAACCTCAAAACCAAGGGGCGAAATCAGTTGCACTAACAATTGACGATTTATATCACTATCATCCACCACCAAGATACGATATTCTGGTTGGTTGGGAGCAAGGGCAATAACGCGACGACTTTCGCCTTGGTTCTCAACTACCCCATCAGCAATACCCAAGGGAATGTCAAATAAAAATGTTGTGCCTTCTTTTGGTGTTTCGTCGTCGTTCAATTCCCTGGGAGGGTTTCCCGGAGTAAACATTTTACCGCGACTGATAACGGTTATTTCACCCCCCATCAACTTGACGAATTGATGGCTAATGGTTAGTCCTAATCCCGTTCCTTCCTGCACTTTTTGCCCAGATGTGGTTTGTACAAAGGGTTGAAATAGTTTCTCAAACTCTTCTGAAGCAATACCAACGCCTGTGTCTTTTATTTGAAATTGAATTGTCTTAGTGCCGTTGTCAGTTGTCTGTTGTTTTTGGCTAATTATGACTTTTACACCCCCAGACGAAGTAAATTTAATCGCATTACCGATTAAGTTAAGCAGTACTTGCCGCAATTTAACTTCATCGGCGCGAATATATTTGCTGACATCAGGCGCGCAGTCAAATTCTAACTGTAAACCTTTGTTTTTGGCTCTCAATGAAAACATATCTTCGACATCCGCCAGTAAGTAGTGGAGGTTGAAGTTATTTTCCGATAGCGTCATGCGTCCGGCTTCAATTTTTGATAGGTCAAGCACCTGATTAATTAAAATCAGTAGATGCTCACCACTGCGATGAATAATGTTCAGGTTTTCTAGTTGTTTTTTTGAGAGATTTGCATCATAATTCATCAGTTGAGAAAAGCCGAGAATGGCGTTGAGGGGTGTTCGCAATTCGTGACTCATGTTGGCAATAAAAATGCTTTTGGCACGGTTAGCCGATTCGGCTGCTTCCTTTGCTTGTTGAAGTTCGACTTCGGCAAGTTTGCGCGAGCTAATATCTTCTACTGAGCAAAGAATTTGGGCTGCGCTGCCCAAATCGTTTCTGGAAAATACTACTTCTCGCGCCAAAAGCCAACGCCACTCCCCATTTTTGTGTCGGAAGCGATATTCAGTGGATAGAACTTCATTGTCGCCAAGATTGATGAAGCGACGGGGTATGTCGTAGTATAAGTGTTGGTCGTCTGGATGCAAGCAATCGATCAACCACTGTTTGGAAGCTTGGGAAATTTCCTCTGCCGAGTAGCCTAAAACTGTAGTATACTGTTGGTTAAGATAAACGGTTGTCTCTCGCTCAAGGTCAAAGAGTAACAAAATTTGCGGTACCGTATCGGCAAGTTTTTGTAGGAAGTATTGGCTATTGCGTAATGCTGCTTCAGCTTGTCGGCGGGCACTAATTTCCCGTCTCAGTCGGGTATTGCGCTGGATTAATTTTTGATTTCTTTGCCGCAGTTGTGCTTGCATAGAACGCAAGTTTAGTTGATGTTGTATGCGTGCTAGCACTTCTTCTACGTAAAAGGGTTTGATAATATAGTCAGCGCCCCCAATTTGAAAGGCTTTAGCTTTATCTAATCCTTCGGAAAGGGCACTTAAAAAAATAACGGGTATATCTCTGGTTTGTGGGTCTGCTTTCAGCTTTTGGCAGAGTTCATAACCGTCTAAATTCGGCATTAGTATATCAAGTAAAATTAAGTCTGGGGGACTTTTTTTTACAGCTTCTAGGGCTAAATATCCATCAGGAACGGGTCGCACTACGTAGCCATTTTCTCGAAGAACCTTAACTAACAAACGCAGGTTATCAGGCAGATCGTCAACTACTAATATTTTTGCTACAGTTTTGGTGTTTTGAGGTGCAGCCATCTTATTTTTCAGTCTGGTTTTCAAGAGGCCAGTAGGGCAATGCTATCGAATGTTTTCTGCCCAAAGTGACTGGTACTGTTTCACCGATTCTGGAGCCAGAGGCAGGAGAAATTCACTACGTTTGATAATGTCCTGATGTGGCAAAAGTACCCGATTGTTTTTTAATGAATCTGGTATTTGATCGGGTTTCATGCTGACTAATATCGGTGAGACAGCTTGGGTAAAGCGTGAAAGTTGACTGGCAATATCTGGTCGCCAACAGAAATCAATCCATTGTTGTACTAAAGGGGGAGTATCTGGACTATTTTCGTTTTTGGGGCGTACCCATAAATCTGCCCAAAGTGCGGTGCCAGATTGGGGAACGACTAACTCAATTTGACGATAGCGTCGCGCTAGAGGCAATAAATCGGTAGACCAACCGACAGCTAGCCAGGTGTCTCCTAAAATTAGAGGTTGTTGGTAGGCATTGGAACTATAAAATTTGACTTGCCGATTTAGGGCGCGGAGGTTTTCTTTCAGTTTTGGAACTTTGTCAAGGTTTGGGGTGTTATAGGATAATCCTAGTTTCTTTAAAGTCAAACCGATGACTTCCCGTGGTTGTTCGAGTAAGGAAATGCGACCTTTAAAGTCTTCCCGCCACAAATCCGACCAGTCTGTAGGCGGCTTCAAATCATTAGAATTCAATTTATCCCGCCGATAGGCGATCGCTGTGCTGCCCCATCGGTAAGGGGCGCCCCAGATTTTTCCGTTTGGATCTGGTTGTCCAGTGTCGTTACGCCGCACGAGTTGTTGCCACTCTTGGGGTAATTGTTGCCAAGCTTTGAGCTGTTTTGGGTTGAGGGGTTGAATTAATCCTTGTCTAATTGCTGCGGCTAACCAATAATCCCCCAATGTGACCAAATCGGCGATCGCTTTCGTTTGTTGTCCGCCAAAAGGCAACAGGGGCGATCGCATACCCCTATCGGTTGATTTTTTCTGCATCGATTGCAGCCGTGTAAATAAGTCCAATAGCTGAGCTTCGGCGACAAAATCCAATCTGGCTGACTGCTCCAATCCCTGGCGAAATTCATCTAAAATTTGAGCTGGGATAGAATCTTTCAGCAGCCTTACTTTTAACGCTGTGCCGGAGTTGCGATCGCACCCGCTAATCAGCCCAGACAAGGTCAGGCTTCCCGCTCCGACTAAAAAAGACCGTCTCTTCATCTGTTTTCGCTCGTGGCTGCTCATCTCCCGCTCTTTTAGATTATCTTAAGCTGACCCTTATAGGTAATGGCTAATTGCTCATGGCTAATTGCTCATGGAAAATCTACCTTCTACCCTTTTGATCCATAGGCGACAAAATTACAGTGGGTGGCGATCGCATCAGATACATGATGAAGGTGATGGAAGTGATGCAGCGCGGGGAGATGAGCGAGGTAACGAAGTAGAACTACTCAGATCTGGCAATATTATCAACAAGCCTTCAAAAACTGAGTTTCTTGACGAGAAATCTAGGCTTTCAAGCTGAGCTATTTGCAAGAAACTGCGGAGTTTACGTAAAGTTTTATAACAAAAGTGAAGAGCAGATGATAGTACCATTTCTATCAAAAGTTAAATAATCCTATTGTTAGATTGCTTTTAACTTATTGTTCTTTAGGATGAAGGAAGCAATCAGCAGTTATTGGGGCTTGGCATGGATTCACTACAAAATCAAGTCACCGCTTTGGATCGCAAAGTGGATGCACTGTATCAAATTATCGAGCAGCTAAGTCATAAATTATCCGACGTTATATCTGAGGTAAGGTTAACGGCAGGCTCTAGCATTGACGGGTCGCCGCACAAACTCAACGAAAGACGCTACTCTGCTTTAGCTAATAGCCGTCTCGATACGGCTTTTGCACACAAAGATGTCCTGGTTGATACCAACTACTTAGAGGCGGGTTCTACTACCCGCGAAAAAGAGTTGTCACCAGAAATACAAATCCAGCGGCTAACCGCGCAACTAACAGCAGCATACAACCGCATTGCCGCTTTAGAAGAACAATTACTCGCTCAAAGAGTTCATTAATCCGGTAGTTGACCTTACATTAGCTTGCTTTGTCGCAAATTTATGGAAGGAAGGCGTGCGTCGTTTCCCAACAGACAAGGATTTTTCCTTGTCTGTTTTTGATTGATAGGGCTAACTATTAAACAGTGGACAGTGGACAGTGGACAGTGGACAGTGGACAGTGGACAGTGGACAGTGGACAGTTAGCTCTCCCTCAAGCTTATAGGGTTGGGAACTGGGGAAATTAATTTTTCCTTTACCCCGTAAATGGGGAGGCTTTAAACCGATTTTTTCTGATACATTTCTTGCCGGTTGCTATATTTTTGGTTTAATTGGCAAAACGTTCTGCTAGTTGTTCAATTGCTTGAATTAGTTGAGTTTGCTTCCAGCCTTGGTATAAAGAAGCTGCTATACAGGAAGCACCGGCTCCTACACCTTCCTTTACATATCCTCGTTCGTAAGCTTGTAGCTTTTCGTAACGGGAAGTAGCAAAACTTAGCTGGGTAGCGAGCAAAGTTACTGAGCCAATTTCTTGCGCCAATCCTACCGTATCGCCTGTCGGATCTTCTGCTACCCAGCGGGTTGTACCGACGACAATTTGTTCTGGTTGCCAATTGAGGGCATATTTGAGGGCTAAGTCTTGCATCAGCGCGTAGACGGCGAGCATTTGCGTCCCACCAGCGAGCATAACACCCGTTGTCCGACTGGCTGCGATCGCCATTCCAGCCACTACCACCTGCATCGGATCTCCCACGGCAGCAATTAACTTTAGCGGCTCTGGAGACAAGCAAGACAAGGGAGACAAGGGAGACAAGGAAGTAATTTCTTCCTCAGCTCCCCCAGCTCCCCATCTCTCCCTCGCTGCTTGCAGTCCTGCTTGCGCGATCGCCCACTTCTGGGCATGATTGCATTGGGGATGGCTGCTGTTTACCTTGCCAGCGGCTTTGATACCCAAACCTGTTAAAACGGCAAGTGCAGTTGTCGTTCCTCCCACGACGCATTCACCTAAAATCAGATAGCTTGATGGGTGGTTTTGGGCTAACTTTTTGCCCCATGTCAACCCCTGCTCGAATAAATGTTTTACTGTCGCTAGTTCTAAAGCATTCCCGGAAGTGAGACAGTTAGCGCTGGTACCGCCTAAATCGATTGCAGGTACGGAAGGCGGTTGAGGTAGTCCAGCGTTGAATAGATAAATTGGTAAAGACAAGGTTTCCACCACGGCGCGGGTAATCAGTACGGGTGAAGCGCCCGCTGTTAGGGGTGGTAAGGGATATTGGGGATTGGGTTGGCAACCTTGGGAGAGAAATTCGGCATCGGCGATCGCAGTATAGCGTCGGTGTTCTGGCGTCGCACCTGCTGCGGAAATTCCTGGTATTAAGCCTGTTTCAGTAAATCCTAGTATGCAAGCAAAAGCAGGTTGACAACCTTGGTATCGCTGCAACCATCGCTGTCCTGCTGGTATTTGGGTATAAATGCGAATCGGTAATGGGTCATCGGGCATAGAATTAATTTTAGATTTTAGATTTTAGATTGCAGATTTACTTCTTTCCTGCCCAAATAATTAACGTAAGATGGCAAATTTTCAATCTAATTTTAAATCTAAAATCTGCAATCTAAAATCTGAAATTCGGTTACTCGCCTTCGTAATCGAGCATGACTTGTACCCAGGTGGGGGGGCGGGGGATGGGGTTTCCCAGGCGGTCGAGGAGAAACCAGGCGGCGATGTGGACTACGAATAGGTAGACGATGTTGTTTAGAAGGATAATAGCTAGAGCGATCGCTTGAATCAGCAGTACGCTTGGGGCAGCTAATAAACCCAATTTCAAAAATATCCATTCTGCTAATTGGGTGACTTGAGTGATTAAATAAACCCAGAGGTCTTCGCCCAATAAAATTGAAACCAACCAAAAGCGAAAAAAGAAACCTATCGTTCCCAGTAGAGAACCCAAGGTGATAGAAACAGCCCAGTTGCTGCGGCGTCGCCAACAAGCCCCCAGCAGGACGCCTAACAATCCAAACGGCATAAAATATTGAATGCTGCGGGGCGGCCCCATCAGTACCGAAAGCAATAACCCAGAAACTAACGCCGACATCCAAGCGGCGCGATAGCCCCACCGCAGGTACACCAAAGCAATCGGCACGGGGAAAAAGATCCGCAGCACCGGGCCGAGAGGAAAGTAATAATTAACCAGCCAAATTAAGCTGGCGGTACTGGCTAAAAAAGCCGTTTCCACCAACACTAAAGCATTTGTAGGTTTAACCTGGGGATCGGATACGGGGGGATTGGAAGTAGGATCGGTTACTTTCGACTCTGGTGCTTCTTCAAACGGATCGTTCATGCTTACCTGAAAGGGGCGGGTTTAATTAAATTGTCCATTTTTGCCAAAGGTGATGGGTGAAATCCGCCCCGACAATTTTCACCGGCTGTTTTAAGATGCTTAAATAATCAGACGTTCCAGGGCATTCATATCGGGGATACGTAGCGTTTCCTGATCCCGCTGAATCAATCCTTTCTTTTCCAGCTTTGTCAGTACCCGCGTCACCGTTTCCCGTGCCAGTCCTGAGAGACTGCTCAATTCCCGGTGGGGTAAATTGGGAATTTCCGTTCCTTCTGACGTGCGCTTACCCTGCCCATCAGCCAAGAATAATATCGTGTCTGCTACCCGCGACATACTGTCAGATTCCCGCAAGCGCAGGCGACGGTTAACTTGACGCAGGCGTCGCGCCATCAGCTGGGATAAGCGGACTCCCGCCATTGGTTCGCCATAAATTAACTGTACGAAATCCTGAGCGGGCAGGTTGGCAATCATCGTCGGAGTCAAGGTGATCACGTCGGTGGAACGAGGCACCTCGTCGAGTGCTGCCATTTCACCGAATACTTCCCCCTTGCCCAGGATATTGAGCGTTACCTCTTTACCATCTAGGTTGTAGGTACGAATTTTCACCCAGCCATCCAAAATGAAGTAAACCGAACTCCCCCAGTCATTTTCCAGCAAAATTACCTGATTGGCTGGATGGCTGCGCGTGACAACGTGAGCCGTCGCTTTTTCGACAGCTGGTTCTGGTAAACCCGTAAAAAAAGGAGTGGTACGAATTAGCGCATTCACATTCGTCTGCGGTTCTGTAGGACGGATTCTATCTTCCATGAGGCCATCGTGTCACGTGGAGTCTCGAATAACTGCGATCTATATCAACAGTGGCCTAATGAATTGGCACTGACTGATAGCGTCTTTACAATATCAATATTTTTTGCATCAGGAATGACCAGCGATCGCGCGATTGAGATACAACAGTATAGAACAACTACGGCAAGCGATCGCGTGCTTTGGGCATCCGCTTTCTGCCAAGCCGTTCCCATATGGTAGCGTCTGCGTTGGCGATCTTCGGTTCCTCAATCGCTACCAACCGGCTGAGGATAGCACTAGCTCGCAAGCTAACTAGCCTGCGAGCTGGAGCGGGCTAACTATAGCCCTCAAACCTCAACCAACGCTGCACCCGGCTTGACAGTCGGGCTGGGTAGAACCAGTTACCTTGCCAGCAGCCGTAATTTTTATTACGCTGTCAACCCTTGCTGTTTTTAGCATACACTTTGTGTAGAACCGTTAGCTTGATAATTCTTAACACAGGACAAAAGTAACCTAATATTTAGACATTGCCAGAGCCAGGAGGACTTCGGGTTTTTTTATGCTACCGAGGACTGATGACCGAAAAAATGGGTACAAGCCTCCCCCTTCCAGGGGGACTTTTGGTTCGGATGTCTTCAGCGAAAATTCTGAATAAATAGTACTGCATTTATTCAGACGACTGTCCCAACGGGTGCATAAATGTAAGATGTGCGGATATGAGACAAATCGAGATGTTGCAGCCGCTCAGGTCGTGTTGCAACGTGGATATACAGCGGTGGGGCACATCGCAGTGAATTTTGGGGAGGGCAAGCTACATGGGTAGTCCTGATGAACCAAGAATCCCCGCTCCTTCAGGACGGGGAGTTGTCAAAAAATCTATCATCATTTAACAAAGCATCCCCTTCGCGATCGCTGCGGAGAGTGTCAATTATAGGAGTCAATCGTGACGTTCCACACGGATCAAATTCAGGCAATGATTGCGGAGATTGACGGCGTACTCAATCAATCCGGCGGATTTGGCTTGGGTTGGTTGAACTCTAGAGAAACTGCTCAACAGCGTCGGGTTCTAGAGCTAATCCGCAGCAACCTCGTCTCCCTCGATCAACAATTGGTCAGAGCTGCGGCATTTGACCCACAGCCAACCCCATCTACCTCAGAGGGTAACCTAACGGCTCAATTGCAGCAAGCGCGCTCGGAGATCGCCACTTTACGTCAGCAACGGCAAGCTCTGATCCAAGAAGTCGCCCAACTAGAGCAGCAGCGACAAAATTACCTATCTCAAGCGCAACCATCGACACCATCGACACAACAGCAGCAGCAAGCGATCGCCCAATTCTTTCAAGCGCTGATGGGTAACTTACAGGAAACTCTCACCCCTCAGCTTGTCCAAACTCTCTCCCATCTAGAAACCGAGTTTTTCACCGACAAATCTGTCGATACTCCCTCCTCTACTGAAGAGTCGGTCACAAATATTACTTTGCCTCCCCAGTGGCAAGAGCAGGCAGAACAACTGCGGAAACAGCAAGCAAGGCTCGATCGGCTGTTGAAATCCCTCGATGCCAAACTGAATTTAATGTTTGAAACGCTACAATTGAATATTCAAAAGTATCGCTCGTCGTTTTCTCAGGGATTGGAGAAAATGCATAGCCTCAGCGCCGAGAGCGAGGCGATGTTAACCGATCTGTTGGTTCAAATCCAGCAGGAACTAGAGCAAGCGGCTACATTGAGTCAAGAATCTACCAGCAGTGGCATTGGAGCCGGTGCCACAACTCCGGCATTACCATCAGAGGCAGAGCCGTCTCGCTTCAACCAGTACGATGCTGATGACGTACCCCTACCCTATGCAGGTTTTGAGTGGCGACGATCTACAGAAATAATCTCGGATCGAGACAGTACAAGCACGGATACCAAAAGTATAGAAAGAGACAGCGATCTAACGTCGCTTTATGGGGGAATGGCGGCACTTGTAGTGCAAACAGAGATAGGCAGTAGCCCCGAGGCAGAAAGCGTTGATACGATTAGCACTCTGACCGACTTAATCGAAAATTCTGTCTTGGATCGAACTACTCTGCCCCAAGAGGATGTGCTGGAAATCAACCCAGAAGAAGCGCCATCTCAAGATTCTTCCTCGTTGGATACCGACGCGGTACAGCAGTTGAGCGAAGATGTTTCTAGTTTGGAGACACCCCAGTCCCCAGAGTTGGGTGAATCTGTAGAAAACTTGATTGGGCAGATAGAAGCCGATCTGAATTTAGAACCAGTAGCAGACATTGCCGATAGCTTGGACAATGCATCCGCCGTCACTGCCGAAGAAGATGAAGAAGTCGCTGCGGCAATTCCTGATGATATTTTGGCTGAATTTGATGAACTGTTTGGCGGTTCAACTCCAGACGCGACGCAGGATGTTGCAGATATTCAGACGGATTTAACTCAACTTGAAGTTGATAATTTAAAGCCACCCGAAACCGAAAAAAAAAATTTAGGGACAACAACGGAAGATAAGAAAGCAACAGCAAATACAGATTCTCTGGATGGCGTATTCGATCTTCCTCCATTAACACCCCCTCGCTTCTGGTATTTGGGAATTGATCTGGGGACAACCGGAATATCGGCGGCATTATTGAATGCTAAAACCCGTCAGGTTTATCCCATTACCTGGTCAATTGCAGGACAGATGGATGAAAGCGAGCCGTTATTTCGCTTACCGGGTGAGGTTTACTTAAAACAAGAAAATAGTGAAACTCCTACTTTTTTGATTGCGCCAGAAAGAGAGTCGAGAATATTGCTCAAGAACTTGAAGCAATATCTGAAAATTGGCCTTCCTTATTACTCAAGTGAAACTGGAAATTGGCAGCCTGCGATACAGCAGTCGCATCATCCGGTTGCCTTACACTGGGTGGGGCAAGCACTACAAGCATTGCTTTTAACTCTGAAACCAAATGCAGAACAGCAGGAAAATGTCAATAGCCAAGTTTCAATTTCAGCTATAGGTTTAGAGCCAGAAAGCCTGAACCGGGCGCTAAGCGAGTTGGCAGGAGCGATCGCATCAGTACCGGCAGATTGGCCCCAAGCATACCGCTTTAACGTCCGAGAAGCAATTTTAGGGGCAAATCTAGTCGAAAATCCGGAACAAATTTGCTTTGTAGAGGAAGCGATCGCTTCTGCCCTCGCCCAGATCGTACAATCTAACATCAGCTGGCAAGGGGATACTTTAATTATCCACGCCGGAGCCACCACCACCGAACTGGCACTGGTAGAAATTCCAGAAAATATTACTACTCTCTCTTACTCCGACTTCGCTTGCCGTAGTTTTCCCTACGGGGGCAATTTTATCGACCAAGATATTATCTGCCAGATGCTGTTAAGAGATGAAACAGCCAGGATTGCAGATAAATTAATCGCTGAGGATAATACTTCCTTAGAATTTCCATTACCGGGAGAACCCGATCTGGCAACGCGCTACCGCTTGCAGCAAATTTTAGAAAGTTCGCCCACCGGACAAATACTTTTAGAAGTACCAAAGCATATCAAGCTGAGCCTTCAAGAGCGCGATAGTTCTACTTTAGAAATCGAGCAATACCGTTGGGTGTTGCAGCGTCAGGCGCTAGAAAATCTGGTATATTCACCTTTTATTCAATGCCTGAATCGAGAACTAAACGTTTTGCTCGTGCGCCAGGGTGTAGCGGTAGAATCGATTCGTCAAGTAATTTGTACGGGTGGAACAGCTCGCATCGATGCATTGCGAGAGTGGGTGCGTCAAAAACTACCCAACGCTACTCTAATTCAAGACACCAACCAAAAGGCCAGCGTGGCTTTAGGACTGGTTACGTTGCCTTTACATCCCCAAGTTTTAGATGCACCTCGACACCAGTACGGAGACTATTTTTTACTGCTGGAACTTTTACGCACCTTGGGGGAGCAATCGCTTTCAGTAGGGAAAATTACCCAGTTACTAGAGCGTCGGGGAATTAATACGAGTGCTTGTCAGCAACGCATCCTTGCTTACTTAGAAGGTTATCTTCCCCCTGGAATTGTTCCTTCCTATGCGGATGCTTTGCTGTTAACCCCGTCGTCGCGGCAGAATGCAGCGTTTCCATCGGCACCCTTGTTCCACAAACAAGACAATCAAACCTACTCTCTCAATGCCGAAACCAGCGATCGCCTGCGCTGCCATTTTAATACCGTCTTGGAGTCAACGCGCCAAAAATTTGAGGAACCATTAGGCGTTTACTGGTTGATCCCAGCCTGAAGAGGGGATAGGAGTTAGTGTAGCGGGGGAACATGTCAAGTTTGTAAATTTACGCCAGCACCCTAAAGGGTGCGGCTATACAAACGAAGCCCGCCTTCGCGGGCTATAGCTTTTAAAGCCTGCGAAGGCAGGCTTTGTTTGTGTAGCGACACCATGCGTGGGTGTCGGCTACTCTCGTTGACATGCTCCCGTGTAGCGGCACCCTTAAGGGTGCCGCTACACAAAAGGCGCCAAAAGGCTGTACCTCACTCACTTGCAACCTGCTGTAAAACTTTTATCCGTAAAAACGCGGATAAATTAAAGAAAGCTTAGTAGCAGCATAATTGCGCTAAGCGCAACTTTGTATCGGTAATTATGCAAACAGGCTTACCGAAACTTTACATACGCTCTCCCCAATTCAAAGATTTGGTGAAATCTGTGTTCCTACCACTCTCGTGGGCGATCGAGTCTGGTTATATTGGCAACTGAAGAAAGATTAACCCCAGAAGCAGACCGCGAGTGCGATGATTACCTCTGACTTACCTAGTAGCAATCCAACTCACACCAAGATCGTTCGCCAACGCCGCAGGGTTCGTTCGGCGAGAAAATACATTCATCCCTCTGCGAACAGCACAACCAAGCGCCTGATTGACATTGGGGGAGCGATTGTCGGATTGGGAATTGCAGCTATTGTAGCGGTTCCGGTGGCGATCGCTACCCAACTCGATAACCCAGGGCCAATTTTATACAGCCAAATTCGCATCGGTCTGAACGGTCGCACCTTCCGGATTTGGAAATTTCGTTCTATGGTAGTTGGTGCCGATAGACTCAAACACTTAGTTAGCAATCAAGCCAAAGGTCATATTTTTAAGAACGAGAAAGACCCTCGCATCACCAGAATTGGTAAGTTTCTCCGCCGCACCAGTTTAGACGAATTACCTCAATTCTGGAACGTATTGAAAGGAGAGATGAGTTTAGTCGGAACCCGTCCGCCTACCGTAGACGAAGTGATGAACTACGAACCCCACCACTGGGAACGGTTGAGAGTTAAACCGGGTATTACTGGCGAGTGGCAAGCAAACGGTCGTTCTAGCGTGAAAGATTTTGAAGATATCGTCAAAATGGATCTGGATTACCAGGATAAGTGGTCAATAGCTTACGATATCCAACTAATTCTGAAAACTATCCGCGTTGTCTTAAATAAGAGTGGTGCTTGCTAGCTAGGGCAGTTTGAGTTAAGACTACGGGGTAAATCAATGTTGATTGTCAGTTGTGCATCTACCTGTTACTAAGTGCTGGTGTTAAAAATCTAAAAGTTACGAATCATTTAATAAACTTGCAATATTGCTGTTTTTGTGTATTTTCACCCCCTTTTTTAGGGGGGTTGTGTTTTGAATCCCTAATCCCTAATCCCTAATCCCTAATCCCTAACTCCTAATCCCTAATCCCTAATCCCTAATCCCTAATCCCTAATCCCTAATCCCTAAT
>ERZ1066137.553-NODE-553-length-26150-cov-11.943629_pt1 | contig 26150 bp, 29 predicted proteins | sample MGYA00382784_ERZ1066137 | MGnify/ENA primary metagenome ERZ1066137 (study PRJEB33369, sample SAMEA5778367) | biofilm metagenome | biome: Industrial cooling water; feature: Water cooling tower basin; material: Biofilm | place: United Arab Emirates | collected... | reverse complement strand
CCAATCCACGGGCCTTAGCCCGATGCTAGGACTCCACGGAACCCGGGACAGGTCACCAGCACCAGCCCGGCCACCCGGTCCGGGCGGCGGGACGCAGCCAGCCGCACGATCGGGCCGCCCGCGGAATGCCCGACCAGCACGAACCCGCTGCTCGGCTCGAGGCCGTCCAGCAGATCGTTCAGGTCGTCGGCCATCCGGTCCAGGGTGCGCCCTGCCGGGTCCGGGGCGGACCGGCCCAGCCCTGCCCGGTCATAAACCACTGCCCGCGTGAACGCGGCGACCCGGGTCTGCACCAACGCCCAGGTGGAGCGGGTCGCCGCCGATCCCGTCTCGAACACCACCGTCGGCACCCCAGTGATCCCGGCCGGGACGGGCAGCACCATCGCATACAGGGCGCGCCCGTCACGGGTGCGCACCCACACCGGCTCCCCCTGCGTGTGCACACCCTCCCTGGGCACGACCACCCCTTACCGGTCCGTGTCCCGGGAGGAGGCGCCGGTCGCGGCGCGGTGGGCTTTCTCCCGCAGTGCCAGCAGGGCGAGGGTGTCGTCCTTGATCTGAGTGCGGCCGAGCACTCCCCAGTGCGCGCTGAGGTGGTCTTCGAGGTAGCGCAGCACCCGGGCGAACGGGACGGTGTGCCACGGCGCCCCCGCCCCGGGCGGGGAGGTGGGGTTGCCGAACACGACCGTGCGGATCGTGTGCCCTTCCGGGGCCACCGTCCGTCCCGTCTTCAGCAGTTCGGCGACCAGCCGGGCGGCATCGGTCGGGGCGCAGCACCCGAACCGGGTGAACGCGGCTTCCAGCACCGCCGGGTCACGCATCGCCGGATTCGGGTGCGGGCGGCCTTCCTTGACCTCGCCGACGATCATGTCCGCCCCGCCCCCGGCGCCCAGCGCCGGGTCCAGCGGTGCGTCGGCTGTCCCGGACGCTCCCTGTGACCGGTGCAGCCGTACGGCGAGGATGTCCAGGTCGGTGATGGTGCGCGGCCCGCCGGGCCCGGTGGCATCCAGCACCGGGTACTCGGCGACGGTGAAGTAGCCGTTGACCCGCAGGTACGCCTGTACCAGCCCGACCGCCGTGTCCACGTCGCGCGCCGTCCTTCTTCTGTGGCGCGGGTCAGGCGGCGTTTGTGTAGCGGGAGGGGTCGGCGTCGAACAGCGGCCCGCACTCGGCGCAGCAGAACCAGTACCGGGTGCCCTCATAGTCGCGGAACAAGCCGCGCTGCTCGGCCCAGGCCGGGTCGACCTGGTTGCCGGGCATCACCGGACAGGTCACCAGGTTCGTCGCGCCCGCCGGCGCCTCGTGATGGTGATGCTCATGCGCACCCTGCTCGTGTCCTCCATGGTCGTGCCCGGAGTGGTCGTGGTCGTGGTCGTGGGACATGGTGTTTCTCCTTCTCGAGCGATGGTTAGGCCCGGACGGGCGCGGGCGCCCGGCTGCCGGGCGCGGCGGCGGGTGTCGGGGTGGGGAGGGGGCGGAAGCGGCGCAGGCGGAGGCTGTTGGTGACGACGAACACGCTGCTGAACGCCATCGCCGCTCCGGCGAGGATGGGGTTGAGCAGGGCGAGCATCGCGACCGGGAGGGCTGCGACGTTGTACGCGAACGCCCAGAACAGGTTCCCCTTGATCGTGCCCAGGGTGCGGCGGGCGAGCCGGATCGCGTCCGGGACCAGCACGAGGTCGCCGGAGACGATGGTCAGGTCCGCGGCGGTGATGGCCGCGTCGGTGCCGGTGCCCATCGCGATCCCGAGGTCGGCGGCGGCGAGTGCTGCGGCGTCGTTGACGCCGTCGCCGACCATCGCGACCACCCGGCCCGCGGTCTGCAGGTCGCGGATGGTGTCGAGCTTGCCCTGCGGGGTGACCCCGGCGCGGACGTCCTCGATCCCGGCCTGGTCGGCGATCGCGCGGGCTGCGCCGGGGTTGTCGCCGGTGAGCAGGATCGGGGTCAACCCGAGGTTCCGGAGCCGGGCGACCGCTTCCCGGCTGGTGGGTTTGATGGTGTCGGCGACGCTGATCGCCCCGCGCACCTGCCCGTCCCACGCCACCACCGTGACCGTCGCCCCCGCCGCCTCGTCCGCGGTGATGGTGTCGGTAAGGTCGGTGGGGATGGGGAGCGCCCATTGGGTGTTGATCCAGGAGGCGCGGCCGGCGGCGACCAGGCGGCCGTCGACGAGGCCCTGCACGCCCTGCCCGGCCTCGGCTTGGAACGATTCTACTGCCGCGAGCGGGCCGGGTGCGGCAGTGGTGATGGCGCGGCCGATGGGGTGTTCGGAGCCGTGCTCGAGCGCCGCGGCGACCTGCACCAGATCCGCCTCGTCGGTGCCGGGAGTCGGATGCGTAGCGGTGACGGTCATGGTGCCGGCGGTGATGGTGCCGGTCTTGTCCAGCACGACCGTGTCGATGCGGCGGGTCTGCTCCAGCACCTGGGGTCCGCGGATCAGGATGCCCAGCTGCGCACCCCGCCCGGTGCCGACCAGCAGCGCGGTCGGGGTCGCCAGCCCGAGCGCGCACGGGCACGCGATGATCAGCGTCGTCACCGCGGCGGTGAACGCGACCTCCGGGGAGGCGCCGACCAGCAGCCACACGATGAACGCGACGATGGCGAGGGCGATGACGATCGGGACGAAGATCGCGGAGACCCGGTCGGCGAGGCGCTGCACCTGCGCCTTCCCGGTCTGCGCCTCCTCCACCAACCTGGCCATCCGGGCCAGCTCCGTGTCGGCGCCGACCCGGGTGAGCTCCACCAGCAGGCGGCCCCCGGTGTTCACCGTGGCGCCGACCACCTTCGAGCCGGGGGCGACTTCGACGGGGACGGACTCGCCGGTCAGCATCGACTCGTCCACCGCGGAGACACCCTCGGTGACGACACCGTCGGCGGGGATCTTCTCCCCGGGTCGCACCACCACGATGTCGCCGGGGATCAGCTGGGCGACGGGGACGCGCTGCTCGGTGCCGTTGCGGAGGACGACGGCGTCTTTCGCGCCCAGCTCCAGCAGGGCGCGCAGGGCCTCCCCGGATTGCCGCTTGGCGCGGGTCTCCAGGTAGCGGCCGAGGAGGATGAACACCGTCACCAGGGCGGCGACCTCCAAATACACCTCGTGACCGCCGGACTGCGGGGTGCCGACGAAGGTGACGCTCATCCGCATCCCTGGCATGCCGGCGCCGCCGAAGAACAGGGCATACAGGGACCAGCCGAACGCGGCCAGCACGCCGAGGCTGATCAGGGTGTCCATCGTCGCGGCGCCGTGGCGGGCGTTGATCGCCGCGGCGCGGTGGAACGGCCACGCCCCCCACACCGCGACCGGCGCCGCCAGGGTCAGGGTCAGCCACTGCCAGTAGGTGAACTGCAGCGCCGGGATCATCGACAGCACCGCCACCGGCACCGCCAGGACTGCCGAGACGATCAGCCGCTGCCGCAACGACACCAACTCCGCATCCCGCGGCGCTGTGGCCTGTGCGTCGAGGGCTTCGGTGGCCGGTGGGGCGGGAACGGACGCCCCGTACCCGGCCTGCTCGACCGCCGCGATCAGCTCCTCCACCGGCACCGGCGACTCGGCGTGCACGCGGGCCTTCTCGGTGGCGAAGTTGACCGTCGCCGCCACCCCGGGCAGCTTGTTCAGCTTCCGCTCCACCCGGGTCGCGCACGACGCGCACGTCATCCCGGTGATGTCGAGATCGACATCCGTCGTGGTCGTGGTCATGACGCTGAGGCGAGGCTGTAGCCGGCCTCCTCCACCGCCGCACGCACCTGCTCCGCATCCACCGGCGCCGCACTGGACACGGTCACCGTCGAGACGCCGCCGGCGTGCAGATCGACCGCGACGTCGGAGACTCCCTCAATCGCGGAGACCTCCTCGGTCACGCTGCGCACGCAGTGCGAGCAGGTCATCCCCTCGACCAGGAACTGCGCCGACATGGTCTCGCCCGTCGTCGTCTGCTGCGCCGGCGTGCCGGTGTCGGTGGCTGCCGTGCCGTGGGAGGTGGGGCTGCAACACGCGCACCCGCCGCCGGTGCTCGTCGCCTGCAGGCCGAGGTCCTGGAATCCCTGTCCGGTCATGATGTGCTCCCTTCAAGAGCTTTGCGTGAATGTGAGTAGAGGGGTGTCTTAGGAGCGCACGAGGCGGGCGATGGCGGCGTTGGCCTCACGGAGCTTCTCCTCCGCGACCGGGCCGCCTTCCGCGGTGGCCTGCGCGACGCAGTGCCCGAGGTGGTCTTCCAGCAGGGTCAGCGCCACTGACTCCAATGCTTTGGTGACCGCGGACACCTGGGTGAGGATGTCGATGCAGTACACGTCCTCATCGACCATCCGCGCGATCCCACGCACCTGCCCCTCCGCGCGCCGCAGCCGCGCCAGCAGCGCCCGCTTGTCGTCGACGTATCCGCGTGCCACTCCGACCACCTCCGATCCCGATGCTATACCCGCTGGTGGTATAAGGTGCTGTCGCGGTCGGATATTCCCGACCGCAGTCAGGAGGGCGAACGTGACCAACTGGTACGTGATCACGGGTGGGCCGAGCTCAGGGAAGACCACGACCGTGAATCTGTTGCGCGACCGCGGCTACACGACCACGATCGAGCACGCCCGCCACTACCTCGACCTGCAGCGCATCGCCGGTCGCACCGTCGAGGAGGTCCGCGCCAAGCAGCGACAGTTCCAGCGCGGCGTGCTGGACATGCAGCTCGCCGAGGAAGCCGCCCTCGATCCCGACACGACGGTGTTTCTGGACCGGGCCATCCCAGACTCGCTGGCCTACTACCGCTTCCTGGAGCTCGAACCCGACCCGATCCTGCTGGCCACGCTCAAGCGGGTGAACTACCGCACGACGTTCATCCTCGACCTGCTGCCGCTGGCGCCGGACTACGCCCGCACCGAGGACACCGCCGCCCAGCAGCGGATCCACCAACTGCTCACCGACGTGTATCAGGCGCTGCCGTTCCCGGTCGTGCCGGTGCCGGTGCTGCCCGCCGAGGAGCGCGTCCAGTACATCCTCAACCGCCTGTCTCCTGCCAATTAGGCCGAAAGAGCGGCGAGGGATTGGCGGGCGATCTCGAGTTCCTCATCGGTGGGAATGACCAAGACGGCGATCAACGAGTGAACGTCGGAGACGGTTCGGGCATGGCCGACGACCTCCGCGTTGCTCTTGGCGTCGATGCGGATGCCGAGGCGCTCCATACCCTCGACGGCTGCGGCGCGGGATGGCGTCGTGGCGCAGGGCGAAGCCGAACAGCAGGTTCAGCTGGGTGCGGGAGTGCTTGGCCCGGGAGTAGGAGACCTGGGCCTCCGATTTCAGGAACGACTCCACCCGGCCGGTGGTGATCTCGCCCAGCGTGTAGTGCTCGAACACCGGCAGGACGTGCAGGCGCAGGTGCTCGCGGTAGTTGTCCTTGGTGCCCTCGACGAGGTCCTGCGCGTCGAGATCGGCGAGCCACAGCACGGCCAGGTCGGCGAAGGAGCTCGTCAGGCTGAGGATGCCGCTGCTGCCGTATCCGGGTCGCCGGACCATCCGCTCCTTGAGCGCGGCGCGCGCGGCCGGCCCGGTGCGCGCGGTCGCCGTGACCAGCCGAAGCCGCCCGTCGAGGTCCCGAAAGCGGGTGGTCGCGATATAGCCATGGGACCGGCTCGACCGGATCCGAATGGTGTCGAAGGTGCCGATCGCCGTCCTCGGTCGTCCCCCGCTCACGACCGCTCCCCCGTGCGACGCTCGGCGTCGCGCTCCTCCAGGCGCTGCAGCCAGGCGGTGACCTCGGTTCGGCGTACCCGCAGCTCCCGGCCGACGCGGAAGACCCGTGGCCCCTCGCCCTTGCGGCGCAGGTCATAGAGGGTCTGCACGCTCACCCCGAGCTGGTCGGCCAGCTCTGCCAGGGTGATGACGGGCTCGAGCCCGTCCGGATCTGCATCGGGGTTCGCCATGGCGCCCAGGTGCGCCAGGCGTCTCGGGGCCGGCCCAGACGACCCGAGCGGGCCCCAGATTGCTCGGCTATTCGAGCGTGAAGCGATGAGTAAATGATGAAGGGCCACATCCGACTCCCCGTTCAGGGTGTGGAAATGGCCCTCTCATCAGGCTTTTTGTGGATCTGAGGGGACTCGAACCCCTGACCCCCTGCATGCCATGCAGGTGCGCTACCAGCTGCGCCACAGGCCCGCGCTGACCCGCCCGCGGGCGGTGACAACTCGATGAGACTAGTACACCGCCGCGCCCCCGACCAATTCGGCCGAGCGCGGCGACGACGCTCAGTCGAAGAGCTCGCTAAGCCAGTTCTTCGGCCGCTTGTACCCCCCACCGTGGTACCCGCCGCCGTAGCGCGGCGCCGAGCCCGGTGAGTGCGAGCCCCATCGCGGCGCATAGCCCGGCTGGGCGTAGGCACCCGGCGGATACCCGCCCGCCGGCGGCGCCGGGGGCGTCTGGCGGGGAAGGTCGACCCGCGGCGCGGCGGCGGGTGCCGGCGCGACCGCCGAGGCCCGTTCGATGATTTTGTCGAGCTCGCCCCGATCGAGCCAGACACCGCGGCACTGCGGGCAGTAGTCGATCTCGATGCCGTTGCGGTCGCTCATGACGAGCAGGGTGTCATCGGTGGGGCACTTCATGACCCCAGTCTGCCCGCTGACGGCTATGCGTCGACTGGATGCTCGCCGAGCGTCAGCGGAATGACCGGGCAGTCCTTCCACAGTCGCTCGAGCGAGTAGAACAGGCGCTCCTCCTCGTGGAACACGTGCACGACCAGGTCACCGAAGTCCAGGAGGATCCACCGCCCCTCGGCCCGGCCCTCGCGCCGCAGCGGCTTCGCTCCGGCCTCGATCAGCCGGTCTTCGATCTCACCGGCGATGGACTGCACGTTGCGCTCGTTGCGCCCGGTGACGAGCAGGAACACGTCGGTGAGCGGCAGCGGGCCCGAGACGTCGAGCGCGACGAGGTCGTCGCCCTGCTTCGCATCGGCGGCGCGCGCCGCCACCTGGGTGAGGGCGATAGCGCGGTCGGATGCGGTCACGGTGTCCTTCGAGGCGGGCGGGCGGAGCCCTCAGAATAGCCCGTTGACGGCCGCGAGCACGAACAGTCCGATGGCGACGACCGCCATCACGACGGTCGCCCCGACGAGAACGGTGGTCACCGTGTTGCTGGAGGGCCGACGGCTCGCCGGCGCGATGATGCTGTGACCCTGGGTGTGGCTGCTGACCGCTCGCGACGCACTCACCGGGGCGGCGTCGGGCGGAGCGGCGGCGAGGTCGCCCGCGTCGAACAGGTCGTCGATGTCGGGACTGTCGTGCACGGTCGGCACAGTGCCGGTCGACGACACGGTGCGGGGCAGGTCGATCATGCCGGTGATGATGATCTCGCCCGTTCCCGTGACCGGCCCGGCGATGCTCGCGGTCGGCATCTCGGGCAGCACCAGAGCGTTCGTGCTCGTGACGGCCGAGGTCGAGCCGACCTCGCGACTGTAGGTGTTCTCCAAGGGGTCGTCATCGGCGTGGATGCCCACCGACCAGTGGCTGCCGGTCGGAGCGGAGCCGACCGCGGCCGACGCGCCGGTGCTCGTCGGCACCGCGGCGGGCTCGACGAGCGCCGCGGGCGGCATCGACGGAGCGGCTGCCGGCGGCGGAGCGGACGGAGCGGTTGTCGCCGGCGGCGCGGTCGTCACGGGCGGAGCCGATGGAGCGGGCGACTCGGCCGGGGAAGCGGCCGTCTCCTGGCCGAGCTGCTCCCGCAGGGCGCGAAGCTCACGCCGAGAGAGGGTCTGCTCGTGCGGCGAGCTCGCCAGGAGGGGAACCTCGAACACCGGCGGCGCGGCGGGCGGGGTCGTGGGCGGCGCTGGCGGAGCATCCCGTCGCGGAGCGAACTGCGTGTGGTACTCGAGCTCGGTGTCGTAGCCCTGGTCGCCGGGCGCAGCGAGGCGCGCCGGCGCGGCCGCGGTGCCGTCAGCACCCGGGGGCGCAGCGGGCGGAGCCGGCTGCTGCTCTGCGGGCGGCCGGAAGTCGCGGCGACGCATAGGTGCGTCGGTCGCCGACGGCGCGAGGGGCGCGGCCGGCGGCGGCGGCGGAACGACGAGCGGTGAGGGGGGTGCGGCGGCGGGCGCGGACTCGCCGACCGGCGGCGCGCCCGGGATCACCGTGTGGGCGGCAGGAGGGGCGTCGTAGTGCGGCACGCGCGGGCGCACCTGCGTGCGGTACGCGACGTCGGTCGGTGCGGAGGACGGCACCGAGACGGGGGTGCCGCCCCTCTCTCGGCGGGTCGAGGGCTGCGCGAACGCCTGCTCGTGCGGAGCGTGCGCCGACTGCTCGGCCTGCCGCGCGGCGCGGCGGCTGAGGGGCGGGTCGACGGGGGTGCTCATGGTCTGGTGCTCCGATACAGCTGGTGCTTCGAGATGTACTGCACCACGCCGTCGGGCACGAGGTACCACACGGGTGAGCCGTGCTCGACGCGCTCGCGGCAGTCGGTCGACGAGATGGCCAGCGCGGGGATCTCGAGCAAGCTTACGTCGCCCTCCGGCAATCCGCGAACGGAGAGGTCATGCCCGGGGCGACTAACGGCGATGAAGTGGGCGAGGCGCCAGAGCTCGGCCGCGTCCTTCCAGTCGAGGATCTGCGCGATCGCGTCGGCTCCCGAGATGAAGAACAGGTCGGCGTCGGGATGCTGCGCCCGCAGGTCGCGGAGGGTGTCGATCGTGTACGTCGGCCCGTCGCGATCGATATCGACCCGGCTGACCCGGAACCGCGGATTCGCGGCCGTCGCGATCACAGTCATCAGATAGCGGTGCTCGCTCGGGGTCACCCCGGTCTTCTGGTAGGGCTGCCCGGTGGGCACGAACACGACCTCATCGAGGTCGAAGGCGTGCGCGACCTCGCTCGCCGCCACGAGGTGACCATGGTGGATCGGGTCGAAGGTGCCGCCCATGATGCCGATCCGCGCGCGACGCGCGGATTGGGTCATCGGCGGGGTGGCGATGGGTATCGCGGGGGGAGGCCCGGCTCAGTGCCCGGCGCCGTGGCCGCTGTCGTGGCCGGCCGACTTCTTCGCCTTGTGGCTGTGCCGGTTGGCGACGTCGCGGTAGGCGAAGGTCACCAGGCCCATCATGAGGAACACGGCCGCGGCGGCGAGCGCGATGACCTCGGCCGGCGCGATCAGCGGAGCGCGCTCCTCGGCAGCGATGATGATGGTCGTCAGCGTCGTCAGCATGCGGGGCTCCCGTGGTCGAGGGATCGAGGTTCGTATCGGTCTGCGGGCGCGCGGCCCGCGGTGCGAGTCTACCGGGTGATGCCCGGCCGCCCGCTCAGCCCCGCACCTGCCCGTCGCCGCGCACGATCCACTTCGTGCTGGTGAGCTCGGGGAGGCCCATCGGGCCCCGCGCGTGCAGCTTCTGGGTCGAGATGCCCACCTCGGCGCCGAAGCCGAACTCTCCGCCGTCGCTGAACCGGGTCGAGGCGTTCACCATGACCACGGCCGAATCGACCTCGGCCAGGAACCGCTCGGCATTGGCCATGTCGCGCGTGATGATCGACTCGGTGTGCTGGGTCGAGAAGCGGCGGATGTGCGCGAGTGCCGCATCGAGATCATCGACGACGGCGACGTTCAGCTCGAGCGCCATGTGCTCGGTGGAGTAGTCGTCGTCGGTCGCGGGGAGGAGATCGCTATCGACGGCGCGGGCGCGCGCGTCGCCGCGCACGACGACCCCCGACGCGCGCAGGGCCGCCAGAACCGGCGGCAGCACGCGATCCGCGGCGTCACGGTGCACGAGCACGGTCTCGACGGCGTTGCACACGCTCGGGCGCTGCACCTTCGCGTTGTGCACGATGTCGATCGCGACCTGCTCGTCGGCCGTCGCGTCGAGCACGATGTGCACGACGCCCGCCCCGGTCTCGATGACGGGCACCGTCGACTCGCGCACCACGGTCTGGATCAGGTCGGCGCTGCCGCGCGGGATGAGCACGTCGACGAAGCCGCGCGCCCGCATGAGGGCCGTCGCGCCGGCTCGTCCGTGCGGGTCGACCGTCTGCACCGCGTCGGCGGGCAGGCCCGCGCTCGCGATCGCCGTCTGGATTGTCGACACGAGCACGCGGTTGCTGCTCTCGGCGGCGCTGCCGCCGCGCAGCAGCACTGCGTTGCCGCTCTTGAGCGCGAGCGCGGCGATGTCGACCGTGACGTTCGGGCGAGCCTCGTAGATCGCACCCACCACACCGAACGGAACGCGCACCTGGCTCAGCTGCAGGCCGTTCGGCAGCCGTGACCCGCGCACGACGGTTCCGACCGGATCGGGCAGGGCGATGACGTCGCGCACGGCGGAGGCCAGGGCGCGGATGCGGGGCTCATCGAGCCGCAGCCGATCGAGCAGGCCGACCGAGAGCCCGGTGGCGCGACCGCGCTCGAGATCGTCGGCGTTGGCCGCGATGATCGCGGGCACCGCCTGCTCGATCGCCGCGGCGATCGTCTCCAGTGCCGCGTTCTTGCTGCTCGTGGTGAGGGTCGCGAGCGCGCGGGACGCCTCCTTCGCCGCCATCAGCTCGGCGGCGATGAGGGTCTCGGGCTGCGCGCTCGGGAGGGTGTCGGTGACGGTCGACGACATGCCCTCAGTCTACGGGGGCCGCCTCGAACCAGGTTCCGACCGGCTCCCCGGCGAGGGCCTGCGCGACCCGGTCGGTGGAGGTCAGCACGACAGGCACGCCCTGCGCCACGGCGAGCTTGGCGGCGGCGATCTTGGTGCTCGCTCCCCCGGTTCCCACGCCGGCGGCGCCGATCGAGCCGATCTCGACCCGCGAGAGGTCGTCGTCGTGCGGCACGATCGCGATGCGCTCGGCGCCGGGCTCGTGCGGGGGCTTCGTGTAGAGGGCGTCGACGTCGCTCAGCAGCACCAGCAGGTCGGCGCCGATGAGCTCGCTGACCAGGCCGGCGAGCCGGTCGTTGTCGCCGAACCGGATCTCCTGGGTCGCGACCGTGTCGTTCTCATTGACGATGATGAGAATCCGCAGGCCGAGCAGGCGCTCCATGGCGCGCTGGGCGTTGCTGCGCGGCGTGGCGTGCTCGAGGTCTCCCGCGGTCAGCAGCACCTGGCCGGCGACGATGCCGTAGCGATCGAGGCTCTCCTGGTAGCGATGGATCAGCACGTTCTGCCCGACGGCCGCGGCCGCCTGCTGGGTCGCCAGATCGGTCGGGCGCGCATCGAGGTTCAGGTACGGGATGCCCGTGGCGATGGCGCCGGACGACACCAGCACCACCTCCTTGCCGCGTGCGTGCGCCGCCGCGAGCGCGTCCACGAGCGGGCCGATCTGCCCTGCGTTCGCGCCGCTGATCGACGAGGAGCCGACCTTCACCACGATGCGCTTCGCCGCTGTCACGGCGGTGCGCGTGCCCTCAGTCATCGCCCTCCTCGGCGGTCTCGTCGTCCATCCAGCCGCGCGCATCCCGCTCGGCGAGCCGTTCGGCCTCGAGCTCGGCGCGGGCCGCGGCCTTCGCATCCATGCGCTCGTGGTAGCTCTGGCGGCGCTGCGCCGTCGACGGTCGCGAGCTCGCATCCAGGCGCGGATCGGTGCCGCGCGGCGCGGTTAGCAGCTCGGCCGCGCTCGTGAGTGTGGGCTCCCAGTCGAACACCACGCCGTCGCCGGGGCCGATGATGACGGTGGCGCCGGCCACGGCGCCGGCCGCGAACAGGCCGTCCTCGACGCCAAGCTTCGCGAGCCGGTCGGCGAGGTAGCCGACGGCCTCGTCGTTGCGGAAATCCGTCTGGTGCACCCAGCGCTCGGGCTTCGCGCCGATGATGCGGTACAGCGGGCCATCGCTGCCGCCCTCGACCACGATACGGAACTCCTGAGTGTCGACCGGCTTCGGCCGCAGCACGATGCGCTCGCGCACGACGGCCTCGGCCGCCTTCGCCGCGCGGTCAGCCTCGACCAGCTCGGCGAGCGCGAACGTCAGGGGGCGCAGCCCCTCGCGACTCACCGCGCTGATCTCGAAGACGCGGTACCCGCGCGCCTCGAGCTCGGGGCGCACGAGGGCCGCGAGGTCGCGCGCCTCGGGCACATCGACCTTGTTGAGGGCGATGAGCTGCGGGCGCTCGAGGAGAGGCAGCTGCCCCTCGGGCACCGGGTAGGCCGCGAGCTCGCGCAGGATCACCTCGAGATCGCTGATCGGGTCGCGCCCGGGTTCGAGCGTGGCGCAGTCGAGCACGTGCAGCAGGGCGCTGCAGCGCTCGACGTGGCGGAGGAACTCGAGCCCGAGGCCCTTGCCCTCGCTCGCCCCCTCGATGAGTCCGGGGACGTCGGCGACGGTGAACCGCGACTCGCCCGACTCGACGACACCGAGATTGGGGTGCAGGGTCGTGAAGGGGTAGTCGGCGATCTTCGGCTTCGCCGCCGAGATCGCGGCGATGAGGCTTGACTTGCCCGCGCTCGGGTAGCCGACGAGGGCGACGTCGGCGACCGTCTTGAGCTCGAGCACGATGTCGCCCTCCCAGCCGGGAGTGCCCAGCAGGGCGAAGCCGGGAGCCTTGCGCTTGGTGGTCGCGAGGGCCGCGTTGCCGAGCCCGCCCTGGCCGCCAGGAGCGACGACGATGCGCATGCCCGGCTCGGTCAGATCGGCGAGCTCGGTGCCGTCGGCATCCCGCACGACCGTGCCCACCGGCACCGGCAGCTCAAGGTCGGAGCCGGTGAACCCGGCCCGGTTGTCCCCCATGCCCGGCCCGCCGTTGTCGCTCGAGCGGTGCGGGCGGCGGTGGTAGGGCAGCAGCGTGGTCTCCTGCGCCGAGGCGACCAGCACGATGTCGCCGCCGTCACCGCCATTGCCGCCATCGGGGCCAGCGAGCGGCTTGAACTTCTCGCGGCGCACCGACACGCAGCCGTGCCCGCCGTTTCCGGCGCGCAGGTGCAGGGTGACGCGGTCGACGAACGCGGCCATGGGCATCCCCCTCGAGATCGGTGCGGTCGGAATCGTGCTGCTGGAACGACGAGGGGGCGGGCCGAAGCCCGCCCCCTCGCGTGAGTCTGGTTGTCGAGCGCTAGGCGCTGACGACGTTGACGACCTTGCGGCCGCCCTTCTGGCCGAACTCCACCGCGCCCGCGGCGAGCGCGAACAGGGTGTCGTCTCCGCCCCGACCGACGTTGGCGCCGGGGTGGAAGTGCGTGCCGCGCTGGCGCACGAGGATCTCGCCAGCCTTGACGACCTGGCCGCCGAAGCGCTTCACGCCCAGGTACTGGGGGTTCGAGTCGCGACCGTTGCGCGTGGACGATGCGCCCTTCTTGTGTGCCATGTTCGCGACTCCTTACTTGATGCCGGTGATCTTGACGCGGGTCAGGTCAGCGCGGAAACCCTGGCGCTTCTTGTACCCGGTCTTGTTCTTGAACTTCTGGATGACGACCTTCGGGCCGCGCAGATCGCCGAGCACCTCGGCGGTCACGGTGACCTTGGCCAGCTTCTTGGCGTCGGTGGTGACCGTGTCACCGTCGACGAGCAGCACCGGCGTGAGCTGGATGGTGCCATCCTCGCCCGCCTTGACGCGATCGAGGACGACGACCGTGCCGACCTCGACCTTCTCCTGCCGCCCACCGGCGCGCACAACTGCGTAGACCACGTTTCACCTTTGCTCTGTTTGATAGGAATCCGCTCGATGCGGATCCGCGACAACAACTCCTCGCACCGCATCGCCTGCCGCGGGGAGACATCCGGAGGGTGTCGGCGCGGGCACTGCCCAGCGCGCACCAACGGTCAAGAATAGCCGACGCGGAGAGCCAGGGTCAAACGCACCCCCGACCGGCCGCGCCCGCCGCTCCGCCTACAATCGCGAGCGTGACCGTGCTGATCGATGAGCCCATCTGGCCGGCGCACGGGCGCCTGTGGGGGCATCTCGTGAGCGATGCATCGCTCGACGAGCTGCACGCCTTCGCGGCGGCGGCGGGCATCCCGCCGCGCGGGTTCGATCACGACCACTACGACTACCCCGAGGAGCGTCGCGAGGCGCTGATCGCTCAGGGGGCGGTTCCGGTGACCGGTCGAGAGCTCGTCGAGCGCTTGAGCGCCGCCGGGCTGCGGGTGTCGCAGCGCACCAAGCGGGGGTTGCCGCCGTCGGTCGCGCCGAGCCCGCCCGACGAGCCGCTGCCGGTCTAGAAGCGCGGCGAGAAGCCCTCGAGCGTGCGCACCACCGCCCCCGTGGCGATGTCGATGATCACCGTCGTCACACTCGTCGCTCGCCCGTTCACCGGGCGGCCGTCGGGCTGAGCATCCGCGACCGAGGGTGTCACCTCGACCGCGACGTACTGGTCGTTGGCCGACAGCACGAAGTCGCCGATGCTGCCGCGATCATCCACGGTGCGGAAAAGCACGCGCGATTCACCGGCCCCCTCGTCGGCGATGAGCAGCGACACCACCGAGCCCCCCGACTCGTCGGGAACCGCGACCTTCTGCACCCGCAGCGCACCGCGCGTGAGGCGCGACTCGCCGCCGAACGCGAATGCCCCGTCGACCGGCGAGGGGTCCAGTCGCTCCTCCACCCCGCTGGCGAGGTCGATCACGACGCCTCCGAAGCTGTCGGAGCCCGTCACGCGAGTGCCGTCGGTCGAGAGCCCGTACATCGTCGGAACCTGCCCGACCGGCAGCGCGAGCGGCGGCTCCGCGAGCTCGACGCGCAGGAGGGTGAGGTCGAAGGCGTGCACGATGAGGGTGCGGGCATCCGGCAGGAACTCGGCGGCGACCGCGCGCACCGGTGCGCCGTCCAGTCCCGCGACGACGTCGACGGCCGTGCCGCCGGCCAGGTCGATGGTGGCGAGAACCTCGACGAGGGCCCCCTCGGCGGCGGGGTCGGGAACGAGCAGGATCATCGCGAGGAGGGTTCCGAACGGCGGCGGAACGAGCCTCTCGACGCGGGCGCCGTCGGGCAGGGCGAGCGACTGCACGGCACCCTCCGGGGCCACCGCCTCGAGCACGCTCGTCGCCCCGGGGGCGTCGCGCGCGACGACGAGCAGGCCCTCCACCGGCGCGATGTGCTGAATGCCCTCCGCCGCGTGCACGACCTCGCCGCGACCCGTGCCGTCCACCGCCGCCCGCAGCACCTCGTCGACGGTCTCGCCGCGGTCGAGGTAGAGCAGGCTGGCCCCGGCCGTCGTGAAGCGATGACGGAGCGTGCTCGTGGCGTCGCGGCTGAGCGCCCCGACCTCGCGCACCTCGACCGTGTACTCGGTGCCGGCCCGCAGCGGCTGCTCGAACTGCACGATGAGCACGTCGTCCTGCACGCTCGTGGTCACGGCGGCGGCCGGCGTGACGGTGACCTGCTCGGCCGTCACCTCGGCGAGCGGCTGGTTGGCGAACAGCCGCAGCTGCTGGCCGGGCTGCTCGACGACCCGCTGCGGGTCGACGATGGCCGAGCTCAGCTTGGGGCCCTGCAGCGCTCCGAGGAGGAGGAAGACGGCGGATGCCGCACCGAGCGCCGCGACGAGCACCCAGAACGCGCGGTCGAAACGCCGCCGCTCCCGCTGCAGGCGCAAGCGCTGGGAGGCGGCGGTGACGCGGCCGTGCGCGGCCGACTCAGAAGAGGTAGGGCTCACGCGGCTGCTCCACCACCTCGACCGTGTCGGGGATGAGCACGACCGGCTCGGTGCTCGCACGTGAGGGGTTGCTCGCGAACGAGCCCGAGATCTCGACCCAGGTGTCGACGGGGTACTGCGCCGACCAGCCGGGCAGGTAGACGGGCACGCCGAGCGGCTGCGCATCCACGGCGCAGCAGGTCACCGAGAACCGCGAGACGTAGAACAGGTTGCCGGGGTCGTCGTCGTCGGGCACGACGAACCCGAGCAGCGCGGTGGCAGGGCGGTCGGCGTAGAAGGCCAGGTCGCTCGTCTGCCGGAGGATCGCCGACCACTCGCGCACGGTGAAGGCGGCGACAGTCTCGGCGTCGGCAGTCGTCGCGGTGGCGAGCGCTTCGGCATCGTCGCTCGCGGTCGCGTTGACCTCGCGCTGCTGCGCGGTGGCGGTGCTCAGCGTGGCGGGGGGGCAGCACGACCATGCCGAGCGTGAAGGCGCCGGCGATGCCCGCAGCGGTGAGAGCGAGCATCCGTTCGCGTCGGGGCGGGGGGGCACCATGCTCATCGTCATGATCGCGACGGCCGGCGACGGCCAGCAGCGAGAGCACGACCGCGATGCCGGCCATGATGACCGTGAACACGATGTACCGCGGGTGGATGTAGAGCACGAGCTGACCGCTGTAGGCCAGCCACAACGTGACCGCGGCCATGGTGCCGATGATCGCGACACCGCGCCAGCGCTGCACGGCGCGCCACAGGGGCGCGCGGGCGGAGGTCTCAGGCAAGGTAGTTCACCACCAGTCCGAGGGTCAGGCTCAGCAGCGCCACGATGGTCGTCAGCTGCACGAGCGTGCGGGTCGAGTACGTGGTGCGCATGAGGGCGAGCATCTTGATGTCGACGATCGGGCCGAACACCAGGAAGGCGACGATCGACCCGGGAAGGAAGGTCGACGCGAACGGGAGGATGAAGAACGCGTCGACGTTCGCGCACACCGAGATGATGAACGCGAGCAGCATCATGACCAGCACGCTGAACAGCGGGTCGCTGCCGAGGGCCACGAGCACGTCGCGGGGCACGACCACCTGGATCGCTCCCGCCGCGAGCGCGCCGATCACGAGGGCCGGCATCAGGATGCTCGACTCGCGCACGAAGAGGTCGAGCGTCGCCTCGCGCCGGGTGCGGGAGTGGCCGTGCCCGTCGTCGAGCCGGCACTGCTCGGCGAAGCGGCCGCTCAGCAGGCTCATGGGCTCGGGGTGCTTGCTGAACAGCCACCCGAGGATGTTGGCGATGGCGAAGCCGCCGAGCAGGCGCGCGACGAGGATGCCGTCGTCGAAGCCGAAGGCCTGGTGCGTCGTGATGATCGTGACGGGGTTGAGGATGGGCGCGGCGATGAGGAACACCATCGACTCGGGCACGGTGAACCCGCGGCGCACGAGCCCGCGCGCGAGCGGCACGTTGCCGCACTCGCAGACCGGCAGGAACATGCCGAACAGCGAGATGACCGCACGCCGCCCCCAGGGGTTGCGCGGCAGGATGCGCAGCAGTCAGTGCTCGGGAATCCACACCTGAACGAGGATCGACAGCGCGATGCCGAGCACGATGAACGGCAGCGACTCGACGAGGACGCTCGTCGACAGGGTCAGGAGATCCTGCAGGGCATCCGGGATGCCCGCCTCGAGGTTCTGCGCCGTCCACTCGCGCACCGCGACGATGCCGACGAACACCCCGATGGCACCCACCAGCCAGGCGACGTGCACGGCCCGCGCGCGACGCGGACCGTCGTGCGCGTGGCCGTCGTGGCCGTGCGCAGAATGGTCGTCGGGGCGCGCGAACGTATCGGTCGGCGTCTGACTCACGGATTCCAGTCTAGGCGGCGGGCCTATGCGCGGCCCGGACGCCCTGCCTAGTCGGTCGGCGTCTGGGTCGAGATCGTGCCGCTCGTGGCGCGACGCGAGCGGCGCTTGCGGGTGCCGGGAGCCGGCGGCTCGGGCAGCGCTTCGAGCACGGCCCCGAGCAGCTCATCGGCCGACGAGGGATCGATCGCGGCCCGCTGCCGCGCGGGCTTCGCCTCGACCGGGATGTCGAGGATCTCGACCGTGGTCGGCACGGTGCTCGCGGTGTCCGCGGCGGCGGCCGCGGCATCCGTCACCGGGAGGGTGATGGCCCCGGTCGCCGTCGACTCGTGATTGACGGTCTTCGCGGCGATCGCCGCGACGGCGCGACTGACGTCGTCGGTGATCGCGTGGGCCGCGGTGGTGGTGCCGGCTTTCGCGCCGCCGCGACCCGAGCTCGAACCCGACCCGCCGGCACCGCCGTTGCCGCCGCGCCGCCGCCCGGCGCCGCCGTTCGACGACCCGGAGTCGGACGACGGCCGGTGCTTCGCCACCGGCTCGTGGTGCACGATGAGTCCGCGGCCGGCGCAGACCTCGCAGGTCTCGCTGAAGGTCTCGAGGAGCCCCAGACCGAGGCGCTTGCGCGTCATCTGCACGAGTCCGAGGCTGGTGACCTCGGCCACCTGGTGCTTCGTGCGGTCGCGGCTGAGGCACTCGACGAGCCGACGCAGCACGAGGTCGCGGTTCGACTCGAGCACCATGTCGATGAAATCGACCACGATGATGCCGCCGATGTCGCGCAGCCGCAGCTGGCGCACGATCTCCTCCGCGGCCTCGAGGTTGTTCTTGGTGACCGTCTCCTCGAGGTTGCCGCCCGAACCGACGAACTTGCCCGTGTTCACGTCGACCACGGTCATGGCCTCGGTGCGGTCGATGATCAGCGACCCACCCGAGGGCAGCCAGACCTTGCGGTCGAGGGCCTTCTCGATCTGCTCGCTGATGCGGAACTCGTCGAACGGGTCGTGGTCGCCCTCGTGCTTCTGCACGCGGTCGAGCAGGTCGGGCGCGACGCCGCGCAGGTAGGCCTCGATGGTCTGCTGCGCGTCGGCGCCGCTGATGACGATCGAGCGGAAGTCCTCGTTGAAGACGTCGCGAATGATCTTGATGAGCAGGTCGGGCTCGCTGTGCAGCAGGGCAGGCGCCTGCGCCTTCTCGACCTGCTCGGCGATGTGCGCCCACTGGCTCGTGAGGCGCTGCACGTCGAGCGTCAGCTGCTCCTCCGTGGCACCCTCGGCGGCCGTGCGCACGATGACGCCGACGTTCTCGGGCAGCACCTCCTTGAGGATCTTCTTGAGGCGCGCGCGCTCGGTGTCGGGCAGCTTGCGGCTGATGCCGCTCATCGAGCCGTTGGGCACGTAGACGAGGTAGCGGCCGGGCAGGCTGACCTGGCTGGTCAGGCGAGCACCCTTGTGGCCGATCGGGTCTTTCGTGACCTGCACGAGCACCTTGTCGCCCGGCTTCAGGGCCAGCTCGATGCGCCGCGGCTGGGTCTTGCCGTCGCTGTCGAGCGCGGCCGAATCCCAGTCGACCTCCCCCGAGTACAGCACGGCGTTGCGGCCGCGGCCGATGTCGACGAACGCCGCCTCCATGCTCGGCAGCACGTTCTGCACCTTGCCGAGGTACACGTTGCCGATGAGGCTCGACTCGCTCGACCGGGCGACATAGTGCTCGACGAGCACGCCGTCCTCCAGCACGCCGATCTGGATGCGGCCGTCCTTCGAGCGCACGACCATGACCCGGTCGACGCTCTCGCGGCGGGCGAGAAACTCGGCCTCGGTGACCACCGGCCGGCGGCGGCCCGCATCGCGACCGTCGCGGCGGCGCTGCTTCTTGGCCTCGAGCCGCGTGGAGCCCTTGATGCGCTGCGGCTCGGTGATCGGCTCGGGAGCGCGGCGCCCGCGAGAACGTCCGGCGTCGCCGGACGCGTTCTCGACGGGCGCGCCGTCGCCATCGCCGGATGCTCCCCCGCGGCCGCGCCGCGAGCGCGACCGGCGGCGTGTCGAGGTGGGGGCGTCGTCGTCGACCTCGAGGTCGTCATCACCGAGTCGCGCCGGCAATGCCGTCACCGGCGGGGCGAAGAACAGAAGCGAGGTCGTCGACTCGGGCTTGAGCTCGGGGAAGGCGGGGGCGGCGGCGGGCGCGGGCTCCTGCGCAGGCGCGGGCTCATCCACGGGCGCCGTCGCGACGTCGACCGCGGCGGGCTCGGCCTCCGCATCCGCCGCCGCGAGGAGGGCCGGCTCGGCGGTGTCGGGCTCGGCGAGGTGACCCTCGTCGAAGCCCGTCTCGGCCTTCGCGGCGTGCTCGGTGGCCTTCTTCGGCGCCAGACCGCCGAACAGCCGGGTGCGCTTCTTCGTGGTCTTCTCGGTCGTCGCCGACTCGGAACGGGCGGTGTCGTTCTCGTCATTCACCATCGCTGGTGCACTCCTCAGCCGTGCGGGCCGCGCCCGGACGGAAACCTCTGGGTGGGGCCGAGGCCCCGCCGAAATCTTCTGTTGTGCCTCGCGGCGCCCCCGGTCTCGAGTGCTGCGCCTGGCGGCTCTGGCGGTGGCGGCCCTCTCACGGCCGGGCCCCGCCGCCCCACGCGCTCTCTCACAGCGGTGCGGCTGGGGAAACTGGCTATTCCCCGCGGTCGCGGCAATCGGTGCCGCGGTACTGGTCTGGTGATGCCCAGGAAGCTCTTCTGTTCGTCATCGCGAGCGCGGCTGGCGACGACTGCCCCTCATTATCGCACGCGGGTCGCGCAGTCAGGACCTTTGACCGAGGTGCACGCCGGGGTTGCCGGGGATAATCGGGTGGGTGAGCACCGCTGACTCCTCCCCCCGCACTCCGGCCGCCGCCACCGTCGAGGCTCCGAGCCGGCGACCGATCGGATTCGCCGTGTTCTTGATCGTCACGGGCGCGGTCGGGTGGTGGGGTGCGATGCAGCTCATCACCGAGCGCGTGCGGCTGCTGCTCGACCCCGAGTACACCCTCAACTGCGACATCAACCCGCTGATCTCGTGCGGCAACGTCATGGAGTCGTGGCAGGCATCGCTGCTGGGCTTCCCGAACCCGCTGCTCGGAGTGGCCGGTCTCGTCGCGCCGATCGCGGTCGGTGTCGCGCTTCTCGCCGGGGCGCGTTTCGACCGCTGGTTCTGGTGGGCGTTCGTGACGGGCGTGTTCGGCGCCTACCTGTTCGTGCACTGGCTGTTTCAGCAGGCCGTCTACGAGATCGGTGCGCTCTGCCCGTGGTGCATGCTCGTCTGGCTCGTGGTGATCCCGATGTTCTGGTGGCTTCTGCTGTGGTGCCTGAAGCACGGGATGCTCACCGCGAGTCCGCGCGTGCGCCGCGTCGCCGCGACGGTGTGGCCGTTCACCTGGGTGATCGTGCTCGCCAACCTGGTGGCGATCGCCACGGCGATCCTCGTGCAGTTTCCGACGCTGATCAGCCTGCTGCTCGGCTGATCGACGCCGAGCGGGGCCGCGTCGACGGGCTCAAGCGAACCAGAGTGCGAGCTCGCGCGCGGCCGTCTCGGGCGAGTCGGAGCCGTGCACGAGGTTCTGCTGCACGCGCAGTCCCCAGTCGCGGCCGAGGTCGCCGCGGATCGTGCCGGGCGCGGCCGTCGTCGGGTCGGTGGTGCCAGCCAGCGAGCGGAAGCCTTCGATGACGCGGTTGCCGGCAACGCGGACGGCGACGACGGGGCCCGACTCCATGAACTCGATGAGCGGTTCGTAGAACGGCTTGCCCTCGTGCTCGGCGTAGTGCGCGGCGAGCAGGTCGCGGTCGGGCTGCACCATGCGCAGGTCGACCAGCTGGTAGCCCTTCGCCTCGATGCGGCGCAGGATCTCGCCGGTCAGGTTGCGGGCGACGCCGTCGGGCTTGATCAGAACGAGGGTCTCTTCGACAGAGGTGGTCACGATGCTCCTTCGGTTGCGGCGCGCTTGGCGGCGTCGAGCTGGCCGCCCTTGACGACGCCGTAGATCCAGAATCCCACGAAGACGGCCGCGGTCACCGCCGCGAGCACCTCGATGAAACCGGTCGCGAGCAGCGCGACCTGCAGAGCGCTGCCGAACCAGACGCCCCAGCCGTACCGCACCACGCGGTAGGCCACGAGGAGCAGCACGACGAGCCCGGCCGCGCCGCCGAAGACGGCGGCGGGCGGCAGCACGGCGAGCCCGTTGATGGCGAGCGCGCCGAACAGCACGGCGAGCACCTCCATGACGATGGTCACCTGCAGCAGCGATTCGCGCGCGCCGCGCTCGCGCTTCGGGGGCCGCGCGGGGCCGCTGGGCTCGGCGTCGTCGGAGTGGGGGGCAGCGGTGTCGGTCACAGCATCCAATTCTGCTCGCGGGCGATGAGCATCGCCTGACCGACCAGCGTGATCGAGCCGGTGATGAGGATCGCGTCGTTCGGGCCCGCGGCCTCGCGCGCCTCCGCGATCGCGACCGCGAGGTCGGGCTCGATGCGCACCCGGTCGGGGCCGGCGATGGCATCAACCGTCTCGGCGAGGGTCGAGGCCTCGATGGCGCGCGCCGAGTCGGAGCGGCTGACGATGAAGCGATCCACGACAGGATCGAGCGCCTCGATGATGCCGCGCTCGTCCTTGTCGGCGAGCACTCCGACGATCGCGGTGATCGAGTCGAAGGCGAACGAGCCGAGCAGGGCGCGCGCGAGCGCCTGGGCGCCGTGCGGGTTGTGCGCAGCGTCGACGAGCACGCTCGGCTCGATGCCGATCAGTTGCAGCCGACCGGGGCTGGTGACCGTCGCGAGGCCCTCGGCGATCACGTCGTCGGCGAGGCGCTGGGTGCCGTCGCCGAGAAATGACTCGACCGCGGCGATCGCGACCGCGGCGTTGTGCGCCTGGTGCTCGCCGTACAGGGGCAGGAAGAGGTCGCGGTACTCCCCCGCCCGGCCGCGCACGTCGATGACCTGTCCGCCGACCGCGAGGCGGGCATCCAGCAGGGCGAAGCCCACCCCCTCGGCGACCACCTCGGCCTCGTTGTGCTCGGCCGCGCTTGCCAGCTCGTCCATCGCCTCGGTCGCCTGCAGAGCGGTGACGACCGTCGCAGCGGGCTTGACGATGCCGGCCTTGGTGCGGGCGATCTCGGCCACCGTGGCGCCGAGGAAACGCTGGTGATCGAGGTCGATCGGCGTGAACACGGCGACATCGCCGTCGGCGACGTTGGTCGAGTCCCACTCGCCACCCATGCCGACCTCGACGACCGCGACGTCGACGGGTGCATCGGCGAAACTCGCGTAGGCGAGGCCGGTGAGCGCCTCGAAGGTGCTGAGCGGCGGCTCACCGCTCGCGGCCAGCTCGGCGTCGACCATGAGCAGATACGGAGCGATGTCGGCCCAGTTGTCGGCGAGCGCGCGATCGGCGATCGGCTCGCCGTCGATGACGATGCGCTCGTTGACGAGCATGAGGTGCGGGCTGGTGACCAGTCCGGTGCGCAGGCCGTAGGCCCGCAGGATGCTCTCCACGAGCCGCGCGGTCGACGTCTTGCCGTTCGTGCCGGTGAGGTGGATCATCGCGAAGCTGCGCTGCGGGTCGCCGAGCAGCTCGACCAGGCGGCGGGTCGGCTCGAGCCGCGGCTGCGGCACGGCTTCGCCCGACCGGGCGAACAGCTCGTCGTGCACGGCCTGGGCGGCAGCGCGGTCGGCCGCCCGTTGCGCGTCGTGCGCGTCGTCGCGGGGGTTCATGCGCGGCTCACCTCCACGGTCACGGCCGCTCCCTCGCCGACGGGCGTGGAATCACCCGCGCCGAGCGGTGCCAGGTGGAGCGCGGTCGCGAGCGTCTCCCCCGCGATGAGGTCGCGGTGCGCCTCGATCGCGGCGCGGGCGGCGGCGTCATCGACCCCGAGGGTCAGGGCGATGCGGTCGCTCACGTCGAGCTCCGCATCCTTGCGGGCCTGCTGCACGGCGCGGATCACGTCCCGTGCGAGCCCCTCGGCCTCGAGCTCGGGCGTCACGCGGGTGTCGAGCAGCACGAAGCCGCTGCCCGGCAGGAAGGAGACCGCGGCGGCCGGGTCGTCGAGCTCGAGCTCGAGCGTGAACTCCCCCGGCTCGAGCGCGACGCCGCCCACCACAACCGCGTCACCGTCGAGCGTCCAGTCGCCGGCCTTCGCCGCGGCGATCACCTGCTGCACCTGCTTGCCGATGCGCGGGCCCGCGGCGCGCGCGTTGACGGCGAGCCGGCGAGCGATGCCGTACTCGGCGACGAGGCTGTCGTCGAACTCGACGAGCTCGACCGCCTTGACGTTGAGCTCGTCGCGCACGATGTCGGCGAACGGCGCGAGCGCCTGCGCGTCAGGGGTAACGACGGTGAGGGTCTGCAGGGGCAGGCGCACGCGCAGTCCCTGCGCCTTGCGCAGCGCGAGGCCCGCGCTCGCGAGCTGCCGCACGCGGTCCATGGCCGCAACGAGCGTGTCGTCGGCCGGGAACTCCTCGGCCTCGGGCCAGTCGGCCAGGTGCACGCTCTCGCCGCCGGTGAGCCCGCGCCAGACCTCCTCGGTGACGAGGGGCGCCAACGGTGCGGCAAGGCGGGCGAGCGTCTCGAGCACCGTGAAGAGCGTGTCGTGAGCATCCCGATCATCGCCCGCCCAGAAGCGGTCGCGAGAGCGGCGCACGTACCAGTTGGTGAGCACGTCGGCGAAGTCGCGCAGGGCGGCCGCCGCCATCGGCGCGTCGAGCGCGTCGAGCTGGGTCGTCACCTCGACGACCAGGTCGCGCGTCTTCGCCAGCAGGTAGCGGTCGAGCACGTTGGCCGAGTCGGTGCGACGCTGCGCGGCGCCGAGCGTGCCGGCGTTGGCGTAGAGCGTGAAGAAGTAGTACGTGCTCCACAGCGGCAGCAGGAACTCGCGCACGCCCGCGCGGATGCCCTCCTCGGTGACGACGAGATTGCCGCCGCGGATCACCGAGCTCGACATCAGGAACCAGCGCATCGCGTCGGCGCCGTCGCGCTCGAACACCTCGCCCACGTCGGGGTAGTTGCGCAGGCTCTTCGACATCTTCTGGCCGTCGTTGCCGAGCACGATGCCGTGGCTGATGACGTTCGAGAATCCGGGGCGGTCGAACAGCGCCGTGGCGAGGATGTGCATCGTATAGAACCAGCCGCGCGTCTGCCCGATGTACTCGACGATGAAGTCGGCGGGGTTGTGCGAGTCGAACCAGTCGGCGTTCTCGAACGGGTAGTGCACCTGCGCGAACGGCATCGAGCCCGAGTCGAACCAGACGTCGAAGACGTCTTCGATGCGCCGCATCGTCGAGCGGCCGGTCGGGTCGTCGGGGTTCGGACGAGTCAGGCTGTCGATGAACGGCCGGTGCAGGTCGACCTCGCCCGCGCCATTGCGCGGCAGGGTGCCGAAATCGGCCTCGAGCTCGGCGAGTGAGCCGTAGACGTCGACGCGCGGGTAGGTCGGGTCGTCGCTCTTCCACACCGGAATCGGGCTGCCCCAGTACCGGTTGCGGCTGATCGACCAGTCGCGGGCGCCCTCGAGCCACTTGCCGAACTGGCCGTGCTTGACGTTCTCGGGCACCCAGGTGATCTGCTCGTTGAGCTCGAGCATGCGGTCGCGGATCTCGGTGACGCGCACGAACCAGCTCGAGACCGCCTTGTAGATGAGCGGGTTGCGGCAGCGCCAGCAGTGCGGGTAGCTGTGCTCGTAGCTGCGCACCTGCAGCAGCCGGCCCTGCTCGCGCAGCATCCCGACCAAAGTCTTGTTGGCCTCGAAGACCTGCAGGCCGGCGACCTCGGTCACGACAGCGAGGAACTTGCCGCCGTCGTCGACCGAGATGATCGTCGGAATTCCGGCGGCGACGCAGGTGTTCTGGTCATCTTCGCCGTAGGCGGGCGCCTGGTGCACGATGCCCGTGCCCTCGCCCGTGGCGACGTACTCGGCGACGAGAATCTGAAAGGCGTGCGGCCCGTAGTCGTCGACGAAGTAATCCCACAGCCGGTCGTACTGCACGCCGCCGAGTTCGGCACCGGCGATCGTGCGGGTGATGGCAGCGCGGGCCTCCTCGAGCGACGCGAAACCGAGCTCTTTCACGTACGCGCCGATCGTGTCGGCTGCTAGGAGGAATGACCGAGAGCCAGCATCCACGACCGCGTAGTCGATCGCGGGGCCCACGGCGAGCGCCGCGTTCGTCGGCAGGGTCCACGGCGTCGTCGTCCAGGCGAGCGCCTCGACGCCCGTGAGCCCGAGCGCCTCGGCCTTCTCGCCGACGAGCGGGAAGGTCACCGTCACCGACTGGTCCTGCCGCATCTGGTAGACGTCGTCGTCCATGCGCAACTCGTGGTTCGACAGCGGCGTCTCGTCGCGCCAGCAGTAGGGCAGCACGCGGTAGCCCTCGTAGGCGAGCCCCTTCTCATGCAGGGTCTTGAAGGCCCACAGCACGCTCTCCATGAAGGTGATGTCGAGCGTCTTGTAGTCGTTCTCGAAGTCCACCCAGCGGGCCTGGCGCGTCACGTAGCTCTGCCACTCGTCGGTGTACTTCAGCACGCTCTCGCGCGCCTTGGCGTTGAACGCCTCGACGCCCATCTCCTCGATCTGGGCCTTCTCGGTGATGCCGAGCTGCTTCATGGCCTCGAGCTCGGCGGGCAGACCGTGGGTGTCCCACCCGAAGCGGCGGTGCACCTGCTTGCCGCGCATCGTCTGGAAGCGCGGGAACACGTCTTTCGCGTACCCGGTGAGCAGGTGGCCGAAGTGCGGCAGGCCGTTGGCGAAGGGCGGGCCGTCGTAGAACACCCACTCGTCGCAGCCCTCGCGCTGGGCGATCGAGC